>Ga0335081_10014114_pt1 | contig 12923 bp, 10 predicted proteins | sample Lox_Sample_35_FD_206713 | JGI IMG/M metagenome (GOLD analysis project Ga0335081, IMG submission 206713) | Soil microbial communities from Loxahatchee National Wildlife Refuge, Florida, United States - Lox_Sample_3.5 | ecosystem: Environmental > Terrestrial > Soil > Wetlands | place: USA...
AACCCGCTGGCTTACGGGATGCCTGAGACCGTAGACGTGTTCTACGACAACAGCCCAGTGTTCCGGCTGGAGCCGTCGGCGGCGCTCCAGAAGACCGATGCGGTGGGCTGGTTCCAGGGCAGTGACGTGCTGGATAGCGGGTGGGCGTGGGGCCAGCAGTATCTGGAAGGCGGGACGGCGGTAGCCGAGGCCAGCGTCGGAGAGGGCAAGGTGGTGCTGCTCGGGCCGGAGGTGAATTTCCGCGATCAGCCGCACGGGACCTACAAGCTGCTGTTCAACGGACTATATTACGGGTCGGCGAAGCAGGTGGGGCTGCAATAAAGGCATCAGGCGTTAGGCGTCAGGCATTCGCGAAAACGCTCTTTGCTGACGCCTGAAGCCTGATGCCTGAAGCCTTTTATTCCCAGCCGCCGCCGAGGGCTTTGTACAGCGCGACGACGTCGGTCACGATCGCGGTCTGACTCACGGCCAGGGCGTCTTCCGCGGCGTACTGCGCGCGCTGGGCATCCAGAACGCTGAGGAAGTCGGAGAGGCCGCGGGTGTAGAGCTCGCGCGCGAGCTCTACAGCGGTGCGGGAGGCATCGGCCGCGGCGGCAAGCTTCTCACGGCGTTCCTCCTCGCGGGCATAAGCGGCGAGCGCGTTCTCGACATCTTCGAGGGCGGTCAGCATCACACCCTCATATTGGGCTTGGGCTTCCTGAAGGCGCGCGTTGTTGGCGGCGATGTTGGCGCGGATGCGCCCTCCGGTGAAGATGGGGAGCTGAACCGCGGGGCCGATGGAGAAGAAGTTGCCCGCGCCAAGCGTGAGGCCGCCGATGCTGGTGGACTGGCGTCCCGCGAAGCCGGTGATCATGAATTTCGGAAACCACTCGGCACGCGCGGCGCCCACACGGGCGGCGGCGGCGACTATATCCGACTGGGCGCGGCGCACATCCGGCCTGCGGGCCAGCAGGTCGGAGGGCAAGCCTGCGCCGATCACCTTCGGCACGGTGGGCAGGCCGGCAGGCGCTTGAAGCTCGTCGAGCAGCGCGTCCGGCTCCTGGCCGAGCAGCACTGCCAGGCGCTGCACGGTTTGCACCCGCTGGGCCAGCAGCGCGGGCTCGGCCGCCTGCGTGGTGGAGAGCTGCGTCGTCTGCTGCGCGACATCGAGCTCGGTGGCCAGCCCCGCCTCCGCGCGGACCTGGGTCAGGTGGAGCGTGTCGCCCTGCGTCTGAATGGTGGCGCGGGTGATGGCGAGGCGGCGGTCGATGCCGCGCAGCTCGGCGTAAGCGCGCGCCACCTCGCCGGTGACGGTGACCAGCGTGTCGCGGCGCGCTTCCTCGGCGGACCGTGCATCGGCCGCGCTGGCGGACACGGCCTTGCGATTCGCACCGAAAAGGTCGGCTTCCCAGGAGGCGTCCAGGCCCGCCTGGAAATTGTTCGTCTCGAACGGACTGATCAGCGACGGCGCGCCGCGGCTGGTGTCCACGTGGATGTTGCCCTGGGCGAATCCGCCGCGGATACGGTCGAAGGCGGTAGAGAGGCTGAGCACCGGGAACAGCGACGAGCGCTGCACCCGTTCCAGGGCGCGGGCCTGGGACACGCGCGCGGCGGCCACGCGCAGCTCGATGTTGTTGCGGACGGCCCGATCGATGAGCGAATCGAGCTCGGCGTCATGGAGCTGCTTCCACCAGGCGGTCAGGTCGGCGGAATCGTGGCTGACACCGGGGCCGGCCTGGCGAAAGTCCGCCGGGAGCGTCGCGGCAGTGGCCGCGACGGCAGCGATCAGTGCGATCAGGAAGCGCGTTTTCATTTTTTCACCTCGATGAAGACGTCCATCTGTTGACCGGCGTAAACCGGCGCGTCGCGATCGAGCGCATAAATGGCTTCGAGGACGCGGGTATCGACGCGCTCGGTGCTGTCGCCGGTCAGGTTCTTTTTCGGAATCACGTAAGGCTCGAAGCGCACGAAGCGCAGGCGGAGCTGGCGAGCAGCATCGCCGCGGGGCATGCCGATGGCGGGTGCGCCGGCGGTGACCCGCGAGGCGTCCTGCTCGTCGATGTCGGCGCGGACGTGCAGTTCGCCCGCGGAGCCCATGAGGATCAGGGGCTGGGCCAGCGGGCCGGCCTGCGCGAACTCGCCGACGCGGACCTTCACCTGGAGCATCCGTCCGGCGATGGGCGCGGTGACAGTCATACGGTCGATGTCGGCTTCGGTGCGGGCGATCTGGCTGCGCGCCTGCTCGACTTCGGCTTCGGCAATTTTGATATCCGGCTCCCACGAGCCGGCCTGGAGAAGTTTGAGATCCGCCTCGGCCTCGTCGAGGCGGGCCTGGGCGGCGCTGACCGCGAGGCGGCGGCGCTCCAGGTCCTCTTCGCGGATGGCGCGCTTGTCCTTGACGCCGTCCATGAGTCGGAACTGAACCTGGGCGTCAGCAAGGATTTCGCGGGCCTGCCGGACTCGGGCCTCGGCCGGGGGAACGTCTTCGGGGCGCGGCAGACTGCGGAGCCTGGCGAGCTTGGCTTCGGCGATGGTGAGGGCGGTCTTGCGCAGGGCCAACTCGGCGCGCAGGTCGCGGTCGTCGAGCTGGAAGAGCTTCTGGCCCCGAGCGACGGAGTCTCCCGCCTTGACGAAAACCGCGGTCACGAGGCCCGGGACCGGAAGGCTGATGCTGATGTTTTCGCTCGCGGCCTCCACTAGCCCGACGGCTCCGACTTTGTTGGTGAAGGCGGTAGCGGGCGGCGCCGAGGGCGGCGGCACTTTGGCGTTGACGGTTCGGGACCTGACGATGGCGACACTCGCGAGCGAGAGGACCACCGCCGCAAAGACAGGAATGCCGTATTTGAACATAAAGATCTCCCCTCTTCGTGCGGAACGGGAGGGCAGGCTGGAGGCCTGCCCCACAAGGAACTAGCTGACTGCCTCGAGCTTCTGGTTGAAAGCTGACGGCTGTTCGCTGACAGTCTGAATTCGCCCGTCGTCCATGTGGGCGATCCGGTCGGCGAAACCGAAGACGCGGCTGTCGTGGGTGACGACCACTACGGCGCGGCCGGGCTTCACGGCGATGCGCGTCAGAAGCTGCATCACGACCTGGCCGGTCTCGTGATCGAGCGCGGAGGTTGGCTCATCGCAGACCACCAGGCGCGGGTCGTGCACCAGGGCGCGGGCCAGCGCGACCCGCTGCTGCTGGCCCCCGGAAAGCTGGTTGGGAAAGGCGTGGGCACGAGGTCCGAGGCCGAGCTCATCGAGGAGCGCGCGCGCCTGGTCCACGGCTTCCTTCTTTTTCACACCCGCTGCCAGCAGGGGTACAGAGGCGTTTTCCGCGGCGGTGAGCGACGGCAGCAGGTTGAACTGCTGGAAGACGAAGCCCAGGTTCTTGCGGCGGAACATAACGGCCTGGCTGCCGGAAAGCTCCGCGAGGTCGCGGCCCAGCACGTTCAATTCGCCGCCGGAGCGATCGAGCAGGCCGGCGATCACGCTGAGCATGGTGGTCTTGCCGCAGCCGCTCGGGCCCACGAGCAGAGTCATTTCGCCCAACGGAATGGTGAGATCGACGCCGCGCAGGACTTCGACGCGGTTCTCGCCCTCTCCGAAATGTTTGGTGACGCGCGAGCACGCCACCGCCGCGTTGCGATCGATGATAGTAGACATGATTACCCTCTGAATACGACAGCCGGTTCCAGCACCAGGACCTTGCGCACGCTCAGCAGGCTGGCCAGGATCACGATCAGCATCACGGTTGCGCCGGTGCCGGCCGCGATCTGCCATAGCAGGTGAAATCCACGCAGGTCCAGGTTCTGCTTGGTGATTTCGAAAAAGGCGGCGGTGCCGCCGATCCCCAGTGCAAATCCGATAGCGCCCACCAGCGTGGCCTGAAGCAGGATCATTCCCACGATGCGCGCGTTGGTGACGCCGATGGCCTTGAGCGCGCCGAATTGTTTCAGGTTCTCGATGGTGAAGATGTAGAACGTCTGTCCGGCCACGACCGTGCCCACCACGAGCGCGATGGCGATGGTGATTCCGAAGTTGACCGGTATGCCTGTGTGGTGGATGTAATACCAGATGGTGCGCCAGCTGAATTCCCTGCCGGTTTCGGCGCGCAGGCCGGTGGCGGCCGAAATACGCCGGCAGGCCTCGGCGTCGCTCACGCCGGGCGCGGGCTTGGCGAGCACGAACGACATCATGTTGCGCTCGCGGCCCACGTACGTGATGGCCTGGCTGTAGCGCGTGTAGAAGATCGGGAAATTGGTGAACGGCGCCGACGAATTGCAGATGCCGGCGATCTTCACCCGGTGATCGTTCATCTCCAGCGTTCGGCCGAGCGAAAGGGGCTGGCCGGGGAAGAAAAACTCGTAGCCGCCGCGATCCACGATGATGGAGTCGGGCTCGCGCAGCGAATCGATGGAGCCGAGAACGAGGTCGCGCGGCGCCCCTACCAGGGTGGAATCGTCGAGGCCGAGCAGGATCACCACGCGAAACGTGCCATCGGGCCCTTTGGCGCGCGGCTCGCCTTTGAAGAGCGGGACCGCCCATTGGATTCCGCTGACGCCGCGCACGCGGTAGACGTCGCTGTCGGTGAGCGCCTTGACCTCATCGAAGTATTGCGTGTAACGGTCCATCACCCAGATGTTGGCGTCGTGGACGTCTTTAATCTGGCTGGTGGTGCGGTCCAGCACGCCGGCGAAGATCGAGCTTTGGTGCGACATGAGAAAGCTGGAGAACGCGATCGCGAAAATGAGGCCGAGGTATTTGGCGCGATCTCCCAGGAGCATCTGCAATGCGACGAAGTTCATCGTTTCCCCTCCTTCCGAACTATATTCAGTTGATGAACATCGTTCATCAAAAGCCACAAAAAAATAATTACGACTTGTGCGCGCGAATCCCCTTGATCAGGATGTCGATCAGGCGTTCGATGAGCCGCGTTCGCTCGACAAACGGGAAACCGCAGTCCATCACCAACAGAGAGGTCACCCCGTGAATCGCGCTCCACAGCGCCTGGGAGGTTTCTTCCACGCCTCCACCGTTGATATAGCCGCCTTCCAGACACTGGCCAACGATTCCGCGCAGGCAATCGAAGCAGGCCAGCCCGGCTTGCTTCGCCGACGGCTCGTGCATCTCCACGTCGCGCTTGGCCAGCACGAACGTGACGATGTAGTGATTCGGATTATCAACGCCAAACTGGACATAGGTCCGCAGACCGCGCCGCAGGGCTTCCACGGGATCTCCCGGATCCTTGCGGATCGCTTCCATGCGCTGGTGCAGCTTTTCGAAAGTCTGCTGGCACAGCGTATCCAGGATCTCAGCCTTGTCCTTGAAGTAGAGATAAATCGTCCCCGGCGCGTATTCGACCTTGTCCGCGATCTTGCGGATGGAGACGTTGTCGTAGCCTTCGCGCACAAACAGGTCGCGGGCAGCATCCAGAATCTCCTGCCGGAGGTCCGCCTTCTGCCGGGATTTCCGTTCCGCGACGCCCATTACTGAACAGTGTTCATTATGCGCTGGCCGAGTGGGGCGTGTCAAGAGGAATTTCTGGCGCGAGCGGCCTTGGGCGCAATTAACCCGTAACTGGTGCGGACCAACTCTTCGACTTCTTCCCAATCGACCTTGGGCGTGTCCAGGCGCAGCGCGACCCAGCCTTTCGATGCCAGGTACGCAGGCAGGTAGAACTTGCGAGGTTGAGAAGCGGCCAGCGCGTGGTTATCGCCCGGCAGCACTTTCGCGGTCACGGCCACGATGCCGTCGCCGTGATGATTGTTGAGGAAGTAGGCGAAGGTTCTCTTGCGGACATAGAAGCCCGCATGCGAATCGCAATCCTGGCGGGTCGCGCCGGGCAATGCGAGGCAGATCTTGGAAAGACGCGCGAGACGTGAATCCATGAGTTCACCTTTCCAGAATCGTAGCAGTGTACACGCGGCCGAGGTCCTGCTCCTGAGTGAACACGATGATGCGCTGGCCCGCGGTATCGGCGGGGAGCTCGACGGTCTGGCGAAAGGCGCTCCCCTTTTTTGCTGTGCCGATTTTGCGCAGGCTGCGCAGGACCGCGACGTGGCGCAGATTCCGGCCCTTGTTTTCGCCGCCGGCGATATCCGACGCCGCGCTTTCCTGCGCGAGGGCCACCATCACGTCGGCGGAGTGCGGGACGCCGGCGACACTGACTTCCAGGCCGGCAGCCACGCGCGCCAGGCGAATCTCGCCCTGTGCTCGCCCGCGCTCATGAGCGATCTCGTCGAGCGCCCGGCGCTTGTCGCCGCCGTTGAACTCGGTGGCGCCGTCGATCACCATCTGCGGCGTGTAGGGCCCCTCGATGCCGAAGTGGCGCGCGTAGGCTTCCTGGCGCAGCGTGTTGGCGTGGGAAGAGAAACGGTCGCGCCAACCCTGGTGGTCCCAGTAGTCGACGTGTTCGCCGAGCACGATGACCTGCGGGTCCAGCTCGGCGAGCAACCGGTCGGCGGGCGGACAGCTCGAGCATCCTTCGCTGGTGAAGAGCTCGATCAGGATCGGGGCGCGCGCGGGTGCGGCGCCGGTTGCGGCGAAACATGTGCAAACGGCCGCACATAGCAGAATGCGAAGCATGGCAGGCCCTCCTCTGGTCTCTTTCTATCAGAATCAGGCTATCGGAACAACGCCTCGGCGCCGCGCTGCAGGGCGGCCGCGCCCATCACACCCGTCAGCGCCGGAGCCATAGCGACCCGCGGACCGCGGCGTTTCCACTCTTCATGCACGGCGTGATACCCGAGATAGAAAATCCAGCCGGCGGCGAAGCCGAGCGGATAGGTGATCCATTGGGTGCCCAGGCTCGGGCCCACCTCCAGGCCGAGGGCGCCACCGGCCAATGTGGATCCTTCCGCCGCAATTGCCCACGCGGTGGCCCGGCCGCGGGATCCCACGCTGGCCCGCAGGATTCCGCCGAGCGCGATTCCCTCGGGGACTTTGTGCAGGGCGATGGCGAGCGGCACGGCCACGCGCAGCCCGAGGGGCACGGCAAGCTGCACGGTAGCGATGCTCCAGCCGTCGAGAAGGCTGTGCAGGGCGGCGGCGGCGATCAAGGGACCGGCGAATCCGTGCAGCTCCGTGGTGCACGCGTTGTGGTCGTGATCGTGAGCGCACGTCGGACAGACCCGATACACGTAACGATTGATCAGCAGCAGCGCGCCGTATCCGGTGGCGAAGAGAGCGGTGCTGACGGGCCATCCAAGCTCGCCGGCCAGCTCAGGCACAAGCCCGAAAAGCGCCACGCCGAGCAGGACGCCGGCACTGAACGGCACGACGGCACGGGCGCGCTTGCGCAGGCCGGTGAGCCAGAGGCCGAGCAGAGCTCCGCCGATTCCGACGATCGTGGCCAGTAATGGCGCCGTGATTCCCATGCAAGACTTTACTGTAGCAGCCGCGCTTCACGGCTCACGAACCGCATTCCCGGTATCATCAGGGAAGGCGCCATGACAGACCGGCCGGCGATAGAATGCCGGAAAGCACCCATGGGAGTCAAAACGATGCAACGACGTGACCTTCTGAAAGCCTCCGCGGCCTGGACCGCTGCCTCCTACAGCCGGATCTTCGGCGCGAACGAACGCATTCGCATCGCCGGCTTGGGTGTCGGCGGACGCGCGACTTACCTGCTCGGTCTGGTGACCAAAGCGGAAAACACGGAAATCGTGGCGGTCTGCGATGTCGCCGAGACCCGGCGCCTGGCAGCGAAGGAGAGGTTCGCTCCCGGCGGCAGGGAGTATCTGGACTACCGGGAAGTGCTCGAGCGCAACGACATCGACGGTGTCGTGATCGGTGCTCCGGACCACTGGCACGTGCCCATGACGATGGACGCGGTGAAAGCGGGCAAAGACGTGTACGTGGAGAAACCGGTGAGCCACACGATCGAGGAGGGCGAGCGGGTTGAGAAGGTCGTGCTGAGCTCCAGGCAGATCGTGCAGGTGGGATATCAGCAGCGCAGTTGGCCGCACTTTATTCAGGCACGAGAGATTGTTGCCGGAGGCAAGCTCGGACAGATCTCGCTGGTCCTGACTTCCTGGTATCAGGACTACGTGGTCAACCAGCAGACGCCGCCGAAGGTGGACGCATCGAAGATCGACTGGAAGCGGTTTCTCGGCTCGGCGCCGGATCAGCCGTTCGATGCGCTCCGCTGTACGCGGTGGCGCTGGTTCTGGGATTTCGGCGGCGGCCATTTGACGGACTTGTACTCCCACTTCGGCGATGTTGTGCAGTGGTACTTTGAGCAGTACTCGCCGCTAACCGCCCAGGCCACTGGAAATCGCAACGCGCTGCCTCAATTCGAATGCCCCGACACCATCAACGCAGCCTGGGAGTACCGCGGGTTCACGACCGTTTACAACGGCGCTTTGAATGGCTCGCTCGAAGGCGGGAACATCGTCTTCCGCGGCCACCGCGCCATGATGAAGCTGAATCGCGACGGATTTGCCGTGTACCCCGAAGGCAAAGTGCAACGCGAATTGACGCATTTGCCGGAGCCGGAGATCGCCGTGAAATCGGCTGCCGACGGCACGGTCGCTCACATCCAGAACTTCCTTGACTGCGTGCGAAGCCGCAAAACGCCGAACGCCCCGATCACGCCCGCCGTGGCCATCGCTCGCGCCGCGCATCTTGCTAACCTGGCGTGGCGCCAGGGAACGGTCTGGAAAGCCTGATCGGGCCCGCGGCCAATGCCTCAGAATTGCAGTTTCGCGCCGAACTGAATGTTCCGGTTCCCGCCGGCACTGGTGATGTTGCCGAACGACGAAGTTCCGAGCGTGGCGGAAGGATTGCCAAAATTGGCGTGGTTGAAGAGCGCGAACGTCTCGAAGCGGAACTGGAACTTCATGCGCTCCTTGATGGGGAAGTTCTTGAACAAGGACCAATTCACGGTCTCCGAGCCGGGACCGTGCAGCAGGTTGCGGCCGGCGCTTCCGTAGGCGTAGTTCGTGGGCGTAATCGGATACAGGTCCTGCACCGTAAACGCACTGGCGTCGATGCAGCCGATCAGGTGGCCGCGTCCGCAATTGTCGGTCGGAGCGTGAACCAGGTCCGGGCGGTAGGTGCCGCTGGAGGCCGTGTTCGCCGTGTCGGTGCCGGTGGAGACGTTAAACGGGATTCCGGTTTGCAGTGTAATCACGCCGCTGGTCTGCCAGTTGGTCAATGCAGCCTTCAGGAACACGTTGGACACAGGGAAGAACGGGATGTCGTAGACGAAGGTGCCGACAAAGCGGTGGCGGATGTCCCAGTTGGAGTTTCCGTAGTCGGCCTTCCACCAGTAGGGGTTCATCGGAGTGCCGCCGCCATTGGAGTCCGTGCTGACATCAAGAGAGTGCGACCAGGTGTAGCTGGCGAGCACGTTCAGCCTATGTGTGGCGCGCTCGCGGAAAATGACGCTCATGCTCTGGTAATTGGCAATCTCGTCCATGTTGATGGTCCGGATCGGGCCAAAAAGCTGATTCGGCCGGCGCAAATTGACCGATCCTGGTCCGGGAAGCAACGGCGTGTTGTTATAGAAGCTGCGATCCAGATGGTAGGCGTGGTTGCCGAGATACTGCACTTCCAGGCCGCTGCCGTTCCAGAGCTGCCTTTGCAGTCCCGCACTCCACTGGTTCATGCGAGGCGTGGGCTGGTGCCACGGGGCGGTCACAATCAAGCCCGCCGTTGGAGCCGCGGGACAGACCCCGGGGGAACCCAACGGGTTGGACAAGCTGACTACCGGCAGCCCGGTGCTCCAGGTACAGGTCAGGATCGTGGTGTACGGGGGATTGGTGTTCAAAAACGTATAGCTGTTGGTCTGATTCGGGTTGTAGTAAATGCCGGCGCCGCCGCGGAACACAGTCTTCTCGTTGATCCGGTATGCGAATCCGAGGCGCGGAGCCCAGTTGTTGTGATTGGGAGCAATGAAGCGGAAACCGGGCGTGCCGCCCACCAGGGCCGTCTGGTTTTGATTGAGCTCCGTGGCCACGCCGTTGATGGTATAGGGCACTGTCGGCAACTCGTAGCGGATGCCGTAGTTCAGGGTGAGCTTGCGCGAGATCTGCCACTTGTCGAGCACAAAGAAACCGTCGCGCCATTCGGCAGTGCGCCCGCGAATTTCGGGCCCAGGGGTGGCGAACGACTGCGGGTTGCCGAGAATGAAATCGGCCGGAGCGTAACCCGTCAGCACGCCGTTGAACGTAAACGTGCCGCGTGCGCTATTGACCGCCGCGCGGCCGGTAGCCAGCCGGCGGAACTCGGCGCCCGCCATAATATTGTGCGAACCGTGGCTCCAACTGACCTGCTCTGAGATCTGCACGGTGCTGTCATTCTGGTACCAGTTGCTGCCGCCGTTGCTGAATCCATTGAAACCGGTGATACCGAAGTCCGGGATGCCGGGGTTGTTGTACGCGCTGTCTCCATTGAAGTTCGGTATCCCCAGGTCCGTGCCGGCGGTGGTCTTGCCGCTGGTAGTGAAGAAGTTGAGCGTCGAGGTATTCAGGAAATACCGGCCCACCCGAAAATCGTTCACCACGGTGGGCGTCAGCGTGTGGGTATAACCGACCGTGTAGTTGGTCGTGTTCACGGGCACGGTGCTGGCATTGACGGGAATGGAAGCGCCGCCAAACACCGACTCGTCCTGCCAGTGCGCGCGCACGTACAACCGGACCTTGGAGCCGATGTTCTGGTCGATGCGGTCCACGGTCTGGTTGGTCGAGATGGTGGTGGGCACCGGCACGGAGAAGTTGCTGGTCAGGCCCGGCAGGTTGGGCGCAGGATAATACTGCTGAAGCTTCAGCACGACCGGCGAAATGCGGTTGGTTGGGATGATGTTGCCGGCGAACGGGGCATTGCCGTTCAGGGGATCCTTGATCGCTCCGCCGGTGATGCTCGACGTCGGCACCGACGAGAAATTGCCCGTGAAGAACACCGCCGGCATCTCCGTCGAGAGCGACGTGGCCTGCTGCACCAGGCGATAACCTTCATAGGAGGCCATGAAGAAGGTCTTGTTCTTGCCGTTGTAAATTTTCGGAATGTAAACCGGGCCGTCGAACTCCACACCGAACTGGTTCTGACGCAGCGGCGGCTTGGCCGCGGTTGGGTTCGCGGGGGTCGGCAGGGTGAAGAAGTTGCGGGCGTCCAGCACCTGGTTGCGGAAAAACTCGAGCATCGAGCCATGGATGTCGTTGGTGCCGGCCTTGGTGATCATGTTGATATGGACGCCCATGTAGGAGCCGTACTGCGCCGAGTAGGTTCCGGTCTGGACCTCGACCTCCTGCACCGATTCGACCATGGGCCGCGTGGGCGTCGTCGTGATGAGATTGTTCATGATGCTGATGCCGTCCAGCGTCATGCTGTTCTGGATCTCGCGCGTGCCGGCGCCGATAAAGTCCTGTCCTGGAGGCGTGCCGGTGGCCGCCGACTTCGGCCCTTGCAGGACCGTCGGCGTGGTGAGAGCGCTGGACATGGGATCGCGGGCCGAGTTCGAGAGCGGCAACTCAGCGACGCTGCGGGCGTTGATGATCTCGGAGACGGTGGCATCGTCGGTCTTGAGGGCGGTAGCGGTGGCCTGCACGGTCACGGTCTCCACTACATTTCCGACCTTCAGCGTTACATCGTTGCGCACCACCTGGTTGATATCCACGTGGACTCCGTTGAGTTTGAACAACTGAAATCCCGGGCTTTCAATGGTGAGGTTGTAGTCGCCGACCGCCACGAACTGCAGGTTGTAAAATCCCTGCTCGTTCGTGAGCCCCGTATAGGTATCGCTTGTACCGGCGTTGATCGCGGTTACTTTGGCGTTGGGAATGGATTTTCCCGAATCATCGGAAACCGTGCCGACCAGCGACGTGGTAGTCGCGAGTTGGGCGTGGATGACCGAGGCAATCGACATCCCGAGAAAGAAAGCAGCAAACAGACCCTTATGCATCCTGAGCCCCCCCTTAATGAGCATTCAGATTAGGAATAGGATACTCCACAAGGGAGGATGACTGCACAAAAATCTGCTATGTCCGATCAGCCATTCGCGGTGTGGCGCAGGGCCCGCCACCTGGCGGACCCGTATTCGCCGATCCGCACCTCGCCGGACATCTCTTGGCCGGTGGCAGATCCGTTGAACGAATAGGTGAGTACGTTGCCGTCCGCCGGCAATGTGCTGCGAAACTTCACACGATCGCCGTCGATCTCCCCTTTCAGGTCGCCTTGATATGCCCAGCCGCTGTGGGTCCCGGCAATCCGGCTTCCGTCGGCGGTGAGGAACAGCCGATGGCGGGCCGAGCCAACATCGTAGTGAATTTCGACATCCCAAGCACCGGCCAGGTTCATGGAAGGCGCAGAGGGCGTGCGCGTTTCCTTCTTTGTCCCTGCAGAGGAGAAAATCTCGTACAAGCGGCGCGCTACGATCTCATGTTCGCCGGGCTTCAGCGCGACCGGCCGCAATAGGAATGCATGGCCTTCGCCTTCGGCCTGCGTCATGATGCGCGGCTCGCCTTCCAGCATCAGGCGCCCAACTTCACCGGCGGTGAGGCCGATCCGCTCCGGATCCCAGGAGACATTCAGCGTCGGGAACGGGCCGCCGCGTACGGGTCCATTCACTTGCGCGCGAACACCGGTCACCTTCGTGATCCGGTCGGCGATTTGGGCGTACCATGAGTCCCATGTACGGAAGTCGGTTGCCAGGTCGCGATCGGTGCGCCAGGCCTCGACGGCGCGAAGCATGCCGATGATTTCCTCTTTGGTGACCTTCAGCGCGCGGCCGAAGGCGTGATGCGGCGCGCTGTTGGCCCACGCTGCGCGGACCAGGTCGCGGCGGCCGAGCAGGAGTCCGCCGCCCTGAGGACCGCGGATGATCTTGCCGCCGCTGTAGGCCACCAGGTCGGCGCCTTGAGCGATGTACGGGTTGGGGACGATGAGGTAGTCCGCAGCGGCATCCACCAGGATGGGGATGCCGGCCGCGCGCGCGATCGGGGCGATGTCTTTGAGAT
>Ga0335081_10014116_pt1 | contig 12922 bp, 13 predicted proteins | sample Lox_Sample_35_FD_206713 | JGI IMG/M metagenome (GOLD analysis project Ga0335081, IMG submission 206713) | Soil microbial communities from Loxahatchee National Wildlife Refuge, Florida, United States - Lox_Sample_3.5 | ecosystem: Environmental > Terrestrial > Soil > Wetlands | place: USA...
TGAAATACGCCAAGACCATCATCCAGCCGGTCGCAAAGCTAATCGATTGTGGGAAGACCTTTGACGTGTATGCGACTTCGCCTGCGGCATCCGGGATTTGCGCCACCAACTTGCCATAAATGTAGCCGATGGGCAGCAGCAACGCGCCACCAATGGCAAATCCGAGCACGGCACCTAGCACGCCGCCGCGCAGCAGCCAGTCATCCATGACCACCAGCCAGCCGACGCCTACCATCGTGCCCCAACCTAAGGTGAAGTAGTCGACGACACGGAGTTTGCGGGCGAGTTGCACCATGGATTAGAAGAGGCAGAGAAGCTCGAAGAGCAGATTTGCGGCTAAAAGGGACGTGATCTCCCCATTGTCATAGGGAGGCGAAACCTCCACGAGGTCGCATCCAACGATGTTCAGGTCTTTCAAACTGCGGACTAAATCGAGGATCTGAGCGCTCGAGAGTCCGCCGATTTGCGGCGTGCCGGTGCCGGGAGCGAATGCGGGATCGACCACATCGATATCGAGCGTGATATAGGCCGGGCGATTGCGGAATGTCTTCAGATGGCGCTTAACCATCTCCACGCCGTGCTGATGAAACTCTTCCGAGGTCACGATTTGAATGTCATGCTTTCGAGCGAAGTCGAAATCGCCATCGGAATAGACCTGTCCTCTCAGTCCAACCTGCAATCCGTACCCCTTCGCGATCAGGCCTTCTTCAATCGCGTACTTGACCGGCGTGCCATGGGAATGTGGACTGCCGAAGTAGCCGCCCCAGGTATCGCCATGCGCATCAAGTTGAATAAAGGCCACTGGTCCAAACTGTTTGTGGATCGCACGGAGGATTGGCAAGAGGATCGAGTGATCTCCGCCAACGCAGGCAGTACGTGTTTTCGCGCGGAGGACATCTCCGAGTTGCTTGGTGATGCGGCTGTATGTGTCTTCAATGGACAGAGGATTGATGGATAAGTCGCCGAAATCTCCGATACGCCACTTTGCAAATGGATTGACGCTTAGCGCCGGATTCCATGGCCGGATCATGGCCGATTGCACGCGGATGTTGCGAGGCCCGAAGCGGCTCCCCGGGCGATAGGTTGTTCCTCCATCGAAAGGAATGCCAATCAGTGCAATGTCGAGTTCGTCAGGATCCGTGATATGCGGCAGCCGCATGAATGTGGGCACGCCGGAAAAGCGGGGGAAGACCAAGGCATCGACTGGCTGGGGATGCGGCTTGGCGCTCATCTTTGGCTTCATTTAGGTGGGGCGAATTATAAAGCATAAGCATCTAGTCCTTGCGGGAATGCTCCCCGGGTCGTGTCCTAAACTGATAACCACAAAGGTCACGAAGGTTCACGGAGTTCTGTTTACGGGATTTTCTTCGTGCTCCTTGTGACATTAATGATGAAATTAGAACGCGCCTTACCCGCAAGCCACTCGTAACGGTTATAGGATCAAAGCGCATGCGCATCTTGGTGGTTGGCGGCACGGGCTTCATGGGACCTCACGTGATCGAACATTTGGCTGCGGCCGGACATGAGGTCACGGTCTTTCATCGTGGGCAACATGAGCCGGGACTACCGAGCGACGTGCATCATGTCCACAGTCCTACGGCGGCATTTCCAGTTATCGAGTTTCCTTTCGAGCTTATGGCTTGGCGTCCCGAGGTCGTTCTACATATGCTTTTAATGGGCGAGCAGGATGCCGAAACAGCGGTGCGTACGTTTAGAGGCCTAGCTCGCAGGTTGATCGTATGCAGCAGTGGAGACGTATATGCAGCTTACGGGGTTCTGATAGGAACGGAGAATGCGACGGAGCAGCCGAACTTGCTGAGCGAGGACGCGCTCTTGCGGCGAAATCTTTATCCCTATCGCAAGATGGCGAAGAACTCAGAGGATTGGCTTTACCACTACGAAAAGATTCTGGTCGAGCAGGTGGTAATGAGTGATCCAGAGTTGCAGGGCACCGTTCTACGGTTACCGGCCGTCTATGGGCCGGGCGACAATCGCCGCAGCTTCTTCCCTTATCTAAAGCGAATGGACGACGGCCGCCCTGCCATCTTGCTCGATGAAGCGCACGCACGTTGGCGATGGACCCATGGGTACGTTGAGAATGTGGCAACTGCGATCACGAGAGCCGTGCTGGATGATCGCGCCGCCGGCCGGATTTACAACGTGGGCGAGGAAGTCACTCCTAGTACCGAGGATCGCTTGCAACTTCTAGCCAGAATCACCGGATGGTGGGGACGAATGGTGAAGCTTCGTCACGACCTGCTACCCCATCATTTGCAAGATGGTTACAACTATTCCTGCGATTTAGCCTACGACACGGCCCGTATTCGGCACGAAATCGACTACCAGGAAAATATTTCAGTTGAGGAAGGAATGCGGCGGACGATTGCTGATCTACGAACTCATCCGCTGCAGGTTGAGCCACGAGGATATGACTACACGAGCGAGGACGCGGCCTTGGCTGCCCACTTGTCTGGAACCTGAGCTGTCGCGGTCGCTAGCATTCGAATCCCTTTCGGCGCTGCTCGCTGTACCGCTGCAGGGCGGCTTTGATGATGGGATATGCTTCCGCGGCGGCGCGGATTTCGTCCACCTCGACAGCTTTTCCTTCCAGCTGTTTGTAATCCTGAAAAAACCTGCGCAGCATCAGCATGCGATGCGAAGGCATTTCCCGTGCCTCGTGGTAGCCGTTGAATTCCGGATCGTTTGTTGCCACCGAAATAATCTTGTGATCTTTCTTTCCCTGATCAATCATGGTCATCAGCCCTATGACGCGGGCATGAATGATGGTGAGCGGAACTACGGCTTCCTGACAAAATACCAGGACATCGAGAGGGTCATCATCTTCAGCGAGTGTCTGCGGAATGAAGCCGTAGTTCGCAGGATAGTAGACGGCTGAATATAGGACTCGGTCCATTTTGATCAGCCCACTGGCCTTGTCGAGTTCGTACTTGATACTGGACCCGGATGGAATCTCGATCACCGAGTTGAATTCTTCGGGAAGCCTGTCGCCGGGCGTGACATCATGCCAGGGATGGATCATGATTCAGTGGTTAGTACTCCAGACCTGCAGCAATGAGATGCAAACTCACGGGGGAGTGATACTTGGATGATAGTGGAATTGGAGTCTCGGAACTTGACCGAGCAAACCAGCAGGAATACTGTTTGTAAGAAGGGTGGGGTGTAGGCATGTCTGACGAAACCAGCAAATATTTGAAATTTGGCGGAGCGACGATTGTCATTCTATTGGTTTTAGGGTATCTGGCATACACGGGTGTGCAGGAGAGCAAAAGCTATTACGTAACGATAAAGGAACTCCACGGCATGGGCGACAGTGCGTATACAAAACGGCTTCGGGTGGCGGGAAATGTTCAGCCTGGCTCGATTAAGCGAACAGGTACTAAAGTCGAATTCATGCTGGTTGAAAATGATCAGGTCCTGCCGGTCGTTTACAGCGGGACTGAAGCCCCGCCAGATACATTTAAAGACAACTCGCAAGCTTTGGCGGACGGCAGCTTTGGACGGGATGGCGTGTTCCACGCCAAGCAACTTCAAGCCAAGTGTGCGTCCAAGTACGCGCCCCAGCAAAGCTCGCCTTCGAGTACGCCGACCAAGAGCATGACCCAAGTGCAAACCGGTAAGCCCGAAGGCATTTCCAACTAACATTTGTACCGCACGTTTCGCAAAAAACTCTTTGGCGAACATGGGGTGACGATGTTTGATGTCACTGAAGCGCAGCGGACCAACTGCCGGTTCCTCCATTCAGAAGGCAGGATCCAGACACAGCAGTGTAGCTTCCCAGCGCAGAGGTGAAGGCCTGGTTAGCCGTGCCTGTCAGGTTGATTGTGCTCTGAAGCTGAGTGAGCTGAAAGGTTAGCGAATTCCCTTTTACTGTTCCCGAGATCGAAGCTTGGCTGCCGCAAGACGCTGCGCCCCCGCTCAGGCTGACTTGACCGGTTACATCTGTTCCGACTTGTGTCAGATTGGCGGTTGCTTGAATGGCTGAAGTTGCCGAGCCAGTCGGGGTGAAGACGAACAGCCAATTTCCAGTCATGGCAGGATTAGAGGATGTACCGCAGCCACTCAGAAAAGTCACAAGGACCAGTAACAGTAACGTGTTCAGTAATTGCGCCTTCATCACGGCCATTGTAGTCACAATTAGAAGCCCGTCTTAGCTGGAGTGATTATGACGATAGCGAGTGAGATGCTCTGATGTTCATCGGTGACATAGATATTGGGCCTTTTTTCCTCTGCAATCCTCAGTTTTTTCCACAAAGAGAGCAGGGCCTAACAACATGGTGAGTGGTCAACTCCTTCAGTGGCAATCATTGAGCAGGCTGATCTGCGGTCCGCGAGTTAAGCGTTGACAAAAATTTTAGAGGGATTAGAATACGCGACGTTTTCTAACTGTAAAATCGTTTCATGAGCCCCCAAGTCCTTGAACCCGTCCTACTCCGTACCGATTTTCCTAACCTTAAACTTCATGCCAGCGGCAAGGTCCGTGATATTTACGAATTAGACCGCGATCACCTCTTGTTTGTAGCCACGGATCGAATTTCGGCGTTCGATTATGTGCTGGCTACAGGAATTCCGCACAAAGGACGTGTGCTGACGCAGCTTTCTCTGTTTTGGTTTAATTTTCTGACGGATGTTGTGCCGAACCATTGCGAAACAACAGACGTAGAACGCTATCCATCCGCCGCGGTTCAGTACGCTGACCAGCTTCGGGGACGATCAATGATGGTTTTGCGAGCCGAGATGATTCCGATCGAATGCGTGGTGCGAGGCTACATCTCGGGATCGGCCTGGAAGGAATACAAAACCAGTGGCAGGGTATGTGGGATCAAGCTGCCTTCGGGGCTGAGAGAATCCGAAAAACTCGCTGAGCCCATTTTTACTCCTGCAATCAAGGCCACCTCGGGTCACGACGAAAACATTTCCTTCGATCATATGATCCGAATTGCTGGCGAGGAGCGCAGTCAGAAGTTACGAGATCTCTCGTTGGAGATTTACACCAAAGCAGCGGAATACGCTCGCAAGAAAGGCATTATCATTGCCGATACGAAGTTCGAGTTCGGCACTACGAAATCAGGAATTACGTTGGCCGATGAGGTTTTGACGCCGGACTCGTCACGTTTTTGGCCCGGTGACACCTACCAGCCCGGACGCGCACAGGATTCCTACGACAAGCAATATGTTCGGGATTATCTGGAGGAAATTCGTTGGGACAAGCAGCCACCGGCTCCAGCGCTCCCGCCGGAAGTAGCCCGCAAGACCAGTGAAAAATATTTGGAGGCATATCACCGGCTCACGGGATACGAGCTGGATGTGTAAGAGCAAAGGACAGGCAAGTAGTGAACGGCGCTGACTGGATCATCATGACGGTGCTGTTCCTGTCGGTTATTCAAGCAGCAAGCGCGGGTTTTTTTCAGGAAGCATTCGGAATTGCAGGGCTGGTTTTTGGATACCTGCTAGCCGCCTGGAATTACCACCGGCTAGCAAATCATTTTGCTTCATATGGCGCGCCCTGGCTGCTGGATATTGCAGCGTTCCTGGTTATTTTTGTCCTGGTCATGCTCTTGGCGGGTCTAGCAGGGCGGATTGCCCGCTGGGTGTTGCGAGAAGCAGGACTAAGTTTTATTGACCGCATTTTGGGTGCTGCATTGGGATTGCTACGGGGATGTTTAGTCGTGGCAATCGTGCTGGTCAGCATGGCTGCGTTCACCCCCACCTCGGCGTGGTTGCGGAATTCGCAACTGGCGCCATATTTTCTGGTGGCGGGACGCGCGGCCATCTGGGTCGCGCCATCAGACTTGCGGGGACGGTTTTACCAGGGATTGGATCTACTGCACCGGAAGGCAGAGTAGCGAACGAGTACGGCTGCAAGTCTTACGTAATTTATACGAGCGGAGAGCGCAGCTCTTCCCCAGAAAGAGAGATGCCGTGAGAGACCAGCTCGAAGCACTCGTCATGCAAATGTATAAGAGCAACATCCTGTATTCGGAGGCGGTACGCGAATTTAAGAAGCGTTTCATCGTAACCGTGTTACAGGAAAACAATGGAAACCAATGCCGTGCTGCACGGCAGTTGGGCATGCACCGCAACACCTTGAGTCGTACCATCGCCGAACTAAAGATTGATATCAGGCAATTACGCGACGGTGCTAAACGTCCTCCACGCAGCGCCCGCCCTGCTGCCTTCGACAGAAAAGCCTTTCGCTAAAGTCCATTATTCCAAAATGAAAAAGGGCAGTTAAATAACTGCCCTCATCGTCTCGTTGCCCCCGCGGCTACTGTTGTGATGTCGTGGGACGGTGGTGTACGGGCCGCTTGGCTGGGGTTGGTTTTTTGGCCGTGAGCAGCGCACCCTTTTCCATATTCATCACGAACGGGCTTGGAGTGTAGGAGGCTGGTGTGCCTTCGAACTGAAGATTTGAACCAACTTTCGGCATCAGGCGCTCTGGGATGGTTCCCGACATAGCCACAACAATATCAGCGCGCTTCTGATCGATATCGTCCTGGCTTTCGGCGATTTGTATCTCCGTCGAAGTTGCGGAGATGACCAAACCTTCCATTTGAAGCGGAGTACCCTTGATGACGCTCCAGACCTTGTCCTGATCCTCGGGCTTGCCGGCTGAGAGCACTAGTTCCCAATCAGCGAAGCTCATCTGCTTTATGTCATTGGGCGTTTTGTTCTTTACTAAATCGGCAGCTTGTTGCGCCGGCGTAGGCGGCACGTATTTCGTGACGTCAAAGCCGGCGGGAGGCATGGGGTTGGTCTTGGCAGTGGCTAAAAGATCAGTCCAGCCCTGATCGGAGCCGTGGTACTTCACGTATTGGCTCTTGCCATAGTTTTCAATTTGCGTCTGGCCGGGGGAACCGGCAGCGAGATTGGCCGCTCGGGCGATGAAGAACAGTCCTTCAACCTGGTTGGGCGGAGTTCCTGTGAGATCGGCCAGGGCCAACGGGTAGACGTTGCGCAGTTCGTTTGGATCACCCTGCACTGCGTTGCGCAAATCAGTTTGCGCCTGAGAGTAATCCTTATTTTGGAGCGCAGCAATTCCGGCGGCGCCGTTGAAGATGACGCTCATCTGCGTCTTGAGCTTTTCAAAATCGGCATCCGACATACCATCCGGCTTGGGAGCAGTTTTCAAAGCTTCCAAGCCTTTGTTCGCATATTGAGCAGCGTCAGCGAGGTTTTGCTGGGCATTTTGTCCCTGCTCTGCCTGGGCGCGCTTAATATAGGCGAGCAGCGCAAGAGCACGCAGGTTGTTTGGGTTGGCTTGCAGCAAGCGCTGGGCGGTTTCAATCATCTTGGGCTGATTGTTGGCCTGCTGATAAGCTCCCATCAAAATTTCCAGCGCGTCTTCCTTCATTACGCTGTTGGGATACTGGGTAAGGAAAGCTTCCAGGCCGCTGATCTTGGCATTGGGATCTTTTTGCTGCACGGCGCCGACATAGGCGTTGTATTCGGCCGGGTCTTTGATCTCTTTCTTCTGTTGGGCCGGGGCGGGAGCACCCGCCTGCGCACCCGGTGCAGGTTGCGCCGCTTGCGCGGGCGCTGCGGGTTGGGTCTGGGGTTGTGTTGCGGTCTGCTCTCCCCAAGCTGCTGCAGCGAGCGCGAGCACAATCGCCACTAAACTGGTCTTCATTTGCAAAGGCTCCTTAGGTTTTCGGGAAATCGGCGATGACAATCCTGCCCCGGAACTGCGACCGGGTGCTCAAACATGAGCTTCGCCAGCTCATGTGACAAGACCGGGAAACCTCATGGCCTTACGCAACATCCCCAACATAAAGGTCCTAGGCCCGGTGAGCGGATTATAAGTATGTACCTCAACGAAGGCAAGTCAGGAAATCGAGTACTGCTTTCATTACTGTAAGATGCGAGATGGCGGCTCATTGGTAGTTTGATAAATCCCTATGATGAACTCAGGAATTCGGCGATTGCAGGGGCAAATTGCTGTCGTAACCGGCGCTGGGCGCGGCATTGGAGCCGCGATTGCGAAGACGCTGGCAACAATGGGGGCGATCGTGGTGCTTTGCGGCCGCTCCAGACAACCGCTTGATAGGACTGCGAAGGAGATCTCGCATGAAGGTGGAGTCTCCGAAGTGGTTCAGGCTGACATAACGGACGCCACCGCGGTCGAGAATCTCGCTAAGCATGTGCATTCAACCCATGGCCGGATAGATATTCTGGTGAACAATGCCGGAATCGGTGGTTTTGGCGGACCTTTGCATGAGATGCCGCCGAATTCCTGGGACCAGGTACTAAATACGAACCTGCGCGGAGTTTATTATTGCATCCGTGCTTTCGCGCCAGCGATGATCCGCGCACGAAGTGGGCACATAATCAACATCTCGTCTCTTGCCGGAAAAAACGCCCTGCCAAATGGTGCGGCGTACGCGGCGTCGAAGTGGGGATTGAATGGATTGAGCTATTCCGTTGCGGAGGAATTGCGAGGCTATAACATTCGGGTCGCGGTCGTCTGCCCTGGTTCCGTGGACACCGAACTAAGTCCGCACACTGGAAAGGATGCGCGAAAAATGCTGAAGCCAGAAGATGTGGCGCACGTGGTAGCGATGCTGGTGACGCAGGCTCCGGAATCATTTGCGAGTGAAGTGCTGCTACGCCCCACGCTGAAGCCCTGAGCTTTCCTGCGCGCGCGTTAGTCTATAATTGAAATCTTCCGTTTGATTTTTGGAGTTAGTGGAACATGATTCGTTTTCTACAAACCCCTGGGCCAATCAAGAAAGTGCTTCTTGGTGGCCTGCTGACCATTATTTGCGTGTTCATGGTGATCACGCTGGTGCCAGGTTTTGGAAGCGGAAATCTGTTTGGAACCGGCACGCCGCAGCGCGGCGTTATTGCCAGCGTTGATGGCAACGACATCACCACACTGGAAGTGCAAAAACAAGCACGGCAGATGATCCGGCAGCAGTTTCCCAAGGGCGGCGAGCAGGCATCCATGCTGTTACCCTTCTTTACTTCGCAGGCAGCTCAGAGTTTGATCCAGCGTGATGCAGTTCTCGCTGAGGCACGTCGCCTTGGGTTGCGTGCCACTGACGCAGATGTGCGTGAAGAGCTGCAGCATGGGCGCTATGCGGAGGTCTTCTTCCCAAAAGGCACCTTCATTGGCCAGGCCGCATACGAAGAGCGACTGCAGCAAGCGGACCTGACAATTCCGATGTTCGAGCAGAGTGTCAAAGATGACATTCTGATTGAAAAGCTGAGGAACCTCATTGCCGATAGTGCCCTCGTCACGGCTGCTGAGGTGCAGGACAAGTTTGAGAAGGACAATACGAAGATCAAGTTCGATTACGCGGTTCTTCACAAGGATGACATTGTCAAGAGCATTCATCCGACTGATTCAGAGCTGAAGGCGTATTACGAGCAGCACAAGGCCTCGTACGCCAACTCGATTCCGGAAAAGCGCAAGATCAGCTATGTGCTGATCGATACCAGCAAGCTGGAAAATGAAGTAAAGATTACGCCGCAGGAACTGCAGTCGTATTACGACCAGCATCGCGATGAATACCGAGTCCCTGAGCAAGTCAACCTGCGGCATATTTATTTCAAAACCCCATTGCCAGGGCCGGACGGGAAAGTGGATCAAAAGGGCGTTGACGCCGCTCGCAAGAAAGCGGACGACGTGTTGAAACAGTTGCAGGCGGGAGGCAATTTTGCCGAGCTTGCGAAGAAAAACTCAGAGGATACGAGCAGCGCGACAAATGGAGGTTCCTTGGGATGGGTGCAGCGCGGGCAATTCCCGTCGCCCGAGATGGAGAAAGCGGCATTCTCGCTGGCGAAGGGTGCGACCAGCGGCGTGATCAACGCCCAAGGCGGATTTGACATCATCCACATTGATGATAACCAGGATGCGCATCTGAAAACGCTTGACGAGGTCAGAGCGCAGATTGAGCCGCTCTTAAAGCAACAGAAAGCTACCCAACTTGCCGATGCGCAAGCCACAACAGTTCTCAATCAAGCGCGGACGCTAGGTTTGGACAAGGCCGCAGCGGACAAGGGCCTGCAGGTCATAACAACAGATTTCGTCAGCCGCGCAGATTCGCTGCCAGGCGTGGGCAGTTCTCCGCAGTTTATGGATGCGGTGTTCAACGAGCCCGAGAAAGCCCCGCCCGATGAAACGCAATTGCAGCAGGGATATGCGATCTTCAGTGTGCTGGGGGTGAAGCCACCGGCGACGCCGACTTTTGAAGAAATCCGCAGCCGAGTAGAAAACGAATTCAAGCAAGAGCGTGGGGCACAGTTACTGGCACAGAAGACGCAGGAACTATCGGACCGAGCGAAAGCCGCCCACGATCTGAAGACAGCGGCTAAAGAACTGGGCGCGACGACAAAGACCAGCGATCTAGTTGCACCGGATGGGCAGGTTCCCGATCTGGGCTCGATGTCCGGTCCGGCGAAGGTTGCTTTCACGCTAAAACCCGGGGAAATCAGCGGGCCCATCGACACCAACACCGCTGGTGTGGTGCTGACCATCCTTCAGGTTCAGCAGCCCAGCGAACAGGAATTTGCGGAGAAAAGAGACCAGATTCGCGAAACCCTGTTACAGCAGAAACAGTCTGAGCTATTTGGGATGTTCGTCTCCAATCTGCAGGCCCAGATGGAAAAATCAGGCAAGATCAAGATCAATCAGCAAGAATTAAAGAGTCTCACCAAGCAGCAAGGCGCGGAAGACGAGGGCGAGTAGCCGCAAGCGCAAATCACAATGGAAGTGTAAGTAGAAATGTCATTCCCGCGCTCGACCGGAATTCTGCTTCATCCGATTTCGTTGCCCTCCCGGGGAGGGATCGGCGATTTTGGTCCTGCGGCGTACGAATTTCTCGATTTTCTTGCAGCAGGTCGCCAGGGTTTGTGGCAGGTTTTGCCTCTTAACCCTCCCGCAAACGGAAACTCGCCTTATTCCTCCACTTCGGCTTTTGCCGGAAATCCGTTGCTAATCAGTTTGGAACGACTGGCTGATCGCGGATGGCTCGAGCATTCTGATTTGGATGAGCTCCCGGAGAAGGTCAAGCGCATTGATTACGACGAAGTGCGCTCATATAAGTTGCCATTGCTAGAAAAAGCCGCGACTAACTTCCTGGCTTCCGCGTCGCAAGAACCAAAATCACGATTCGAGCGGTTCTGTAGTGAGAACGCGTGGTGGCTCGACGATTTCGTTCTCTACGATGCGCTGCGAGATCGCTATGAGCAGCGCAATTGGAAAGAGTGGCCGGCGGAATTAGCACGCCGCGATGGACAAGCTCTTGCTAAGGTCCGGAGGGAACTGGAGGGCGGAATTGCAATTCGCCGCGTCGTCCAGTTCTTCTTCTGGGAGCAGTGGCGGGCCTTACGGCGTTACTGTGCCGAGAAGTCGATTCGGGTGGTCGGAGATATCGCAATCTTCGTGGACTACGACAGTGCGGATGTCTGGGCCCAGCGCGAGCTCTGGCGCTTACGCGACGATCTTGAGCCTGAGGTCGTATCGGGAGTTCCTCCGGATGCGTTTAGCGCGACGGGACAACGCTGGGGCAATCCGCTTTACAACTGGGAGGTGATGCGGTCGCGCGGATATAAGTGGTGGGTGCAACGGCTGCGCTGGGCGACCCAGACATGCGATTTGATTCGTCTGGATCACTTCCGCGGCTTCGCCCAGTTCTGGGAAATTCCGGCAAACGAGGGAACGGCTATTAACGGCCGCTGGGTCGATGGTCCACGGGACGAACTTTTCGACAAGTTGGAGCAGGAACTGGGCGGGCTTCCGTTCTTTGCGGAAGACCTGGGGTTCATCACTCCGGATGTGCATGCGCTTCGCGAGAGGCATCACATTCCTGGCATGGCGGTGCTGCAATTTGCATTCGGAGATCCTGGCGCGCATGTTTACCTGCCGCATCGACTCACACCGGACCGTGTGGTTTACACCGGGACGCACGATAACAACACGTCGGTTGGTTGGTGGAATTCGAGCGCGACCGATTATGAAAAGCGTTCAGCACTCGCGTATCTAGGATGCTCCGAAGATGGAATCCACTGGGCGATGATCCGCGCAGCACAGGGATCACCAGCGAGTCTGTCGGTAGTTCCATTGCAAGACGTGCTCGGATTGGGAAGCGAGGCTCGAGTGAACACTCCCAGCACGCACACCGGAAACTACCACTGGCGATATCAGCCCGGTTCGCTTAGGCCGGAACTGACACAGAAATTAGCTGCTCTGGCGGAGGTAGCAGATCGCCTGCCACAACCAGTGCCAATCCCAGCTCGCATGGAGTTCTTCGCGTAATTGAGCGTCAGGGAGAGCAAATCAGAAATGAGAATCCGCGGACAGGAATGTCCGCGCTACACGCTCGTTACCTCTGCATGCGACTAGATCTTACGGTTTTTCCGGCTTGATTCCGCATGCTTGGTGGACTTTGGCGACATCAAGCCCGGCAGGGCTAAACTCAGCGATCTGGGAACCTTCTTTCGAGTTGAACTCCACTTTGAAGATGTTGGCGCGGATCAATTCACGAGCCGTGTCCTCATCCATTGCCAGGAAATCACCGTTCACCCAGTTCCAGTTATGGTTAGAGTGGTGATTGTCGACGCGGACGGTGACGCGCATCTGAGGCCGTCCCCAGAAACTCGCCCGGTTTGGTCCGGACATTCTTAAGTTAGGGTGAAAATCAGCGAGCTTGAGTTTTCCGCCGACGCAGAAAATCATAACTTCGGGCCGGCGATCGCTATCCTGGAGATAGTTATCCGCGGGCAGATCAAATTTGACCCGCTTCTCTCCCGTCATTTTCTCTTCAGTTTCCGACATGGTCCACTTGCCGCCAGCGGGCACAGCGTTGTTTTGTGCCGGGGCAAGCGCAGCCAGGCTGACCAGAATTGCGATGGTATGGCGCAGGGCTTTCACATTGCGCTCCTTAAGCTTCTTCACTATTCA
>Ga0335081_10014118_pt1 | contig 12921 bp, 7 predicted proteins | sample Lox_Sample_35_FD_206713 | JGI IMG/M metagenome (GOLD analysis project Ga0335081, IMG submission 206713) | Soil microbial communities from Loxahatchee National Wildlife Refuge, Florida, United States - Lox_Sample_3.5 | ecosystem: Environmental > Terrestrial > Soil > Wetlands | place: USA: Florida...
GGACGCCGGCGGCAATCCGCAAAGATTCGATACGCCCTCCACGTTTGCCTCCAACGTGGCGAATATCCGGGATTACACGACAGACCCATGGCCGGGCGGCCCCCGCCCGGAGTTCACTTTGTTTGACAACGACTCCCCTGACTTCGACTTCGTCGAACTTGCCGACGGAACGCTCCTGCACAGGAAGGATTTGGCTGGCAGAACCCCTGTGGCGAGCGTCGGCGGCAATTGGAGCTTCGGCCCCAACCAGCTCGACCCTGCGGTTTATTCCGGCATCTATATCATCGCCCCCGCGCAACAGCCGATCAGTAATGCAACGCAGCCTACTAAACTCCTCGGCGACTCCACCGGAAAGACCGGCCCCCTGATCAGCACGTGTTCCCCTGCCGCCAACGACCCCATCGACATCGCCTCCGGCAACATGTTCTATGCCGCGTCCGATTGCCTCACGCCGGGCCAAAACCCTCTGCGCTTCGGGCGCTATTACAACAGCCGCGCCGGCGCGGATACGTTTGCCGCCAGTTTGGGGCGCAACTGGCGCACGACCTTTGACCGGTATCTCAGAATCGTGCCCGCCACATCCGTGACCGCCGAACGGGCGGACGGAAAACTCCTGACCTTCGCGCTTCAGGGCAGCACCTGGACGCCCGATACCGATGTCGATCTCAAGCTCGTGCAGGCGGGCTCAACCTGGACCCTGACGGATCCCGGCGACACCGTTGAAACATACACGGCCGTCAGCGCGACCGAGGCCATCCTCACCTCCGTCAAGGTCCGGAACGGCTATACCCAGACGCTGCAATACAATTCCAGCAATCAGCTCCAGTCGGTCACCGATTCTTTCAACCGGTCGCTGAATTTTACCTACCAGAACGGACTGCTCGGCACGGTGACCACGCCTGACAATCTCGTTTTGACCTTCGGCTACGATTCCCCGTCATCCGGCGCCAACCGGCTCGTCTCCATTGCCTATTCGACTTCGCCCGAAACCAGCCAGACCTATCTCTACGAAAATCCCGGCCTGCCCTTCGCTCTCACCGGCATTACGGACGAGGACGGCAATCGCTACGCGACCTGGACCTACGACGTGACCGCGCGCGGGCTTGCCACGCAACACGGCAACGGCGCCGACCTGATGACAATCGTCTACAACGACGCCGACGGCAGCCGCGCCGTCACCAACGCGCTGGGCGTCACCGACACCTACACCTTCTCGCCGCTGCAAGGCGTGCCCAAGGTGACGCGGATAAGCCGGGCCGCCACCGCCACAACGGCCGCGGCAACGCGCTTCATCACCTATGACGGCAACGGATACATGGCGAGCCAGACCGACTGGAACGAAAACCAGACCGTCTACGTCAACGACGCCCACGGCCAGCCGGTCAGCATCACGGAAGCTGCGGGCACGCCGCAGGCGCGCACGACGAGCATCACCTATGACACGACGTTCCACCTGCCGGTCAAAATCATCCAGCCGGGAATAACCACCGATCTTGTCTACGACGCCAGCGGCAACCTCCTGACCCGGACGCTGACGGACACCACCACCACGGCCAGTCCCTATGCGACGAGGGGAACCAGACGCGTCTGGACGTACACCTGGGCGAACGCCCTGCTTGCATCTGTTAAAGGGCCGCGCACCGATGTCAACCAACTGACCGGCTATATGTATGACGGCAGCGGGGCGCTGATACAAATCACCAACGCTCTCGGCCAGGTGACTCAGGTCACGCAGCACACGCCCGGCGGCTTGCCGCAAACCATCGTCGATCCCAACGGCGTGACCACGCAGCTTGCCTATGACGCGCGGCTGCGGCTGACCTCAAGCACGATCAACACGGCTTCGGGCCCGCTGACCACGCGCTACGCTTACGACGCCGCCGGCAATCTGACCGGCACCACCCTTCCCGACGGTTCCGCCCTCGCCGATAGCTACGATGCCGCGCACCGCCTGACCGCCGTCGCCGATCTGTTCGGCCAGCAAGCCGCTTACACGCTCGATGCGCTCGGCGGCCGCACTCAAGTTAACATCGCCGATGCCGCCCACGTGGTGAAGGAGGCGCGCGCCGCCAGCTTCGATGCGCTCGGCCGGCTGCTGACCCGTACGGGCGGCGCCGGACAGGTGACCCATTACAGCTACGACGCCAACGGCAATGCCCTCAACATAACCGATCCTCTGGGCCGCATCACCAACCGCGCCTTCGATCCGCTCAACCGCCTGTTCAAGGTGACCGACCCGGCGGGCGGAATCGCCACGACGAGTTTCGATGCGCATGACCGGCCCCTGAAAGTGACCGCCCCGAACGGCGCCGTGACCACTTACGTCTATGACGGCTTCGGCGATCTCATCGGGCAGGCGAGCCCGGATACGGGAACGACAATCTACCGCTACGACGGCGCCGGAAATCTCGCGGTCAGGATCGACGCGGCGGGCGCGATGGCCAATTACAGATACGACGCCCTTGACCGCGTTATCTCGACAACATTTCCCGCGGATGCCGCCGAAAACATCATGTATCGCTATGACGAGCCGGGGCACGGTTTCGGGATCGGCAGGCTCACGCGCGTGGCCGACGCCGTCGGCAGCTTGAGCCGCTCCTACGATGAGCGCGGCAACGTGACAAGCGAAACCCGCGTTCGCGGCCCCGTGACTCTGCTCGCCTCCTACGCTTACGACGCCGCCGGCCGGATCGCCTCGATCGCCTACCCTTCAGGCGCGGCCCTCAATTACGGCCGCGATGCCATGGGCCGGATCACGGGCGCGACCCTTCAGCCCAAAGGCGCGGCCAGCCCCCTGCCCGTGGCCTCGGCCATCGGCTACCAGCCCTTCGGCCCCGTCAACGCGATCGCCTTCGGCAATGGCGTCGCCGAAACCCGCAGCTTCGATCTCGACTACCGCCTCGCCACCCTCGCAGACGCCGGAACCGGCGCGGTTCAGAACCTGATCTACGGCTACGACGCCGCGGACAACGTCCTCTCCATCGCCGATGCCGTCACGCCCGCGAACACACAAACTCTTTCCTACGATCTGCTCGACCGGCTCACCGGCGCGGCCGGAGCTTACGGAAGCCTGAACTACACCTACGATGCGAACGGCAACCGCCTGACGCAGAAGGCGGCGGGCGTCACGACGAGCTATGTGTACGCGCCGCAGAGCAACCGGCTCATGCAAATAAGGGCGGGCAATCCGCCGCCCGAGAGTTTCTCCTACACGCCCGCCGGCAATGTCGCGGCCATGGCGAACGTTCCGGGCGCCCGCGCGGCCACGGTTCTTGAATACAATCAGGCCGGGCGGCTGGCGACAGTCCGCTCCGGCGGCCAGCCTCTCATCCAGTACGCCTACGACGCCTTCGGCCAGCGTCTGGCAAAACGGGGATCGGTCACGGCCATCACGCTGTTCCAGTACGACCGGGCCGGGCATCTGCTGGAGCAGACCGACGGGACGGGCAGCGCGCAGGTGGATTATATTTACCTCGGCGACCGGCCCATCGCCACCTATCAGCCCGGCATTGGCAAGCTGTATTTCCTGCACGACGACCGGCTCGGCACGCCGCAGGTCGCGACCGACAGCGCGCAAGCCGTGGCCTGGACCGCGAATTACGAGCCCTTCGGCTACACCAGCACAAGCGCGGGCCTCATCGCGCAGGACCTGCGCCTGCCGGGACAGGAATTCGAGATCGAGACCGGCTGGAACCATAACGGATTCCGGGATTATGTGCCGACCTTGGGCCGGTATCTGGAGAGCGATCCGATTGGGTTGGCGGGTGGGGTGAATACTTATGGCTACGTGGCGAGCAACCCAACTGCACTTGTGGACAGGGATGGCTCGACAGCAGTCTGCCCAGACTATCTGAACGACATGAGTGCACAGGCATGTTATCCCGATGCACCTGAGGGATACACACCTTATTATTTAGGACTTCCAAAGTGGGCCAGACAACTTTTGGGGGACTACCATTGTGGTGGCACGGCGTTTCTAGAGTATCGTAGTGACGCATCGTCTGCCGTAAGCAACCCTGTCGCGGAGTGTGTCTACGACCAAACGGGAAATCTAATCGGCCCAGGCCACCCGTATAGCATGTGCCAAGGTACTCCGGACCAATATCCCATTTATTGGACCAGTCTTCTGAATATTGTACCCCACAAATACGTTGACCTAGGTGGACCGTCTGCTTTGTTGGCTAGTGGGCAGACTTTGGGGAATGCCGCCGCCAATGAAACTACCCGCTTCAATCAAGACTACAAACGTGATCCCAGCGGAACGATGGCGAAGTTATGGCTTTACAAATTAGGCCTCTATTCGCCACCGCAGATAAGTTACGCACCACTTACGAAGTAGAATCTTCTTTAGACGCTGCCCAGAGCGATGGCGCAGAAGATGCCATAAATCAACCATACGAGCGCAACAAGACCAAAAGCCCAGTACCGGCCAGTTGTTGGCATTCTCGTGATCGCCAAAATAGTTGCAAGGATCAAAAGTACAGCTACGGAAACTACTTCTGTTGGCCTAACGTTGAGCACCGAAAACGGTGCCCAGAAAAGCCACGCAAACGTAAATATCCACAGTAAAAGAGGATGCTTGGTCAACCACTCGACAAAATGATGCACGCCTCACCCCCAAAGGTTAGGCCAACTATAATCCCCTCCTTCATCGATGGCAATTCAGTGATTCGCGGCCTGCATCGCAAATATTTTCTCTGCCCGGGTCCTGCTGATAATTTCCAGCGACGCCAGAGCGTTTCTGCGCTCACGATTTGCCCGCTCCATCCTCACCAGGCCTCTCGATAACCCGTCGATCAGCGCCGAGAGTTCGCCTTCGTTGCGGTTGTTCAGTTCCGTCGAAATGACACGCGTGGTTTCTTCTCTTCAGTTTCCAGACCCCCGCGGCGAAGGCCTTTCTTGCCCGCCGGGACCAATCCACCGCCTCAAGCCCAGATTCCTGATCCAGCACCAGCATCAGATCCACCCAATCGCGGGAACGCACAAGCGAAGGGCCGAAGTGATAGCCTAAACAATATATCCACCCATTGTTCCGAACAACAGGGGAGGCGGCATGGGAGTGCAACGAGGCGCGAAGCTTTATCAGGATCCTCTATACGGCGCGAAAGTACTAAGTCCCTTGGCGGTTCGCGTCATCGATACACCAGAATTTCAAAGGCTTGCAGGGCTCCGGCAGCTCGGATTCTCGGAGGTGGTTTACAGGGGCGCTCACCATACCCGCTTCGAGCACTCAGTTGGCACCTTCTTCATCTGCCGCACAATCATGCGCCGCATCGTGCAGAACCACGAGCGGTTGGGACTCGATCACCCCGGCGAAATCCTACCCCAGCTATTCCGCGAATTCCCCATGAACGCGGGAATCGATGACAGCGTTACCACATTCCAGTCAAAATGGCGCGGGTTGACTGAAGTTATAAGCATCGCCGCGCTCTTGCATGATTACCTTCCAAGAGATCGGACATACCTGGGGATGGAGGCGCGCCATCACAGCCGCCTTCAGAGATACTTCACGATTACGAAAGGGACGCTCTATCCGCCCGACGAAGGCTTGCGCATGTCGATTATGGTTACGCGCGGTGCCCACGGCGGCCAGAGGCGCGATGTCGCCACTGCCGTGCTGGACATCATGCGAGAGCGGTACGAGATGGCCGAGCGCGTCTACTATCACCACAAGAAAGCGGCAGCGAGTTCAATGTTGGCCAAACTAGTCGAGTTGACGCCGAAGGAGTTCCGGCCACGTGACGACGATAAAATCTACCCCGCCCCTTGGGATTCGTCCGGAGCAGTCCCGCCCGATCCTCCGCACATGGCACACTTGTCCGACGCAAGCCTGATTGAGTACCTTGGCCGTCGCGTACATGTAGCCGATAAGGAAGAACGCCTCCAGAAACGCCTGTATTCGGCGATAGTTTCACAGCGACGGAGCATGCACCGCACTCTCTTGGTGGTCGATTTCGAGTTGGCCAACGCGGGACCGCGGCCTGCTAGATTTATCGCTGACGATTTGCGTGGCCCCGACGGCAAGGCTGATTCAACCAAGCGCCGACAGTTAGAGGTAACGCTAGCCGAATCTGGCGGAGGGAATGACGGTGACGTGATCATCTACTGTCCGTCGCCTTCAATGCAATCGAAGGAAGTGGATGCCAGAATGGAGATTGAAGTCGGTCGAGTTCTTCCGCTGCGGGTCCAAGAGGAGCTCTTTACCTACCACGCCGAAGTTGAGCTACTGAACAGCTACTACAAGAGCCTGTGGCGTGCGTATGTGTTTGTTGCGCCGGAGATCTTCGAAGATGCAGACCGATGTCAGCACATTGTTGACGCATTTTGTGACCACTATAAGCTTCCCCATGTAGCCGGTTACAAAAAGGTCCGTGGCCATCGCTTCCACACTCGCGACGCGGAGGCGGCGTCCCGCGGTGCTGGCAAGCCCCGCGCCAGAGATCTTCGCAGTGTTGTCAACGACATTGTAACGACCTTTGAAGAAGGTAATCGCACGGTCACAGCAGATCAACTCCGCGCCGCGCTTACCGAAGCACTAGATCGCGTGGCTGCGGCGCCAGGTGCCAGGAAACGGCCCCAGCGCGCTCTAGAAGTTGAAGACGAGATTGCACGCGCCCTAGGAGGCGGTCTGCAACGCGGGCAGAGCCGCACGGCAATCGCGAAGTGGGTTGCGCGCAATTCCGGCCAATTGGATCAGGGCCGTCGTGAGCATCTCCTCGGTCGAATTCGGACCGCCGCTCAACATACGCCTAAAGACCTCTGGGCTGCGCGCCGAGGGCAGGGAGCATGGGACGAAGAGGGCATCACGGCTTTCTTGGACTCATGCCTGATCTTGGCCATTGCCGAGCCGACTCCTGAAGAGGAAACTGATGGCCGCGTTGAATGACCATGACTTCGATTCGATGGCCGACTATCTGCTTAGCCTCGCCAAGAAGGTTAGACGGATTGAACCTCCGATCGATCTTTTCGAGCTGGCAAAGATCCAGCGGGTCACGGTCGTTGATCTCAGGCCGATGCTGCCAAATGGCGGTCTTTCCATCCGACAGTCAGGTTTTGTTATCTATATCCAGAACTTAAGCATCAACGAGCCCATTCAAGTTCCTGTGGCTGGTCCGGTGGAGGACCGTCCAAAGCTAACAACTCGCCAGCGCTTCAGCATGGCGCACGAGCTTGCGCACACTCTATTGTTCAATGCCTCAGATCCTCCACAGTTGCGACCAGACGCACCAAAGGGCTCAAAACTGGAGGCGCTTTGCCACCGAGCTGCCCGGCGCATTCTAATGCCCCCAACTGAGTTGACGGCTGAGGTCACGAAGCGCGGGAGGATTGGCGCCGGCGATGTTCTGGATCTCGCACGGCGTTTCGATGTCTCTACTGAAGTCGTCCTCCGGCGCTGCGACGAGCTGGATGAGTTGCGCGACTCCGATAGGGCCCTGCTCTACATCAGGAAATCCTTGTCTGGCTCCGACGAGGTGGCCGGATTCCTTTGTTCGCGATGGTTTCAGCACCGCAGGGGTCGGCCAGAACTCGGCACGCCCCCCACAAAGTGGACATCCGGTTGGGTTGACGAAGGCTTTTGGACGGAGCCTCGGGCAAAGCTAACCGTCAACGATTCGGACTCGGAGATCGCCATTGCCCGCGTGCCATTCACCCGGCAAGCTTATTTCGTCGAGCTCGAAAGGATGCTTCGGGACAACTCTTCGGGATCGACCCCGAGTTGACTCGCGCTCGTCGCCGATGCCACACATGCGACCGTCGTTTCACGTCCCTGTGCGACAAGACCCATCCTTCGCCCGAGATCCCCGATGCCTTTACCGCCAACAATACCGGGTACTGAGGGTCACTCCGCGAATTCATCACGCCCCTCCTGCTCCCGCTGGCTGAGCGCACGCAAGGCCTGACGGGGGCTGCGGAGAGCACAGCTAAAAGAGCCGATCGTGAAGTGTTACTAGAAAGCGCGTTCAGCCTTGCACTGAACCTTACCGCGCCCTATTGTTCACGCGATTGACACTATTGCGAATAGTGTTTCAGGGCAAGAAAACATGAGGCGAAACATCATGTTACATCAGACGCGCCGGAATGCGCCAGGTTGCTGGATACGTGAAAGTTGGGAAACCTGCGGGCTTGGGCGCTGCCGGTACAGCGCGGCTGCAACACTATTCGCAATTCTGTTTCACCGGGAGCAATCCCGATGAACCTTTACGACCGTTTCGGCCACCGCAAATACCTCACGGCCGCGGAGCGTCAGGCCTTTCTAGCGGCTGCTGAAGCCGCTGTGCCAGACGTGCGCACCTTCTGCGAAACCCTCGTTCATACCGGCTGCCGGATTTCGGAGGCCCTCGCTCTGACCGCCGACCGCGTCGATCTCGGCGACGGCGTCCTGGTCTTCGAAAGCCTTAAAAAACGGCGCAAGGGCGTGTTCAGGGCCATCCCCGCTCCCCCTGTGTTCCTCGAAACGCTCCGCATCGTTCACGATCTGCCAACCGCTCACGCCCGGCCGGACCGGGGCCATGGCGTCCCTCTCTGGGACTGGTCCCGCGCCACCGCCTGGCGCCGGGTTTGCGAGGTCATGGATACCGCCGGAATAGCGGGCCTCCACGCCACGCCCAAGGGCCTTCGGCATGGTTTCGGCATCAGGGCCATCGCGGTCGGCGTGCCGCTCAACATGGCCCAGAAGTGGCTGGGACACGCCCAGATTTCAACCACGGCCATCTATGCCAACGCCACCGGCCCGGAGGAGAAACAGCTGGCGGAAAGGATGTGGGCATGACGGGGACGTCTCATATTTACGTAATCTTAAGACTTTTCCGTCAAGATTCTCGTGAGGGTAACCGCGTGAGGGCGGGGGTTTGTTTATGGTTCTGAGGCTTGTCCATCTCTGGAATGCCGCTGCCGGTACGGATCAGATGCTGGTCCGCAACGCCAGCCGCACTGTTGCGGAGGCTCTCGCCGAGACGGACGATGATGACGACCTCCAGAATGACGATCCTGAGTTCCCCAACCCCGCCCGCGAACGCCGCAAGGAACAACGCCGCGAGCAGGAAGTCCTTGACCGCGACCGGCGCGAGCAGCGCGCCAGGAAACATGAACACGAGGAGGCGGACGACTCCGAGCTCATGCAGTTGTGGCTGGCGTCTGACGAATATCGCCGCTCGTTCGAGGCGCTCTCGAACGACATCGCCGACGCCCGGCTGGCCACCATGCACGCTTACGACCGCGCGGTGCGGGAACAACAGCGCGCCGAAGACGCTCTGGAAGACGCCCGCAGCAGGGCGCTCGTTCTGCCGGACGGTCGCCGGGTTTACTTCACTCAGGACGGTCGCCGACTCTTCACGGAAGACAACCGGCAAGTGACGGACACGGCCTCGATTGCGCGTGCCCAAGACCTGCGTGCGACAAAACCTGATGCCACTACGTACGAACAATTCGTCGAGCGGCGCAACGCCGAAAGGCGGGCGAAGGAAAACGTCGAGCAGCTTCACTCCGCCATTGATCGCCTTGACACGCTGGCAGACAAGATCAAGAGCGGCGGGCTGAGCCGGGAGCAACTGGAGGATGCCCGCAAGGAGCAACAGAACATCGTTGCGCTTCTGCCGCTCGATGCCCGCGAGGAATATGAACGGCTGCACGCCGCGAGAAAGGACCAACCGCGCCTTTCCAATAACAGCGCCGATGCCGCATTCGCGTTGGCGCCCGACCTCAACAAGGATTTCCGCCGCGCTCAAGCAAGCATGGCGGAAGCCGCGAAAGATCCGAAAGCGGAGCAAGAATTTTCATCTCGTCGGCCCGTTGTCAGGTCGGCTCCGGATTTTTAGCGCGCTCAATTCAGCCTTTCACAGGCAAAGGAGATAAAGTGAACAAACCTCGCATCGCGGCGGTCCTTGTGGCTGCCCTCGTCGCCCTTTACGTCTCAACGGCGTCGGCCATGACCATCAGGGAATTTCGAAAGTTCTCTGCCGATGAACAGTCCATGTACATCGGTGCCGCCGTTAACATGCTGGCCTATACCTATGCAGCCAATGGCAATGTCCCCAAAGCCACCTGCATCAAGAACTGGTACTTCGGCAAAAGAGGAGTGGAAACGCCCGGCCCGCACGAGATCGCCATCGAGATGGGCGTCGCAGAGCACCTTAACGCCGACAAGTACCACGTCGAAGGCGTCATCCTCGGCGTGACAGACAAGGCGTGTCCAGCAGCAACACCGGCGCAAAGCAAGCCCTGATGCGATTTCGCGGTATCCTAACGTCAATTCCTGTCTAGCCAATGCACGATTGCGCATTATTGGGTTGGCGACGCGATCGACGATCTACTCTCGTATTCTGAGAGCATCTGACAAAAAGCTCGGATGCCAGTCTGTGCAATGAAGGCACCCAAAACGGTCAACAGGCCCGTATAGGGCGCAAGTTGCGGGGCCGCTTACGTGATCGAGGCTGTAATTAGCCCGACGACCGCGCACCCAGTTGAGTTAATCCTCGTTCTCTGACTTCCTTATACAGAGTATCGTTGCCGCAAATCGCTTTGGCGAGCTCCATGGCCCACCGCTGCAAAAACCGCTTGCCGATGTTCAGCAGTTCGGCTTGCCGAAACTCCATGCCGAGCGCATCGGATTCGACCTGCGTAAACACTCCACGTCTCGCATCGATCAGCCCCTTGTCAGGCTCAACCATCAACGGCAGAGCGTATAGGCCGAGCAGAGAGAGCATCTCTTCGTCGGTGGCTCCAAGAAAAACGTCTGTGTTCATAGGCTTCCCTTGTCCATCGTTCTCAAAACCATGGGAATTCCGATCGTCTATCATGGGTGCCATAAGGTCTTATCGTGCCGGAAGACACTGCAAATCTCATTCCAGAGTGCGAAGACAGTGCGGGCAATCTGCGTAGGCTTCTCCAAGATTTGAAAAGCCCTTTCGGTGTTGTCCCATTCGTTGGTGCCGGGCTGTCCATTCCGATAGGATTGCCCGGCTGGAGTGAGTTCTTAATACGGCAGGCTCGAACGGCCGGAATACTAAAGGCGGTCCGGCGCCGGCTCAGTGAGGGTGGTTTTGAGGAAGCTGCTGATCTCATTTCGGCTGAACTCGGCCTTCGCGCTTTCTATGACGCTATCGAGGATGCGTTCGGAGATCATAATTTGGACGGCCGCCCGCTACATGGCGCGGTTCGGCTCATTCCGAACATTTCCGACGGTCCGGTCATCACCACCAACTTCGATCATGTTTTGGAACGCGTTTTTGCGGAATGCAGCAAACCCTTCGAGGGTGTAGTGCTCGGGGCAAAGGTGGATGTGGCCGGAAGAGCACTCCTTCAGAATCGCCGGGTGTTGCTGAAGCTACATGGTGACGTGGATGATCGGACGGAGCGAATTCTGACGTTTTCCGACTACGAAAAATACTATGGGAAGCTAGACAAGCCACTACCTAGGCTACTTAGCCAGATCCTTTCGACGCGGCCGGTCCTTTTCATCGGGTGTAGTCTAACCCAGGATCGAATTGTTTCAGTGCTCGGTGAAATATTCAGCGAGGAGTCCCTAGTCAGTCACTACGCCATCGTTGAGCGATCGCGGTCGGTGCGCAAGCAGCGTCTTCGCGCTCGGAGTCTATCGCAATTCGGCATCCGGCCGATATGGTATCCCCCACGGGCGCACCAGCACGTCGAACGACTCTTAAACCTGCTCCTGAAGCATAAAGCACCTATGCATCCCACCATGGCCCAGACGAATGATGATCAAAGAGTCGGAGTTGCTAGATCAGTAACACCGAGCCCTGATGATCACGATGTCCAGAAACCTTCCGCCACTGCCGCATTACCGATTATTGGTGTACGAGCAACATCCACAACAAGCCATGCGCCGGTTCGAAAACTTCCACCCATGGAAACTCGATCGATTACACATCACTTCTCGGTCGGTGGCATTGACGCACTCGTTACTGTCTCAATGTACGACAACGGAGATCCAGCAGAGATGTTCATCAGGATAAGTAAGCAGGGGTCGACGCTGTCAGGGTTATACGGCAGTTTTGCAATCGCCGTCTCACTATGTCTTCAATACGGCGTTCCGCTCGGCGTGATTGTGCGCCGCTTTGCGCACACTCGGTTTGAGCCAAGCGGGTGGACGGGGAATCCGACCATACCCTACGCAAAGTCCGTAGTCGATTATATATTTCGCTGGTTGGAACAGAAATATGCACCCATCCTTACTACTTCAAGTCCCACATCGAGGACCCGGCCAACTGAAAGACGATCTGTCGAACACGATTTTTCGGTAGGCGGTCACGATGGAAGACTCAGCTTATCGTTCTTCGGTGATGGTTCTCTCTGCGCGCTTTCGGTCCTACTGAACAAAGAGGCGGGGAGGATAAATGGAATACTAGAGTGCTTCTCGCAAGCCTGCTCCTTAGCTTTGCTGTATGGCATACCGGCAAAGGCCCTTCTCTCTCAGTATTCACACACGCGCTTCGAGCCCAGTGGCTGGACGGGCGATGCAAAAATCCCCTACGCAAAATCCATAATTGACTACATTGCCCGGTATACGGAGGCCAAACTTGAGTTGGTCGAGGATCGGCAAGGCGACGAGTAGGCGATCAGTCGATCCATATCGAAGCTGTATCGATGCCGTGAAGTCGCCCTTGGTGCGCGCGATCGCATCCCAAACCACTGCTGGGTCGAGTTATTCAGTCATTCCGCCACAATAAGAGTGCTTGATCGACGCTGCACCACAGGTTCTGATTGTGTCGTCGGGTTACGCGGAAGAAATCGACCTGGACGCATAGTCGGCCTGGGCTTATGCCGCTCGCAGGCCCCAAACGCTAGCACCTTATCGGAAGTGACGCGGCGTGGATTTGCCGGGAGCAGGATAACGCACGGGCCGCGGCACTTTCGATGAGGGCGTTTGAAGGAAGCCGCTGGTGATCGCGGCAGACGCGGCTG
>Ga0335081_10014119_pt1 | contig 12921 bp, 6 predicted proteins | sample Lox_Sample_35_FD_206713 | JGI IMG/M metagenome (GOLD analysis project Ga0335081, IMG submission 206713) | Soil microbial communities from Loxahatchee National Wildlife Refuge, Florida, United States - Lox_Sample_3.5 | ecosystem: Environmental > Terrestrial > Soil > Wetlands | place: USA: Florida...
GCACCGCCGCGCACGGCATCGAGCTCGACGACGGCTTTCGCCAGGGCTCGGTGCATCCCGGCTGCACCGTCATCCCGGCGGCGCTCGCGGTCGGCTACCAGAACGGCGCGCGCGGCCGGTCGCTGATCGAGGCGATCGTTGCCGGCTACGAGATCCCGATCGCGATCGCGCGCGCCTGCCATCCCGACCTGCGCCAGCGCGGCTTTCATCCGACCGGCGCCTGCGCGGTCTTTGGCGCGGCGGTCGCGACCGCCAAGCTGCGCGGCCTCACGCGGGCGCGGATCGCCGATGCGATGGGCATCGCGGCGTCGAGCTCGGCCGGCCTGTTCGCCTTCGTCAACGGCGGCGCCGACATCAAGCGGCTGCATGCCGGCCATGCCTCGCGCGAGGGAATGCAATCGGCGCTGCTCGCCGAGCAGGGCGTGCAGGGCCCGCCCGGCGTGATCGAATCGCGCGACGGCTTCATGCAGGCCTTCGCGTTCGGCCGCATCGACAAGGCGCGGCCGGTCACCTTGCCGCCGCCGTTCGGCATCACCGACTGCTACATCAAGCCCTATGCGTGCTGCCGCCACATCCAGCCCGCCGTCGAGGCGCTGATCGGGCTCGCGAACGACGAGAAGATCGCGGCCGACGAGGTCACGCGCATCGACGTCGAGACCTACCGCATCGCCGCCGAACACGCGCATACGGGCTGGGACGATTTCGCCAGCGCGCAGCTGAGCTTCCCTTTCCTGATGGGCCTTGCACTGCTCCGGCGCGGCATCAAGATGAAATATTTCGACGACGCGGCGCGGCGCGATCCGGCGTTCGAGCGTGTCGCCGGGCTGCTGCACGTCAGTGCGCCGCCTGAGATCGATCGCCTCTATCCGCGCCTGCGCCCCGCGCGCGTCGTTGTGACGACGCCGCGCGGCACCTTCACGCGCCAGGCCGACGAGGCGCTCGGCTCGCGCATCGTCCCGCTCGACGACGCGGGCCTCAAGGCCAAGTTCGACGACCTGGTCGAGCCGGTGCTCGGCGGCGCGCGCGCCGCCGAGCTGCGCGAGCGGCTCTGGGAGATCGAGAGCGCGCCCGACGTGCGGCCGATCGTGGAGCTGGCGGCGAAGACCGCATAGGGCGGAGAAGCGTAGCCCGGATTGAGCGGAGCGAAATCCGGGTCCTTCGCATCACGCGATCGGCCCCGGGTTTCGCTGCGCTCAACCCGGGCTACGGTTCACTCCACCTCCGTGATCACCTCGGGAAACTGATGCAGCCGGTCGCCCGGGCCGTTGCCGGTGATGAAATAGTTGTCGCACAGCCAGTTGACGTAGCCTTTGTGGACGTAGGTCGGGTGGACGACGATGTTCATGTCCTTTTCGATCGCCATCGGCTCGTCCTTGCGGATCAGCGGCCGCTCGACCAGGTCGTAGCCCTGGCCGTGGCAATAGAGCCGCGCCTCCTCGGGCCGGCCATTGCGGCGCATGAAGGAATTGAAGGCCTCCCAGATGTCGCGGCAGGGCGTGCCGGGCTTGAGCAGGTCGAGCGTGACCTTGCGCGCCTCCTGCACGAAGGCGAGCTCGTCCTTCATCTCCTGCGGCGCGCGGCCGACCACGCAGGTGCGGCCGAGCTCGGTGTAAAAGCCGCCCGGCCCGTTGTCCTCGACCAAGAGCGCGATCTGGTCGCCCTTCTGGATCACGCGGTTCTGCACGTGGCGCATGTTGATGCGGCCGGGCTGGCCGATCGGCGAGGAGGCGCACAGATAGATGCCCTGCTCGCTGCCGTTGCGCTGGCTGTAATGCGCCGCGATCGCCGACACGTCGCTGTCGCGCATTCCGGGCTTGACGGCGGCGAATGCCGCCCGCATGGCGCCGTCCTGCATGCGCGTCGTGCGGCGGATCAGCTCCATCTCCTCGGCGCTCTTGATCACCTTGATGCGGTCGACGAGCTCGGAGGCGTCGACATAAGTCGCGCCGGGGAAGCGGCGCTGGATATGGTCGACCACCGCGAACGACATCTGGTAGGTGCCGACGAGGCCGATCGTCGCCTTGGCATAGGGCTCGAGCGCGATCGCGGCGAGCTCGGGGTCGTAGTCCTTGGTGTAGTGCGCCGATGAATAGCTCGGCGTGGTGAGCACGCGCTTGACGCCGCGCCAGGTGCCGTCGCCCTCGTGCGCCAGCTCCTGCGCGCCGCCGAACGGCCCCTGCGTCACCACCGTCATGTCGGCGTCGCGCGGAAACACCACCGTGTTGGGATAACCGTTCACCGCCGGCATGTCGGTGAACCAACGCACATAGCCGCCCATGTGGTCGTTGTTGTTCTGCATCAGCAGCACGTCGATCCTTTGCGCCTGCATGGCGGCGCGCACCGCGCGCCAGCGGCGCTCCAGCTCGGCGGTCGAGATCGGCGTATTGAGGCGCTCGCTCAGCGCAGCCATGGGCGGTCCTTTCGTGGCGAATTCGACGCGACTAAATAGGGACGCTTGAGCGGCGTCAATCGGGGATCGCTGTCATTGCGAGCCCTCGGGTCTCGCCTTCGGCGAGCCCAAGGATAAACTCCGCGAAGCAATCTCGCGCCACATATGCCTGCCTCGCGAGATTGCTTCGGCATGCTTCGCATGCCTCGCAACGACGATTGAGCTATCCGCGCCGCGGCCCCGTATTGGCGTGGAAATCGCGCCCATTGGTCGTCCGCGCCACATAGCCGGCGCGGATGACGAAATCGCCGAAGCGCTCGTCCGCCGTGCGTTCCTTCGCGTAGGCGGCGAACAGCGGATCGAGCTTCGCAACGATGTCGTCGTGCTGCAGGTCCTCGGCGTAGAGCTTGGACATGCGCGAGCCATCGTGGGCGGCGCCGAGATAGAGATTGTAGCGGCCGGGGCCTTTGCCAACCAAGCCGATCTCGGCGAGATAGGGCCGGGCGCAGCCGTTCGGGCAGCCGGTCATGCGGATGACGATCTCGTCGGCGGACAGGTCGTGCGCGGCGAGCCGCGCCTCCAGCGCGGTCACGAGATCCGGCAGGTAGCGCTCGCTTTCGGCGAGCGCGAGGCCGCAGGTCGGCAGTGCGACACAGGCCATGGCGTTGCGGCGCAGGCCCGAGGCCGGCGGCAGCAGCCCGTGCGCGGCCGCGATCCGCTCGATCGCGGCGCGATCTTGCGCCGGCACATTGGCGATGATCGCGTTCTGGTTGGGCGTGAGATGGATGCCGCCGCGGTGCATCTCGGCGATCTTGCGCATCCCCGTCAGCATCGGCCGGCCGGGCGCGTCGCGCACCCGGCCGTTCTCGATGAACAGCGTGAGGTGGTGGCGTCCGTCGTCGCTGTCGGCCCAGCCGTAGCGGTCGCCGGTCGACGTGAAGGCGTAGGGCTGCGGGGCGCCGAGCCTGACTCCGGCACGCCGCTCGACCTCGGCGCGGAAGGCGTCGAGGCCGCGATCGTCGATCGTGTATTTGAGCCGCGCATGCTTGCGGTTCGAGCGGTCGCCCCAGTCGCGCTGCACCGTGACGACGGCCTCGGCGATCTTCACGGCGTCCGCCGTCGCGCAGAAGCCCATCGCGTCGGCGGTGCGCGGATAGGTCTCGGGCTCGCCATGGGTCATGCCCATGCCGCCGCCGACCGTCACGTTCCAGCCGGCGATCGCGCCGGTCGGGGAGACGATCGCGATGAAGCCGAGATCGTTCGCGAACACGTCGACGTCGTTCGATGGCGGCACCGCGACGCCGATCTTGAATTTGCGCGGCAGGTAGGTCTTGCCGTAGATCGGCTCGACCACCTCGTCCTCGCCGCCGGCGATGCGCTCGCCGTCGAGCCAGATCTCGCGATAGGCCGGCGTGCGCGGCTCGAGATGGTTCGAGAGCGCGACCGCAAGGTCGTAGGCGGCGCGATGCGCCGTCGATCGATGCGGGTTCGGGTTGCACATCACGTTGCGGTTGACGTCGCCGCAGGCGGCGATGGTCGAGAGCAGGGCGGCGTCGATCGCGCGCAGCGTCGGCTTGAGGTTCGACTTGATCACCCCGTGCAGCTGCACGGTTTGTCGCGTGGTGATGCGCATGGTTGCGTTGCCGTAGTCGCGCGCCACGCGGTCGAGCGCGAGCCACTGTTGCGGCGTGAGCACGCCGCCCGAGATGCGCACCCGCAGCATGAAGGCGAAGGCCTTCTCCATCTTCTTCGCCGAACGCTCGCCGCGCAGGTCGCGGTCGTCCTGCAGATACATGCCGTGGAACTTGACCAGCTGCTGGTCGTCCTCGACGATCGCCCCGGTGATCTCGTCGGCGAGCCCCTCGGCAAGCGTGCCGCGCAGAAAATCGCTCGCTTCCTTGATGCGTTCGTTGCGGGAGGGTTCGTTGGGCATGGGGCCTCACAATCGTCATTGCGAGGAGCCGAAGGCGACGAAGCAATCCCGATCGGTATATACCTGCGGATCGAGATTGCTTCGGCGCGCGAGCGCGCCTCGCAATGACGTTAGGTCAATACACGTCCTGCAGATAGCGCCGGCCGCGCTCGAGCTCAACGACCGCCTGTTCGGCGATGTCCGGCGCCAGCGCCTTCACGTCCGCATAGGCGCGCACCAAGGTTCCGCGCACATCCTTGGCCATCTGCTTGGCATCGCCGCAGACGTAGAAACAGGCGCCGTTGTCGAGCCATTCGACCACGTCGCGCCGGCGGTCCCACAGGCGGTTCTGCACATAGACCTTCGCCGGCGTGTCGCGCGAGAAGGCGACGTCCATGCGGGTGAGCGCGCCGTCCTTCAACGCGTCCTGCCATTCGAGCTGGTAGAGGAAATCGTGCGTGTAGTTGCGGTCGCCGAAGAAAAGCCAGGACTTGGCCGTAGCGCCCGCGGCGCGGCGCTCCTGGATGAAGCTGCGGAACGGCGCGACGCCGGTGCCCGGACCGACCATGATGATGTCGCGGTCGGAAGCCGGCAGCGCAAAATGCCGGTTCGGCCGCAGCTTGACGCGCACGCGGTCGCCCTGCTTGAGCTGCTCGGCGACGTAGCTCGACGCCACGCCCTTGCGGCCGCGGCCGTGGCTCGCATAGCGCACCGCCGCGACCAGGAGATGCGCCTCGTCGCCGACCTCGCGGCGCGAGGAGGCGATTGAATAGGCGCGCGGCGCGAGCGGGCGCGTCAGCGCGCGCAGCTGCTCGCTCGACAGCGCGATCGGGAACTGCTCGACCAGGTCGATCAGCTGGCGCCCGGCGATCCAGTTGCGTGCCTCGCCCGACTCGATGAGCGACTTCGCATAGTGGTGCCCCGTCGCGGCCGCGAAGCTCTCGACCGTCTTGAGCGACAGCGTGGTGACGTCGCGGTTCGCCAGGAATTCGTCGCGCAATGCGCCATCCGCCCCAAGGCCGGCGGCCTTCAGCAATTGTTCCACGTAATCCGGATCGTTGCGCGGATAGAGATCGAGCGCGTCGCCCGGATTGTAGGCGGGCGCCTTGCCGTCGAAGGCGAGCTCCAGGTGGATCGTCTCCTTCTCGGAGCGCGACGAGTTGAGGTCGATATGGGCAGTCACCTCGGCCTCGAACGGCCCGAGATTGGGCTCGGCCGCGGCGCCGAAATCGACCTCGATGACTTGCCCGCCGGCCGCCGCTTCGGCTTTCGGCGCGAGCGCCGTCACGGCGCCGTCGATCCAGCGCGCGGCGGGCTCGGCGAAGTCGAGGTCGAGGTCGGCGCGGTCGGCGACGCGCTTGCCGCCGAGCGCTTCCAGCCGCGCGTCGATCGCCCTGCCGACCGCGCAGAATTCCGCATAGGCGGTGTCGCCCAGCGCCAGCACCGCGAACTCGACCCCGTCGAGCCGCGGCGCGTTCTCGCCCATCAGTGCCGCGTAGCCTGCGGCAGCGCGGCCGGGCGGCTCGCCCTCGCCCCACGTGGCCGCGATGACGACCAGCCGGCGGCTCTTCGGCAAGCTCGCGAGGTCGAGATCGGCCATGTCGACGACCGTCGGCTTGAGCCCGCGCTTGCGCGCGACTTTCGCCATGTCGGCCGCGAGCCGCTCGCTGTTGCCGGATTCGCTCGCGTAGACGATGGTGAGTGGCTCGGCGGCGCGCGCGGCGGGCGCCGGCTTGGCCGGCGCCGTCTGGGCGTCGACGCCGGCCAGGAATCCGGCAAGCCACGCGCGCTGGATCGGCGTCGCCGATCCGACGACGCGGTTGAGGACTTCGATCTCGTCTTCAGCAAAGGGCGCCGTGCGGGGGATCGCGGACGATTGGCCTGCCATCGGGGTCACCTGAAACGCTTATGGCTGAAATAGAATAATTATTCTGCAATTCGGCAATATGAGCGCGAAAAAAAGAAGAATTTACTTCTGAGACACTCGTCAACAGGAGGCACGTTCCGCTTATGCGGCGATGCACAACGCATCCATCATGCCTGCGGCCGCATGCGACCGGCTCCGCCATGTCTGCATGTCAGGCAGACGCTTGCCGAGCGCCCCACACGCCGAGCTGCCGAAAAAATATCCGGGCGAAACGGCGGCTATGGCCGGAACGGCCTCCCCCAAAAAGCCTTTTAGTAGGAATGTAACAGTCGCGGGCGATCTTGCCGGCGGGCGCGCGGGTTCGAGCCAACGATGGAATCGGTCCTCGTCAAGATACTGGCGGTCGTCCTTGCGCTGAGCCAGGTCTCGACCCGGCCGGACGAGGTGAAGACGCATTTCGACAAGGCCGCCGATCGCGCCCAGGTGCTCGATCTCCTGCGCGCCGGCTGCGAGCACATGCGCAAGGTGTTCAAGGTCGAGAACCTCCCGCTCGACGACCTGGTCGAGACCGCGCTCGCCGATCCGAAAATCGCGACCAGCAAGGTCAAGGAATTCCACGGCCTCAATTTCGCAGACCTCGATCCGACCTACCGCGAGCTGTGCAAGAACGAGATGCCCGACCCCTCGCCGGTCGATCTCGCGGCGGTGATCGATTTCTACGACAAGGCCGCCGCCAACCTGCCCGATCACACGCGGCTCAAGGGCCTGCGGCTCGCCAGCCCGTCGGAAGTGCTCGATGCCAAGCAGGCGCATTTCGCCGAGCTGTACGAGCCCGGCAACCGGCGCATCGCGGTGCCGCTCGCCCAGATCCCCGAATTCGTCCAGCGCGCCTTCATCTCCGCCGAGGACCAGCGCTTCTACGAGCACAAGGGCATCGACGAGCGCGGCTTGGTGCGCGCCTTCGTCGTCAACATGATGCAGCCGGGGCGGCCGCAGGGCGGCTCGACCATCACGCAGCAGGTGGTGAAGAACCTGCTGGTCGGCGACGACGTCACCTACGAGCGCAAGATCCGCGAGATCATCGTGACGTCGCGGCTCGAGCAGACGCTGACCAAGCCGGAGATCCTCGCGCTCTATCTCAACTCGATCTATTTCGGCCGCAACTCCTGGGGCGTCGAGATGGCGGCGCGCAGCTACTTCGGCAAGTCGATCAAGGACGTCACGCTCGCCGAAGGCGCGCTGCTCGCCGGCCTCGTCAAGGGCCCGAACTACTTCAGCCCGGACCGCGCGCCCGACCGTGCGCGCGAGCGCCTCGACTACGTGCTCGGTCGCATGAAGGAAGACGGCGCGATCACGGCCGACCAGTTGAAGCAGGCGGACAGGCTGCCGCGCGTGATCCCGCTGCCGCGGCGGCGCAAGGAGGCCTCGCGCTATTTCTTCGACTATCTGACGCGCGAGGTGAAGACGCTGCCCGGCCTCGCCCCGCTCGCCAACGCGACCTACACGATCCACTCCACCATCTATCCGGCGCTGCAATCCGCGACCGAGGCGGCGCTGCAGGAGGGGCTCGCCCAGTACGAGATCGCCAGCGGTCGCGTCGACTTCAAGGGCCCGGAGGCGAACCTTGCCGACGCGATCAAGCAGATCGATTCGGCGCGCGCCGCCGCGCTGACGCCGACGGAGGCCGCGACGCCGGCCGCGCCCGCCGACACTTCCGCCGCGTCGCCGCCCATGCCCGACTGGCAGGAGGCGTTGACCGCGGCCTATCTCCCGCTGCTCGACGTGCATTGGACGCCCGCCATCGTGCTCGACCGCGCGGGCACGAAGCGCGGCGACGGCCTGCATGTGGGCCTCGCCGACGGCCGCATCCTGCCGCTGCACACCGGCAGCGCCGCGATCGAGCGCCGCCTGCAGACGGACGACGTGATCTTCGTGCGCGTCGTCGAGGGCAGGGGCAAGACGACGGCGCGCGCCGACCTGCGCGTGCGGCCGACCGTGGAGGGCGCCGCGATCGTGCTGGAGAACAAGACCGGCCGCATTCTCGCGATGGCGGGGGGCTTCTCCTACGGCATGAGCCCGCTCAATCGCACGGCGCAGACGCACCGCCAGCCCGGCTCGACCGTGAAGCCGCTCACCTATCTCGCGGCGCTGCGCGCCGGGCTGCAGCCCAACACGCTCATCCGCGACGAGCCGATCACCTTGCCGCCGATCAATGGGAGCGATCGCGAGAAGGACTACTGGTCGCCGCGCAGCTACGGCGGCAACTCGTGGGGCGTCGTCACGCTGCGCCGCGCGCTGGAAAATTCGCGCAACCTCGCGACCGCCGGGCTGCTCGACGGCGGCATCGACGCGGCGCCGGAGCTGAGCCTCGACCGCGTCTGCGAGCTCGGCGAGGATGCGCAGCTCTACGCGCCCTGCCAGCACTACTATCCGATCGTGCTCGGCGCCCAGCCGGTGCGCATGATCGATCTCGCCGCGTTCTACGCCGCGATCGCCAACGAGGGCGCGCGTCCGACCCCGCATGCGATCGCCTCGGTCGACGAGGACGGCCGCACCGTCTGGCGCGACGACAGCAAGCCGCCGGTGTGGCTCGGCTCGGCCGACCGCGCCTCGTTCTATCAGCTCAAGTCGATGCTCCAGGGCGTGGTCGCGCGCGGCACCGCCGCCTCGATGCGCGATCTCGCCCCCTATATCGCGGGCAAGACCGGCACCAGCGAGGACGAGAACGACGCCTGGTTCGTCGGCTTCAGCAACGACGTGACGGTCGCGGTGTGGGTCGGCTACGACAACGGCAACGGCCGCCGCACGCTGGGCGGCGGCGAGACCGGCGGCCACGTCGCGGTGCCGATCTTCCGCCAGATCATCGAGGCGAGCTGGGCCGACTATGCGCCGCGCACCGTGCTCGCGCCGCCCTCGGCGGCGGCGCGGCGCAATCTCGTGCTGCTGCCGGTCGATCTCGCGAGCGGCAACCGGGTGACGCAGCGCGGCCCGGGAATCATCACCGAGGCCTTCCGCCGCGCCGCCGATGGCCAGGTGGACGATACCCAGTACCGAATCGTCAGCGAGCTCGACGCCAGCACGATGTACCCGAGCGACGATCAGCCGGGCGACCAGCAGGGTTATCCGAACGGTCAGCCGGGCTACCCTTATGGCAACCCCTACTACGGCAACAACGGCCAGCCCTATCAGGTCGTGCCGCAGAATCCCTACTACAACAACAACCGCGGCCTGTTCAGCAACTGGTTCAACAACTCGCCCGCCCCGCCGCCGGTGCGCGCGCCCGGGCAATCGGATCGCGCGCCCGCCCGGCCGGTCGATCGTCCAGCGCCCGATCGGCAATACGACTATCAGGGATCGGCCGAGCGGCGCTTCGATCCCGACTATTTCTGGCACAACCGGACGAATTGAAACGGCGGCGTGATGCGAATCTTCGGATTGCTCTTGGGCTCGATCGCGGCTGCGGGCATCGCCTGCGCCGCCACCGTGGCGCCGTTCCGTATCGTCGAGGTCGCCTCGGTCGCAACGCTGCCGGTGAGCCAGATCGCGCCGCAGACCATCGCGTTCACCGATCACAAGGACGACAATCTATCCGATCGCACCAGCGGGTTGATGCGCTTCGAGGACTGGGCGCAGACGCGCATGCTGCAGAAGCAGTATCTCGGCCTGTTTCCGACCTACGAGGAGCCGGTGCTGCGCTCGGCCAATGCCAAGCCGCGCAAGAAGCGCCTGCACGTCTACGTGGCGGAGGGCCGCTTCACGCTCGATCGCGCCGCCGCATCGATCGATCTTGCCCATTATGCCACGCTGCCGTTCCTCGAGCAGGTCGATCCGGCGATCAAGCACAGGCTGATCACGGCCGACGACGTGATCCCCAACCGCGAGCCGCAGAGCGCCAATCACAATCCGGCGCGGCGCTGGTGCGAGGGCGCCGGCACGATCGTCTGCATCGAGTCGACCTACCGGCTCGAAGGCAAGCTCCCGCTCGGCATCGCGCTCGTCAACAAGCTCAAGGAGCACGGCAAGAAGTACTCCGACACGATCGAGTTCCAGAGCGAGCTGCGCGTCGTGCCGGCGGCGGAGATCGACGATGCCGGCTACCGCAAGCTCACCGGCGTCGACTCAGCCGTCGCCGGCGCGCTCGAGCAGAACATCGTGCACGTCAACGAGGTGATGCAGTTCGGCAAGCTGCTCGCCGTCTTCCAGCCGAACCCGGGCAATCCGAACCAGACGATCGTCACCGCCTTCATGGTGCTCGGCGTCGATTCCGAGCTGTTCGAGAAGAAGAAGGAATACGCCAACGTCCCGGTGCTGCGGAACCTGATCCCGGCGCAGGTGATCTCCGGCAACAGCACCTTCAACACCGGCAGCTCGATCAGCTCCGGCCTGCCCAACTACGCCCGCAACCACCTCAAGGCGATCGCCGCGCTGCTCGATCACGAGTAGCGCCCCGTCATTGCGAGGCGTGCGCAGCACGCCGAAGCAATCTCGTCGTGGCACGCGATTGCTTCGCCACGCTTCGCGTGCCTCGCAATGACGAGTGTCCTCTTGAACATCGGCCGACGAGCGTCCACTCTGCATGGTTAGACGTCATGGCCGGGCTTGTCCCGGCCATCCACGTCTTAGTGCGTCTGGACTCCGATGGCCCGCAAGTCTCATTCCCCTCCCGCTTCCGGCCTGCGCCTCGCCGCCGACATCGGCGGCACCTTCACCGACGTCGCGGCCTTCGACGACAAGACCGGCCGCCTCTCCTTCGGCAAGGTGCTGACCACGCCGCAGCGGCTGGTCGAAGGCATCAACGCGGGCGTCGCCAAGGCCGGCACCGACTATGCCGCGACGAGCCTTTTCCTGCACGGCTCGACCATCGCGATCAACACCATGCTGGAGCGCACTGGCGCGAAGACCGCGCTCGTCATCACCCAGGGCTTTCGCGACGTCTACGAGATCGGCCGCATCAACCGGCCTGACGCCTACAATCTCTATTTCCAGAAGCACGTGCCGCTGATCGAGCGCGCGCTGCGCTTCGAGACAGACGAGCGCATGCTGGCCGAGGGCGAGCCGCTCACCCCGCTGAAGGACAAGGAGATCGTCGCGCTCGGCCGCAAGCTGCAAAAGCTCGGCGTCGAGGCGGTCGCGATCCTGTTTCTCAACTCGTATGTCAATCCGGCGCACGAGCGGCGGGCCAAGGCGCTGCTCGAGGCGAAACATCCGGAGCTGTTCGTCTCCGCCTCGCACGAGCTCAGCCAGGAATATCGCGAGTTCGAGCGCTGCTCGACCGTCGCCGCCAATGCCTATATCGGCCCGCGCGTGCGGCGCTACCTCGCCGAGATCGACGCGCATATCCGCGCCACCGGGTTCACCGGCTCGTTCCTGGTCGTGCAGTCGACCGGCGGTCTCTACGAGGCCGAGCAGGCCAAGTCCCACTGCGTGCGCATGCTCGAGTCGGGCCCCGCCGCCGGCGTGATCGGCACCCAGGCGCTCTGCCATGCGCTCGGGCTCCCGGGCGCGATCGCGTTCGACATGGGCGGCACCACCGCCAAAGCCGGCGTGATCCACGACGGCGAGGCGCTCACCACCGGCACCGCGCTGATCGGCGGCTACGACAAGGCGCTGCCGGTGCAGATCGCCATGATGGACATCTTCGAGGTCGGCACCGGCGGCGGCTCGATCGCCCGGGTCGAGACCGGCGCCACGACCGGGGCATTGCGGGTCGGCCCGCAGAGCGCCGGCGCCGCGCCCGGTCCCGCCTGCTACGGGCTCGGCGGCGCCGCGCCGACCGTGACCGACGCCAACCTCGTGCTCGGCCGGCTCGGCGCCGAGCGCTTCCTCGGCGGCGAGATGCGGCTCGACGTCGCGGCGGCCGCGCGCGCGATCCGCGATCAGGTGGCGGCGCCGCTCGGCATGGACGTGACCGCCGCCGCCGACGGCATCCTGCGCATCGCCGTGACTGCCATGTCGTATGCCGTGAAAGGCGTGACGACGGAACGCGGCCTCGATGTCGGCGATTTCGCCCTGGTCGCCTACGGCGGCGCCGGACCGCTGCATGCGCTGGCGATCGCGCGCGAGCTCGGCATTCGCCGCGTGATCATTCCGGGCGCGCCCGGCGTCTTCTCCGCCTTCGGCATGCTGTTTTCCGACCTGCGCTACGACTATGTGCGCACCTGGTTCACCCGGCTCGACGATGCGGCTTTCGACGCCATGGAGCGCGTCTACGCCGCGCTCGAGGACAGCGGCCGGCAGGCGGTCGCCTCCGCGGCCGTCGCGCCCGAGCGCATCACGGTCAAGCGCGCCGCCGACATGCGCTATGTCGGCCAGGAGCACGCCGTCACGGTCGACCTGCCGAACGAAGTCTTTGCCAACCAGGATCGCGACGCGATCAAGCGCCATTTCGACGCGATGCACGAGCAGCGCTACGGCACCTCGGCCCCGGCCGAACGCGCCGAGATCGTCAGCCTGCGCGCCACCGTCACCGGCGTGATGCGCAAGCCCCCGCAGGAAAAGATCGCCGCCGGCGCTGCGGCGCCGCCCGCCGCCGCCCACACCGGCAAGCGCCCGGTCTGGTTCGGCGAAGCCTTCATCGACACGCCCACCTTCGCGCGCGCGCATCTGCTGGCCCGCAATCGCATCGAAGGCCCGGCGCTGATCGAGGAGCACGCCTCGACCACCGTCCTGGTGCCGGGCGACGTGCTCGACGTGGACGCATACGGCAACCTCATGATCACGATCTCGAAGGCGCGGTGAGCGGCATGGCAAAGC
>Ga0335081_10014120_pt1 | contig 12921 bp, 12 predicted proteins | sample Lox_Sample_35_FD_206713 | JGI IMG/M metagenome (GOLD analysis project Ga0335081, IMG submission 206713) | Soil microbial communities from Loxahatchee National Wildlife Refuge, Florida, United States - Lox_Sample_3.5 | ecosystem: Environmental > Terrestrial > Soil > Wetlands | place: USA...
ACACGGCCGTGGTCTGCCCCACCTGCTCGGGCGAGGGCACCGCGCCGGGCACCCACCCGCAGACCTGTGACATCTGCGGCGGGCGCGGCGAGGTGAGCCAGGTGACCCGCTCCTTCATCGGCCAGGTGATGATGGCCCGGGTGTGCCCGGGCTGCGGAGGGTTCGGCACCGTGCTGGTCCGGCCCTGCCCCGAATGCGACGGCGACGGCCGGGTCCGGACCCGGCGCACCATCAAGGTGCGGATCCCGGCCGGCGTCGAGGACGGCACGCACATCCAACTGGCCGGCGAGGGCGAGGTCGGCCCGGGCGGCGGGCCGCCCGGTGACCTGTTCCTGGAGATCGTGCAGCGTCCGCACGCGATCTTCGAGCGGCAGGGCGATGACCTGCACTGCACGGTGACCATCCCGATGGTGGCCGCGGCCCTGGGCGCGACGCTGTCGGTTGAGAGCCTGGACGGGCCCGCCGACATCGACATCCGCCCCGGTACCCAGTCCGGGCAGGTGATCCCGCTCTACGGCCAGGGGGTCAAGCACCTGAACGGCAACGGGCGCGGCGACCTGGTCATTCACGTGACGGTCGAGACCCCGACCAAGCTGGACCCGGAGCAGGAAAAGCTCCTGCGCGACCTGGCCAAGCTCCGTGGCGAGGAATCGCCGCCCGGCAAGTTCGCGCCAGGCCAGCAGGGCTTCTTCTCGAGGCTGCGGGACGCGTTCAACGGCCGCTAATCCCCTGGGGGCCGATGGTGCCGCAGCCGCCCGTCTTCTTTGCCGACCATGCCGAACTCCAGCAGGATGTCATCCTCCTGTCCGGAGCCGAAGGCCGTCACGCGGCCACCGTCCGCCGGCTGCGCCCCGGTGAGCGGGCCGACGTCGGTGACGGCGCGGGCCTGGTCGCCGAGTGCGTGGTCACCGCCGAGTCCGGTCGGGGGCTGGAGCTGGCCGTCCGGGCCAGGCGGCAGGTGCCCCGCCCGGATCCCCTGATCACCGTCGTCCAGGCCATACCGAAGGGCGACCGCGGTGAGCTGGCCGTGGAGGAGATGACCGAGGTGGGGGTCGACCGCATCGTGCCCTGGACGGCGGCCCGGTGCGTGCCGGTCTGGCGGGGTGAACGGGGGGAACGCTCGCTGACCCGGTGGCGGGTGACCGCGCGGGAGGCCGCCAAGCAATCCCGCCGCGCCTGGATACCCGAGGTGACCGAGCCCGCCTCGGCCGCGGACGTGGCTCAGGTGATCACCAAGGCGGCCTGCGCGATCGTGCTCGAGCCTGGCGCCGCCCAGAGCCTTGGCCAGCTCAGGCCGCCGGAATCCGGTGACCTGCTGGTAATTGTCGGGCCCGAAGGCGGGATCACCGACGAGGAGAACGCGGCCTTCCGTACGGCGGGCGCGACGTCCCGCAGCCTGGGGCCCACCGTGCTGCGGACCTCGACGGCCGGCACGGTGGCCGCCGCCGTCCTGCTCAGCCGCTCCGGGCGCTGGTAAAGCGCACAGCGTAACGCGCACAGCGTAAAACGCACAGCGTAAAACGCACAGCGTAAAACGCACAGCGTAAAGGGCGCTCAGGGCGCGGGCGACGACGCCGATACCGAGTCAGCCCCCGACCCGCTGGACGACGAGCTCACCTGCGGGGTGGTTTCCGTGCTGCCCGTGGACGCCGACGTGCTGGCCGAAGCCGACGTGCTGGCCGAGGCCGACGCTGACGCCTTGGCGCTGGACGACGCTGAGGTGCTCTTTTTGGGCTGAGACGATGCCTTCGCCGAGGACTCGCTGGCCGTCGCGGACACCGCGGCGTGCGTCGGCGCCTGGCTCCCGCAGCTGGGGCTCGGGCTCGCCTGGGCGGCGGCGGTGCTCTTCTCGCCCGTCCCACCCGCAGGGGGATCGCTGCTGGCGCTGGCGGACGCCGTGGCGGTCGTCGTCGGGGTGCCGCTGGCGCTGACGCTGGGCGTGACGCTCGGGCTGGGGCTGGAAGTCGCGCTGGCCGAGGCGCTGGCGCTGGAGCTGCTCGGGCTCCCGCTGGACGACGCGCTCCCGCTGGAGGACGATGTGGCCGGCGCGGTGGTCGTCGCGGTCGTCGCGGTCGTCGCGCTCGGTGAGCTGGTCTTGGTCAGCGCCACGGCCGGATGCGTGGACGTCGAGGCGCAAGGGCTCGGCGAGCCCTGAGCGGCCACAACGGGATTCGTCGGCCCGGTGCCTTCCGCCGCCGTGGGCACCGGAGTCGTGCTCTGACCCTCCGTCGCGCCCGCGCCAGTCGAGGAGCTGCTGATGTTGAAGGCCGAGCCGATGGCGTCGCCGACCTGCACCATCGCCTGGCGCGCGGGAGGCACGACCGACAGGATCACGCCGACGGCGAACACGGCCGCGCCGACTGCGAAGGCCGGCCGGAGCATCGCCTCGCGCCAGTCCCTCGGCCGCTGTGCCGCCCGCCGCTGTGCCGCCCGCCGCTGCGCTGACGGCTGCTGCGCTGACGGCCGCTGCGCTGACGGCTGCCGCGCCGCTTGCCGCCGTGACGCCGGCCGCGACGCCGGCCGCACGCTCAGCCGCCGGACCAGGGCCGTCACGGAGCCCGCGATGGCCAGCCAGGCACCCAGCACCCCTTTGGGCCGGCTGGCATGGGCTGGACGAGACCGGATCTTGTCGTGGATCCGCTCCAGGCCGTCCGGGCCCGGCTCCACCCGATCCGCGGCAGCGTGAAGCTCGCGGCGCAAGAACTCGCCGAAGTCCCCGCCGTCGAAACCGCGGCCGGATCTCACCATGACTCCCGCTCCAGCTCCGCGCGCAGTGCGGCCATGCCGCGGGCGGTATGACTCTTGACCGCTCCGCGACTGATCTTCATCGAGGCCGCGATCTCGGCCTCGGACAAGTCAGCGTAGTACCGCAGCACGATCGCCTCGCGTTGCCGCTCCGGTAGCTTGCGCAGCGCGTCTACCACGGCGGACCGTTCCAGCTGGGCCAGCGCGCCGTGTTCGGCGCTGGGCATGTCGGGCGGCGGCTTCTGCAGGTTCTTGTCCACCACGGTCCGGTGCCGCAGCACCGACCGGGACCGGTTGACCACCGCCTGCCGCAGGTAGGCCAGCGCGTTCTCCGCGTCCCTCAGCCGCTGCCAGCCGCCGTGCATCGCCACGAACGCGTCCTGCACCACTTCCTCGGCGGTGGGCGTGTCCCGGACCAGCAGTGCGGCCAGCCGGACCAGGGGCCGGTAGTGCACCGAATACAGCTCAGTGACCGCGCGATCCGCGCTCCACCCCATGCGCGTCGCGGCCGGGGCCACGAAGGCGCTGGGCATGATGGCGCCCGTGGCCATCAGGGTTTCGGTCACATGGGTTGGACGCGCGTCCCCGTCCTCAGGTTCACTCACCAGTCGGCGCCTCCATGCTCCGGCTGGGATACGCAGGACCTGATCGCCGGTCCCTCATCCCCAATCCACCCCACCGTCTGACCATTTGCTGCCTTGCTTTCGCCGGCAACCGTCCGGACCACTGAGGCGAACTACCTGGGTAAACGGGCAACCAAGCAGCAGACGGGCTCTCGGGCACGCCGCCGGTGATCGCCGGAGGATTGCGGGAAAATCAAGAATATCCGTAGTGCGGGACCAACGACAGCACTTGCCGGGATCGGCACGATAACAACGGATGGCGATGTGGTTACTCAGGAGTACCAACGGCGATAATCAATTGCCGATCAAGATCCGCCTTACGCTGCGGGTATCTGAGAGGCCCTAGGATCTCCGTGTGCCTGAATGCTTGTTCTGCGCTATCGCCGATGAGACGGTGCCCGCGACCCAGGTCCTGGCCACCGACCGGGTTCTGGCCTTCTGCGACATCGACCCGCAGGCCCCGACGCACGTGCTCGTCATCCCCAGGGAGCACCACCCTGACGTCGCCGCGCTCGCGGCCGCCAACGCCGGGCTGCTGCACGAGGTCATTACCCAGGCCCACCACGTGGCGGTGGCCGAGGGCCTCGGCGAGGAGGGCTACCGGGTCGTCTTCAACACCGGCCCGCAGGCGGGCCAGACCGTGCCGCACGTCCACGCTCACGTGCTGGGCGGCCGCGCCCTTACCTGGCCCCCCGGCTGAGCCAGGCCAGATAGCATGGAATGCACGACCCACGGGGGGCGGTCCTCCGGGCCTTGGAGAGCGTCGAATTGACGACGAATTGACAGATATCCGAAACGACGACCTGCGCGCTTCAGACGATGACCTGCGCGGCAAGAGCGGTCCCAGCGGCAACGGCCAGCCGGGTGAACCAGCCCCGGGTGAACCCAGGCACGCCGACGGCCAGGGTGAACCGCGATCCCAGGTGAAGATCGTGATCCCCGCCGACCACTCCATGGTCAGCCTGCTCGGCTCCGGGGACGAACTGCTGCACGTGATCGAGCGGGAGTTCAACGCCGACATCCACGTGCGCGGCAACGAGATCACCGCGACCGGCAACCCGGCGGAGACCGCCCTGGTCACCGACCTGTTCGACGAGCTTCTCGAGCTGCTGCGCAAGGGCACTGACCTGACCGCCGACGCGGTCGAGCGCACCGCCGCCATGCTGCGCGCCGAGCGCGGCGTGCGCCCGGCCGACGTGCTCACCGTCGGCATCCTCTCGGCCCGCGGCCGGACCATCCGGCCCAAGACGCTGAACCAGAAGCGCTACGCGGACGCCATCGACAAGCACACGATCGTGTTCGCCATCGGCCCGGCCGGCACCGGCAAGACGTACCTGGCCATGGCCAAGGCGGTCAAGGCCCTGCAGGCCAAGGAGGTCAACCGGATCATCCTGACCCGGCCCGCGGTCGAGGCGGGGGAGCGCCTGGGCTTCCTGCCCGGCACCCTGTACGAGAAGATCGACCCCTACCTGCGCCCTCTCTACGACGCCCTGCACGACATGCTCGACCCCGACTCGATCCCCCGCCTGATGGCCGCCGGCACCATCGAGATCGCCCCCCTGGCATACATGCGCGGCCGCGCGGCACCGGTAGACACGCCCGTGCTCACTCCGGACGGCTTCCGCCCGATCGGCTCGCTCACCGTCGGCGACTTGGTCATCGGATCCGATGGCAAGCCAACACCGGTGATCGGCGTGTACCCGCAGGGCGAGAAGGACATCTACCGGCTCACCGCCCAGGACGGCGCCTCCACGCTGTGCTCGGGTGACCACCTGTGGGCCGTAGCTACCCGCGACGACCGCCGTCGCGGCAGGCCGCTCCGGGTCCTGACCACCCGCGAGATGATCGGCAACCTGCGCGCGAACCACTACCACCGGTACGAGCTCCCCCTGCACAGCGCGCCCGTCCGCTTCCCCTGCCGGGAAGTCCCGATCGACCCCTACGCGCTGGGCCTTCTCCTCGGCGACGGCTGTCTGACCGGGACGGTCACCCCCAGCTTTGCGACAGGGGATCCGGAGCTGGTCTATGAGTTGAAGCGACTGCTGCCGGGGATCGATGTCCGGCACAGGCAAGGCCCCAACCACATGCTGAGCCAGCTAACGTCGCCGTGGACCACCACGGCCCTCGTGGAGAATCCGGTGACCGGGGCGGCACGGCAGCTCGGCTTGCACGGCACCCGTTCGACGACCAAGTTCGTGCCCGAGATCTACCTGTACAACTCGCACAAGGTGCGCCTGGCCGTGCTGCAGGGCCTGCTCGACACCGACGGAGGCCCCGTCACCCAGCGCGGCCGCACCTGCCGCGTCCAGTACACGACCACCTCACCGCGCCTGCGCGACGACGTGATCTTCCTGGTCCGCTCGCTCGGCGGCATCGCCTGCCACCGCACCCGCCCCGCCCTGGGCCGCGCCTCGCATCTCACCAGAGGACGCCCCGTCTACCACCGCCACGACGCCCACATCATCGACATCCGCCTCCCCGAAGGCATCGAGCCCTTCCGCCTCACCCGCAAGCGCGACACCTACAACGCCGCGGGCGGCGGCGGACGCCCGATGCGCTACATCGACAGCATCGAGCCGGCCGGCACGGCCGAGGCCGTGTGCATCGCGGTAGCGGCGGAAGACTCGCTCTACACCACCGAGGACTTCCTGCTCACCCACAACACCCTGAACGACTCGTTCATCATCTTGGACGAGGCGCAGAACACCTCGGCCGAGCAGATGAAGATGTTCCTCACCCGGCTGGGCTTCGGGTCACAGGTCGTGGTGACCGGCGACGTCACCCAGGTCGACCTGCCGCCAGGCCAGGTCAGCGGCCTGCGCGTGGTCCAGGGCATCCTCGACGGCATCGAGGACATCCACTTCGCCCGGCTGACCAGCCACGACGTGGTCCGGCACCGCCTAGTGGGCAAGATCGTCGACGCCTATGAGAAGTACGACGCCCAGGAGCGCCAGCTAGGCTCGACGAGTCGGCCGCCCAAGCGAAAGAACAGCTAAGCGGAAGAACAGCCCATGAGCATCGATATCGCCAACGAGTCCGGCGTCGCCGTGGACGAGGCCGGACTCGCCGCCGTGGCCCGGTTCACCCTGGACCAGATGCGCATCCACCCGCTGGCCGAGCTGTCCGTCCTGCTCGTGGACGAGCGGACGATGACCGAACTGCACGAGCGCTGGATGGGCGAGCCCGGCCCCACCGACGTCCTGGCCTTCCCCATGGACGAACTCCGCCCGCCTCACCTGGGCGGCAACCGCGGGGGCGACCCGGAGCCTGGCGACGACCCGGGCCTGCTCGGCGACGTGGTGCTGTGCCCGCAGGTCGCCGCGGAGCAAGCGGTAAAAGCCGGTCACTCCACCCAGGACGAGCTCGAGCTGCTCACCGTGCACGGGATCTTGCACCTGCTCGGCTACGACCACGCCGAGCCCGAGGAACACGCCGCCATGTTCGGCACCCAGGATCAGCTGCTGAACGCCTGGCGGGAGACCAAGGAGACCATGGGGACCGTGGAGACCATGGGGACCATGGAGACCGTGGAGACCAAGACGGAGGAGCGAGAAGGGACCGCGTGATGTCGCCCCCCGGGTGGCTGCTGGTCGCGGCGGCCGTGCTGGCCCTCGCGGCGGGCTGGTGCGCCAACGCGGAAGCCGCGCTCACGCTGGTCGCCGCCACCGGGGTGGCCGAACGCCCCGGGCACAAGGGCACCCTCCAGACGGTCGCCGCCGACCTGCCGCGCTACATGAGCGTGCTGCTGCTGCTCCGCGCCATCCTGGAGTGCCTGGCCGCGGTCCTGGTCACGGCGGCCTTCGTGCACTGGCTGAGCGACGGCTGGAGCGCGGTGCTGGCCGCGGCCGGCGTGGTGATCCTCATGCATTACGTGCTGACCGGCGTGCGCCCCCAGATCGGCCGGATCGGCCCCCGCACCGAACGCACCGCCGATCGCGCGGCCCGGTTCCTCTACCCGCTGACCCGGGCCCTGGGCCCGCTGCCCGGCCTGCTGATCGCGGTGGGCAACGCCATGCCGCCCCGCCGCCGGGTACGGTCGGCCGAGGACGACCATGACGCCGAGCACCCCGTGGACCGGTCCGAGCTGCGCGGGCTGGTCGACTACCTCGAGCGCCGGACCGGCATCGAGCCGGGCGAGCGCGAGATGGTCCGCTCGGTCTTCGAGCTCGGCGACACGATCGCCAGGGAAGTCATGGTGCCGCGCACCGACATGGTGTTCATCGAGAGCGACAAGACCGTCGAGCAGGCCCTGTCGCTGGCCCTGCGCAGCGGCTTCTCCCGCATCCCGGTGGTGGGCGAGAACGAGGACGACGTGGTCGGCATCGCGTACCTGAAGGACATCGTGGCCTGGACCCACGAGCATCCCGGGGCCCCATCCGACGACAACGGGGCCACCGAGAAGGTCGCCACCGTCATGCGCCCGGCCAGCTACGTGCCCGACAGCAAGCCGGTCGATGAGCTGCTGCGCCAGATGCAGGCGCAGCGCAATCACATGGTGATCGTGATCGACGAGTACGGCGGCACCGCCGGGCTGGTCACCATCGAGGACCTGCTGGAGGAGATCGTCGGCGAGATCACCGACGAGTACGACAACGAGCAGCCGCCGGTCCAGTGGCTGTCCGCCGACTCGGCCCGGGTCACCGCCCGGCTCCCGGTGACCGAGCTGGAGGAACTGTTCGTCGTCGAGATCGCCGCGGCCGAGGACGTGGAGACCGTGGCCGGCCTGCTGGCCCATGCGCTCGGCCGGGTTCCGATCGCGGGCTCCAGCGCGACCGTGAGCGGCCTGCGGCTGACCGCCGAGCCGGGGTCCGGCCGCCGCAACAAGATCGCCACGGTGCTGGTCGAGCGCGATAATGCCGAGCAGCCCTGACCGTACCCCCTAAACTCGGTCGGGTGAGCGATCCGACGCTTGACCCCGAAGACCTCAAGATCATCACCTTGGCCCGGTCCTCCAGGGCGCGGGTCGCGGCGTCCGAGGGCGCGGCCGTCCGCGACGAGACCGGCCGGACCTACACCGCCGCCGCGGTGGCCCTGCCCTCGCTGCGCCTGTCGGCCCTGCGCCTGGCCGTGGCCATGGCGGTATCCAGCGGCGCGCAGAAGCTGGAGGCCGCCGCCCTGGTCAGCGAGGCCGACCTGGACCCCGGGGACCTGGCCGTGGTGCGCGACCTGGGCCCGGATGCGACCGTCTTCCACGCCGCCCCCGACGGCACTCTCCGCGCCGTACTCACCGTCTGACCGCACGGACCGCCCAGGTCCGCCCCGCCCCTGTCCTTTCTTTTTTAGGCCGAACGGGCCGTGGTTCCACCGGCCAGAACATGCGCGAGAATCAAGTGGTGAACGATCCGTCGCCCGCCCGCGCCCCCGGCGCGAGCGCCGACGTCCCGGGCTCTGCCTTCCGCTCGGGATTCGCCTGCCTGGCCGGCCGCCCCAACGTCGGCAAGTCGACGCTCACCAACGCGCTGGTCGGGGCCAAGGTCGCGATCACCAGCGACCGGCCGCAGACTACCCGGCGGGTGATCCGGGGCATCGTGCACCGCCCGGACGCCCAGCTGGTCCTGGTCGACACTCCCGGCCTGCACAAGCCGCGGACGCTGCTCGGCGAGCGCCTGGACAGCCTGGTCCGCTCGACCCTGGCCGAAGTCGACGTGATCGGGTTCTGCGTCCCGGCCGGCGACCCGATCGGCCCGGGCGACCGGTTCCTCGCCCGCGAGCTGGAGAACGTCCGCAAGACCCCGGTCGTCGTGGTCGTGACCAAGGCCGACCAGGTGCCGCCGGAACGGGTCGCCGAGCAGCTGGTGGCCGTGACCGAGCTGGGCAACTGGGCCGACGTGGTCCCGGTCTCGGCCGTGACCGGCTTCCAGCTCGACGTGCTCGCGGACGTGCTCGTCGCCCACCTGCCCGAAGGCCCGCCGCTGTACCCCGACGGCGAGCTGACCGACGAGCCGGAGCAGATCATGGTGGCCGAGCTGATCAGGGAGGCGGCCCTGGAGGGCGTGCGGGATGAGCTGCCGCACTCGATCGCGGTCGTGGTCGAGGAGATGGGCCCGCGCCCCGGCCGGGACGACCTGACCGACGTGCACGCCGAACTGTACGTGGAGCGGCCGAGCCAGAAGGCCATCGTCATCGGCACCGGGGGAGCCCGGCTGAAGGACGTCGGCAGCCGGGCCCGGCGCCAGATCGAGGCCCTCCTCGGCACCAAGGTCTACCTCGACCTGCACGTCAAGATCGCCAAGGACTGGCAGCGCAACCCCAAGCAGCTCCGCCGCCTCGGCTTCTACGACTGAGCCTGCCCAAGACCCCGGCCGGCCAGCGCCTGCTCGCCCGGCACGGCCGGCACCTCCAGCCGCCACCAGCTGGCCGGCTGGCCGAGGATCGTGTAGCCGAGCGCCTCGTTGACCGCGATCATGTACCGGTTGGATTCCGCGTTCCAGGTCTGGATGCGTTCCAGCGCGGGCTCCGCCTCCCGCAGCCATTCCGTCATCGCGATCTTCACCAGCAGGCCGAGCCGGTGCCCGCGGTGCTTGCGGGTCACGCCGGTCAGCATCTGGTGCCCCCAGCCCGGATCGGCCGGATCCACCGCCACCTCGGTGATCGCCGCCGGGTCCCCGTCCCCGCTCATGGCCACCACGGAGTACGTCCGCAGCCCGTAATGCGGGCGCAGGGCGTTGACCCGCTCGCGGACCCGCTGCGCGTCCCAGACCGCCGGTGCCGTCCGCGGGTCGTGCGGGGCGTCGTTGAGCGCGGCGAACAGCGCCGCCGCCTGATCGAGGAAGTCCTCGGGTACCAGCCCGGTCCAGGACACCAGCGAGTAACCCGCCGCCGCCCGCTCGGCTTCCCCGCGCAGCTCGGCCAGCCGCTCGTCTCCCACCGCGCGCACGTCCATCACCCGCTGCACGTCCACCAGCCCGGGCTCCGCCCCGGTCGCGCGCGCGAACGGCTCGCCGTCGCTGCCGAAGCGCGCCGGGCCGTTGAGCGCCGTACGCCCGTTCGCCGCCGTCCGGGCGACCGCGTGCTCCAGCAGGGCGCGGCCCAGCCCGTGCCGCCGCCGCGCCGGGTGCACCACCAGCGTCAGCTCGGCCTGATCGAGGTTCTCCAGGTCGGGCAGCTCGAGCTTGTACCAGCCCGCCACCGAGCCGTCTGCCGGGTCCCGGGCCAGCCAGATCTCCCGCGGGTCGCCGCCCCAGCCGACGGTCAGCCAGCCGCGGAACGGCCGCTCGGTGAACCATGGCCCGTCGGGTTCATCCACCCGCTGGGCCGCCAGGAATGCCTCGAAGCAGCGGCGGATCGTGTCCGCGTCCGCCGGGTCGAGTCGTTCGATATGCATCCTCACAGCCAACCCCGCCCAGGCCGGACCACGCCACTGAATATTCCGCCACGTACCGCCGCCGCGCCCCTCTGGTAAGGTGATCGCAATGTCTCGCGAGCTGCTCCTGCTTAGCGGCCGCGGCGGGGGCCGATAGGCCGGCTCCCTCGCCGCGGGGTATCGGCGCGTGCGCTGGCCACTAGTTGGGTCGACACCGACCAGGCCCCTTACCGATATCGCCCAGAGGAAGCAGACATGCAGACCGATTCCGCGTTCTACCGCGTCACGCCCCCGCAGCAGCAACCCAGCGGCATGCCGTGCCAGCGCTACACCCCGTTCCAGCCGGTTGACCTGCCCGACCGCACCTGGCCCGGGAAATCCATCACCCAGGCGCCGCGCTGGCTGTCCACCGACCTGCGGGACGGCAACCAGGCCCTGATCGACCCGATGAGCCCGGCCCGCAAGCACAAGATGTTCGACCTGCTGGTGCGGATGGGCTACAAGGAGATCGAGGTCGGGTTCCCGTCGGCCAGCCAGACCGACTTCGACTTCGTGCGCGAACTGATCGAAGGCGACCGTGTCCCCGACGACGTCCGGATCTCCGTGCTCACCCAGGCCCGGGAGGACCTGATCGAGCGCTCGGTCCAGTCGCTGGTCGGCGCGCGCATGGCCACCGTGCACCTGTACAACGCGACGGCGCCGATCTTCCGCCGGGTGGTGTTCCGCATCGACCGCGAGGAATGCAAGGCGCTGGCCGTCGAGGGCACCCGCCACGTCATGAAGTACGCCGAGGAACTCCTGGACGGCACCGACTTCGGCTATGAGTACTCGCCGGAGATCTTCATGGACACCGAACTCGACTACGCCCTGGACGTGTGCGCGGGCGTGATGGACGTCTGGCAGCCCGGGCCGGGCCGGGAGATCATCCTCAACCTGCCGTGCACGGTCGAGCGGTCCACCCCGAACGTCTACGCCGACCAGATCGAGTGGATGAGCCGGAACCTGCCCAGCCGCGACCACGTGTGCCTGTCGGTCCACACCCACAACGACCGCGGCACCGCGGTCGCGGACGCCGAACTGGCCGTGCTGGCCGGCGCCGACCGGATCGAGGGGTGCCTGTTCGGCAACGGCGAGCGCACCGGCAACGTATGCCTGGTCACCCTGGGCCTGAACCTGTTCAGCCAGGGCATCGACCCGATGATCGACTTCTGCGACATCGACGAGATCCGTCGCACCGTCGAATACTGCAACCAGCTACCGGTCCACCCGCGCCACCCCTACGCGGGCGACCTGGTCTACACCGCGTTCTCCGGCTCGCACCAGGACGCGATCAAGAAGGGTTTCGAGGCGCTGGAGGCCGAGGCGGCCCGCGCCGGCGTCCCGTTCGCCGAGTATCCGTGGGCGGTGCCCTACCTGCCCATCGACCCGCACGACGTCGGCCGCACCTACGAGGCGGTGATCAGGGTCAACTCGCAGTCGGGCAAGGGCGGCGTCGCCTACCTCATGAAGGCCGAGCACCGGCTGGACCTGCCCCGCCGCCTGCAGATCGAGTTCTCCCGGGTGATCCAGGCCCACACCGACACCGAGGGCGGCGAGGTGACCGCGGCCCGGATGTGGGAGATCTTCTCGGCCGAGTACCTGACCGAGGGGCCGCTGGGCCTGCTCGATCACCAGAGCTCCTCGGTGGTGGAGTCCAAGCACGCGCTCACCGCGGAGATTTCCGCCGACGGGCAGGCCCAGCAGGTCGACGGCGTGGGCAACGGCCCGATCTCCGCCTTCTGCGACGCCCTGGCCACCATCGGCATCGAGGCCCGGGTGCTCGACTACACCGAGCACGCGCTCACCCAGGGCACCGACGCGCAGGCCGCCGCCTACGTAGAGTGCGAGATCGGCGGCCAGGTCTGGTGGGGCGTCGGCATCGACACCAACACGGCCAGCGCCTCGATGCGCGCCGTCCTGTCCGCGGTCAACCGCTCCCGCCGGGCCTGACTGTCGTCCACCCGATCCGGCGCGGAGGCGGGCTCACGCCCACCAGGCGCCCCGTCTCCGCGCCTCCGCCGGTTTGCCCCCGCCGTGCGGGAGAATGGACAGGTGCAGCCTTACCGGGACGACGGGATCGTGCTGCGGACGCAGCAGCTGGGCGAGGCCGACCGGATCATCACCATCCTGGGCCGGACCACCGGGCGGATCCGCGCGGTGGCCAAGGGCGTCCGCCGGACGAAGTCGCGGTTCGGCGCCCGGCTCGAGCCA
>Ga0335081_10014121_pt1 | contig 12921 bp, 15 predicted proteins | sample Lox_Sample_35_FD_206713 | JGI IMG/M metagenome (GOLD analysis project Ga0335081, IMG submission 206713) | Soil microbial communities from Loxahatchee National Wildlife Refuge, Florida, United States - Lox_Sample_3.5 | ecosystem: Environmental > Terrestrial > Soil > Wetlands | place: USA...
GCTCCAAAGGCCCTAGTCTCGCAACAATGGTCGGAAGTATCGACCTCGAAGGCGTCCAATACGCCTGCCCCCTCCCTAAGAACCAAAACAACCGCGAAGAAGTCATCGTCGGTGTCCGATCCATGGTCACCGAACTCACCGCCCTCTACAAAAAACGTACCAACGTCTTCCCCGTTCGGGTCCTTTACTTTCGGGATGGTGTGGCAGAGGGCCAATTTGGCAGGATCAAGGAATTTGAGGTTGCCGAGATAAAGGAGGCTATTGCGGGTATGAGTGGCAAGGCTCCTACTGTTACTGCGGTTGTCGTTAGGAAGAGGAATCATACGAGACTTTTCCCCAGGGATAGGGAAGGGGATCGGAATTCGAGGTGGAATGTATACCCAGGGACGGTTGTCGATCGCGACATTACACATCCTCAGGATTTTGACTTCTGTACGTCTACTTTCATACCTTACTGATTCCAGATTTGGTTCCTCATTCGAGCATTCAGGGCACGGCGCGTCCTGCTCACTATTGTAAAACACCGCGAACAAATTCGAATCTAACTCTTTAGACGTAATCCACGACGAGCATAGATTGAAGCCCAACATGCTCCAATCTATCTGCTACAGGATGTCGTATGTCTACCAACGGTCAAACGGCTCCGTCTCGCTTCGTACTGACACCTCATCACTCAATCCCCCCTGACTTGGCAGATCCGGCAGTCTACTACGCCCACTTAGCGGGAATCCGTGCCCGTGCCCACGATCCCTCCCGCGATCGTGACGACGACTCGACCTCGGGCGGCCTCTCCTCCGCCCTGGGCAAAATGACCCTTGAGTCGAGTGTGACGACGACTCTCAAACCCCTCCACGCGAATCTCGTGGGGATGATGTGGTGGATTTAATCCCCCTCCAAACCTTCACCTGTTTTGGATTTTGTTCGTTCTTTGAACCTTGTCTTTCCTGCTTTCGTTCTGTCGTTCGTCTTTTGTCGCTAGGGGTCCATCATCGTTAGTGTGCATTCCTACGTCTGCCCGGCTGCGTTGTGGCGCTTTGAGTTTGATGTCTTTTTGTTTGACTCTTCCTCTTGGTGGATTATTTAGGATTTATGTTGTTTCTGCAGGGATTTCATGATATATTTCATGATTCGAGGAGGAAAATTATTCAGAAAAAGTTAGAATGGAATTAAAATTTCGATTGTTTATTAGCCCTGTTTAAGGTCATGCAGATCCGAAATAGACTCATTCGGCCCCACCACGATAAGCGACAATGGAGAAATGAAAAAACGCCATAGGTAACCATTTACAGTATAATAGCAGGCGATTCGTCATCTGCATGTGATGATAGTTTTCTCTTTCCGGGAGGATGGCGGGCCGATGAATGCGCAAGGAGGCGACGACCAAAAGTGTTGCAGCACGTGGAAGAGGATTGCGTATTGCAGTAACGCAAATCTTTTTCCCCGGCCCTGAAAATCTGTCCTAATTTCGGGGGCCCCTGAACACTTTCGGGTCACTGAATCGACATCACCTCTCCCCAATTCGTCCTTCGATCTGGGGACGAGATATGAAGCATGTCCTTACTGTGTTCCCGGGTGGTATATATGTAATTGCCGGCACCAGTCCCGGTGGGACCCCGAGTGCAGCTCGGACGGTCCCACGGACAGGGGAGGCGCACGGACCGCCTTTATGAATTGGACGACATATAAGGTTTGACGAGGCGCAGAGTTGCTTGGTGAGGAGAAAATTACTGCCCTCCCGCACCCACACACCCTTTTACGTGTGTTCTCATCCCGCTCTTAGCCACCGCCGAGAGACATCAAAGGGAACGGGGGGAAGTCCCTTCAAACCGTCAGCAGCAGCCTGTTGCCAACCATCTCACCGATAATTCCCCACCACCCCTGGCTTCGAGGGCGAACACTTAATTACCGCACCTCCTCCCTCTCCCTAATGAAGGCTCCGCTCCCTATCGTTGCCTGTCGAGTGTGAGAGGAGCAAGGCTGGATATCTCGCACCCCTTATCTTATAATTCCGACAATTCTCGATTTCGGCCGGTAAAGGATGTCGTTGCAGCCCCTCGACTCCACAGCCGAGATCGTGGAGGCTTACAAACTCGCCCTCACCGAGTCACGGAGATGGTACGTCCCCCTCCCCAGCAACAAACCAATGGGCTGCTGGTTGCTGATGCGTGTCGCAGGCTTGTGTTGGTGTACTCGTCACGGTCGACATTGGCACTTCGAGCCGAAGGAATGGGACTCCCTGAATTGCGCAAAGAACTCGAAGATGAAGAAGAAGTATTGTTCGGCTTTCTACGCTTTCGTAGACGAGGAATTGTCCTCCAATACACCAACCCCGATTGTTCCCGCGTCGTCAAGGGTCTCAAGCTCAAAAAGTCTGAAAGCTGACGTTCTTTTGTAGCCCGAGCACAAGTCCATTTACAAACGATTTTAAATTTCTTTAAAGATCACGATTTTGTGCTTGAGACGTCGACGCCAAAGGATATCACGCTAGACAACATTGCCCGTCTTACGAATTCGACGTCAACGTCAACTATCAACTCTAATAAGAAAAGCAAACGATTGACAGATATCATGGAGGAATCCCCGATCATCATGGCTCAAGAGGAGGAAGATTTGTTAGAAGATGGAGCTTCATCCCCAACCTCCAGCGAAGCCAATTCCACAATAAGTCATACAAAACGGACGTCCACTGAAGATCCAATAGCACCAACAACAGAAGGAAGTCCTCCTAAGCCATCATCCCCGCCAACAATTCTCGCTCCCCCAACGAATAAACACCTGCTTAAACCATTGGGACCATCAGAGGGATCCCTTGCATCCCCGCCATTAACTCCACGTTCGCCCCTCCCCTCATCCCCACTCCGACGAACACCCTCCCCCTCCGAAACGACAAATCGGACAGCCTCTGACCATCAATGCGAATCCCTGACGTCACCCACCCCGCCACCCGAGACATCCCAACAAACAAGACCCAGTACAAATCGCTCGGTCCCCGTAAATCTGCCCCCCACTCCGCCAACCCCGCCGGAAAAGCTGCGACTTTTAAAGGCATTGGAAATCAGACGGCAAAAACTCAGTGGGAAAGCCATTGTTGTCGTCCCCAAGATTATCCAGTCGCCGAAACCGCAACCGGTGAAATTGGCTGAAGTAGCGGCGGTGGTGACGGTGGTCAGTGGAAATTTAGTCAATAAGAAGAATGGGAATAATCATAGAGCCAGGATAGACGAGGCGAAACGGGCCGCGATGGAGGAACATCGGCAACATATCGTTGCGCTTGAACAAGCTGGTCGGGATCTCCTCAATGGCTGGATCAATTTCCAGTCTTCAACGTCGCTGGTTTGTCTCCCGCCTTCCATCCTTAGTTGGCGAGGTTTCCTGATGGGTAGTTATGGCGACGCAAATTCATCCGAATTTCCGCCGAGAAGGAACTCATTCTAAGCGAGACAGACGAACCCTTGGATCCACCCCCCAGTTGGCACTGGAAATTAACAAACGACATTCGAGGCGTGGAAATCCCTGATCTCGACGAGGAACAATTACCCCATAGTCTGCGGATCGTATTTGCTAAAGGCGGCGCTGTGTGTTGCATCGCATGTCAAACCTCTGAAGATTTAGTCAATTTACGAAGAGGTACCAAAGTCCCTCCTCTCCCCTATCTCTCCCCCTAGACATAGGCCTGTTCTTTTGGTGTGCGGACTGACTTAGGTGTAGTATTGGGATATTGTTTGAACGACGAGGTCGTATTTTCCGTGTGAGTTAAAAGAGAGATGTGGAGTGTTGTACCCGTGCGTGGCGTTCTTTCTTTTTGGGGCGTTTGGTATAATGTTTTTTCGTATCGGTCTTTGTGAATCTGCGGAAGGCAATTATTTGTCCGTCAAGATTCGATCATTCTTTTTCGCTAATAGTAGCCTTTGGCAGTAGAATGTGAATACCTCGTCGTCCATCTGATAGGTCGATAAGTCATTGCAGAATTTGGATTGCCAATGAAGTTTGTCCTTGTGACATCACTCAACTAGGCTTATCTAGCGAACGGTAAAATGACGTTAATCTGCGGCGGTGGCTGATAAAATGAGCCCTCATCTTAGCCAACCCTAACTAATTTCCCCTCCCCTTTCCTTGATCTCGCCAAGGCTGTGCAAAATAATAAAGGCCAAAGCTCACAGCTGCCCGTCCCAGCCCAACGTTCCGGCTACAACACGCATCTCGCAACGCCGAATCGACCACAGACACCGTGAAAAGTCCCCGGCAAGAAGCTTATTTTAAGCCGAGGCCGACTACGGGAGGACGTGGTAGCGAATGACGGTGATGGGCGACTGGCAGCAGGCGTCTCCAATACCCGCAAATATACCCAAGGGCTTCGTGACCGAATGGACAGTCGACGATGTTCAGAACTGGCTCTCACAAAGCATGCAACTCCCCCTATACCTCGAGCAGTTTGAAGGTACCTGCCTCTTCGCTCCCTTTGGCCCTCTTCGCTCCCGCCATTATTACCCCTGATCGCGCCGAGGGGTTGTGCAGAGGGGCATGTTGTGGATCGGATATTGATGATGATGGGCGCTAGATAACGAGATTGCCGGGGACGTGCTTGTCCATTTAGACCATGAGGCCTTGAAGGATCTTGAGGTCAATTCCGTCGGCCATCGATTATATCTTCTCAAGCAGATATACAACCTTAAAATCGCGCATGGCGTTAAATTCGAAAAAGACGATTATGTTCCGATATGTACGCACAAGTCAGCGATATAATCGCGCTAACATGTAGCCGCCCCAAAAGCCGATGAAGAGGACGAACAACTGCCCCTGAATATAACAAAACAACTCCGTGAACGAGGTACCCCATCCCCCTTGTTCTACGTCTAACCTTACGGCAGACTCTAAAATCATTGTCCTTGAATCAGAAATTAAACGTCTAACAGACCAAATGACCCGTCTAAACACAGACTTAACCCCCGTCTTCAAAATGGCCCGCGAAAAAGTATGCAAAACTCCTCTCACTCCACGCGTTGCTGATCACATCTTTACAGCCCCTCCCTACACCCGAACTCCCCACCCCACCCCCCGCCGTCACACCCACCACCTCCACAGGCTCGAGCCTCGCCCGCAAATTCTCCACCAAGAAACTCTTCCTCGGCGGTTCGCGAAAAGCCGCCGACAACAGCCAGCAACCCATGGAAATTTCTAAACCGCTCATGTCGCCCACATACCTTAGCGGCGTCACCGAAAGGCCGGAAAGTCCGCGGTCCCCAACAAAGACTTCAATCCCTATCACCCCAGGCTTACTTCAACCGAATACTAGTAATCATTATTGTTATACGCCGAGTCCTGAGGCAGCGCCGCCGAATAATGGGAGTACGGTGAGCTTGAGCACGACCGCGACTTATACGAATGGGACGTATGTTTCTACTTCGCCCGTGACGCCAAGACGGGTTGGGGAGGAGACAAATGGGGCTGCTGCTGATGGGAGTGCACAGAGGATGCGCAGTAATAGTTCTTCCGCGGAACGGACGAGGACCGAGAAGGATCTATCTTTGCAATCATCTTCGTCCAAGGGTTCGTCATCGCGGGGTGAATCGTCGTCGTCGCGATCTAAAGGACGGAATAGAGATGTCGCGAACCCTATGCGGTCATTCCGCGTTAATACCGATGATCCATGCTGGAAAGTTCTCCCTGCTGCCATGAAGAAATACGATGTTAAGGGCAAAGAAGAAGAATACAGATTATATATATCTTACGGTGATATCGGTATCCACCGCCCCTCCCCAAAACGCCACCTCATCGGTCTGCGCATAACTGACATCGGCAGAACGGATGTTGACAGCAAACGAAAAACCATTAGTTATATTCCAACAATTAGCCAAAGAAGGACGAAATCCAGTCTTCATGCTCCGCTACATAGGAAAAGGAACCCGTCCGGGCGACAACACCCGAGACCGCGACGGCACAACAATGTCAAGAACCACAAGCAGAGAAGACGATCCAACAACCCCCAGATCTGCTGTCCCCATGTAGGCGGGCGAGGTGCGCCGCCTATTTCCTCCATTCAATTACGCAGCGACGGGCAATTCAATACGCTTTTCGGACGCTTTATATATCATGTTATTTTATTTACGTTATTCTTTGGAGCGGGAATTCAGTTGGCGGATAGCATTGCGGCGGTTCTTATTTCTTGTATCTATTTATTTGTACAGATTCGGAAGCCATTTTAGGGTGAGAAGTGTAGGGAATGCATCCTTAGATTTCGATCCTCTGCGCGATCATCATCATAAGGCCAGTCCATTGAAGTCTTTCGAAAAAGTGCTCTTCCGCCGCTTCGACGAGGGAGAGGCAAAAATATGCTCCCGGCGAGATTCGAACTCGCGGCCTTCAGATCACAACCGGCCCGATGTAGAAATCCGACAAGGCTATGAGACTGACGCGCTACCTACTACGCCACAGAAGCGATACCAGTCCCTATTGAAATTGCAAATATTTCTCATATACGTCTAACAACATCGCCACTTGAAGAAGAGAGTGATGCTTGATCTGCTATGAATCGGACATCAAGTCCCTCTAGCGTTATAAACACTTCTTGTTGAGTAGTTGAAACGGATTCGTTCAGACCGCCACCTGCGAATTTCATCTTAGAATCGTTTCGAAAAACTTTCGGTACGGTTGTTCGCGACCCTATCTTTGTGAATTAGCAGATTTCTGACTGTTTCTCTTAGAGGATTTCCGAATCTCCTTGATAACCGTGTCTTGGTTCGGAAATCCTGATTTGAATGATGTAACAAACTTTCGTAATTGACGTCGGGCACATTTCCCACCATGAGGATATCAGATTTCGAAGGATCTGATGAAATCCGGTTTTTCAGACCTCCGGTTACGAGAACCTGGCAGCATTCCATGCATCTAAACGCTTCGACAGGCTGATTAACAAACGAATAAGGACAGCAATTGTATGATTATTTGGCTGTACCCTTCAAAGAGCGGACGTTGTGAATTCAATTCCTTTAATCACTAAGACCATTTATACCAGTTATCTCATGGACAATGATTGTGCGCAGAGCAGCGTCTGACCTGAATTAGTGCTGTCCATTTTAGCGTTCGACTTATGGTCATCAAATTAGACTTCTGCAGATATAGGTGATCCATTGGATGTTTCTTCAGTGGATGCTCAGGGGGGTGAAATCATGTAAATGGGTTAATAGCGGCTCAAAGTCGAGGTTTGTGGCCACCGTATTCTGATTCAAGAAGGCGAGGCATTGTAGCTTGCCACGCTCCCGTTCAATGGAAAGCTGAAATACCCGCGGCGGCCTCGATTTCGCCGCTTCAGTGCCTCCCGCCTCAAATACCACGCCCTTGGTCTGCTCTCGGCTTTTCTCCTAGGACTACAGGAGGGTGGCGAAAATGGTAGCAAGACATTGGGGATCGCGAGGCCGCAGCCTGAAGTCCACCTTACATTACAACACTATATCGTTACAACATACGTTGCCAAGGATGTGCACTGTCGGCAAAACGTGGAGGTTGCCAGCAAGTTTGTTCTGGAAGATTTGTCTTTCTGGGGATCCCAAGTCTGATGGAATGGATCACTGGGAAGGGGACCCATTTAAGGTGATTTTTCGGAGAGATGACGAGTGAATTGGATGCTCGAAAGCTCCCGTTGCAGACTGCACTGTCTGCACGGTTAGAGCAATTGCAAATAACATGATACCAAGTTTATATTGTTGCAAAAGATTGAATCCAGAGGTGCGAATGAACGACTGTCTCGAACATGACTGAAAACGCGATTAGAGATGATGTCCTCTAAAATCCAAACGGGGCCGGTATGTTATTCCCATTTATTCCCATTTGGTCCTACTGTATTTACTTAAATCGTTTGATAACACATTGCTACCAAAAATAAAGCCATTAATCTCTGTTGAAGGTATTTTATACACCGAGGGCTGGTTGCGAAGCCCCGTTGGATGAAAATCTTCCTAGTTTAAGTTACACATCAATCTGAAAGCTTTTTGTTTCGCATATAAACCTATTTACGACAGTCCACAAATTTGCTTTATTGCGTTATCTGCCGGAGAAATGTGATTCCCAATGAGATGTTGTTGCTTTTACTCTTGCCTACATCCTAATTTTTGGACAGGATACATGAATATAGAGCTCACCCGCGGCTTCGAAATCCGTGTTTTACAAGATAGCCATGCTGATGGGAACTAAGATAATATTATATTTGACTCCTCACTACACCACACACGGAATGAAAGAAAAGGGAGGACTATGATTAGAAACTTTTAAGGTTTGTCTACGAAACACACTTCGAAATCAAAGACGAGTGCAACCAAATCAACAATACATCTACTCATTGCACACCCTTGGGTGCATCTTTCGGATCCCATTGCGCCAGGCCCAAAGCTTCCATCAATAATTGCTCTTCCTCATGCTTGTGCTGGTGCTTGTTACCAGTCGCGACGCTAAACACAATTAACACAATCCGCGAGATAATCAGTGAATCTGGGTGATTAGAGTACCTTGCGCTGGGACCCCGTCCGGCGTACGTGACGTCAATCTTGTCGGCGTATTTGGTTTCCTTGAGGACGACGTGTAATCTCGGTTGAACGTATGCCCATCCACCAGCGTTCAAATGTTCCTCCTGAGCCCAGACAATAGATTCCAAGTTGGGATAAGACTCGATATTCTTCTTCAAACTGACAAATGGGAAAGGATGGAATTGCTCAATCCTGGTAATTGCCACATCTATGCGAAGTCAGCCTCCAAAACAATAAAATGGCGAATGAATCGAGGGCGGACCATCAATTTGCTCATCATGACGTTTCTTATGGAGATGAGCCCAAACTTGTCCACTGCAAAGAATGAGTCGTTTGATCTCCTCTTTGGGCTTAATCTTGAACTCATCTTGATCATGAGCAGTATCGCCAAGAACACGATGGAAATGACTATCACCCTGAAAATCCGCCAATTTCGATTTCGCGAGCGGATGACGCAAAAGGGCCTTTGAAAAGAAGAAGATCAATGGTTTTCGGAATTCACGGTGGATTTGTCTGCGGAGGACGTGGAAAACGTTGGCAGGAGTGGTGCAGTACACAACTTGCATATTGCAGTCCTAACAAAAGAAAAACACGTGAGCTTCTGGCGAGTGGATTTGTCGTGGGGGGGTGCTTGGGGTACCTGGTGCTGACGGTCGAGTTTTTCGGGTGGGGGAAAGAAACGGGGATCTTCGTTGCAGAGTTGCAAGAATCGTTCAATTCGACCGCTTGAATGTTCTGGACCCTGTCCATCGAATCCATGGGGCAAAGACAACACAAGTCCTGATCGTTGTTGCCACTTTGACTCACCCGAAGCCAAAAACTGGTCAATAATACATTGCGCGTTCTGTCATCAGTCCCCCAAACCAAACAGAAAACGAATAAATCAAATAAAAGATACAGAGGAGATGGGGATGGAAAAAAGGGCTTTGGGGATCACATTAGCAAAATCACCAAACTGCATTTCGCACATGACGAGTGCCTCAGGTGAGCTCAACGAATATCCATACTCAAATCCCAACACACCATACTCACTCAAACTTGAATTACAAATGTCAAAACTGCCCGCCTTCTCTCTTTCAACATGCATCAACGGCACATACGTCTTCTCGGTTTTTTGATCATGTAAAACCGCGTGTCGTTGTGAAAACGTCCCTCTCTCCACATCCTGTCCTGACACCCGAATATTATACCCCTCTTTAACGAGAGTCCCAAAAGCGAGGGCCTCGGCAGTGGACATATCGACCCCGGTATCATCGAGGACGGACTTACCACGATTGGTAATAATTCGTTTTAGATTTGGGTGGACGGTAAAGTCCGGGGGATAGGTTGATATGGTTTTCCCGATTTCGAGGAGGAGAGAATGGTCGACTGACGTTGGGAGGTGGGGGAGGACTTTTGTGGCGAGGTCTTTGGGGGAGGCGAAACCGTTCCAGGAGGAAGTCAGCCATTCTTTTGAGGTGGGTCTGTAGTCTCTTGATCTGGCAAATGTTTCTTCCAATTGGCCCCAGATCCTGGAAGGAAAGTTAGTATGTATGGACGGAGAGGAAGTTTGGTGGGCGAAGGGTGGGATGAAGACCATTTTTTGTGCTCATCGACGTCTTCTTGGGTTAAGGTCCCCTCTTCAAGAAGTTTGTCAATGTATGTTTGCAGCGCAGATTTCTTGTTTTTGATGACTTCGTACATACGAGGTTGCGTGAAACTAGGTTGATCCGTCTCGTTGTGTCCATACTTGCTATTCGGTCAGCCTCCAATAAAAACCTGGGCTTTTTACCGATAGCAGATGATATCGATGATGACATCGGTCTTGAATTGCTGTCTCCAATCGGCGGCGAGTTGATGAATGAACGTGATTGCCTCCGCATCATCGCCATTAACATGGAATACGGGACAATCATAAGCCTTGCCGATATCCGTGGCGTAAGGAGTCGACCTCGCAAATCGTGGATCCGTAGTAAACCCAATCTGATTGTTCACAACAATATGGATCGTGCCACCACTAACCGCGTCAGCACACCAGAGAATTAAAACATGCAGATAATACAAGCAAGATGGAGGGGGGGGGATTGACGTGGAATAATGTGGCAATTGTTGAAAGCCCATGGTCTCATACACGACGCCTTGGGCAGCAAAGGCCGCGTCCCCATGCAACAACAACCCCATCGACGTATGGTGCGCAGCCTCATCCCCCGACAAATGTTGAATAGCCCTAGTCTTGCCCAACACAACCGGATCCTCCGCCTCCAAATGTGACGGATTCGCGACCAACGACAAAGAAACTCGTTTCCCACTCGGAGTAGGTCGTTCATAATTCATCCCCAAATGGTATTTTACATCACCGGAGCCCTCGTATTCAGTCCCCTGCATTCCAGCAAATTCCGAGAAAATGGACTCGTTGGGTTTTCGAATGACGTTGGATAGAACGTTTAAACGACCTCGATGAGGCATTCCAATGACGATACTTTTAATGCCTAGGTCGACGCTTTGGTCAATCAGAGCTTTCATTCCCGGAATCAAGCTCTCGCAGCCCTCCAAACCAAACCTTTTATCCGATGGAAACTTGGCGCTTAAGAACCGTTCGAAGGAATCGGACCAAATCAGCCTATCGAGGATTCGGCGTTTTTCATCGACGTCATACTTATAGGGCACAGGGATTTCAAGGCGTTCACGCAGCCAATCGCAGCGGCTGCGATCGGGAATATGGACGTATTCGACACCATAAGATCCGCAGTAGAGACGTTCGCAGGCATCGATGATTTCTTTTAAGGTCATTTTGGAACGGTCATTCGTTGCGAAGCGGGGAAGAATGCCGGGGCCTAGTGAGAATTCTTTGCCGAGATCAGCTTCGGTGAAGCCGTAGTGTTTCAGTGACAGTTCTTCTCTAAACAGCGGTCAGTCGTCGTTTCTTTGGAGGGGTTTGATGCGTACGCAGTGCGATAGTCAAAGTCGGCGCTTGATTTGATTCCGAGAGGATCAATCTTGGCTTTATGATGTCCACGGACCTATTATTAGCCTCGTTTCTGGTAGTGAGAGGGCGGACCTGATAAGCACGGACGAGAAGTTGGACTTTCAAGTGGTCAGTGACATCATTGTCAACGCCCTGCGAGTCGCCCGGGACCAAATTCGGCACGCCGCCCACAGGAGTCGGAATTAATGTTGGCGGGGGCTGGAAGGCCGTGCGAGCGGATCGACTGGGATCCGACATATTGGAAAAGTACGCTTGCCTAATGAATGATTAGAGAGGGAGCGCGACCGGGACTGGGAGGAGGAGAGTGCTACCAAGAGACGTGGACGGAGGAGGGATCTTTGCGCCATGCAGTGTACATTTCATCGATGTAATTGCCAACGTTGCCCTGCAAGAACGTATCCGTCGCCTGCAACCGCGCGCTGTGTTAGCGGCGATGAGAACGTTAATAGAGTGGGGGGCCGGCGGGGGGGGGGAGCAAAGGGGGTTTAAGGGGACCGTACGGCTGTTTCGGTGGGAACAACAGTCGCCAACGTCCTGCAGTTCGGCGGGAGACGCGCGCCGACGACAGTGGTCCTCAGGGGCACGGCAGTCTTGGTAACATTGGATAGCAAGGCATAACTGCCCTTTTGAGCAAGACATCTCGAAAGCGGTAATCTCAGCATCCTGTTGACGACGGTTCCGCCTTTCTGTCTGTTCGAATCCGCCGACGACTTGTCAATTGAGCCAAAGTTTAGAGCTCAGCCATCCTCGTTCCAGCACGAGGGTCCGCAAACGAATCGAAATAGAAGGAGGAGAGTTTTCGGCGACAATGTATTGTCTGTGTGTGTCCGTGGGTTTTCTGCCGTTTTCCTTTGGGGCCTTCGTTCAAGTTAGGGTTCAAGGGTTACACCGTTTGTCCCCGTGACAGGTCGCATGTTCGACAACGACATCACTGATGATTGGTCAGGGAAATCCAAGGAACCGGGATCGGAATAGTTCCGGAGCACGACCAAGAGGGTAAATGTCGCTTTTGGGGAAAGGCGGAAAAACCGGAATTAAGAGGGTGCCAAGGCTACTCGTATTGTATGATGAAGTTGAGAATGGGAGAGCGTCGATTAGGTATCTGACTTTATAGATGACATCTTGTGCGGCGTTACACATCTCTGCTATACGGAATGCAAACCATGTGCATTTGCGTTGCAATAAATGACAGAATGAAAGCAGGCGATGTTCAATACCCCTCAGATTCCAATTCATTTATCAATTGTCTCACTCCATCATTTTTTTCCCGTGACTTGAATATATACATTCTGCTATTTCAGAAACACGTCAGAATATCGAAGATATCACAGATCGAAAAATGTAATAAAAAGCCCCAAATAAAACGCCAAAAACACCCTCAGCTAACACAATGGAATATACAACCAAAAAAAACCCCCTATACATGCAGTTCAGAATCCA
>Ga0335081_10014123_pt1 | contig 12921 bp, 11 predicted proteins | sample Lox_Sample_35_FD_206713 | JGI IMG/M metagenome (GOLD analysis project Ga0335081, IMG submission 206713) | Soil microbial communities from Loxahatchee National Wildlife Refuge, Florida, United States - Lox_Sample_3.5 | ecosystem: Environmental > Terrestrial > Soil > Wetlands | place: USA...
CCGCGCGATGGCCCGAGGCGCACAGCACGGCCACCGGCCGCTCCGGGTCGAGACCTTCCGGAACCCCGTCGATATCGTGCCAGGGTTCAAACAGCGAACCGGGGATGTGCCCGGCGTCACGCTCGGACTGCTCGCGCACGTCCAGGATTTGCAACGCCGGATCGGCCGCGGACCGCTCGGGCAATTGCTCGACATCGATCCGCTCAACGCGAGCAACCGGGCGTTGCTCGCGCCGCCACTCGGTCATGCCGCCGGCGAGGATGCCGCCGAACTCGCGGATGCCCACCGCCAGAGCTAGCTTGGCGGCGTCACGGGCATCCTCGTCATCGCGGCCGACCAGTACGATCGGCTGCGCCCGGTTTGCAAGCCACGCCAGCCGCGTGCCAAACCCCGCTTGTACCCCTGGTATACAGATGGCGTCCGGGATGTGCGCATCGTCGAACTGGAGATCGGTGCGCACATCGACAACCAGCGCTCCCACCGCACGCTGCTGCTCGACTTGACGTGGGGTGAGCGGTTGAAGCTCGACTCCTTCGGTGAGCAACTCGCCCTTGTTCAGCTCGACGATCGCCTGGAAGTTGGGCGGCTGAGGGCCAACGCTGGCGATCGCGCGCGCCACGAAGCGGTCCTCGTCGTCCTCTCGCAGCATCTGGTTGTGAGCGCGTTCGTAGGCAAGCGTCGAGCAGATCTTCATGTCCATCATCGGGCCGCCGCACAGCGAGCCGCCCAAGTGACCAGGCCACACCTCCGTCTCGGGCGGCAGCCTCAGAAGACTCTCGTGAAGCGAGTGGAAGATCCCGCGCGCGCCCAGCTCCTTATCGACCGCCAGGTCAGGCCGCGCGATGTCGTTGACGAACAACAAGTCGCCGGTCAGGGCCGCCCCCGGCTCATCGCCACGGTGGCCGTCGATCAAGACAAACGCCGTATGCTCCGGCCGGTGACCGGGTGTATGCAGCGCCTGCACCCTGACCGCGCCCAGCTCGAGCTCCCAGTCGTCATCGAACGGCTCGTGCTCATACGCCGCGTCGGCCGCTCGGTGGATATGGATCATTGCCCCCGTCGCCGCGGCCAGCCGGCCGTGGCCCGACACATGGTCGGCGTGGTTGTGCGTCTCCAGGATGTGCTCGATCGAAACGCCGAGATAGCGCGCCAGCTGCAGGTACTCGTCGATCTCGAACTTCGGGTCGACCACCGCCGCCACCCCGGCGCTCTCATCACCGATCAGGTACGAGGCGCACCCGAGGTCGTCGTGCGTGATCTGCCGAAAGATCATCGCTTTCCTGCTCGCTCCCGGCGGACCGCCAATGCTCGCGGCCAGGCGGGCGCGATCGAGCTCCAGCAGCCGAGCGGCCAGCGACTACCACACCAGCTCGACATGCCCGAGCGCCAGCTGCGCCGTGGATCGTGCGGACGCGCGGCCATGTGCTCGAATCGTACCCAAGCTTCACAATTGACGCGATCGAACGTGAACGAGAAGGCGAGAGCAACCCCGACGGCCCGGCCGGTAGGCCGGGCGGCCGGTACCGGCCTCAGCCTCGCACGCGCGCCAGCGCCCGCCTCAGCGCAGGACGAGCCCGCCTCGAGCCGGCACCGCGGCGCCCAGGGCGACCAGGATCTCAGGCGGGGCGGTCCGGCCAGACGACGGCAAAGAAGAAGAGATCATCACGGGACCGCTGCCGGTCACAGGGTGCGGAGTGCGCTGCGGCGAGCATCCAGCTTAAGGCGAGCAGCGAGTTGGCTGCAGGGTCACCGGCGAGGACATCATGCGTTGCTTGCGCTCGGCCAATCGCGTGGGCAGCGCACGTTGCCCGAGTATCGGACGAGCGCCATGATCCTCATGCTGCGATCGCGCGTATCCGGACCCTGGGGCGAGCGTTGTTGACGTAGCCCTTGGGATTCCAGAGGGCTGCCTCGTCCTCGGGCTGAGTCGCCGCCGAGGAGTCCCAAGCGCGCACCAGCAGCTCATGCTCCCCGGGCACGAGGTCCAGGACGATGCGCCAGTGCCGCCAGGCCCACCGGCCGAGATTCTCCAGGAGATCGGCTTGCGTCCAACTCGCGCCGCCATCGATCGAGACGTCGACCCGGGCGACATACCGATCCCCGCCCGCAAACGCGTAGCCGCGCACCTCAACGGGACCGGCATTGACGGTCTCCCCGTCGCGTGGGGAGAGAACATCGGAGTTGAGCGCGACCAGACCGAGCGGCATCCCCACACCCGGGCCCGGGGTCTCCTCCGCGGGCACCAAGCGGTAGACAACCTGCTGGAAGTAGCCCGCCCAGGGCTTGGAGCGCAGCTCGATGCACTCCAGCCACTTGACACTCCGCGCCCCGATGTAACCGGGAACCACCACGCGAAGCGGGGCGCCGTGCACCGGCGCGAGCGGCTGCCCATTCATCGCCCAAGCGAGGAGCACCTCCGGCCGCCAGGCTTTGTCGAGCGGGATCGAGCCGCCGAACCGCTGCGCGGGCTGGGCCTCCGGACTCAGGTCCGCACCCTCAAATCCCACGTCTGACGCGCCGCTGAGCGGTCCAGCGAGCGCAAGCACCTCCGCCAGCGCGATCCCGGTCCAGGCCGCGGTACCAGTGGCTCCCGGGCCCCATGGCGCCTCCCCCCGGATGTCGCGCACAGCCATCAGACCGGCGCGCCGGTTCCCCGCGCACTGAAGCGTCGCCATCACCGTCCGCTCGCGAAACGCCTCACGCAAGGTCTCCAAGGACAGGCTCAGCTCTCGGTCGACCATCCCACATACGTGCAGCCGCCACACATCCGGGTCGACGTGCGGGACCGGGCCATGACTTCGAACGTAGAACGCATCCGTGTCGGTCAATGGATCACTCAGCGACCCCAGGGCAGTCTCAGCGTTGAACGGCTCCTCTTGATGAACCACGAGATCGTCGCGCTTGCCAAAGCGTCCCATCGCCCCAGCGTACGGCCAACGGCAGGCGCACAGCTCTCGACGCCCCTCACGCCGGCAGCGGCTCCCTGGATTCGGTTCGAAAGTCGGCGTCGGTGGCGGCCGTTGGCGCTGGCGTCACGTTCACTGGAGCCTCGGCGTCTTAGGTCTGCGTGGCGCCTGGTTCGTGGTCAGCCACCGCCGACACGGTCGCCGGCGAATGGATGTGCAGCATGGCGAGGCGCCAGGAACGAGTGCGGGAGAAGACCGAAGCCCCGGAGGGCTGATTACCGCTGGGTCGGTCACCGAGTCCGCTGTGGGAAACCCGTTGCGGGATGACCTGCTTTTACCGATGACGGGCGCACCGCAGCGGCCCATGCTGTTCGCAGAAGACCCCCGATCGGGGAGACGTGCTCATGGGACCGTCAGAGAACTTCACATCTCGCGTCGCCGGCTGGAGCGCCGCTCACCGTACTGGGGTTGTGCGCGGCTGGCTGGCGTTCGTGCTGGTCGCCTTTGTGGTCGGGAGCGCGGCCGGGCTCGCGGCGCTTACGACGGCCGAAACCGAGAACGGACAGACACGCCTCGCGGACCAGACGATGGCGCAGCAGTTTCCGCGCGAGCGGGCGGGCGAGCAGATTCTGATCCAGAACCCGAGCGGCCGCCTGCCGGGCTCGGGCTTCCGCGCGGCCCTGACCGACCTCGTTACACGGCTATCGCGCATCCGGTCGGTGGCGGCGATCAAGTCGCCGCTCACGCCCGGTAATCAGGAGCAGATCTCAAAGGACGGTCGTGCCGCGCTCGTGAGCTTTCAGATCACCGGCAATCCGGACACCGCCCAGGATCGCGTCGGCCCGGCGCTTGCTGCGACCACCGCGGTGCAGCGCGCGTACCCCGGGCTGTTTGTCGGCGAGCTCGGTGAGGGCAGCGTCCAAAAGGCGATCAGTGCCAGCATCAGCAGCAGCTTCCACGAGGCAGAGGTGACCTCGCTGCCGATCACGCTCGTGATCCTCGTGCTCGCCTTCGGCTCGCTCGTCGCCGCCGGCGTGCCGCTGCTCCTCGGGTTCACCGCCGTCGCCGCCGCGCTCGGGCTGACCGAGCTGTTCAGCCACGTGCTGCACGTCTACTCCGGCATCAGCTCGGTGATCCTGTGCATAGGGTTGGCGGTGGGCATCGACTACTCGCTGTTCTACCTGCGCCGGGAGCGAGAGGAGCGCGCGCACGGCCGCACGCCGGCCGACGCGCTTCGAGTGGCGGCGGCGACGTCCGGGCGGGCTGTTCTGGTCTCCGGTTTGACCGTGATGATCGCGATGACCGGCTTCTTCCTGATGGGCAACCAGATCTTCACCTCGTTCGCGATCGGAACTGTGCTCGTCGTCGCGATCGCGCTGGTCGGCTCGCTGACCGTCCTGCCGGCCGTGCTGTCCAGGCTCGGCGACCGGGCCGACCGCGGGCGGGTACCGGGCCTCAACCGGCTGCACGCCAGGTATGGAGAGTCTCGATTCTGGGCGAGGATCGTCACCGTGGTACTGCGCCAGCCGCTCGTCTGGGGCGGGCTGGCCGCGGCGCTGCTGATCGCGCTCGCGATCCCCGCCTTCAGCCTGCACACCGTCAACTCAGGCCTCCAAGGCGTGCCGCGCAACCTGCCGATCATGAAGGTCTACGACCGCATCCAGGCGGAGTTCCCCGGCGGCGCGGTCCCCGAGACCGTGGTCATCAGCGCAGCCGACGTCACCTCACCCCGGGTCACTGCCGGGATCGCAGCGCTCGAACGCGCAGCGCTGGCCACCGGCCAGATGTATCAGCCGATCAGCGTCGACATCAGCGCCTCGCACCAGGCAGCCCGCGTCTCGATCCCGCTAGCCGGCAACGGCACCAACTCCACCTCGATCAAAGCGCTCGGTCTGCTGCGCAACCGCGTCATCCCCGCGACCATCGGCCGCCTACGCGGGGTCACCGCGCACACCATCGGCGAGACAGGAAGCTCGGTGGACCTCACCAACACGATGAAGTCCCACGCCCCGATCGTGTTCGCATGGGTCCTCGGGCTCGCCTTCCTGCTGCTGCTCGCGACCTTCCGCTCGATCGTGATCGCGCTCAAGGCGATCATCCTCAACCTGCTGTCGGTCGGTGCCGCCTACGGCGTGCTCGTGCTGATCTTCCAGCGGGGCCACCTGCAATCGCTGCTCGGCTTCACCTCAGAAGGCGGCGTCGCCGCCTGGCTGCCGATGTTCCTGTTCGTGGTCCTGTTCGGCCTCTCGATGGACTACCACGTGTTCATCCTCAGCCGCATTCGCGAGGGCCACGACAACGGCATGAAGACCGAAGACGCGGTAGCGCACGGCATCAAAGCAACCGCCAGCGTCGTCACCAGCGCCGCGATCGTGATGGTCGGCGTATTCGCAATCTTCGCACGCATCGGCTGGCTTGACTTCAAGATGATGGGCGTCGGCCTCGCTGCAGCCATCCTGATCGACGCGACGGTCATCCGAGGGGTGCTGCTCCCCGCAACGATGAAACTGCTCGGCGACTGGAACTGGTACCTGCCCGACTGGCTCGAATGGCTGCCACGCGTCACCACCGAGCCAGCCATCGCGCCCGCACCCAGCGCGACAACCCGCCCCATCCCACGCCCCGCGGTCCAACGTTCACGACCAGCCGGGCGGGCGAGGCGACACATCTCGCTCCACCGTCACTGAAACGCAACCCCGGCACGCGACTTCGAAGAACCGCGACGCGGCGCGCGCTCTCACTGCCTGCCTGATGGGCCGCGCTTGTTTACACCATAATTTCACTGCAGCGCGCGCTTGAGCGGCGTAGTGAGCTGCGACCTGCTCAGCGCTGGCTGCAAGACCGAGATGCGACTCGGATGACACGGCCACCCAGATCGCGGTCGATGTCGTGAAGATCGACAGCGCGCCTGCCGGGTACTGCCGATTTGGCGAGGCAATAGTGCGACCTCTGAGATCCGGCATAGGAACAAGACCAAATCTCATTCCTGTGATAGAGTAGCTGTAGAGCGCGTCCCTCTTGGCCGTCGAAGCGACCTATCCCTGCAGGAGACCCGTGTCTCGATCGAAGCTGTTTGGCGTGGTGCTGGCCGGTGTGGTGACCGCCGGCGTGGTGGCCGGATGCGATGGATCATCCGGGTCGGCGGCCGGGGGTTCCACGGGCCGTCTGGTGGTCGCGGCGGCGGAGAACTTCTGGGGCAGCATCGCGAGTCAGCTCGGTGGCAGCAAAGTGTCGGTGCAGAGCATCATCGTCAATCCGAACACTGATCCGCACTCGTATGAGCCGACCGCGGCGGACGGCGCTGCGTTGGCGCGCTCGCAGATGGCAATCGTCAACGGGATCGGCTATGACCGGTGGGCCTCGCAGCTGATCGACGCGAACCCGTCGAGCTCCCGGGTGGTGTTGAACGTTGGCAGCCTGCTGGGTTTGAGCGAGGGCGACAACCCGCACCAGTGGTACTCGCCGTCCTCGGCGCAGCGTGTGATCGATCAGATCGTGGCCGAATACAAGCGGCTCGATCCCAACGACAGCGCATACTTCGACCGGGAGCGGACCGTGTTCGAGACGAGAAGCCTGGCCGCGTACAAGAGCGTGATCGCCGCGATCTCGGCGCGCTACGCGGGCGTGCCGGTCGGCTATAGCGAGAGCATCTTCCAGCCGCTCGGCGAGGCGCTCGGGCTCAAGCTGATGACCCCCTACAGCTTTGCGAAGGCGATCGCCGAGGGACCCGACGTCAGCGCGGCGGACAAGCAGACGGTCGACTCCCAGGTGCATAGCCACGAGATCAAGGTGTGGGTCTACAACAGCCAGAACGCGACCCCCGACGTGCAGCGCGTCAACCAGCTCGCGCGGGCCGACCACATCCCGATCACGACGATCACGGAAACGCTCTCCCCGGCGTCAGACAGCTTCGTAGCAATGGCAGGTCGCGGAGCTCCAGAACCTCGCAAGGGCGCTTCACCAGGCGACCGGCAGATGAGCGCCACGCCGACAACGGCCGCCAGTCAAGCCAACAGGTCCAGCGTCGCCGCCGCCGAAGGCGCTGTGCGGGGGTCTGGCCCGGTCGTCGCGCTCGAGGGCGCTGGAGCGCGGGGTCGGCGGCCGGGCGATTTGGAGCGACGTGACGCTGGAGATCGGCGCTGGCGAGTTCACAGCGATTCTCGGCCCGAACGGGTCGGGTAAGACGACGCTGCTGCGCGTCCTGCTCGGCGAGCTGCCGCTCGCCGCCGGACGAGCCTCGGTGCTCGGGCGCGCGCCCGGCGAGGCGAAGCGGCAGATCGGCTATCTGCCACAGCGCCGCCACTTCGACCAGGGCGTCCGGATCCGGGGTGTAGACCTGGTCAGGCTGGGGCTTGACGGCGCCCGGTGGGGGCTCCCAGTGCGACGCTCGGGCGGTGAGCGGATCGCGGAGGTGGTCGAGCTCGTCGGCGCGTCCGCCTACCTGCAGCGCCCGATCGGCCGGCTATCCGGTGGCGAGCAGCAGCGGCTGCTGATTGCGCAGGCGCTGGTCAGCCGCCCCAGCCTGCTGATCCTCGACGAGCCGCTGGACAGCCTCGATCTGCCCAACCAAACCGCGGTGACGGCGCTGCTGTCCCGGATCTGCCGCAGCGAGCGGGTCACGGTGCTGCTGGTCGCGCACGACGTCAACCCGCTGCTGTCCTATCTGGACCGAGTGGTCTACTTCGGCGCGGGACAAGCGGCGGTCGGCACCCCACAGGAGGTGATCACCAGCGAGACGCTGACCCGCCTCTACGGCGTCCCGGTCGAGGTGCTGCGCATGGCCGACGGCAGGTTGTTCGTCGCCGGGCTGCCCGAGGCGCCCGCCCACCACCACGACCGCCATGAGCACGATCGTTAGCGTGCTCCCGGTCGCAGCGCTCGCGCTCGATCCGATCTCCGACATCCAGCAGCTAACCGCCTACCCGTTCATGGTCAACGCGCTCGAGGCCGGCACGATCGTCGCGATCATGGCCGGCATCGCAGGCTGGTTCATGGTCCTGCGGCGCGAGACGTTCGCCGGGCACACGCTCTCGGTGATGGCGTTCCCCGGCGCGAGCGGTGCGCTTTTGGTCGGTCTGCCCGCGGCCGCCGGCTACTTCCTGTTCGCCGGCGGGGCAGCGCTGGTGATCGGCCTCGCGAGCGCCGGCGCGGGCCGGCACCGTGGCGAGGAGTCCGCGGTCACCGGAGCGGTGCAGGCGTTCGGGCTCGCGTGCGGGTTCGTGTTCTGAGCCTCTACCAGGGGGTGCTGGCCGGCTATGAGAACCTGCTGTTCGGCTCGTTCCTCGGGATCACCCGCGGTCAGGTGCTGACGCTCGCGATCGTCGCCGTGCTGACGCTCGCGTTCTTCGCGCGAGCCGGCCGGCCGCTGCTGTTCGCCTCCGTCGACGAGCCTAGTGCTGAGCGTGGTGCTCGGCGTGATGATCACCTGGGGCGGGCTCGCGCTCGCCTACTTCTACAACTACCCGGTCGGGTTCTACATCACCACCGTCGCGTTCGCCGTCCACGTGACCGCACGGGTCGCGCGAGCGGTGATCGACCACCCGACCCTGCTGGCGCGCCGACCGCGGCTCGCTCAGGCGCGTGCGTGATGTTCGCGCAGGAGTTCATGCGCAACGCGTTCCTGGCCGGCACCGCGGTCGCGCTCGCGTACGGCCTGGTCGGCTACTTCGTCGTGCTCCGCGCACAAGTATTCGCCGGCGACGCGCTCACGCACGTCGCGTTCACCGGCGCGATCGCGGCCGCCGCCGCCGGCGCCGACATCCGCATCGGCCTGTTCGTCGCCACGATCGCGGTCGCGCTCGCGATCGGCGCGCTCGGTCAGCGCTCACACGCCGACGACGTCACGATCGGGATCACCTTCGCCTGGATCCTCGGCCTCGGCGTGTACTTCCTCGCGGTGTTCGGCTCCGGCTCCGGAGCCGGCAACGGAACCCTCGGCGCCCGCACTCTGTTCGGGTCGATTTTCGGGACTCAGCGCCGCCGACGCGAGACTCGCCGCGATCATCGCAGGGGCGATCATCCTCGCCCTCGCAGCGATCGCCCGACCGTTGCTGTTCGCCAGCGTCGACCCGGCCGTAGCCGCCGCACGCGGCGTCCCCGTCCGCGCGGTCGGGCTGATCTTCCTCGCGCTTCTCGGAGCGACCGCCGCCGAAGCCACCCAGGCGGTCGGCGCCCTCCTGCTGCTCGGGCTGCTCGCCGCCCCCGCCGGCGCCTCGCAGCGACTGACCCCCAACCCCTACCTCGGGCTCGGGCTATCCTCACAGCACGACATCAGCTCATCGCAGCTCGGACACCAGTGTGTTCGTACGCTGCACTCACGAGCGAGGGCGCTACGCGCGCGAGAGCACCGCCCTTGAGCAGCTACTGCGCCAGCCCGACGGCATCGTCGACGTTCTCGGCGTGATCGGCGGCGCACAGCTGGCTGAACTCGGCCGCGAGCACCCCGAGCTCCTCGAGAAGCTGCGGACTCGTCTGGGTGGCGTTGCCCAAGCGAGCAGGGCTCCGCAGCCGGATAAGCGTTGGGCGATCGCCGATAGCTACGCCGGCATCGAGCACGCGCAACTCGTCGTGGCCAATGTCCGCCACGATGGCCAGCGACAGGCGGCCGAGCAACTGGTTGCCGACATCGTCCGGCTCCGTAAGGACAACGATCTGCTCGCCGACATCCTCGGCCCCAGGGGAAACCGGATCCCAATCACGGCTGTGGCGGCCAACATGGCCGACCCCGACGATCCCGCCCGGAAGAAGGCGCTCGCCCGAGTTCGCCGCGCGATTCGGTCGGCATCATCGTAGAGCCCAACATGCGACCAGGCTGAGCGCCGCTGTGGGCGGTCAGAAAGCCGCCGTCCTTGTGGGCTTCCAATCGGGCAAGGCCCGATCGCCCGACGGTTGGCTCGCCGCCAAGGGATCGCGCGACAACGGGCGGACTTGCGCTTGGCGGCGCAGAAGCTGACGCGATAATCCAACGCAAGAGCTGGCTGGCGGCCCGAGGTGACCGTGCGTCGCTGCACGTCATCTCAGACGCGGAGGGCGACGCCGAGGATGTACGGGATCGCTGGCTCGAGGCGATGGGCAGCGAACATGATCCGTTCGCTCGTTGTGATTCGAAACCCGGCGCGTTGGATCGCAGCGGCGGTGTCACGGGCCGGGTGACAGCCGCCGGCTAGCTTTGGCCACAGGCCGCTGCGGTCGGCAAGTTGCAGCAACAGCCGGCCGGGTTGGCCCAGTGCAATCACGTGCTCATAGAAGCGGAGCTCGCCGCCTGGCCGGATCACGCGACGCAGCTCCAACAGCGCGCGATCCTGGGCGTATTTGCGGGCCGGCCGGTGGCGTCAGGCGCGTCCAGACGCCGTCAAAAACGCAAGTAATTCTTCTACGGGCCCTTAGCCGCCCAGCCTCGGGCCGTCCGGCTCGTTGCTGCGCCACGCGGCCCGCATCAGACGACGCGTACTTCAGCGATGCCAGACTGGTCGCGTGCGTAATCGCGTCGGCCTCTAGGATGAGCGACGAAGCGGCGGCAAAGGCTCCCGCATGAACGTGTATGGACGCGCGATAGGTGGCAGCGATCGGGAGGACACTGAACAGTGACCTGCTGCTGCGCATCGAGTCGCGGCGCGACCGAACCGCGGTTGTCGTCGGCGCGCACAGCCTCGCGCACGCGCTCAGGCGCGTCGAGCACCTATTCGAGCAGTACTACAAGCCCTCCTCAAGACAGTTCGGCTCATGGACGGGGCAGGCGGCAGCCCGTAGGCACCGGACAGCTCGCGATTACAGCCGCGGCGCGCACGCGTCGCTCAATACGATTGCGCTGCCGATGCCTTGAGCAGTCCAGCGCATGGAGAATCTAAGGGATTCTGGACGGCGTCGGATGTGGCTACGCTCGACGGGCAGTCGGGTGTTCTTTGTGACATGACCCCGGAGAGAGAACCGATATGACGAAGTCGCAAGCAGAGCGCAGCGTGGTAATCGTCGGGGCGGGTTTCGCGGGTTTCAACGCGGCGCGGGAGCTGTCCCGGCTGGTTGGCACATCAACCGAGATCGTGGTGATCAACTCGGCTGACTACTTCCTTTACTTGCCGCTGATGCCGCAGGTGGCAGGCGGGCTGGTGGAGCCGCGGCATATCTGTGTCTCGCTGCCCCGCCGGCTGCGCCAGGTCCGGTTCGTGCTCGGCGACGTCCACCACGTCGATCCCGTGCGGAAGGCGGTCAGCTGGGCCGGCCCGGAAGGAGCATCGGGTACCGTGAGTTATGACCGGCTCATTCTGACGGTGGGTAGCGTGAACAAGCTGCTGCCCATCCCGGGGGTGGCCGACTACGCGCACGGCTTTCGCAGCATCGCCGAAGCCATCTACCTGCGCGACCACATCACCCGCCAGCTCGAGCTCGCCGCCGTCGCCACCGACGGTGCCGAGCGGGCGGCGCGCTGCACCTTCGTGGTGGTCGGCGCGGGGTACACGGGCACCGAGGTCGCCGCCCAGGGGGAGCTGTTGACCGGCCGGCTGGCCCGGCGGATGCCCGGCCTGGCCGGACAGCAGATCCGGTGGCTGCTGCTGGACACCTCCCCGCGACTGCTGCCCGGGCTGGATGAGCACTTGTCGAGGACCGCTGAGCGTGTACTGCGTTGGCGGGGCGTCGAAGTGCGCACCGGCCAGTCGGTTGCCGAGGCGACGAACGGCTGCATCCGACTGTCTACTGGGGAGAACATCGCGACCTGCTCCATGATCTGGTGCGTCGGGGTCCGCCCCGACCCGCTGGTCGACGGCCTGGACCTGGCCACCAACCGGGGACGGCTGGTGGTCGATGAGTTCATGTCCGTTCCCGGCGCCCCGGAAATCTACGCCTGCGGGGACTGCGCGGCGGTTCCCGACCTCACTCGCCGCGGCCAGGTCTGCGGGATGACCGCCCAGCACGCCCAGCGGCAGGGCAAGCAAGTCGCCAGAACGTGGCCGCTGCTCTCGGAACCAGGAACGCGGAACCGTACAAGCACCATGACGAGGGCTTCCTGATGGATCTCGGCGGAGTCGCCGCCGCGTGCAACCCGCTCCACGTCCCGGTCTCCGGGCCGGCCGCCAATGCCATCACCCGCGGCTATCACCTGTCGGTCATGTCAGGCAACCGGCTCCGGATCCTGTCCGACTGGACGCTGAACGTCGCCACCCCCACAGAACTGACATCGTTCGGGGTCATAAGCGCCGAGTCCGTGCCCCTGGACGTCGACAAGCCACGAGCCTGACGCGACCCAAACCAGTGCCCGCCACCCAGCAGCCGCTCCATACGTGCTCGGCATGTGGAGCGTGATCGCAATACGGCGTAGTCGCCATCAAGCCCGCTGGTTAACCAGTCAGGTGCTTGCTTGTCGCTGAAGCGAATCCGCAGTCGCGACGTCTGCGTCCCGCCTGGAGGGAGCGGTCGGGGTGAGCAGGACGACCCTCTCACCCGAGCGCAGCTCAGTATCGGCGCCGGGGACGACAATCTCGCGATCCTCGGTAACGGCGACAGCGAGGCTGCCTGGCGGCCAGGCGACCTCACCCAGCCGTCGGCCGAGTGCCGGGGAGCGCGGGCCGATCACGATCTCCACGAGGTCATAACCGTTGAGCGGGGTGCTGGGCACGTGGACGTGTGCCTTGGCACCGGGGCGCGCGTACTCGCCGGCGAGTGCGCCTTGCTCGATCTCTTGCGCCGACGCGCCGAGCCGCTGCGCGATCGCGCTGAGGACGTTCTGTCGCGTGAGCCAGCCGAGCACCCGCTCGCTGTCGTGCGAGAGAACCGGCAGGCCGGAGTGGCCGTAGAGCACGAGCTGGCGCAGCGCCTGCTCGAGCGTCTCGTCAGCGAACAGCGCCTGCGGTCGGCGCACGTCGGTCACCGCGCCGAGCTGATTGAGCGCTTGCTCGCTGGGTAGCCCACCGCGGGAGTCCGCTCGCTGCGGGAGGACGGTGTCACCGTGGCTGAGCTGTGGGTAATGGTGCATGACATCGGCGACCGTCAGCTTCTGGAGCACCTCGCTCGTCTTGGGTCG
>Ga0335081_10014124_pt1 | contig 12920 bp, 10 predicted proteins | sample Lox_Sample_35_FD_206713 | JGI IMG/M metagenome (GOLD analysis project Ga0335081, IMG submission 206713) | Soil microbial communities from Loxahatchee National Wildlife Refuge, Florida, United States - Lox_Sample_3.5 | ecosystem: Environmental > Terrestrial > Soil > Wetlands | place: USA...
TGGCAACGACCATCCGGAAATAGCCATTGACCGGTTCGAGCGGCGGCAATCCCAGATAGCTGTCCAGGCGCACCACTTCGGTCACCACGTCGCGCACCCTTGTCAGCAGCTTGCCGCCAACGTCTTCGATCTCGTCGGCACGGAGCCGCCGGATCTCCTCTACAACCGCCAGGGGCAATGCAAAATGCGTCGCTCCACAGCGCACAAAGAGTGCGGGCGAAATGATCAGCGTCAAAGGCACTTTCAATGTGAACTTCGTGCCTTTGCCTCGCGTGCTCTGTATATCAATTTCTCCGTTGAGCGCCGTCAGATTAGCGCGTACAACGTCCAGGCCAACGCCGCGGCCCGCCAATTCCGTTTTTACAGGTGCGGTCGAAAACCCGGGATGGAAAAGCATTTCGCGCAGATCGCGTTCCGTCAGCCTATCGGACGTGACCTGCGACACGAGCCCGCGCTCGATGGCGCTCTGCTTTACGCGTTCGTAGTCAATTCCGCGTCCGTCGTCCTCCACTTCAATATAAATATGGTTGCCGCGATGATAAGCCCGCAATTGCACTTTGCCCGTGTCGGATTTTCCGACGCCGTTGCGGTCCGCAGGGCTCTCGATTCCGTGAGCCACGGAGTTTCTCACCAGGTGCACGAGCGGATCGGAGATCTGCTGGATAATATTGTTGTCTAACTCCGTTTCGCTTCCCGAAAGATCGAGCTCCACCTGTTTTCCCGCGGACTTTGCCGCGTCGCGAACGGCGCGCGACAGCCGCGAATACAGTGTCCCGATCGGCACCATGCGCGCCGCGGTAATTTCGTCCTGCAGGTAGTGCGCGAGTTTTGTGAACTCGTCAATATCGCCTTCCACCCGTCCGATGAATGCGTCCAGTTGCGAAAGAACCTCGTTTACGTCTGCGGAAATCTCCGTCATCGACCGCGACAATATGTTGATGTCGTCGTACCGGTCCATTTCCAGCTCGCTGAACTCCGACCAGAACGATGTTTCCCCCGCAGCCACGCTGCTCAGCATTTGTGGTGTCGCCGCCGCATTCCATTGCGTACCCGCGCGCGAGCCGCTGATCCGGTTGAACTCGTATTTTTCCTGGAACTCCGTGACTTTGCCCTGCAGCCGCTCCTTCGAAAAGCTGAGCGTATCCACCAGTTTTTCGAGTTCCGCCACGCGGCCAACCATGCGCGTGCGGTTGATCACCAGTTCGCCGACCGTATTCATCATGCGGTCGAGCCGGGAAAGCGCGATCCGTACCGACTTCGCGGCATTGGCCACACTCGCCGCGGGTTTGGCCTTGAGCGATTGCGTCTTTGCAGTTTCCGTTTCCTCGCCGCTGTCCGCATGCGTTTCCAGTTGCTGAAGGGCGGCTTCTTCCTCTTCTGCGTCCATCGGCGCGAACTCGGCGATTCTTCCCAGAAGGGAATCAACGCCCGTCCGCATATCCGCTTCGTCGGTCCACTGCTTATGCAGAGTTTTCTTCAAAACATCCACGGATTCCAGGCAGATGTCCACGATCTGCGGCGATGGCTCAATCTCTCCGTCGCGCAGCCGTCCGATCAGGTCTTCCACGCGGTGCGCAATCGCGCCCAGCCGCTTCAAGCCGACCTGCGCGGCCGATCCCTTCACCGTGTGAATTGCGCGAAAAAGTTTGTTGATCTCTTCCGGATTATTGTTTCCTTCGAGCGAGATGAGGCAGTCGCTGACCACCTGAAGATGTTCTTCCGCTTCCGGCTGGAAAAACTCCAGGATCTCTTCAGGAACTTCGTCGTCTTCCGGCAATGCGTCAAAATAAGAACCTGTGGCTGCTGCGACGCTGGTTCCCGCTGACGGTGTTTCTCGCTGTTCTCCACCAGCATTTTCCCGCGGCTGTGAGAGGTTGAGAGGGGCAGGTTCCGCCGGAAACGCGAACCGGTAGCGTTCCTTGAACGCCGTAATGTCCTCAACGTTTTCCTGTCCTGTATCACTGATCTCCAAAAGATCCGTCTCCAGAACGGAAATTCCGTCCGAGAGAAATTCCGTCAGAGGGCCATGCAGGTCTTCTCCAAGGGATGCGTTCAACGAATACTGAAAAACGTGTGCCAGTTTCCCCGCGACCTCTGAGAAACGCGGGAAACCGTAGCTTGCCGACGTCCCGCTCAATGTGTGCGCTGCGATGTACAGCCGCTCTAAATCTTCACGCCTCGGCGAGATCTCCTGAAGCACACCAACGTACTCCCGCAGATACTGCAGGTGCTCCGAGGCTTCCTGAAGGAACAGCTCGACCGCTTCCCGGTCCGGCATGCTCACGCGCGCCCCTCCGTCACCAGCTCGGCCTTCTGGATTTCTTCTGCGGTCGGCTTGCGGTACAGAATGCAGTCGTTCAGCACGATGGCCTGAAATTTCCCTGGCATTTTCGACAGCGACTCCGAATGCCCCAGGAACAAATATCCGCCCGGCTCCAGCGTGTCGTAAAACCTTTGCACCAGCTCCCTCCGCCGTTCCTCGGAGAAATAGATCAGCACGTTCATGCAAAAAATCATGTCCATGCGTCCGACGTATACCGCCGCCGACAGATTCATCTGGACGAAATTCACCATCTTCCTGATTCGCGGCCTAATTTCATGGCCGCTCTTGACTGGAGCAAAGTGCGCGGCCAGTTGGCGCTCATTCACTTTGGCGATGCTTCTCCCTGCATAGATGCCGCGTTCCGCGTGTTTCAAGGCGTGCCGGCCGATATCCGTCGCCAGGATCTCGACGTTCCACGCATCGGAAAACGCCACCGCGTCCGCGATCGTGATGGCGATGGAATACGGCTCTTCTCCTGTCGAGCATCCTGCGCTCCAGATCCGCATCGTCCGCGGATTCTTCCAGAACTTCTTCACGTGAAGTTCCGGCAGCACCCGCTTCTCAAAGGCTTCGTACACTTCCGGGTAACGGAAAAACGAAGTCTCCTGCGTGAGCAATCGTTCCAGGAACGCCTGGTAACCCACATTCGCCTTGCGAATCGAGCGCAGCAGCTCCGTGCCGCGTTCGAAGCCGTTCTCCTGCATGTGCTCGCGAACGCGCGTCGAGAAGAACCGCTCACGCGATTCGTCAAAGTGGATTCCTGTCCGCTCTTCGATCAGCATGCGGATCTCGCCCAATTCGTGCTCACTTAAACTGACCGCCTGTCCCTGGCGTGCGCTCATCGTCTTTCCGCTCGCGTTCCGGTTCATCTGGCCCAGGACGCGGATTCACTGCTTATCGCAGAACGCCTGCTGGGACGGGCCGCTCGGTATCTTCGTTCGCGCCGCTTGCCGCTTTTGTTCCGGCGCGGAATTGCGCCAACGCTTCATTCAGTTGGTCGGAGAGTTTTACGAGCTGGCTGACCGTGGCCACCGTTCCGCGCGTGCCTTGCGAGGTTTGCCGTGTGATGCCGGAAATGATCTGCATCGCGTGCGCCACCCCTTCCGTACCGCGCACCTGCTGTTTGGAAGCCAGCGAAATTTCCTGAACGAGTTCCGCCGACTGGCGTACGACGCTGGATATCGCATCCAACGCGCGGCCTGCCTGGTCGGCAAGTGTCGCGCCGCTCTCCACTTCCTTGGTGCCTTCCTCCATGACCACCACGGCCTCGTTTGTTTCCGCCTGGATGGCCTTGATGAGGGCCGCAATGTCTTTCGTTGCGCTCCGGGAATGTTCCGCCAATTTTCGGACCTCGTCGGCAACCACCGCGAATCCGCGCCCCGCTTCACCGGCCCGGGCCGCTTCGATCGCGGCGTTCAACGCCAGCAAGTTTGTCTGCTCGGTGATGTCGTTAATTACGTTGATGATTTCCGAAATTTCCAGTGACCGGTCTCCCAGCGACTTGATTTTTTTCGCCGTCGCCTGCACCGACGCGCGGATTCGCTGCATGCCATCCAGCGTGTCGCGCACCGCCCGGTTTCCTTGTTCGGCGGCATCCAAAGCGCGCCGCGCCGCTTCTGCGCTCGCTTCCGCGTTGTTGGACACCTGCTTCATCGAAACCGTCAGCTCTTCCACCGCGCTCGACGTGTTGGTGATTTCCTGGTCTTGCTGCGTCGCGCCGGCTTGCATCTGGTCGGCGGCCACGAGAATGTTGTTCGAGCACGCCGTCACTTCCATCGCGGCTTTGCGCACGCGTTCCAGCACCTTGGTGAAGTTGTCGAGCATGTAGTTGATCGAATCCGTGACGTTCCCGAGGGCGTCGTTGGTCACTTTTCCGCGCTGCATCAGGTCACCACGCGCCACCTGGTTGATCACCGCCAGCAGTTCGGTGATGCTCCGCTGCAGCGATTCGTTCGCCTCTTGATTGCTTGTGGCTTTGGAAACTTTTGCGACGGCTCGATTCAAATTTTCCGCGATATAGCCGAGCTCGTCGTTTGTCCGGACTTCGGCCCGCGCGCGCGAATCGCCTGCGGCGATCCGTTCGGAAAATTCGGCGAGTTCTTGCACGGGCGTCACCACGCCTGCAGCCAGCCGCCAGGCGGTAAACCCTGCTACGACCAGCGCCAGCAGCGCGGCGCCTACCACGCTGCCGTTGCCGGCGCTCTCAAAGAGCGATGCTCCATTGGCCTGCGTCCCGGCGTGAAACGCCAGCCCCAGCACCACGAATAGCGCCAGGCCGTTGACGAAGACCAGCGTCCAGATTGTCGAACTCAGTCGCGATTTCATGCCTTCCTCCAACCCATTTCCACGGGACGCGCCGTCTTGCGGCGCTGACTCCGTCAAACTTAGATGCTGGGACCCGGAAACACTTCGAGCAATCTTTGCAAGTCAATCATCAAGGCCAGCCGGTCATCGTGGCGCAGCATTCCAATGCAATGCGGCACGTTTTCCGGCGCGCGTTCGAGCACATCGTCCGCGTTGACGAGGTAAGTTCCCACAACCTCGTCTGCGGCGATTCCGACACGGATGTCGTCGCGGTGAACCTCTCCGCGAAGCGACGCTACGACCACGTTTTTGGGCAGCAACCCTTGCCTGCGCCCTTCCGTGATGGCGATGTCAATCAATGGCACAATGGAGCCCCGAAGATTAAAAATTCCTACTACGTACATCGGCGCCAGCGGCAACTTCGTCACAATCGGCCATTCCAGCACTTCTTCCACGTCCAGAACCGGCAAACAGAAGCGTTCCCTCCCGCTGCGAAAAACGCAGTACTGCGATTCCGGCGGCCGCTCTTCGAGCGGTCCAATGGCTTCCAGCATTTCCGCCGTATCGGCGTCGGGAGGAAGCGGCTCGAGTTGGAATTCGTCGCTCATCGTCGGTCTCAGGCAAACCGCCGCACGGCGCGCAGCAATTCCTCGCGGGTGAATGGTTTGGTCACGTACCCGTCTGCTCCTTGCTGCTCGCCCCAGTATTTATCGCTGGCGGAATCCTTCGAGGTCACAAGAATCACCGGGATGGAGTTGAACTCCGAGTTTCCCTTCAACTCCCGGCACACTTGAAATCCGTTTCGATCGGGCATCACCACGTCCAGCAGAATCACGCTGGGCCGCTCGCTGACGATCGCCTCTTCAACCCTGCGGGGGTCGTTCAACCCCACGGGCCGGTAGCCTTCCGGCTCCAACAAGCCCTGGATCAGCTTTACCTGCGCCGGCGAGTCGTCAACAATCAGCACTTTCTTTTGTACCACTGCCATCTCCCCATACTTGTCCGCAGTCCAAAGGTGCACGTCAGCCGCCATGATTGGCTAGGAGTCGCAGGTTGTTGTGTGAATTGGTAAGTCTTGCGGAATGAGTATGTTGGGAGAGACGGAAGCGCTCCTATCGGCGCGGCAACAGCGGCGCCGACCCCTCTTCCGTCTCAGCTTGAGATGGAGTCTCAGCCTCCCGCATCTCCGAGGCAAGCGATGAGAATCGCTGCATCACCTCGTTGATTCGCAGCGCCATGCTATGGATGGTTTTGATTTGCGCCAGAGATTGAGAGGAGAGCTGCCCGGGTTCCAGCAGCAAAAGCTCTGCATTTCCCAGCATGGAAGTCAGCGCATTGTTCACGCTGTGCTTCATCTCCTGCATGTACCGTCCCAGCGTTGCATAATGTTCGTTCCGCACTGCTCGTTGCTCCGCTTGCCGGGCGATCTTCAAGGCCTCTGCTCGCCGCAACGATTCCCCAGCCACTAGAAGCAATGTCTGCGCCCAGTCTTCGCGCAAGGGAACGTGCACAAGTCGCGGGAAGCGCGACCTCAGCTGCGTCAGTTCGCTCGAGTCCGGTGGCACGCAGAGAATCACGGCCGAAGCCGGCTCCAGCGATCGAAGGATTCCGGTGAGCCTTCCCTCGCTCAAAGGACCCACAACAACCAATTCGTGCCCAACGTGTTCCTGATTCTTCCAGAGTTCGCTGCTCAGTATCGTGATCCTCGGCGAATGCCGCTCCATCTGCCAGCAGGAAGTGAGCAGTCTGGCAAATTCTGTTTCGTCCGTCAGGATCAATACATTCGCATTTCGCAAGTGAGGCCCGCTCCACTTTTCCCGGTCGAAATTCCGACAACCTGTAACCAGTGAGCGCTAATCAACCACTCTCAATTCAATGCTTCACAGCTTTTCTGCTTCGTCCAATGCGGAAAGTAGCCGCTTGGTGCTGATGCCTAGATTCACGGCCGCTTCGGTGTCCTTCGCCTGTTTTGCGGCATCCACGCGCTCTTGCAGGCGCGTGACTTCTACCCGCGCGATGGACAGCGCCTTCTCAATCCCCGTGGCGTTTCCGGTTTCCTTCGCGGTTTCTGTCGCCACGGTTACCAGGGCGCGTGCCACTACCGCACGCCGCAAATCCTCCGCGGCAAATCCATCTTCGCTCACGAATGCGGCCACTTCCCAGGAAGACATCAGCACGCGCGCCGCCCCGAGCTTGATCGTGGTCATGGATCGGCCCTTCGACGGTGGCTCGGCGATCAATTGTTCCCAGATCTTTTCCATGCAGCTCTCGAACTCGAGTGCTCCCGAAGGAGTCGAATCGCCGCTGGTCGGAGTTTCGCGTTTCTCACGAACTTCGCGGCCTGCTCCCTGGCGCTCTCTCTCGCTTTCCTGCGGGACGCTCTTTGTTGGCGCCAGATTCCGCGCGGTGGGAGGTTCCGCTGCCGCCGGACTCGGCGCGCTACCGGAAACGCGTTCAAGTGCGCGTTCCACGTCCGTGCGCAATCCCAGCAGTTTTTCGAACGCCTGGCTTACTGTCCGTTCCGTATATTCCTTCTGGAACGGTTGGTTCCACTCGTCGGCAATCTGCCGGATCTTTTGCAGCGGTTCGCTGGCCGAAAGGCCCAGGTGATGGCAGTCAATGATGCGTGCACCTGCGGATTCCAGTTGCCCGATTCCGGAGCGAATGGAGATCAGGTCTGCATGCATTAATTCGATAAGGGTTCTCCTCATCATGAAGTTGAAGCGGATGAAGGCCAGCAATGCCGAGGGATCATAGAACATCCCTCCGGCTGTCTCCTTCACCTTGCGGCCCTGCTCGATGAAGTTCGTTTTGAGGATGTCCCGCAGGCTCCGAAACCCATGGAGCGCCTGGATCATCTTGTCCAGGGGTTCGCACCAGGAAATGGGGGCGGTTTCTACTGGGCCGAGCACAGGCTCCATCACTCTGGCCACGTCGGAGAGTTCAACCTGCTTGTGATAAATCTTTGGCGGAACGCACAGCGCAAAATATTGGACGAGCAGGAAGTCAATTTTGTCCCGGTCAACCGTCGTCTTCGCGCTCTTCCGCAGATGGCGCAGGATCAGTGCGCGAAGCCCGCTCTCACTGTCATTCAAAGTCGTCTTTTGCAGCAGGTGGCGGAGTTGGTGGACCATCACCCGCTGGTCCATAGAGTCCAGCCAGCCTTCCACTTCTTTAAGAATCGCCGCATCCGGTTTTTCGGGGAGGCTTTTCCGTTCCTGCCCGAAAGGTGTCTCGACCTCCATCTGCCTCGCCAGCGCAAGATAAATCGGGAACACGGAACGCAGCTCGTCCCATTGCGCCTGTTGCGGCGGCCCGGCTTTGGAAGGAGGAGGAATTTTTAATGTGTTCAGCATTTGTTCACCGCTGTATGTTCCAGCTGTACGAGCCGCTGGCAAATCTCACGGCCACTGCTTTGCATCCCTCGTGATATTGCACGGCAATCACCGTTGCCTCCGCTTCGGCCCCGTCGTTCAGCGAAGCCAACGTCACGTGATCATCGAATTCAATCGGAAGTGCGGACCGAAAAATGGCGTGGTCCTTTCCCCCGAATTCCAGCACCACTTTTTCGCTCAGTTTTTTGCCTCCCGCACGAGAGCTCGTCACCTCGGCCGCAATCTGAATGCGCCTCGTCAACGGGAAGAAGTGCGCCAGCTGCTCCGCGCATTCCGCTGCCGCCGCAGAGATAGCCATCTCACTCGCCTCGTGGACGTTCGCCATCGATTCTTTGTCTTGGGGGATCCCGGTTCTCCTGCGAGGCACACGGCGCTCCGCTTGGGAACACAAAGCCCCCGGGGCATTTCTGCACGCCGCACGCCAAAGGGCCTTCAATCCGTTTGCAGGTGAAGTTGCAGATAGGGAAGGAGTTACAATTTTAAGCCGTCGAGCCGGTGGTTCATCTGTCTCACGCTGAAACGTCTCCGTCTCACGGCGCCTCTGCTCATCCTGTTTTTTTGATTCCCGGTGAGACACCGCCGCTCATTGCGAAGCCGTTGACCCCGCCCCCGCCTCTGACTTCAAGGCAATGTTATATCGTTTCAGCTTGCGATAAAGAGTGGCTCGGCTAATCCCCAGCATCTTCCCCGCGAGTGCCTTATCTCCATTCGCCTGTTCAAATACGCGCAGGATCGTCATGCGCTCCATTTCTGCAAGCGCCGTAGTCGAAATTGCCGCAGCATCGGTCGAGGTGTTGTTCACGCTTCCCCCCGATTCCGAGCGGATCGCGGGCGGCAAATCCCCCACGTCAATGACCTTCCGGTCGCCCAGCGTGATCGCGCGCGCGATGCAATTCTCAAGTTCTCGCACGTTTCCCGGCCAATCGTAGCCAAGCAGGCTTTTCATTGCCGCTTGCGTCACTTGCAGGCTTGTGCCCGGCGCATAGCGGTCCAGGAAATGATGCACGAGCATGGGGATGTCCGATCGTCTCTCCCGCAGCGCCGGCAAGTGCACGGTTACCACATTCAACCGGAAGTACAAGTCCTTTCGGAAAGTTCCTGCTCGGTACGCGGCTTCCAGATCCCTGTTCGTCGCCGCGATCACGCGCACGTCCACGTTCATTCTTTCGTTGCTTCCCACCGGACGTACTTCCTTCTCTTGCAGAACTCGCAGCAGTTTCGCCTGCATCTCCAGCGGAAGTTCCCCAATTTCATCCAGGAAAATGGATCCGCCGTTCGCCGCCTGAAAAAGTCCCGCCTTCGTTTTCGTCGCCCCGGTAAACGCGCCCTTCTCGTAGCCGAAAAGTTCGCTCTCCATCAGTGTGGGTACCAACGAGCCGCAATCCACCGCTACAAACGCCGCCTGGGCCAGCGCTCCGCGAAAGTGAATCGCCCTCGCCACCAGCTCTTTTCCAGTTCCGCTCTCTCCGGAGATCAGCACTGGTGTTCTCGTGTCTTTCAGCCGCGAAATCATCCGCAATACGTCCTGAATATTCGCCGACGCTCCCACGATGCCGTCGAGGTTTTCTTCCGTGTTCACCCGCTCGCGCAGGAATTCGTTTTCCGTCACCAAACGGACCTTCTCCGCCATGCGCTGCAACAGCAACCGCATTTTCTCCACGCGAAACGGCTTTTCGATATAGTCGTATGCTCCCAATTTCATCGCATCCACGGCCGACTCGATCGAGCCGTGCCCTGTCATGATCGCAACTTCCGTCCGCGGCGTGAGTGCTTTGGCTTGCTTCAATAGTTCCACGCCGGACAAAACGGGCAGCTTGAGATCGGTCAGGATGATGTCCGGAGCGTCCGAATCGATCTTCGCGAGCGCCGCTTCCGCATTCTCCGCTTCAGCGCAGACATATCCGAGCGTGCCCCCGATCGTCATGCACAGCTTGCGGATGCTTTGCTCGTCATCCACCACCAACAAACGCACTCTCATCTCGTCGCTCATGGTTTTCCGAAAGTCTTCTCCACCATTGATATCAGTTGCTGCACCCGAAACGGCTTCTCGATGCACGGTGTTCCGCTCTGCGCCAGCAGCGCTTGCGTCTCACTGTTCGCCGTATCCCCGCTGATCAGGATAATCCGCGAACACAGTTCCGGCCGGTTCTTCTGAATCCATGCGTGCACTTCCGCTCCATTCACGGCGCCCGGCATCCGAATGTCCGAAATCACTCCTCCAAACCTCCTATGTGTCAGTTGATCCAGGCCTTCAACCCCTGAGGCTGCCGGGACAACGTCATATCCCTTCCGCTCCAGCGCCGCTCGTACAAACGCCGTCACCGATGGCTCATCTTCGATCACCAGGATCGGGTGGCGCTTCGTGGAGCTTTTCCCTTTCAACGGCCCGCCTCTTTCACCGCTGCATTGGCCGTCTCGGTCGCCGCGGGAATCCGCACCACAAATGTGCTTCCGTCCCCGTTTTCATTGTTCCAGCACTGAATCTCTCCGCCGTGAGCGCGCACGATGCCGTAGCAAATGCTCAGCCCGAGTCCCGTCCCCTTGCCGGGCTGCTTCGTCGTATAGAATGGATCGTAAATCCGCTCTGGATCCACAATTCCAGTTCCGTTGTCGATCACCGACACTTCCAGCGATCCCCGCTTCTGTTTCGTGCGCAGCAGGATCTTTCCGCGCCGCCCTGTCTCCTGCACTGCGTCATACGCATTGTTCAAAATATTCAAGAAAACCTGCTGCAGTTGCTGCGAATCTCCCATCGCGGGTGGAAGATCCTCGTCGAATTCTTCCTCTACCTCCACTCCGTGGCTCGTAAAATCGTAGCTCCGCAACTTGATGGTCTGCCGCAACACGTTGTTCACTTGCACCAGTTCACGCTGCACGGGCCGCTGTCGCGCGAAGCTCAGCAGGTCCTGCACGATCACCTTCGTTCTCTGCGTCTCCTGCAGAATGATCTGCAAATCCTCACGCGCTGAAGCCGGAATTTCCTCGTTCTCCAGCAGCAAATCCGTGAACCCCAAAATCGCCGCCAGCGGATTGTTCACTTCGTGCGCCACTCCGGAGACCAGTCGCCCGATTGTCGCCATTCTTTCCGCGTGCGCCAGCTTGGCCTGCAGCAGCGCCGCGTCCGTGATGTCCGTCATCACCACCACCACGTTGTTCACTGCGTTCTGCTCATCTCTCATCGGGCTCAGGCTGATGGAAAAATAGCCCGAACTGCCATCGCTTCTCCTCGCCCGCAGTTCCAGATTCTCCACTTGCTGACCGTTCGCCGTTGTTTCCAGCGCCGTCTCGAATTCCTTCCGTTGCGCCGCTTCCACCAGTTCCAACAGCCGCCGCCCGACCATTTCTTCCTCGCGGTACCCCATTTCATAGCACCGCCGGTTCGCATAACTGATCAGCCCAGCCGTATCCAGCACCAGGATCATGCTCTGCGTGGTGTTCAGGATTTTCTGGTTGAAGTCGCGTTCCCGCTGCAGTTGTGTCTGGAACGTCTTTTGCTCCGTCACGTCCAGCATCAATCCGCGGATTTGCGCGATCCTTCCTCTCGCGTCTCTCACTACCGTAATGTTCTGCAGCGTGTACAGCAGCGTTCCATCTTTTCGCCGCAACGTCTCTTCATAATTCCGCAGCACTCCCCGCTCGCGGATCTCCCGCAAAAACCGTTCTCGCGCCGCTTGGTCGGGATACAAGTACGATCCCACGTCATTGCGCAGCAATTCTTCCCGCGATACGTACCCCAGCATTCGCACCATCGCATCGTTCACGTCCAGAAATCTTCCGTCCGGCGTCGCAAAAAATAGTCCTTCCTGAATGCTGTCGAATAGCTCCCGGTAGCGCCTCTCCGCTTCCCGCCGGTCGGTAATGTCCTTCAATACGTGAATCGTGCGCGAATCTTCCTCCGCGGTCCCCGTTGTCCGCGAAGTCGAAACCAGAAAAATTCTTTCCGGCGTCGCCAGCACATACTCTTCATGCGTCTGCCCCATGTCCCGGCAGAACGGGCAGGGAAGTTCCCCCGCGCTCTCCGCGAGTTGCCGCAGGCTGCTGACTGCTTCCCCCACCAGCGCAACGGGAGGCACACCGAGATGACTCGCGAGTGACCGGTTTGTCCTCAGGATCTTCCACGTCCGGTCGTGCACCACCAAATAGTCGGTGATTGCGTCTATATCCTCGACCCACTGCCTTTTCGATCGCTCGATCTGCGAAAAGCGCCGGAAATTCTCGATCGACAGCGCCGCGTGACTCGCCAACGCCAGCGCTAGCCGGTGCTCGCTGGCATCCAAGGTTCTTTGGTTTCGCAGCAGGCAAAGCGTACCCAGCCGTTCTCCGCCGCCCGCTTTGATGGGCACCAGGACTGCTCTCTGGGCACTTCCCTCTTTCTTTTCCCCCGCCCCGGGATAAGCAACAACAGACAAATCAACCTTCTCAACACTTTCCTCTACCGCGGAGGTCAGCCACTCCCGCTCTCTTTCGAGCTCTGCCTCCTCCAGTCCTCTGCCCCAAAAGATTTGTGTTTCCCCGCGCTGCAGAACCGCAACGCCTCCCCATCTCGCTTTCAGTAGCCGTCTGGCTCGTTCCGCAAATCGTCTGAGAAAGTCCGGCAAATGGTGAGATTCCGCCGCGTCAATCGCCAGGTCCATCAGCTCTTCGGCCCGCTCGGAGGCCAGGCGCGATCCCGCCTTTCTGTCCTGCTTTGCTGGAACCGCCGAGGATCGCTCGCGCTGTGTGCTACGCATAGAATGACACGGGTGGGTAATTCGTCTCAATGTGAGCAGACCCACGCATGTCCACGCTAACGGGCAATCTCATTCTGAGTCAATCACCCGTCCGTCCCATGTTGCCAAATGGTCCACTCGCCATCTGCCTCTTCGGCGGCCTCGTCTCAGCGTGAGACCCCACGCACC
>Ga0335081_10014126_pt1 | contig 12919 bp, 10 predicted proteins | sample Lox_Sample_35_FD_206713 | JGI IMG/M metagenome (GOLD analysis project Ga0335081, IMG submission 206713) | Soil microbial communities from Loxahatchee National Wildlife Refuge, Florida, United States - Lox_Sample_3.5 | ecosystem: Environmental > Terrestrial > Soil > Wetlands | place: USA...
GCCGATCGCGGTACAGGTGATCGCGCGACCCTGGCACGACCACGTCGCACTCGCCGCAATGGCCGCGATCGAGGCCGAGGCGAGAAACCAGCCGGACTATCCCGCGCACCCGCCGTTGTAGACTTCGCTTGGGCGCTGCCGGAGCGCGGCCGATGCGGTCGCGCGGATCGGCCGTCAGGCCGAGGAAAGAACAATCCGCCGCGGGCCGGCGCCCACGCCACCGACCGCTCCTGTTAGATCGCGTGGATGCCGGAAGGCAACGCGTATAAAATCGGCTACAAACTACAAATAAGAAAGCGCGAAGGGACCAGCGGTCATGGACGTGTACGACTACATCGTGGTCGGCGGGGGATCGGCGGGCTGCACCGTGACTCACCGCCTGGTGAAAGCCGGCAAGAGCGTGCTTTTGATCGAGGCCGGTCCGGACGACGACGATCAGTTCGTCCGCATGCCCGGCGGTTTCGTCCGCCTGTTCAACACCGAGCGCGTGCAGTTCTACATGGCCGAGCCGCAAGCCGGGGCAAACGGCCGCGCCATCGCCGTACCGCAGGGCCGAACGCTCGGCGGCGGCTCCTCCGTCAACGCCATGGTCTACATCCGGGGCGGCCAAAAGGACTACGACGAGTGGCGCGACATGGGCAATCCCGGCTGGGGCTGGGACGACGTGTTGCCGGTGTTCAAGCGCGCCGAGTCCAATCAACGCTTTGCCGGACCGCTGCACGGCACCGAGGGGCCGCTGCCCGTTTCAGATGCGCGCTATCGCCATCCCCTCACCATGCTGGGGCTGCGCGCGGCGCAGGAAGCCGGCTATCCCTACAACGACGATTTCAATGGCCCGACGCAGATCGGCGTCGGCTTCTACCAGACCACGACGCTCGACGCCGCACGCGGCTCGACCGCCTCGACCTATCTGCGCGCGGTGACCGGCGACAGCCGCCTCAAGGTCATTACCAACGCCACCGTCGGCAAGGTGACGACCGAGAACGGCGCCGCAACCGGCGTCACCATCACCGACAAAAGCGGCGCCGGGACCGAGGCGCACGCCAAGGAGGAGGTGATCCTCACGGCGGGCGCGCTGTCGACGCCCAAGATCCTCATGCTGTCGGGCATCGGTCCGGCGCAGCACCTCTCTTCGCTCGGCATCAACGTGACGCGCGACATCGCCGGCGTCGGCGCGAACTTCCACGATCATCTCGACGTGCCGTTCTACGCGCGGATCGAGCAGCCGATCAGCCTGCTGGGCGAAGACAAGGGGCTCAAGGCAGCGCGGCACTTCCTTCAGTACAAGCTGTTCCGCACCGGCCTCCTCTGCTCCAACGTGGTCGAGGCCGGCGGCTTCATCGACACCAACAGCTCGGGCCGCCCGGACATCCAGATCCATTTCATTCCGCAACTGCTCGGCGATCCGCCGCGCGAAGGCCCGCCCGGCCACGGGCTGAGCATCAATCCGGCGATCCTCGATCCGAAGTCGCGCGGCACGGTCAAGCTGCGCTCGCCGAAGCCGGAAGATCCGATCCTGTTCGACCCTCGATTCCTGTCGGCGCCCGAGGACATCGCCGCCTTCGTGCGCGGCATCAAGGTGGCGCGCAAGATCGGCAGCCAGCCCTCGCTCAAGCGGCTAGGCGCGGTCGAGGTCTCGCCGATGGGCGAGCCGCTGATGAAGACCGTCGAGGACATGAGCGAGCACGCGCGGCGCTACGGCAAGAGCATCTATCACCCGGTCGGCACCTGCCGGATGGGCTCGGATGACAAGGCGGTCGTCGATGCGACGCTGCGCGTGCGCGGCGTTCCGCGGCTGCGCATCTGCGACGCCTCGGTGATGCCCAAGATCCCGCGCGGCAATACCAACGCGCCGACCATCATGATTGCCGAGCGCTGCGCCGATTTCATCCTCGGCCGGCGCTAGAGTAGAGTCCGGCCCGGACTAAATTCGCGATGTTCCGCTATCGCGCGGTCGGCGGCCGAGGAGCCGACATTCAAACCGGCGCGATGTGCCGTAACCAGACATCAGTCCAAATCGAGCAAGAAACAAAAAGGCCGCCTCGCGGCGGCCTTCCATAGTCTCGTTTATTTGTTTCTCAGGCGGGGACTACCTGCGCCTTCCGCTTCCTGCGCCAGCCAAGCAGACCTAAGCCGCCGAGGCCTGAGAGCAAGAGCGGAAGGGTTGCGGGGAGCGGCGTCGCCGCCACGGGAGTGAGATCCAAGTTATTGTACCCTGCAACATCCTGATAATGGCCACCGTCTGAATTATAGTAATAGACATTACCGCCAGTGAACTGGAGAGTGAGCCCCCAGACAGGGAAGTGCCCCCCGTTGACCAATCCCACTGAAGGGTCCCGGCCGTAATGGCGCCACTCTTAAACGTGAAGCTGTTGATTGCGGGGCTCGCAGATTCCGTCAAGATGTCGAGCGATGGCGACAGACCACCGATCGGCGCGGAAGTGATATAAACATGCGTTGCGCTTTGGCTGCCGTCAGCAGCCGAGGAAAAGTCCAGCTCGCCGGTGACCGTGCCGTTGGTAGTGCCGGAATTGTTGTTAGTGAATGAAAAATCGTAAACCGTACTCGCTTGACAGAGGGTTGGCGCGATTGCCGTGGCAGTCATGGCGGCAACGGCGAGAAGAAGCTTCCGCATCAGAATGCACGCCAAGAATGACGCGCGCCTTCATCATTGATAAGCAGAACAAAGCCGCAATGCGGCATTTTGTTAGTCCCTGTTTTGCGGACGAGTCTCCCCCCTACGGGAGGCGACGTGAGTTTTGAAGTCCTCCTCCCCGGCACATCAAGAGCTAGCAGCACGGCATGAGCGCGCGCGGCACGTTCATTGACCGGCACGATCTGTGGACCGACGAGCAGCGACGCGTCGCCGCCGACGTAACGCTGCGGGTTGAAGCAGAAAAACTCCGCTTCGTTCGCCTCGCCTGGGGCGACACGCACGGCTATTGCCGCGCCAAGACGCTCACCGTCCCGGCCTTCATCGCGGCGCTGACGCGCGGCTACAACATCGGCGTTGCCACCACCACTCTCGACTCCGCCGGCGCCCGCGTCTTCGCCTCGTTCACGCCCGGCGGCGGCATGGGGCTTGCCGAGATGACGGGCTCGCCCAATCTCACCATCGTGCCCGACCCGTTGACCTTCCGCATGCTGCCGTGGGCCGACGGCGTCGGCTGGATCCTGGGCGACGAGTATTTCAACGACGGCACGCCGTTTCACTTTTCCCCGCGCCAGCTTCTGCGCAACACGCTGCGCCGGCTTGACGGTCGCGGCTTCGTCAGCGTCATCGGCGCCGAGATCGAATGGTATCTGCTGCGCGTCGCCGCCGATCATCTCGGCGACGAGAATATCGGCGCACCCGGCGTGCGCGGGCGTCCGATCCGCACCTGGCCGGTCGAGCCCGGCTATCACTACCACTCCGAGACCAACATGGACCTGATGCAGCCGGTGTTCGACGCGCTCGGCGACGCTTACGCGACGCTCGGACTCGAGCTGCGGTCGATCGAGAACGAGTGGGGTCCCGGCCAGGTCGAGTGTACGTTTGCGCCCTGCCCGGCTCTCGCCGCGGCCGACAACGTGCTGCTGTTTCGCACCGCGACGCGCCAGATCTGCCGCCGCCTCGGCTATTTCGCGACCTTCATGTGCCGGCCGGCGCTCAGGGGATTCTACGCGAGCGGCTGGCACCTGCATCAGTCGCTCACCGCCGCGGACGGCACGAATCTGTTCGCGCCGCAGCGCGCCGGCGACACGCTTTCGCCGCTCGGCCGCTCCTATCTCGCCGGGCTGCTGCAATACGCCGTGCCGGCAACGGCCTTCGCCACGCCGACCGTCAACGGCTACCGGCGCTTCCGGCCGAACTCGCTCGCGCCCGACCGCGCCACATGGGCCAATGATCACCGCGGCGCGATGATCCGCGTGCTCGGCGGTCCCGGCGATGCGGCGACGCGGCTCGAGAACCGCGCCGGCGAGCCGGCCGCCAATCCCTATCTCTATATCCTGTCGCAGATCGTCGCCGGGCTCGCCGGCATCGACGCTGCGCTGCAACCGCCGCCGGCCGATGACGAGCCCTACGCCGCCGAGCGCCCGGCGCTGCCGAAGGACCTCACGGCCGCCCTTGACGCGCTCGAAAGGGAGCCGTTGTTCCGCGAGGCGCTCGGCGATACCTTCATCGAGTATTTCCTCAAGCTCAAGCGCTCGGAAGCCGGACGTTATCTGCGCTCGCTCGAAGAGGCCGGCGCGTCATCGCCGGACGGCGAGCCCACCGAATGGGAGCAGAATGAGTATTTCGATTTCTTCTGAGCCTTGCGGCCATCACTCCAGTCCGGCCGTGGCCGCGCGCAAAGGAGCGCGCCGATGACCGCGCTGGAGAGGATCGGATCGCCGCCGGCCCCGCTCAGCGACGCCGCGCTGTACGATTGGGACTACCTCGTCCAGGAGGATCGCGCCCATCGCCTGATCTACACCGATCGCGCGATCTTCGATCGCGAAATGACGCACGTCTTCGGCGGCACCTGGACCTATCTCACGCACGAAAGCGAGATTCCGCAGGTCAACGACTTCATCACGCGGCGCATGGGCCTGCGTCCGCTCATCATCGTGCGCGACTCCGACGGCAAGATCCGCGCGCTCTACAATCGCTGCACCCATCGCGGCACCACGCTCTGCCGGTGGGACAAGGGCAATAGCAAATCGTTCCAGTGCCCGTATCACGGCTGGAACTTTCTCAATACCGGCAGGCTGCGCGGGGTGCCGTGGCCGGAGGGCTATGCCGCCGACATGCGCGACGCGAAATACAATCTCGCGCAGGTGCCGCGGGTCGAATCCTATCGCGGCTTCATCTTCGGCACGCTCAATCTCGACGCGCTGCCGCTCAAGGAGCATCTCGGAGCGATCAGCACCGTGATCGACGAATGGCTCGACCGCAATCCGGGCGGCAAGGTGGTCGTGTGCGAGGCCAACCGCTTCCGCTTCAAGGCGAACTGGAAACTCGCCTACGACAATTCCTGCGACGGCTACCACGTCGCCTATTCGCACCGCTCGCTGCTCGAGACCGAGAACCGCTTTGCCGGCGAGAACGCCAAAGGCATGGCCTATTATCGCAATTCGCCCGACACGCAGCCGATGTACATGCGCTATACCGGCCACGGCAATCATTTCAAGGACAAGCGGCCGAACCTGGAGAAGCGGCCGGGCGGCTTATGGGCGCTTGAAGGCGCACATCCGGGCATGGAGCATTACGAGGCCGAGTTCATCAGACGCTACGGCGAGCGCGCCTTCGCGCTCCTCGACCTTGCCGGCTCCGAGCCGGTCAACATCAACGTGTTCCCGAACCTCTCGCTCCTCGGCAACCACATCCAGGTGTTCGAGCCGCTCGGCGTCGAGGAGACCAACGCCATCTGGTACGGCACCATGATCGTGGACGAGGACGGCGCGCTCGGCGCAGACGCGGTCACCGACATCAATGCGCTGCGCATGCGCACGCAGGAGGGTTTTCCGAACTTCGGCGAAGTCGACGACGTCGCCAATTTCGAGCAGATCCAGCGCGGGCTGACGGCCGTCGAGGACGAGTGGGTCTACATGCACCGCGGGCTCGGCATTCCCGGCCGCGTCGAAACCCACGCGGACGGCTCGATCACGGCGCCGGCGACCGACGAGGCGTTCATGCGCGAGCACTTCAAGGAGTGGAAGCGGCTGATGAAGGCGCGCGGCAACTTCGCCATCCAGCGCGAGCCGTGACATGAACGCGCCGGCGCCGTTCGACCCCTCGCGCAGTTCCTACTACGTCACCGACGCCCTCTATCGCGAGCTGATCGAGAATTTCTCCGACTGGCAGAACGACGACCGCGCGGTCGCCGACGCCGCGGTGCGCGACGAGTTCCGTCGCCTCCTCGAACGCGAGGCGCGGCTTCTCGACCAACTCCGCTACGACGACTGGCTCGCCATGTATGCGGCCGAGTGCATCTACTGGGTGCCCGCCACGCCGAATGCCGGCGATCCGCGGCGCGAGATCGCGGTCATGTTCGACGACCGCCGCCGGCTCGAGGATCGCGTCTATCGGCTGCGCACGGGCTTCGCCTGGTCACAGGCGCCGGCCTCGCGCACGGTACGCCTCATCGGCAACGTCGAGGTGTTTGCTACCGCTCGCGACGACGCACGCATGCTGCGCTCGAACTTTCTCATCAGCGAGTTCTGGGGCGACGAGACCCGCGTTCTCACCGGCTGGGCCGGCCACCGCGTCGTGCGCGACGCGGACCGGTGGAAGATTGCGGCGAAGCAGGTGAACCTGATCGACTGCGATCAGTCGATCCGCAATCCGAGCATCATCCTGTAGGACGAGGTGAAACCTCGACGATGCTCCAACCGCGCGCGTCATCGAAGTGCCGACGACGCCCGTTGCTCCCGCCGCCGCGATCGCGCGCGCAGCCGATCACCGGCGCCGATCACTTGACCGGCTCCGGTTGCGGTTCGTACTGCGCCTGCGCGCGCTGCTCGACCGGCTTGGTCGTCCGCGTGAGGTTGTAGGCAGTGTTGACCAGGGCCATGTGCGAGAACGCCTGCGGAAAGTTGCCGACGAGCCGCTGCCGGCGCTGATCGTACTCCTCGCTCAAGAGGCCGACATCGTTGGCAAGTCCGATGAGACGGCGAAACAGCCGCTCGGCGTCGGCGATCCGGTCCTGCAGCGTGTAGACGTCGACAAGCCAGAAGCTGCAGGCCAGGAAAGCGCCCTCGCCCGGCGGCAGCCCGTCGTCCGCGTGCGCGGTGTCGTAACGCATGACCAAACCGTCGCGCAGCAGACGCCGTTCGATTGCGGCGACCGTTCCTTTCACGCGCGGATCGGATACCGGCAGGAAGCCGACGCAGGGCAACAGCAGGAGACTGGCGTCGAGTTGCTTGGAGCCGAAGGACTGCACGAAGGTTCCCAGGTCCGGGTCGAACCCCTTGGCGCACACCTCCGCGAAGATCGCTTCCCGCAGCCGGCGCCATTCGTCGAGCGGGCCCTCAAGCCCGAACGTTTCCGCGCTCTTGATCGCCCGATCGAACGCGACCCAGGCCATGACCTTGGAGTGGGTAAAGTGCCGCGGCGCCGCGCGAACCTCCCAGATTCCCTGGTCTGGTTCGGTCCATATCCGCTTGAGATGATCGAGGAACGCGATCTGTGCGGGCCAGCCTGATTCGTTGCCCGACAGCCCGCCACGGCGCGCCTGGTGGTGCACGTCCATGATCTCGCCGAACACGTCGATCTGGAGCTGGCTGTGGGCGGCGTTGCCGATGCGCACCGGCGCCGAATTCTCGTATCCGGGCAGCCAAGGAGCGATCCACTCGGCGAGCCGCCGCTCGCCGGCAATGCCGTACATGATCTGAAGCTGGTTGGGACTGCCGGCGACGGCGCGCAGCAGCCACTCGCGCCACGCCTGCGCTTCTTCGTAATAGCCGGCATGCATTGCGCCGAGCAGCGTGAGCGTGGCGTCGCGCAGCCAGCAGTAGCGATAGTCCCAGTTGCGCGCGCCGCCGATCTGTTCCGGCAACGACGTGGTCGGCGCCGCAACGATGCCGCCGGTCGGTTCATAGGTGAGCGCCTTGAGCGTGATCACCGAGCGCACGACGGCTTCCGACCACTGCCCGGCCGGCCGGCATCTGGCCGACCAGTCCCGCCAGAATGTCTCCGTCTCGTGCATCGCCATGGTCGGATCGAACGGCGACGGCAGCGGCCGGTGCGAGGGCAGGTAGCTCAGGACGAACGGGATCGTGTCGCCCTGATTGATCGTGAACTCGCCGACCGTGGTGAAATCCTTGCCGCGCAAATGCACCGGCGTGTGCACGATCACCATGTCCGGACCGGCGATGGCGCGCAGCACGCCGTCTTCGAGCCGCGACACCCACGGCACGATCGCGCCGTAGCCGAAACGCAGGATCAATTCCGCTGCCATCGCCACCCGGCCGCGGGCTCCCACCACAAGCCGCACGATGGCGGAGTGGCGACCGCGCAGCGGCATGAAATCGATCAGAGTGGCGACGCCATCGTCGGTCTCGAAGTGAGTTTCGAGCACCAGGGTGTTGCGACGATAGCGCCGCGTGATGCGCGCTTGCGCCACCGGCGCGATCGACCAGCGGCCGTGCTCGGGCGTGCCAAGGAGCGCGGCAAAGCACGCCTCCGAATCGAAGCGCGGACAACAGAACCAATCGATCGAGCCGTCGCGCGAAACGAGCGCCGCCGTGCGGCAGTCGCCGATCATCGCGTAGTCTTCGATGCGGCCGGCCATGTGCTGAGACGCTCAGGAAAAGTCGACGATGACTTTGATATCGTCGGGCTGACGCTCCAGCGATTGCGTCCATTGCTCCACCGGCTCGCGCCGGGTGATCAGCCGGTCGAGCCAGGATTTGTCCGCCTGCCGCAAGGCTTCGCCCGCCATCTCGTAATGCGCCCGATTGGCGTTGACGGTGCCGAACACCGTGTCGTTGTCGAGCACCATTGTGCGATTGAGCGCGCCGATGTCCACAGGGAAGTCGTGGCCCGGCGAGGTGACGCCGACGAGGCAGACGACGCCGGCTGCCGCGGTGCGGCCGAGCACGTCGCGCACGACGCCGGGCGCGCCGGTGCACTCCATCAGGATATCGGGCATGAGACTCCCGAGATTTTCAACTCCCTCCGCGTGGTAGGTCGCCCCGAGCGAGCGAGCGAGTACCCGCTTCTGCAGATTGTCGTGGTGGTCGAGCACGTGAACGTCCAGGCCGCGCTGCGCGCCCATGAGCGCCGCGAGCAGGCCGACCGCGCCGGCCCCGGTGACCAACAGCGTCCTTGGCTGCCAGGCGCGGGAGCGGCGGCCGATGCTTTCGGTGTGATCCCAGGCCTTGGCGACGATGCTCGTCGGTTCGAGCAGCACGCCGGCAATGCCGAGCGCGGAATCGACCTTGACGAGGAACTCCGGCTCGACGCGGAAATACTCGGAGCCGAAGCCGTCGCGTTCCTTGATGCCGCGCTCGGTGTAGCGGCCGTTGCGGCACATGTCCCATTCGCCGATGGCGCAGGCGGGACACGGCACCGGATCCGGCCGGCGCACGATGCCGACAACGAGATCGCCGACCTGGAAGCCGGAGCCGGCAGGTGCGTCCGACACTTCGCCGAGCGACTCGTGGCCGATGACCAGCCGCCGCCGGCCGGGCGGCGCCCAACCATACTGGCCAGAGACGATATCGCGATCAGTGCCGCAGACGCCGATTGCGAGCGTGCGCACCAGCACCGTGCCATCGCCCGAAGGAGGATCGGGAATGTCTTCGACACGGGCCGAATCAGCGATCCCGGGCGCGACGGTCAAGGCGCGCATGATTTGATTCCGCAACGACGCAATGGTCTGTAACTGCGCAAGGTCTGTCCGCAACGTCAGGAGATGCGCCGCCCAAACTTTAAATCGGCGGACGCGCCCGAAGGTTCCCGCGTCAGCAACGGCGGAACAAATCGCCGGCCGCGGAGTTCCATCCTGTCAGCGGGAGAGTTGCGGTCGGTCGGGTCGCATGCAAGCCATTGGACGCAAGCACTGGGCGATTGCCGAAGGCTACATTCCCTCGGAAAGTTCGTTTTCCGACCGCGCCCTGATCTCGCATGAGACGGCGTGCATCCTCAATGCCGGGGACGATGCGGCCCACATCGTCATCACGGTGTTTTTTGTCGACCGCGAGCCCGTCGGTCCCTATCGCGTCACGGTCGCGCCGCGGCGCACGCTGCATTTGCGATTCAACGATCTCAAGGACCCGGCCCCGATCCCGCGCGACACCGACTTTTCCTCTGTGTTCGAGTCTGACGTTGCGATCATCGTGCAGCATACGCGGCTCGACTCGCGGCGCGCCGAAGTCGCACTGATGTCGACGACCGCTTACGCCGAAGCATGAACGCGTTGTGCGTTGCCGCAAGCCCGGGCGCGACCGTCGGTGAATTCAGAAAAGCCCTGGAGAATGAGGACAGTAACGGGATTCCGTCGCGAAAATGGTTCTGCGGCACTGCATCAGGGCGGGAACGAAAGGTGGCTTCACGAGTTGTTGACTCACTGAAACCTTGAGGGTGTGTCCGTGAGCCTCGTCGTCATTTCCAACCGGGTAGCGCAGTCCGGGCCCGATGAGCCGGTTGCCGGAGGATTGGCGGCTGCGTTGATCCCGATGGTCAAGGAATCCGGCGCGATCTGGGTGGGTTCGAGCGGCCAATCCGGCGACCCAACGGGGACAAGAGACTCTTTCGCCAAGATCGAAGCGCTCGGCGCCGGCGCGCTCGCGACCGTGAACATGCCGGCGAAACATTACGCCGGCTTCTACGAGGGCTTCGCCAATTCGGCTTTGTGGCCGGCGCTGCATTCACGGCCTGATCTCATCAGGGTCGCGCCGGACGATTACCAGTCGTACCGCGAGATCAATGCGTTCATGGCGCGCGCGCTCCTGCGCTTCAACAAGCCGGAGACCGTATTTTGGGTTCAGGACTACCACTTCCTGGCGCTCGGCGCCGAACTGCGGCGGCTCAGCGTCCGCCGTCCGATCGGCTTTTTCCTGCACACGCCCTGGGCCGAGCGGCGCACGATGGCGGCGGTGCCGAACCACGCCGATCTGGCGTGGGAGATGCTGGCCTACGATCTCATCGGCTTCCAGACGGTCGAAGACCGGAGGAATTTCGAGGAATATCTGAACCACGAATTTGGCCTCACGGCCGTCGACGGCACGATCGCGACCGAATGGGGATGGACGCAGCTCGCAACCTTTCCGATCGGCATCGACGTCGACGAATTCGCGGCGCTTGCGCCCAAGGCACTCGCGCGAGCGGACGTGGCGCGGCTGCGCGCGAGCTTGCACGGCGCGAAGCTCGTTTTCGGCGTCGACCGCCTGGACTACTCGAAGGGCTTGGCGAGCCGCGTGCGCGCGTTCGACCGCATGCTCGAGATTGAGCCATCCTTCAAGCGGGGAGTCTCGCTGCTCCAGGTCGCGGTGCCCTCGCGCGCAAACATCCGCGCCTACCGCGAGCTCAAGGCGGACCTCGCCGCCTTGGTGAGCGAGGTCAACGGTCGCCACGGCGAGGTTGACTGGACGCCGATCCGCTATCTCAACAAGGCCTACTCGCAGCTCACGCTCGCCGGCTTCTATCGCACGGCGCATGTCGGCCTGGTCACGCCGCTGCACGACGGCATGAATCTCGTCGCCAAGGAATACGTGGCGGCACAGAATCCCGCCGATCCGGGCGTGCTGGTGCTGTCCTGCTTCGCCGGCGCGGCGAAGGAGCTCGACGCCGCCCTCCTCGTCAACCCGCACGACATCGACGGAACGGCGCGGCGGATCGCGGCCGGCCTGGTCATGAGCATCGACGAGAGGCGCGAGCGGTGGCAGACGATGATGACCAAGTTGGAACGGGCGTCGGTGCGCAACTGGTTCTCGAGTTTTCTGCATACGCTGACTGAACTGCGCCACGCTCCGCCGCTGCCGACGAAATTGCCGCATGTCCTCGACCTCGGCGGCTACCGCGTGGCGCGCGGGCGCTGACCCGCGTGCTGGCGGCGGTGTGCGCGCGCTAGTGGTCCTTCGATTCTGACATTCGCATGCGACCCTGCCGAACCCGGATGCGAATGTTGGAATCGGACCACTACGGCAAGGCGCGCGTGTTCTCGGTCTTCGCCTTCACCGAGTGGAAAGTCTCCAATCCCGCATCGCGGGCCGCCTTCTGCAGGGAATGCCTGATTTCGTCGCGCTTCTCATGGATCGAGGCGATCGCCGGGCCCGTAGCGACGCCGAGTCCGACCAGCGCCGCTTCCGAGAGCTGCAGGCTCGCTTCGATCGTCTCCGGCACCGCGTCCGTCGCGCCAAGCTTGTAGAGGTGGCGGGCATGATCGGCGTCGCGCGCCCGTGATACGATCAAAACATCGGGGCGCATGGCGCGCACATGCGCGACCACCTGGTCGATGATGTTTGCGGAATGAATGGTGATGATGACGCCCGCGGCCCGCGCCAGCCCGCAGCTTTCGAGGAAACGCGGATCGGCGGCGTCCCCGTAATAGACCTCATGTTGAGCGCGGCGGTCACGACTGACGGTCGCCGCGTCGGAGTCGGCGGCGATATAGGAAATGCCGTGCTCGCGCAGGAGCCCGCAGACGACCTTGCCGACGCGACCGTAGCCGACGACGATCGCATGCCTCTCGCCGCCGGCCGGCCGCGCCGCGAGCTCCGGATCGACGCCTTTGCGCCACGCGAGCCTCACGATCTGGCGCGCCGCGAACGACAGGATCGGCGTCAGCGCCATCGTGACCGAGGTGACGGCAAGCGCGAAGCTCGCCAGAGCGGCGTCGATCAGGCCCGCAGCCGCCGCCATGCCGATGCCGACGAAGGCGAATTCGCCTCCCGGACCGAGCAGCAGCCCGGTCTCGACGGCGACCGGCCATGACAGGCGGAACAGCCTGCCAAGCCCGATCAGCAGCAGCGATTTGACGGCGATCAGACCGGCGACGCTCGCCAGGAGCAACACCGGCTCATGCAGCAATTCGCGGAGATCGACGCCCATGCCGACCGTGAAAAAGAAGAGGCCGAGCAGGAGGCCCTTGAACGGCGCAACCGTCGCTTCGATGGCCTTGCGGTATTCGGTTTCCGCCAACAGCAGCCCGGCAACGAAGGCGCCGAGCGCCATGGAGAGGCGCGCCTGGTCGGCGATCACTCCGGCCGCGACGATCACGAACAGCACGGCGGCAATGAACACTTCGCTCGAGCGCGCGGTCGCTACGAGGCGGAACAGCGGACGCAGCAGCACGCGGCCGAATACGACAATGACGGTGACAGCGATCGCCGCCTGCAGCAGCGCGGTCGCAAGGCTGGCGAAGACCGAACGGCCGGATTGGCCGGCCAGGATCGAGACGAACAGCAGGATGGGGATGACGGCGAGATCCTGCGCGAGCAGAACCGAGAAGCT
>Ga0335081_10014127_pt1 | contig 12919 bp, 5 predicted proteins | sample Lox_Sample_35_FD_206713 | JGI IMG/M metagenome (GOLD analysis project Ga0335081, IMG submission 206713) | Soil microbial communities from Loxahatchee National Wildlife Refuge, Florida, United States - Lox_Sample_3.5 | ecosystem: Environmental > Terrestrial > Soil > Wetlands | place: USA: Florida...
TTGAAGTCGGCGGTCAGCTGCCGGGAGCCCATCACGGCGTAGGCGCCGCCGTAGGACTTGCGGATCGTGATCGTCACCTTCGGCACGTCGGCTTCCACGACCGCGGAGAGGAACCGGCCGCCGCGCTTGATAATGCCGTTCTTCTCCTGCTCGGCCCCCGGCAAGAACCCGGGTGTGTCGACGACGAACACCAAGGGGATCTCGAACATGTCGCAGAACCGGATGAACCGGGTTGCCTTGTCGGAGGCTTCGTTGTCGATCGACCCGGACAGGTGCATGGGCTGGTTGGCCACCACGCCGACCGGACGGCCGTCGACCCGGGCGAACCCGGTGATGATCGCTGGCCCGGCCTGCGCGGCGACGTCGAGGAAGTCGCCGTCGTCGAAGATCCGCAGCAGGATCTCGTGCATGTCGTAGGCCATGTTGTCGGAATCCGGCACGATCGAGTCGAGTTCCAGGTCGGTCGGAGTGATCTCCGGCTCCAGTCCGGGGTTGACGATCGGCGGTTTATCGAAGCAGTTGGACGGCAGGAACGACAAGAAGTCCCGCACGTACTGAAACGCGGCCGCCTCGGAATCGACAACCTGATGGATATTGCCATAGCGGGCCTGGGCGTCCGCGCCACCCAGCTCGTCAAGACTGACCTCTTCGCCGGTGACTTCCTGGATCACATCGGGCCCGGTGACGAAGAAGTAGCCCTGGTCGCGCACCGCGACGAGGAGATCGTCCTGGATCGGCGAATAGACCGCTCCCCCAGCGCATTTGCCGAAGATGAGGGAGATCTGCGGCACAATCCCGGACAACAATTCGTGGCGTCGGCCCAGCTCCGCATACCACGCCAGCGAGGTCACCGCGTCCTGGATGCGCGCGCCACCGGAGTCGTTGATGCCGATGATCGGGCACCCGACCATCGCACACCACTCCATCAGCTTGGCCACCTTGCGACCGAACATCTCGCCGACCGTGCCACCGAACACCGTCTGGTCGTGGGAGAACACCCCAACCGGCCGGCCGTTGATCATGGCGTGCCCGGTGACAACCCCGTCGCCGTACAACGCGTTGGGGTCGTTGGGGGTGCGGGCCAGCGCGCCGATCTCCAAGAAGGTGCCGGGATCGACCAGCGAGTGGATGCGAGCGCGGGCACTGGGGATGCCCTTCTTGTCGCGCTTAGCCGCCGCCTTCTCACCGCCGGGCTCTTTGGCCAACTCCAGGCGAGCGTGCAGCTCGGCCAGCTTTTCGGCCGTGGTGTGGACGATGGGAGCTGGCACGGTCTCCGTCACTACTTGCCTACCTCACTCGTCGGGCTACGTTTCGCCTCGATCTTGTGCTCGATCTTGTTCAAGGCCTGGCTCATGTGTTCGCCGACCTTGGCGATGATCGGCTCATCGATGGCCTGGATGTGCTCGCCACCGATCGGCACGACCTCGAGGCCGGAAACGTACTCACCCCAGCCGCCGTCCGGCTTGCGGGTCGCGTACCGCGGCTCGAACATGATCGCGTCGTCATGGTAGCGATCCGCCATGTAGAGGGTGACATGCCCGTCATACGGCTGGATTTGGGCGGTGTCGATCGCCCGCTGGTCCAGATACGACGTGCGCTGGTGTTCGATGATCCCGGCCGGGATCTGCACACCGCTGGCTTTGACCGCGTCGAGCACCAGCCGGACCTGGCCGCCGTCGTCGAGCTCCTCGAGCTGCTCGTACGGGATCTCGCCGACGGTGACGTTGAATGTCTTCTCGGCGAACCGGGCATAGCGCTCCCAGCGCTTGCGGATCTCCTCCTTGGTCTGCGGGATCTCCTCGCCCGGGCGCACCGCGTCGATCAGCCCGACCCATTCGACGTCCTTGCCCATCCGCTTCAGCCCGATCGCGCACGCGTAGGCCAGCGCTCCACCGAGCGACCAGCCGGCCAGAATGTACGGCCCGTCGCCCTGCATCTCGATCAGCTTCGGCACGTACTGCTGTGCACGCTCTTCGATCGTGCCCTCGACACGCTCGAAGCCGTACATCGGGGTGTCCGCCGGCAGCCGGTTGAGCAGCGGCTCGTACACCACCGTCGAACCGCCGGCCGGGTGGAACACGAACACCGGCACCCGCGACGCATCCTTTGGTCCCTCGGGCCGGGGCCGCAGGGTGCGAACGAACCCGTCGATCCGGCCGGCCTCCAGGTAGCTGCGCACCTTGTCCGCCAGCGCTTCGATGTTCTCCGACGTCAGCACGTCCTCGGCGGTGATCGGACCTTCCGCGCGCTCCGAAAGCCGCTGCGCCATCTTGGCGGCGGTGTCGCCGTCCAGCTTGGGCAGTGTGTTGAAGATGCCGCCCGGGGACTTCCCCGTGACGATCGCCCACGTGGCGAAGGTGACCCGCTCGGCGGCGTCGCGCGGCGGCACGTCGGAGTTGAGCGCCTTGGCGACCGCCTGCTGGTTGAGCGCGTCAGCGGCTCCCTTCAGGTTCGGCTGACCACCGTTAGCGGTGGGGCCCGAGGGATTCGTCGGTGGCGGCGGAATCGGGATGTCCGACGCCGGCGGTGGCGGTGGGGTCGGTGCCTGCTGCGCCTTTTCGGACTTGCCGTGCAGCAATTCGGCCTGCGCCCTGGCGATTTCCTCGGCGGTCTGGGTCTTCTGGTACTCGTGCAGTTGCTCCACCTCGTCGCGATGCTCGACCGCGTACTCGATCAGCTTCTCGACGTTGTAGAGGTTGGCATCGCGCACCGCCGTCAACTGGATGGGCGGCAGGTCGAAGTCGTACTCGACACGGTTCTTGATCCGCACCGCCATCAGGGAGTCCAGGCCCAGCTCGATCAGCGGCACCTCCCACGGCAGGTCTTCGGGCTCGTAACCCATCGCGGCCCCGACGATCGCGCCCAGCCGCTGCCCGATGGTCTCGCCGGAATCCGGCGACCATTTGGTGAAGTCGCTCGGCAAATAGCGGGCGGTCAGGCTATCCGAGAGTGTTTCGGCCTCGGCGTTCTCGACAGGGGCAGCTTCCGGCACGGCCGTCGCAGCTCCGGTAACCGACGGCGTGATCGCCGCGCCGGCGCCGACCGCGGCCGGCAACACCGATTCGGAGCCGGACCGGGCAACCAGTGCGTCGTACACCAGCGTGAACGACTCGTCGATGCGGGCGTGCACCTGAACCGACGCGCCGCCGGGATGCCGCGCCATCGTCGTCACCAGCCGAGCGCCGTCGGCGGGCACCGCACGCTGCTCCGCCGCCGTCAATTGCGCGTCGGGAAGCACTTGGGCCGCAGCGGCTCGCACCAACGCCGCCAGATCGGTGTTGCCCCGGGGCGCGTATTCCCAGGCGTGGCGGCCATCCGGCAGCGCGACATGGGTTCCCGGCATGATCACCGAACCGTCGCCGGAGAAGTGCACATCCAGCCAGTGCTCTTTGCGCTTGAACCGGGTCGGCGGGATATTCGCGTAGTCCCGGGGTCCGGTGGCGCGGGTGAACAGAGTCCCTATGTCCAGGTCGTGACCATAGACGTAGAGCTGCGCCATGGTCGAGATCATCGACTCGACTTCGTCTTGCTTGCGGGCCAGCGTCGGGATCAGCTGGGCGTCGTGCAGACCGGCCGACGCCGTGGTCAGGCCCACCTGCATCAGCGCCACCGGGTTGGGCGCCAACTCCACGAAAGTGGTGTGCCCGCTGTCGACGGCGTTGCGGATCCCGTGGGTGAAGTAGACGGAATGCCGCAGACCCTTCTTCCAGTACTCGACGTCGTGGATCGGCTCGGTGCCGGGCTTGATGTAGCTGCCCTCGTGCACCGTCGAGAAGATCCCGGCCGTCGGACTCATCGGCTTGATTCCCTGCAGCTCCGCGGTCAGCTCACCGAGCAGCGGGTCCATCTGCGAGGTATGGCTGGCGCCCTTGGTCTGGAACTTGCTGGCGAACTTGCCCTCCGACTCCGCGCGGGCGATGATCGCGTCCACCTGCTCGGGCGGCCCGCCGATAACCGTTTGGGTGGGCGCGGCATAAACGCACACCTCCAGATCGGGGAAGTCGGAGAACACCGTCTTGATCTCGTCGGCGGAATACTCCACCAGCGCCATCAACCGGATGTACTCACCGAACAGCATCGCCTCGCCCTCGCCCATCAGATGCGAGCGGGAACAGATGGCCCGGGTGGCGTCGCGTAGTGACAGGCCGCCGGCGAAGTAGGCCGACGCGGCTTCGCCCAACGACTGGCCGACCACCGCGGCGGGTTTGGCACCGTGCTGCTTGAGCAGCTCACCCAGCGCGATCTGGATCGCGAAGATCGTGACCTGGGTGGTTTCGATACCGTAGTCCTGCGAGTCGTCAAGGATCAGCTCGAGCACCGAGTAGCCCAGCTCGTCTTGGACCAATGCGTCGACCTTTTCGATCCATTCGGCGAAAACCTCGTTGCGCAAGTACAGGCTCTTGCCCATCTTGCGGTGTTGCGCGCCGAATCCGGCGAGCACCCACACCGGGCCGTTGGTCACCGGCCCGTCAACGCTGAACACGTTCGGCCGCTGCTTGCCCTCGGCGACCGCCCGCAGGCCCTTGATGGCTTCGTCGTGGTCGTGAGCCAGCACCACCGCGCGCGAGCGGCCGTGGTTGCGCCGCGACAACGACCGCCCGATCGACTCGAGCGACGACGCCTGGCCTTCGGGGCTTTCTATCCAGTCCGCCAGGTCCGCGGCTGCGGCCTTCTTGCGTGAGGTCAAGAACGCCGAAACCGCCAGCGGAATCAGGGGTGCCTTGGAACCTTCTTGAGCCTCTTGCGCCGCAAGTTCTTCCAGCGCGATCTCTTTAAGCCGCAGGGCCTCTTCGGTCACGCCCGGCAGTTCGGGCTCTTCCTCGTCGGCCGCAGCTGTGTCGGTGATGATCTCGCCGAATTCGTCGAACCGCAGCGAGTAGCCTTCGAACGTGGGCGTTTCGGTCGCTTCGGCGCCGGCGCCGGTCGGCGCAACAGGCTGAGCCTCCGGTTCCGGTTCACGCTCGACGACATCGCGCGGCAGTACCTCGCGCACCACTAGGTGCGCATTGGCCCCACCGAAGCCGAAGCTGGACACCCCGGCAAGCGCGTAGCCGCTGTAGCGTGGCCAGTCGGTGACGGTGTCGACCATCTTCAACCGCATGGCGTCGAAGTCAATGTAGGGGCTGGGTCCGGCGAAATTGATCGACGGCGGCAGCTTGTCGTGCTGCAGCGCCAGCACCACCTTGGCCATGCTGGCCGCGCCGGCCGCCGACTCCAGGTGGCCGACATTGGTTTTCACTGCGCCCAATAGCGCCGGACGGTCGGCGGGACGTCCCCTACCGACGACCCGGCCCAGCGCCTCCGCCTCGATCGGGTCACCGAGGATGGTGCCGGTCCCGTGCGCCTCGATGTAGTCGACGGCGCGCGGATCGATGCCGGCGTCCTTATAGGCCCGGCGCAGTACGTCGGCCTGCGCGTCCTGGTTGGGCGCGATCAGACCGTTGGACCGGCCGTCATGGTTGACCGCGCTGCCGGCGATCACGGCCAGGATCTGATCGCCGTCGCGGCGGGCGTCGTCGACCCGTTTGAGCACCAGCATGCCGCCGCCCTCGGAGCGGGTGTAGCCGTCGGCGTCCGACGAGAACGACTTGATCCGGCCGTCGGGAGCCAGCACCGCGCCGATCTCGTCGAAGCCGAGCGTCACCAAGGGCGTAAGCAGCGCGTTGACACCGCCGGCGATCGCCACGTCGCATTCGCCGTTACGCAGCGCCTGCACCGCCTGATGGGTAGCGACCAGTGAGCTGGAGCAGGCGGTGTCGACCGCGACCGAAGGGCCGCGGAAGTCGTAGAAGTAGGACACCCGGTTGGCGATGATCGATGTGGCGGTGCCGGTGATCGCGTAGGGGTGCGCGACGGTCGGATCGGATACCGCCAGGAACTGGTAGTCGTTGTTCGAGACGCCGATGTACACGCCGACGGCCTCGCCGCGCAGGTTCGACGCCGGGATGCGGGCGTGCTCAAGCGCCTCCCAGGTCAGCTCCAGCGCCATCCGCTGCTGCGGGTCGATGTTGTCGGCTTCGGTCTTGGCCACCGCGAAGAACTCGGAGTCGAAACCCTTGATGTCCTTCAAGTAGCCGCCGCGAGTGCGGGCCCGCGCGACCCGCTGGGCGATCCGCGGCTCTGCGATGAATTCCGACCAGCGGCCCTCGGGCAGATCGGTGATGGCGTCGCGGCCTTCCAGCAGCGCCTGCCAGGTTTCGTCGGGGCTGTTCATGTCGCCGGGCAGCCGGGTGGACAGGCCCACGATCGCGATGTCGACGCGCTCGGCGGGGCCGTTGCGCGACCAGTCGGCGTCGTCGAGGCCGCCATCTGCCGTTTCGGGCTCGCCCTCGATGATCCGGGTCGCCAGCGATTCGATGGTCGGATGCTGGAAAGCCACCGCGACCGACAGCGTGACACCGGTCAGGTCTTCGATGTCGGCAGCCATCGCCACGGCATCCCGCGACGACAATCCCAGCTCGACCATCGGCACCGACTCATCGATCGCGTCGGGTGACTGTCCGACGGCCTTGCCCACCCAGTTGCGCAGCCACTGCCGCATCTCGGGGACCGTCATGTCGGTCTTCTTGGCGGGCACGTCCCCGCCAGCGACCGGGGTGGCGTTTCCGGAGTTGTCGGAGTTCTCCAATGGGTCCGATCCTGTGTCAGCCATGGTTCTGCGAGCTCAGTCTGTTGCGCGGGCGAAGGCCGTCGGTGAACCGACACCGCTGCGCAGACTGCCGTCGAGGTAGGCGGCACGGCACGCGCGGCGCCCGATCTTGCCGCTGGAGGTACGCGGAATCGTTCCGGCCTGCACCAGAAGCAAGTCGCGGACGGTTATCCCATGCCGCACGGCGATGGCCGCCCGGATTTCGTCGGCAATGGGCTGGTAGTCGAGCTTGTGCGTACCGGGGGCGCGCTCGGCGACGATCACCAGCTGCTCGGAGGTGTCCTCGGGGTCGAATTTCAGGCCGGCGTGCGGGTTGTCGAACACCACCTGGGGCAACTGGTTGGCGGGCACCGAGAAGGCGGCCACATAGCCGGTGCGCAACGCCCGGCTGGCTTCCTGCGCCGAGCACTCGAGGTCCTGCGGGTAGTGGTTGCGGCCGTCGATGATGACCAGGTCCTTGATTCGGCCCGCTATATAGAGGTGGCCGTGTAAGTAGGTGCCGTAGTCGCCGGTGCGTACCCACAGCCCGTCGTCGGCGGCACCCTCGGCGTGCGACTGGCTGATGCGCGACTTGAGGATGTTCCGGAAGGTCTGGTTGGTCTCTTCCTCCTTGCCCCAGTAGCCGACACCCAGGTTCTGGCCGTGCAACCAGATCTCGCCGATCTGCCCGTCCGGCAACTCGCTGGCGGAGTCGGGATCGACGATGACCGCCCACTCGTCGACGCCGATGACGCCAGCGGAAACCTGCGCGACGGCGTTCGGCGCATCGGGGGCCACCTCGACGAAGCGTTGGTTGTTGAGCTCGTCGCGGTCGACGTGGATGACTGTTGGCGCCTCGTCCATCGGGGTGGTCGAGACGAACAGCGTCGCCTCGGCCAGACCATAAGACGGCTTGACCGCGGTCGCGCGCAATCCGTAGGGCGCAAACGCTTCGTAGAACTTGCGCATCGAGACCGGGGACACCGGCTCGCTGCCGTTAAGGATCGCCTTGACGTTGCTCAGGTCCAGCGGCGGCTCATCGTCTTTGGGCACACCGCGCACCGCGGCATGCTCGAAGGCAAAGTTCGGCGCGACGGTGAAGAGCTCGCAGTCCGGGGCGTCATCGGGCTTGCGCGCCATCTCCCGGATCCACCGGCCGGGCCGGCGCACGAACGCAGCCGGCGTCATAAAGGTGAAGTTGTGACCGAGCACCGGTGACAGCAGCGCCGTGATCAGGCCCATGTCATGGAAGAACGGCAGCCAGCTGAGCCCCCGGTCACCGTCTTTACCTTCGAGGCCAACCAGCACCTGCAGCACGTTGGTGGGCAAGTTCAGATGGGTGATCTCCACGCCGGTCGGGGTCCGGGTGGAGCCGGAAGTGTACTGCAGATAGGCGATGGTGTTCTCGTCGGCATCGGGCTCCTGCCAGGTGGACCCGACCTCGTTGGGCACCGCATCGACTGCGATGACGCGCGGCCGTTCCTTAGCCCCACGGGCGCGGATGAACTTACGGACGCCTTCGGCAGCGTCGGTAGTGGTCAGGATTGTCGACGGGGTGCAGTCGTCGAGCACCGCATGCAAGCGACCGACGTGACCCGGCTCGGCCGGGTCGAACAACGGCACCGCGATCCGGCCTGAGTACAGCGCGCCGAAGAAGGAAATGAGGTAGTCCAGGTTCTGCGGGCACAGGATGGCGATGCGGTCACCCGGCTGGGTGACCTGCTGCAGACGGGCGCCCAGGGCACGGTTTCGGGCACCGAAGTCGGACCAAGAGATGTCGCGCGCCACGCCGTCACGTTCAGTGGAAAAGTCCAGGAATCGGTAGGCCAGCCTGTCGCCACGAATCTTCGCCCATTTCTCAACGTGACGAACCAGGTTGCTGTTAGGGGGGAACCTGATCTTTCCATTCACGATGAACGGGTTGTGGTACGCCATGCGCCCTCTCCTGTCAGAACACTTTCCGGTCGGCTTCGCCGACGCTTACCTCCGCGCGCTCGCTGGTCCTCGCACGGCACACGCTTACGCGAGCACCGGTCAATGCCAGCCTCGCCGCCCGTCGGGTCAACCACAAAGTTTCTTACTACTCTTAACTTTCTCTTAATGTTAAGGGGCGGCGCGCGGCAGACCAAATCACAAGGTACCGCTGATCGCCCCCGGTGGCGGATTACCTGGCGCTGTGTCCTGCTAACAGCCCCATCTCGGGCCGTCCGGCCCGCATCGGCGATTCACCGGTCACCTTTGTTTGGGGTGTGGCGCGTTTTCAATGAGGGCGTGCGCCCAGTTCAGCGTCCAATCCGTCGCCGGCACCCCGTCCAGGTTCCAAAACTCGGTGGTGGCATACATCGCGTGCACCGGCTGACCGGCGCCACCGGCCAGCGTGTTCAGCGTGTTGGGCAGGTTAGGGACGCTAAACGCCTCGTCCGGGGCGGCGCAGATGAGGTCACCGGGGGCGCAGATCTCGTTGGTCTTGCCGTTGAGCGCACCGAAACCACCGGGCCGTGCACCGGTCATGGTCAACCCGAGACCGGACAACATCGGCACCTCTTGCAAGGTGACCTCGGCGCCCTGGCCCGGCGGGTCGGGCCCGACATCATTGCCCACTCCCGGCTGGCGACGACCGTCGGCGATCAGCGTCACACCGAGTACCAGGTCATCATCGACGGGTCCGCGGCCATTGCCGATATCGCTGGCGATATCGCCGGCGATCACCGCGCCCTGCGAGAAGCCCATCAGCGCGTAGCTGGTCAACGGGCAATTGTTGTTCATGTCGGTCATCGCCTGGACCGTCGCGCGGGTGCCCTCGGCCCGGCTGTCGTTGTAGGACATCTGCGTGTCGCCGCTGAGCGGATTGTGGAACTGCGCCGTGTAGGCGACCGTGTACGTCTGTACCCGCGACGAGGGGAACTGCTGGGAGATCGGCGTAGTCACCTTGCGCAGCAATGCATTTGGGAACTGCACTGGGTTAAGTGGATCGTCCTGCGGGGACGACTCCCAAGTACCGGGAACGGCAATCAGCTGCACGTCCGGGCAGGAAGCGGGTTGAGACGCGGGTCGCGGCTTGTGCGGGTGGGTTGTCGTAGCAGACGGAGGCAGCACGCCGGGCGGCACCGCGCTGGGCGGTGATTCGGGGCTGCGCAGCAAAACCACCACGGCGACGATGACCAACAACACGACGCCCGCCACCGTGAGAGCGGCGACCCAGGCGAGGATTCGGTGGCGTTTACGCCGGGCGTTGGTGGTCATGTTCTCCTGCTGGCAGACCTCGTAACCGATACCGCCGAGTGTGTTTTAGTGACACGCTCGTGCGGCGTCCCCTGGCGGGGGTTTGGGTTCTGGCCTCACCGCCCACGGCCGCCGCTTTGCGCGGATCGGTCTTACGCGGACTCGCCAGGCCGGCGCTATGCGCTGGTCTGGCCCGCCGTCTCCAGCGCTACCGCTGGAACTGCTGACGAACGGCGCCGTGGTCCCGACTGGACCACAACTGGCGTATCCGGCCAGTCACGGTGGATTAAGTTATGCCGCCAGCCTATCTTCGCCATACGACAGCCGTGCCGCCGACAAGCCGACGTTAGAGCACGCCAAAGTGCACTCACATACACCCCAATAGTTCGGAACCCCCCAGACGGTACCGGCTCGTCGCACGGCAGCGTCCGTCCTCCCGGCGCCGCCAAGCGACGCTCGGCCTGTCCGGGGCTGCCTGGTTAGCGGATGGCGCCGACGATATCGCCCGACATGGCACCCAGCTGCGGCGCCCACGAGCCCCAGCCGTTGTCACCGCCGCCGGGGAAGTCGAAGTGGCCGTTGTGCCCGCCGACGCTGCGGTACTGCTGGTAGAACATCCGGCTGGTGCCCATCGCCTCGCCGGCCTGGCCGATCATGGCGGCGGGATCACTGGCCCCCTCGTTGGTCGGGCTGAAGACCCACACCCGGGTGTTGTTCTCCGCCAGCAGCGCGGCATGCATGTACGGGTCATGCCACTTCCACCGGCCCAGCTGCGGGGCTCCCCACATTCCGTTGCCATCCACACCGCCGAATTGCTGCAGGCCGGCCAGGATCGAACCGTTCGTCGTGGTGTTCGACGGGTACAGGAACCCCGACAGCGAGCCGGCGAAGCCGAAGCGGTCGGGGTGGAATGCGGCCAGCGCCATCGCGGCGTAGCCGCCCTGAGAGGCACCCACCGCGGCATGCCCGCCAGGTGCCAGACCCTTGTTGGCGGCCAGCCAATCGGGCAGCTCGCTGGACAGGAAGGTGTCCCACTGCTTGCTGCCGTCCTGCTCCCAGTTGGTGTACATGCTGTACGCGCCGCCGGCGGGCGCCACCACTGAGATCCCCTTGCCGGCCAGCGTGTTCATCGCATTACCCGCGGTGACCCAGTTGCTGACATCCGGGGCGGCGTCGAAGGGGTCCAGCAGATACACCGCGTGCGGCCCGCCGGCCAGGAACGCCACCGGGATGTCGCGGCCCATCGCTGCCGAGGGAACCATCAGGCTTTCGTAACCCGCTGCCCTGGCTTTGCCGGTAGAGCCCCCCATCACCGTCACACCGCCCAGCCCGACCGATAGTGCGGCAACGCAGAACACCCGCAGAAGCGCTGACAGACCCCGTACGCCCCTCATGTCCACCCTCCATCGTCTAGTCGCTGCCTGCACAGTAACCAGCACCGCGTCAAGCCCGCCCCGCAGGGTAGTGAACTGGACCACACCGGGCCCGCGACGGGATGCCCCGCGAAGCTAACGGCGGCAACCCCGAAGGATCGCCGCCGTTAGTCGCGTTGCTATGGGACTAGGTTTCCTGATTGGCAGCACCGCCGGTGTTGGGCGTCGCGCCCAACGTCGCCTGCAGGTCAGGCTTCATGGCGTTGAGCTGCTGGCCCCAGTACTCCCAGCTATGGGTGCCGTTAGCGTCGAAGTTGAACGTCGCGTTGTGACCACCGGCCTGGTTGTAGGCGGCCTGGAACTTCAGGTTGCTGGTCCGCACGAAGCCCTCCAGGAACTTCGCGGGCAGGTTGTCGCCGCCCAGTTCCGACGGCTTGCCGTTACCGCAGTACACCCAGATGCGGGTGTTGTTGGCGACCAGCTTCCCGACCTGCAGCGACGGGTCATTGCGCGCCCACGCGGGGTCCTCCTTCGGTCCCCACATGTCCGCGGTCTTGTAGCCGCCGGCGTCGCCCATGGCCAAGCCGATCAGCGACGGCCCCATCTCCTGGGACGGGTCCAGCAGCGCCGACAGCGAGCCGGCGTAAATGAACTGGTCGGGGTGGTAGGCCGCCAAGGTCAGCGCCGACGACCCGGCCATTGACAGACCGACCGCGGCGCTGCCGTTCGGCTTGACCTGCTTGTTGCTCTGCAGGTACGCCGGCAGCTCGCTGGTCAGGAAGGTTTCCCACTTGTAGGTGGCGCAGCCGGCCTTACCGCAGGCGGGCTTGTACCAGTCGGAGTAGAAGCTGGACTGCCCGCCGACCGGCATGACGACCGAGAGGCCCGACTGGTAATACCACTCGAACGCCGGGGTGTTGATGTCCCAGCCGTTGTAGTCGTCCTGCGCGCGCAAACCGTCGAGCAGGTACACCGCGGGCGAGTTGGCGCCACCGCTTTGGAACTGGATCTTGATATCGCGGCCCATATCCGCGGAGGGAACCTCCAGGTACTCCACCGGCAGACCCGGGCGGGAGAACGCCCCAGCGGTCGCCGAGCCCCCCACGGCGCCGACCAGACCCGACAGCAGGGCCGCGCCCATGGCCCCGACCATGAGCCGGCGCGGCATACCTGCCACGGCGCCGCGAAACCTGTCAACAAGCGTCATCCTTGCTTCCTCATCCTTTCGGCGCATCCTTCGCCTGGGCGCATCCTCGATTACGTCGGTCCGCATGCGCTTGGGGCGCAGCGGTGCCCGTGTAGTCAACCACACCTTCGGCCGTCCGCTCGCATCGAGCGGGCCGCACAAACCTTCATTCGGCCATCGTTCCCAGCGATTTTCAGGCCGAACACGTGCGTACAAAATCGCGTTTCCGCATGTGCTTGACCGTCGTTGTCAGCTGGCGGGGGCTTAAATGTGATGTTGCTGTCAATATTTGGGGCCAGGCGGAAGGTGATTGGTTTTCAGATCTGTCGAAAATCATTCGGCCGAGCGCTCACCCGCGAGGGGGCGGCGACCCCGCCTCGGGCACCGGGAGCCCACACCTGGCGAGCTCGTAGAGCGGAACACGGTCGATTTGGTATTGGGTGAATTCGAAGGAATGAAGGACGTTGGCGACGAAGCGATGCAAGGTCATCGGGGCGCGCACGGAGCTGA
>Ga0335081_10014128_pt1 | contig 12919 bp, 9 predicted proteins | sample Lox_Sample_35_FD_206713 | JGI IMG/M metagenome (GOLD analysis project Ga0335081, IMG submission 206713) | Soil microbial communities from Loxahatchee National Wildlife Refuge, Florida, United States - Lox_Sample_3.5 | ecosystem: Environmental > Terrestrial > Soil > Wetlands | place: USA: Florida...
GCGTTACTTCGACGGCGACGAGAGCCGCTGGCGCAGTTCGTATCGTCCGGCGATCACGAGCTTGCGATTGATCGTGAGCCCGCTGGATTGGTTCTCGCAGAAGCCGCAAGCGATCACGCTTGAGTCGGCTGACGCGGTACGGTTCAGCCTGGCTCAGTAGGGACATACCCACTCATTCGAAAACCGCGAATGAGTGGGTGCGCCCGCTCCTCGAAGATTGCAATTGACAGTGGGTCGCAAAGGACCCACACTCAGCAGCATGCGATTAGCCGCGCTCTGTCTATTTACGTCTCTGCTCCTTCCGCCACTCAGTCAGGCACAAGTTCCGGTTTTCGTGATCACGCCGGAGGCAAGTACGATTAAGTTCTTCGTGAAGGCCTCGGTGGCGCTGGAGGGCAATTTCGGGAAGTGGGATGCGACCCTGACGTTCACCTCCCCTGACGTGACGACCGGAGTTTTGGAGGTGACGATTCAGGCGGCGAGCGTAAATACCGGAAGCGGCATGAAGGACGACAAGCTCAAGAGCAAGGACTTCTTCAACGTCAAGCAGGATCCACTGATCACCTTCCGGTCTTCGAAAATTGTACAGACCGGTCCGACAACGTTTGCCGTGCAAGGTAATTTCACCATACGCGGCGTCTCCAAACCGGAAACCCTGACGCTGACGATTTCCGGCAAAGGGACCGGCTCAGGCGCCATTAAGGGGACGATGGCCTTTGACCGTAAAGACTACGGGATGAACAGTGGCATTCCGTTCATCAAGATCGCCGACCGCGTCGAGGTGAATGTCGACCTCAAGGCAAAGCGCGTCAGCGGGCCGCCGGTGGTTTTCCAACAATAGTGTGCCGCCGGCTGAAGCCGGCTCGGCATTTTGTGGAGCAGGCTACCCAGGACTCCGTCCTGGGCTAGAGACAACTCCGCCCTCCGGGCTCGAATGGTGCAGGTCGCGCACAGCGATCATCCTCGCCCAGCCCACCTACCTGCCGCTTATCCTCTTGCCTAAAGCTTTGAGCGGAAAGCGCATGCCTTCGTAAAGAATCCTTCGGCTGAATTTGGATTTTCCCGCCTCGCGTTCGTAGAAGACGATGGGAAACTCGCGGAAGCTGACGCCCCGACGGTAAAGGTTGAACTTCATCTCCATGAGGAAGGCATAGCCTTCGGAGCGAATAGAATCGAGATCGATCTTGCGCAGGACGCCGGTCTGGTAGCCGACAAAGCCGGCGGTCATATCGCGTACAGGAACGCCGGTGAACAGACGAGCATAGAGATTCGCTCCGAAGCTGAGAAAGCGCCGGCGGACGTCCCAGCCTTGCGCGCCGCCCCCGGCAACATAACGCGAACCGATGACGACAGGATGGCTCTTGAGCAACTCGATCATCGTGGGCAACAGCTCGGGCGGATGCGACAGATCAGCGTCGGACTGAATGACATAGTCCGCAAGGTCCTCCTGCAAGATCTTCTTCATGGCATCGCGGCAGGCGGAGCCGTAGCCGGCTTTGCCCGGGCGCGCCAGCAAGTGAACGTGGGGATCGTCCGCCTGGATGCGGCGGATCTCGCCGGCGGTGCCGTCGGGCGAGTTGTCGTCCACAAAGAGAATCGATTCGGCGCCCGCTGCTTTGCGGATACGGCCGACGAGCGTGGCGATGTTGTCGCGTTCGTTGTACGTGGGGATGATGAGCATGGGGCCGGTGATCCAGTGTATCCTTCCGAACGATTACGCACCCTTCACGAGCGCGGCGACATCGTCAGCCGCACTGCGTCCGCCGATTCGATGGTGATCGATTCAGGCTGCTGCGAGACCCAGTCGAGCGGGGACGCGATAAAGCGCAAATTGGTGATCGCCGGACGTGACTTCAAGCGCCACTGACTTTCGTCGGCATCGAAGTAGGCGGCCAAATCGGAGCCGACCCAGGGAAAAAACCATATATCGGTAGAGACATTGGGCTGCACAACCAACCATTGCACGTCGCGCGTGCCATCGGCGCGGGTGATCTCCAGCTGTAGCCGCTCCGGTTTGCGCAGCTTCCACCAAAATGGGTAGCGCACCGTGATGCGCAGACGAATGAAGTCGAAGCCGCCGGGCCAGTCGGGCGCGCCGATTCTGGTCACGGATTCGCGCTCGTCGATGGTATACGTCCGCGCGGCAAGTCCAAGCGGCTGCGCTTGCATTACGATTCGCGCGGCCCGCGTGTCGTCACGCTCCAGCCCAACCACGCCTGGACTGAGCTGCTGCGACGAACGATAGTGCCGCACCATCCAGAACCACACTTCGGGCGTACGGGTGAAGTTCGGAATGCCGTCCACGGGAACGCTGAGGTAGTTTCGCGACCAGCGCTTGATCTCCGTCTCCGACATGTGCGCATAGTCGTCGTCGGGAAGGTACAAAGCTGCCGGGATCGATTTGCCCTCAAGGCCGGCGACCTCCAACTGCGTCAGGTACGGCCCGCTCGCGGTGTATGCCTGCATTAGTCCTCCGGCAACGTTGCGACGCGCTGCCAGCCCGAACATCGTTTGGTAGGGAAAAACGAAGATGGAGTCGTTCGGTCCGCTGTGCTGAGCGAGGAAGCTCGAGGCGGCATTCAGCATTCGCGGCGTGAGCGGCTCGAGGTAGCAGGCGCGATCGAACTCGCTGTAGCTAGGTGGGCATACCGTCATGGGATGGCGCAACTCCCCATAGAGGCGGATGATATTGGACGGGCGCAGCGCCGGACGCGAGAACAGCATGGAGCAGGCGAGCGCGAGGAACACGCCAACCAGCGACATCCGCCCTTCGAACGAGAACAGAATGACGCCGGCAAAGACAACCATGGCAAACTGGCCGATGATGACGTGACCGAGATCGGAGCGGACAAGCGCGCTCTGCATCACGACCAGCGCGAAGAGAAACGCGCCAGTCAGGAACGCCATGCGCTGCGTGCTCGCGATCCCTTCTTTGCGGCGGGTGACGAAGCGCAAAAGGAAGATGGCGGCGCCGATCAGCAGTCCTACGAAGAAGTGGGTTGTGCCCTCGTCGGTCATGGCCGCAGGCGTAGCCCAGCGATAGACGGACACTTGCGCCAGCGAGTCGCGCCAGAACTTGAAGTCGAGCGGCCGCGCCATGTAGCAGTTCACGGCAAGCGCGAGCGGCACCGACGAAACGGCAAATGCCAGCAGCGCGATGAGCAGCTTGCCGGCAAATCGCTCGCGCCGCGTCTCCAGCGCAAAGGCGGCCAGGCAGATGAACCACGCCGCGGTCGCATAGATGCCGACATCTCCCGCCGTGAGGAAGGCAAATACACAGAGCAGAGCCCCGGCGACTCCAGCAAGCCAGCCGTGCAGACGTGCTTCCTTCACCGCGTACCATCCGCGTAAGAACACGGCAAAGAGAAATACGGGAAGGATGGTACGCAAGGACGCTTCCCAGAAGGAAGAGATCAGGAGCAGGAGAACGAATCGTTTCCACGGCGGCTGCTCGGGCAAAAGCAGAACCAGCGTGAGATAGCCGAAAAGGAAAGCGCACCAAATAGGAACGGTGTTCCATGTGGCGTACAGCGGGCCGAACGACATCGGCAAGGAATGAGCAGGAATTGCCGAGAGCCATTGGAAGATGGGTCCATGAGTGAAGGCAACATCGCGTCCGATCCAGATGTCGCGCAGCGCTTTGAAGGTGCCGTCGAGATGCCAGTTGTCGTCGATCAAGCCCAGGTTAGGGGCGAGAGTGACGGTGCGTTGTGCCAGCCACACGGTTGGGAACGATCCCAGCACCAGCAGGACGACGGCGAGAAAGTCCCAATACCTTCGCAGTCGCGAGAAGCGACGTCGATCGGCGACTTCTGCGCGTGAACGTTGGCGGCGGGAGACGACATCGGGCTTCCCCATAAACGAGAGACATTCTACCTTGCGCGTGTACAGCGGTGGTGGAACGAAACACCGCACGGCTTCAGCAAATCAATGCCCGAGACCTTCGCGGCGCAGCAGCGCCTGCAGATCACGCGAACCGTGCACCACTCGCGGGATATCGATGATTTCAGCTTTCGCCCTCTCGCGCAGCCGCGCTTCCAGCCCAGCCTGGATTGAGATACTCGTTCGGTCGCCACCAAGAATCGGCTTGTCCGCAAGAATCTACTCTCATGAGAACGGGGTAAAGTCGGTCCCTCAGCCACCGCGCGCATTTTGGCGAATGCGAAAATTCCTGTCATACTCGCTGGTCAGAGTTCCAGCAGCAATGCCGAGATGCCGACTTCCACCAAAACATTGCGTCGTGCAGCGCCTCGCGGCACCGCAGTTCCCGAGCATGTCACCAGCATTGGCGCATGGATGATTGCGGGCCTGCTCGCCGCCTTCTACTTCGTCACCAGCATCTACATTGCCTCGCATCGGGTGTTCTGGTTCGACGAGCTGTTTACGTTGCATATCGCACGCCTGCCGCAATGGAGCACGATCTGGAGGGCGCTGGGCAATGGGGTGGATGCGCTGCCGCCGACGTATTACATGCTGGTGCGGGTGTTCGATTCAGTTTTCGGTCCGGGCGATGTCGCCGCGCGATTGCCGTCGACCATCGCCATGGTGATCGGGCTGCTGGTGATCTTCGACTGTGCGCGACGGCTGACTGACGGCTGGCACGGCCTGATCGCACTGTCGGTCGCGACCTGCTCGTTCCTGCCGTACTACGGTTACGAGGCGCGTTCCTACGCCATCTATTTCCTGCTGGCGGCGCTGGCATTCTGGGTGTGGACCTATGAGGGCACCAACCAGCGCAGGCAGGCGCTTCTTTTCGGCGCGGTGTTCTTCGCTGGTGTCTGCTTCCACTATTACTTCGCGATGGGGCTTGTGCCCTTCGCGTTATGGGAGCTGCTGCGCTGGAAACCGGGACAGCGGCCGTCGTCGAAGCTGCTGGCGGGAATTGCCGGATCGGTCCTGCCCGTGCTCCTGCTTTCCCCGCTCATTCTGTCGTTCTCGCGCAAGTTTGCCGGCGGCTATTGGAATCGGCCTAGCTTTCTGGAGCTGCGCGCCATCTTCTCGCAGTTGTTTCCCGACGGCTTGTTCCTCTTGGCGCTGATCGCGATCTGGATCGTGCTTGCCGGAACGGATGAGAAGAAGGAAGTCGCGGCTGAGCCGATGCCATCGCACGAGGCCATTGGCTGGCTCTTTCTCACCATTCCGCTGGCGGCTTTCTTGGTCGCGGAGATCAAGACCAACGCGTTTTACAGCCGCTACTTCATCGGCGTCTTGCCCGGGGTTGCGGTCGCGTTCGCGATCCTGGTGTGGCGCAATTTCCGCCGCGCCTCACAGGTGTCGCTGGGAATTCTGGTGCTGCTGGCAACCTGGGGCGTCGGCCAGCAGCTGACCGTGGCGCGGCATCCCGACAAAGTGGAAGCCACCGGTATTCGGCCCTTCCTGCAGGTGGAAGGCGCGTTGCACATCGAAGGCAAGCGCTATTTCGTTTTTTCGGGGCCGCTCTTGTTTCTGGAGGCGCAACAGTATTCCGCTCATCCCGACCAATGCGTCCTGCTGCTGCCCTCCGACTTCAATCTTCAGGCGAAGGCGGGTCCGGATCCGTATCTTCACCAGCGGCTCGAGGTGAATCTGTCGCACTACTATCCCTTGAACTTCTGGACCGTCGACGACTTGCGACGGCACCAGGCCGAGTCGGCGCTGATTGAACCGGACGAGGGCGCTCTGGGAGATATAGAACAGGCCGGCATGCAGGTGCGCACGCGCTTCTCGACCCCGCTACAGGTTCTGTATATGCAATGAAGAACCCAGCATACACAAATGCCGAAACGCTCTAAAATGAACTAGCCTTTGCATTTCATTTGCCTTGGAGCGTTTATGAATTCCTCTTACTACGTACATCCGCAAGCCCTGGTGGAGACGGACAAGATCGGTGAAGGTACGCGCGTCTGGGCGTTCGCTCACGTGATGAACGGCGCTGTGATTGGCCGCCACTGCAACGTCGGCGATCATGCCTTCGTCGAAGCCAATGTCGTGATCGGCGATGGCGTGACCATCAAGAACGGAGTCGCGGTCTGGGACGGGGTGTCGCTCGCCGACCATGTGTTCGTCGGCCCGAATGCAGTTTTCACCAACGACCTGAACCCACGCGCGGAAGTAAAGAAGAGCCGCGAGCAGTTTGTGCTCACGCGCGTCGAAGAAGGCGCCAGCATCGGCGCCAATGCAACCATCGTTTGCGGAGTCACGCTGGGACGCTATGCCTTCATCGGCGCCGGCAGCGTGGTGATTCGCGATGTTCCCGCGTACGCTTTGATGGTCGGCAATCCTGCCCGGCAGATTGGCTACATGTGCGAGTGCGGTGAGAAGCTGCCGGAGTCGCTGGTGTGCAACTGCGGCCGGCGATTCAGGGAAGACGCCGATGGCTTGGCCAAAATTACGGACGGAGTCGCAGGCGGCCGTGTGCGGCTCGTTCTGTAAGCGTTTCTTCACATGATCGTGAGCGCGATGCTTGTCCTACATTGGCGGATGTAATGGGCTTGCTTTCGATGTAGAATGCCCCGAATCCCACTTCATCTCCAAGGGCAGGTCTACCGTGAATGACGAATTTTCGCGGCGGCGATTTCTGATCTCTTCGCTTTACGGGCTGGCGGGTAGCGCTGTCCTGTCGAACGCGAGCGGTGCAAAGCTTCTTCGCTCATTTCCCGACGATCAAACCAAAGCGCCCACCAAGATTCAGGCCCTCCGGCGCACTCTGGAGATCAACGGCAAGCCCGCCGACGTGATGGGGCTTCTCCAGCCGAATGGCACGCAAGGCATGACCGCCGTCGCCAACCAATCGTTCAACGTCGTGCTTGAGAACAAGCTGGACAAGCCGACAGCGATTCACTGGCACGGCCTGCATCCCCCTAACAGCGACGATGGCGTGCCCGGCGTGACTCAACCCGTGATCCGGCCGGACGCAAGTCTCTTCTACAACTTCCCGGTTCTGCCGGCGGGAACGCACTGGATGCATTCGCATCAGGGATTGCAGGAGGCCTATCTGCTGGCTGCGCCTCTGATCGTTCATGAGTCGGCGGACCAGCACCAGGACGAGCAAGAGATCGTAATTCTTCTCTCCGACTTCAGCTTCATCAAGCCGAAAGAGGTCTATGCCAAGCTCCGCCAGGGTGGCAAAGGCGCATCTCCCATGAAGCCGGGAATGGCAATGACGGATGCGACCAAGGCGCAGAACGCTACGGAGATGAAGATGGCGAGCGGCCAGATCGATGCCAACGACGTCGACTACGACGCCTACCTGGCGAACGACCGCACTCTCGCGGATCCTGAAGTCGTCAAGGTGGAAAAGGGCGGCCGCGCGCGTCTGCGCATCATCAACGGCAGCAGCGGCACGAACTATCTCATCGACCTCGGCAGCCTGAGCGGTGAACTGATCGCCACCGACGGTATGCCCGTCAAGCCAATTCGCGGCTCGCGCTTCCCGCTGGCCATCGCGCAGCGCGCCGACATTATCCTGCAGGTACCTCGGGATGGCGCCTTCCCGATCCTTGCTTTGCGCGAGTATGCGACCGAGCAAACCGGGATTGTACTGGCAACGTCCGGAGCTCAAGTTAAGCAGCTGCCGATGAAGAACTCAACCAAGACAGGCTTGCTCAATCTCGAACTGGAGGGCCGGCTTGCCGCGGTAAAGCCGCTGCCGGAAAAGCCGCTGAGCCAGACCAGCATCTTGCGCCTGCAGGGGAACATGGCGCGCTATGAATGGATGATTAACGGTGCGGCCTTCGATGTTGCCAATCCGGGCACGCAAAAAGCGCAAGTGCGAGTGAAGCAAGGACAGCGTGTCGCGCTGAAGTTCGTGAATGAAACTCCGATGTCGCATCCGATGCATCTCCACGGACATTCCTTTCAGGTGATCGCCATCAACGATCGGCCCCTGAAGGGAGCGTTGCGCGATACCGTGCTGGTGCCGGGGAAAACCAGCGTCACCGTTGCGTTCGATGCTAACAACCCGGGACTGTGGTTCGTGCACTGCCATGTGCTTTGGCACCTGGAAGCGGGCATGGCGACGCTGGTGGAGTATGAGGCGTAAGATTGCGACGTGCATGTTAGATCACAGCAGGGAGGACCACAATGCTGAAAGGGTTTCGGGATTTCGTATTGCGCGGTAACGTGGTTGATCTGGCTGTCGGTGTCGTGATTGGCGCGGCTTTCGGAACCGTCGTCAGCGCTTTCGTCAAAGACCTCTTGACTCCTATTATCGCCGCCCTTGTTAAGAAGCCGGACTTCTCCGGACTGCACTTTGAGTTCAACGGCGCTAAGTTCCTTTACGGCGATTTCATCAATGCCCTGATCTCATTTCTGCTAGTGGCCGCGGCCGTGTATTACTTCGTGGTCCTGCCGGTGAACACTCTGATGAAGCGCTTCGAGAAACAGGCCCTACCCGACAAGAAGAAGTGCCCGGAGTGCCAGAGCGACATTCCCATCGCAGCCAAGCGCTGCGCATTCTGCGCGCAGGTAGTGTGATCGCAGAGGCCGGGCCGAGGCTTCTAGCTCGCACCTGCCGTTTTCCATTCCAGTGCGATCAAGCCGGGGAGTAGCTCGATCTGCTGCAGCAGGTGCGGCACCCCGGCTTTTGATTGAGAATTCCTGCTCAGCGGATGTCAGGCAGAGTGGAGCGACTGCGGGGGGGCAGGTAACGCACGACTCGCGCAAAGAAGTATTTTCGGGTGGTTGAGCGAGCCGGGTGTTTACGAAAAAGTAACTAACAATTCTAATGTTTTGCGACCACCGGCAGCGAGGACTTTGCGCCCGCCTGTGAATATTCTTGATACTTACTAAATTATTGTATTTAAACGATTTACCTCGGCATGAAGGAGTCCAAATGGATGTACTGTTGTGATAAAATGAAAGAGGATTGCCGAAGGCCTAAAGTACTGAAATCCCAAGTAGATAGTATCCAAACAGTTATCTGCGGCGCTGCAATCCCAGCAATTGAGTAGCCAAGTTCAATTGCCGACGAAATGGAGCAGGATGCCCGCGAAAGATCCCCAAGCGGCCGCCGCGGCGGCCTCAGAAAGAAACAAAGCGCTCGCCAACAGCAACGAAAAACTTCCTGCCAAGAATGTGAAAAATGGCAACGGTCAAGCCGATGACTACACTGCCGACTCGATCAAAGTGCTCGGCGGCATGGAAGCGGTGCGCAAACGCCCGGCCATGTATATCGGCTCGACTGGCGAACTGGGACTGCATCATCTGGTGTACGAAGTCGTAGACAACTCGGTCGATGAGGCGCTGGCTGGCTTTGCCGATCGCATCGACGTCACTATTCATCTCGACGACTCGATCACGGTCGTCGATAACGGGCGCGGCATTCCTGTCGATCAGATGGATGTGGATGGCGAGCGTCTCCCCGCAGCGCAAGTCGTGATGACGATGCTGCACGCGGGAGGAAAGTTCGACAGCTCGACGTATAAAGTTTCGGGTGGATTGCACGGTGTGGGCGTTTCCTGCGTGAACGCGCTCAGTCATTTACTCGAACTCGAGATCTGGCGCGACGGATCGGTGTGGGAACAAACGTATTCCAAGGGCGAGCCAACCTCGAAGCTGAAGAAGACGGGCACCACCAAGAAGCGCGGGACCAAAGTCCACTTCGTTCCCGACAAGGAAATCTTCACCGTCACCGAATACAACTACGACACGCTGGCACAACGGCTGCGCGAGCTGGCGTTCCTGAACAAGGGCCTCCTGATCACGCTGACCGACGAGCGTACCACCGACCCCAAGACCGGTGAGCCCAAGAAAACGGAGTTCAAGTACAACGGCGGCATCGCCGAGTTCATCAAGCACCTGAACCGCGGCAAGAGCGTGCTGCACGACAAACCGATCTATATGGAAGCCGAGCGCGACGGCGTAGCCATGGAGATCGGACTGCAGTACAACGACGGGTACTCGGAGACCGTGTTCAGCTTTGCCAACAACATCAACACGGTGGACGGAGGCACGCACCTGTCCGGCTTCCGCAGCTCGCTGACGCGCACCATCAACTACGTGGGGCAGCAACTCGGCCTGTTCAAAGACGTCAAGGAGGGCCTGACGGGCGACGATGTGCGTGAGGGACTGGTCGCCGTAGTGAGTGTGAAGCTGTCGCAGCCACAGTTTGAAGGTCAGACCAAAGGCAAGTTGAATTCCGATATCGCCGGCATTGTCCAGGCATTCGTCAACGAGCGGCTGAGCGCATATTTCGATCAGAACCCGCCGGTCGCCAAGCGCATCATCAACAAAGCGATTGAGGCGGCGCGGGCTCGCGAGGCGGCACGTAAAGCGCGCGATCTGACGCGCCGCAAAGGCGCGCTCGACGGCGGAGGTCTGCCGGGCAAGCTGGCAGATTGTTCCGAGCGTCAGCCGGAGCGCTGCGAAGTCTACCTGGTCGAGGGTGAGAGCGCCGGTGGCACCGCCAAGCAGGGCCGCGACCGCCGCTTCCAGGCGATCCTGCCGCTGAAGGGAAAAATCCTCAACGTCGAGAAAGCGCGCTACGACAAGATGCTGGGCCATGAAGAGATTCGCGCCATGATCACGGCGCTCGGCACCGGCATCGGCAAAGACGATTTCGACATTGCCAAGCTGCGCTACGGCAAGATCATCCTCATGACCGACGCCGACGTCGACGGCTCGCATATTCGGACGCTGCTGCTGACCTTCTTTTTCCGCCACATGGAAGAGCTGATCAAGCGCGGCCACGTCTATATCGCGCAGCCGCCGCTCTATCGCATCAAGAAGGGCAAATTCGAGCAGTACATCAAGAACGACGCCGAGTTTGTAAAGGTGATGGTGAAGCGCGCAGCCGACGGTATCGTGGTGCGCTATGGCGAAGGCGCGGCGGCGCTGGACGGTGCGCCGCTTACCAAGTTCATGACAACCTTGAACGACTACATCGGGTTCTTCGACAAGGTCGACAAGCGTATTCGCGACGAGAAGATCACTGAGTTGCTGCCGAAGGCGGACCTGGCAAAACGTGCGGACTTCGAGGGCGACAGCAAGAAAGCGCCGGCCAAGATCACGGCGCTGGAGAAGGCCTTCAAGGCGATTCAGAAAGAGCGCGCGATCAAGTCAATCGAACCGCGCTTTGAGGAAGAGCACAGCCTGTGGGAGCTGAAGTTCGTCAACTCGCAGGGCGCCGAGCACATCATCAACTGGGAACTGGCGTCGACGCCGGAGTATCGCCAGATGATGTCGAAGTACAAGCAGATCGAGCAGTACATGCAGCCGCCGTACTATATCGAAGCGGTGAAGAAGGATGCCGGCGCAAACGGCAAGGAAGAGCTGAGCGACGCTGAACGCGCCGATCAGGAAAAAGTCGAGCAGAAGGCGCCCAAGGCTTCGAAGCGCAAGACCGAAGCCGAGACGGTGGAGAAGAGCTCGCCCCGCGAGCTGTTCGATTATGTCCTGAACGAAGGCCGCAAGGACTACACGATCCAGCGCTACAAAGGCCTGGGCGAGATGAGTTCGACCCAGCTCTGGGAGACCACGATGGATCCCGAGCGGCGCACTTTGCTCTCGGTAAAGCTGGAAGACATCACGGAAACCGAGACGATCTTCTCGACGCTGATGGGCGAGGATGTCGAAGCCCGCCGCAAGTTCATCGAAGACAACGCGCTGGACGTGAAAAACCTGGACATCTAGACGAGAGTCTTCGTCTGATCGGCGGGACGCTTGTTGCGTCCCGCGTTTGCTTGTGCGCAGTTTCGCCTCGCAACGCCCGCCGTGTTACAACAAAAGCTCATGCCTTTCTCTCCCCTGTTCTCCCGCATAGGCGCGGCGCAGCTGATCGCCCTCGTGCTCCTTCTGATCTTCGGTCTGCAATGCATCTGGTTCATAGGCCATGAGCCGCTGACTGCCATGGAAGGAGTCTACGTCGAGGCGGGATTGCTTCATCTGGAAGGTTACGCCAGCGCCAACTCGGCCCAGCACAGCGCGCTGGTGCCGCTGCTGGCCGGCGTGGCTGCACGGGCCAGCGGCGCCGAACAGCACGCAGGTGAATTTAGCCGGTATCGCATGCTGATGCGCTTGCCCTTCGTGATGGTCGGCATGCTGCTGGGAGCCTCGCTGTGGTACGTTGCACGCCGGCTTTACGGGAACATCGGCGGCTTTGTCGCGCTGGGCCTGTATGCATTTTCGCCGCTGGCGGTGGCTTCGGCCGGCCAGGTTGGACCCGCAGTCGTCGGCGCGTGGGGGGCCTTCGGGCTCATCTTCACCAGCATCGCGGTCGCACACACCCTCTATGCGCCGCGTGAAGTCATTCTGTGGAATTGGCGGCGAATCTTGCTGATGGGACTCTCCATCGCTATCTGCATCGGATCACAGTATTCCTTCTGGATCCTGCTGCTGCCGGCGCTGCTGTTTATGCTGTGGGTCGGGCATGTGCGACGCGGCGCGGTATTGGTAATTTTCTCGGCTGCTTGCCTGGTCGGCCTGCTTTGCCTGTGGGCGCTTTATGGCTTTCGTCCAGTCGTCTTCGCCAGGGCACTCCGTAGTGCCGATTGGCTCGAGATCGCCTCCCGCGACTTCTTTTCCCCCGGCTTGTCGTGGTTGATGCACAGCTTCTTCCTGGAAAACGGATTGGGGCTGCTGATCCTGCTGGCGGTAACGCTGGTCACCTTTGCGGTTTGGAAACGCGCGCGTTTTTTTGGGACGGCAGCGCCCCTGATCGTTGCCGTCTTGCTCTTCAGCTTCGCGCTTCGCATGCACTTCTCCGCCGCTACGTTTCTTTTCCTGGCCTATCCGTTTTTGGCGCTGTTCATGGCGGGCGTCTCCGCCGATCTGCTGGAGAGCCGTTACGCGTTGGCCGCCAATGCGATCATCTTCGGCGTGCTGGTCGCCAACGCCATGATCGACGTTTTTGGGCTGCTCAACCTCACTCCTCGAAGCCGCTAGGAACTTTGCCGCATCTAACGGGTTGGAATACACTGGGGAAACGACGTGGGAGGCCAAC
>Ga0335081_10014131_pt1 | contig 12918 bp, 11 predicted proteins | sample Lox_Sample_35_FD_206713 | JGI IMG/M metagenome (GOLD analysis project Ga0335081, IMG submission 206713) | Soil microbial communities from Loxahatchee National Wildlife Refuge, Florida, United States - Lox_Sample_3.5 | ecosystem: Environmental > Terrestrial > Soil > Wetlands | place: USA...
GGTTCGGCCAGGTTGAGGCGCCGGAACGCGATGCGACGCCTCAGCTCCGGTTTCACCTCGAAGACCTCGCCATCGGGCTCGCTTTCCGACTTCTTTCGCGTGAACCAGCGGCTCCTCTGCTCCACCGGGACCGGCTCGACCCTCGCCGCCGCGTATCGTCCGAGCGCCGCCTGATGGAGCGTATCGAGCGAGATGTCCGTCGCCAGGATCTTGAAGTCAGCCTCCTCCATCCCCTTGAGGCCCAGCGCGCAGAGCGCCATGGTGTACGGCTCTTCGCCCGTCGAGCAGGCTGCCGACCAGACGCGCAACCGTTTCTGTCCACGCTCGAGGTGACTCGCCAGCTCCGCCTCCAGGAGATGAAAGTGATCCGGCTCGCGGTAGAAGCTGGAGATGACGTCGAGGAATCGAACCATCTCCTCGCCCGACTCGTCCTGCTCGAGATAGCGGAGATAGCCCTCGGCATTGGGAATGGACAGCGCGCGCAACCTCTTCGCCACCCGCGCCGCCACGAGCGCCTCCTTGCCGGGCCTGATGCTGATGCCGGCCTTCTCGTAGGCAAGCGCAGCAAAGCGCCGGAAGAGTTCTCGCTCCATGGCCACGGGTCAGATCCCGCCTTTCCGCGCGCAGCTTGGACGCACCCCAGACGAGCAGGGCACGTGCCACCCGACTGGCTGGCCTGGCTTCCCTTCGTCATGACCCGGTCCCGCGGGCTGTCGATCTCCGCCGACGGGGCCCTCGACACCCGGGGTCCGGGCTGCCACCTGGCGGTTCTCCTCATCGCGAGGCGCTCCGGCGCGCGTTCCGGGGTGGAGCCGCGCGCGTTCTGGTTCCCAGGAAAAGGGAACCACCCCGAGCGCGTCCCGGCGTCTTGGCGGGGGGAAGAACCCGCACTCGGCGTTGGCTGTCATCGAGCGAATCATGCGTCAGTCCGCCGCCACCGCCCCTTCCATCTCGAGGGTCTCGGCTTCGGAGAGGATCCGCCCGATATCGAGAAGGAAGAGGACGCGCTCGCCAGCCTTGCCGATGGCGAGGATGAAGTCGGCATCTGCACCGATGCCGAGCGCTGGCGGCGGCTCGATCTGAGCGGCGTCGATGGAGAGGACCTCGAGCACTTCATCGACGAGGATGCCCATGGTGACGTCCCTGGCGCGCAGGGAGTACTGCACGACGATGATGACGGTCTGGTCGGTCGGCTCGATGCGGGGCATGTCGAACTTGAGCCGCAGGTCGACGACCGGGATCACTTTCCCGCGCAGGTTGAGGACGCCGCGAAACCACTCTGGCGCCTTCGGGACGCGCGTGATCTGCATGAAGCCGATGAGCTCGCGCACCTTCAGAATCTCGAGCCCGTAGATCTCCTCGGCAAGCTTGAACGTCATGTACTTGCCGGCGAGCTTCCGCGCGAACTCGCTCGCCACCGCAGCGTAGCTGTCCTTGGTGGTCGTAGCCTGCAGGGTACTCATCGCACCTCCTCGCGCAGGAATAGGAATGCTCCGGTGTGGAAGCCGTCCCCCGCCACAGCGCGCGGGCGGAGGGAGGCTCGCTCTGCGTCACATGGGCAGGGCATCGCCGCCGCTCAGGACCCTCGCGATGTCGAGCAGGAAGATGACACGCTCGCCTGCCTTGCCGACCCCCAGGATGAACTGCGCCTCGTGCTCGGCTTCACTCAGGGCGGGCGGCGGCTCGATCTGCCCGGGCTCGATGGAGAGCACCTCGAGGACCTGGTCGACGAGGATGCCCATGGTGAGGTTCTTCGCCCCGACGGCACACTGAACGACGATGATGACGGTCTGGTCGCTGGCCTGGCACGCTTCCATCCCGAACTTGAGCCGCAGGTCAGCCACCGGGATGACCTTGCCGCGCAGGTTGATGACGCCCCGGATGAAGTCCGCGCTCTTCGGCACCCGGGTGATGTCCATGAGCCCGATGATCTCGCGGACCTTCAGGATCTCGAGCCCGTAGATCTCCTCGGCAAGCTTGAACGTCATGTACTTGCCGGCCAGTTGCTCGCCCAGGTGAGCCGCGGCCGAGTTCTGGCTGGAAGCGGCGGGAGGGTTGTCGGTTCTCATGCTTGCGCCTCCGTGACGGCAGTGGGTTCGGTCGGAGGCGGAAACGCCTCGCCGTGCTCGTGGAAGTAGTCGCGCGATTTGTGGATGAGCGACGCGATCTCCTCGACGTTGAGGATGAGGCCGACGCGGCCGTCCGAAAGGATGGCGGCGCCCGACACGAACCGCGCCTGTCCCATGCCCTCCCCGAGGCTCTTGATGACCACCTGCTGCTGCGTCACCACCTCGTCCACGAGCAGGCCGATGCGGCGCCCGGCGCCCTCCACCACCACCACCAGTGCGCTCGTGGGATCGGTCTTGGCACCCGGAAGGTCGAAGAGCCGGTCGAGCCGGAGCAGCGGCAAGATCTCGCCTCGCAGGTTGATCATCTCGTTCCTCTGCGCAAGCGAGACGAGCATCTTCGCATTGGGCTGGATCGACTCGACGATGGAGAGCGTGGGAATGATGTAGCGTTCCTTGCCGCACGCCACGAGCATCCCATCGATGATGGCGAGCGTGAGAGGCAGGACGAGCTTGAAGGTGGTGCCCTTGCCGGGGGTCGAGCTGATGAGGACCCGTCCGCGCATGGCGTCGATGTTCCGCTTCACCACGTCCATGCCGACGCCGCGGCCCGAGATCTCGGTGACCTTCTCCGCCGTGGAGAAACCCGGCGCGAAGATGAGGCCGAAGATCTCCGCCTCGCTCATCGCTTCCGCCGATGTGATGAGCCCCTTCTCGATGGCCTTCCTCACGATGACCGCGCGGTCGAGGCCGCGGCCGTCATCGGCGATCTCGATGACGACGCTGCCGCCCTCGTGAAAAGCGCTGAGCCTCACTTCCCCCACCGGCGGCTTCCCGGCCGCCGTGCGAACCGCCGCCGGCTCGAGCCCGTGATCGCACGCGTTGCGGATCATGTGGACCAGGGGATCGGCGATCTGCTCGACCATGCTGCGATCCATCTCGGTGCTCTCTCCAGAAGAGACGAGGCGCACCTGCTTGCCGCTCTTGCGCGACAGATCGCGCACCAGGCGCGCCATCTTCTGGAAGACGCCCGCCACCGGGACCATGCGCATGCGCATGCCGACGTCCTGCAGGTCGCGCGTCACCTTGGCGAGCTGAGCGAGGCAGTTGCGCACGCGCACCGAGGAGGCCCGCGAGATCTCGGGCGCGTTCACCACCATGGACTCGACGACCACGAGCTCGCCGATCATCTCGACCAGGCTGTCGACGCGCTCCAGGTCGACCTTGATGGTGTCCCGGATCTTCGCCGGTCCCTCCTGCTCGGGCTGACCGCTCCGCGCCGGCGCTGGTGCCGGCGCCGCCTTGATCAACGGCTCCGGCTCTGGCCCACTCGTCGCGACCGCGTCCTCCCCCGGAGAAGGGGCGTCGCGCTTCCCGGCCACCTCCACCACCTCCGGCGCGGCGCTCGGGGGGCTCGAAGCTTCCACCACGATATCTCTCTTCGGTTCGGGGGCAGGGACCTCCTCTTCGGGAGGAGCTCCGCTCAAGGTCGTCTCCTCGATGCGTCGCAAGAGCTCCTGCAAGCCCGGTCGGGAAGGAACCTCGGTGCCCGCCTCGATGGCAAGGCGCACGCTCTCCAGCATCTCGCGCAAGGCGGTGGTCGCATCGAAGACGAGATCGATGACCGGCCCGTCGAGCTTGAGCGCGTTCTCGCGACACCTGTTGAGCATCGTCTCGGTGTCGTGCGCGAGAGCGATCACCTCGGCGAGCTCGAGGAACCCTGCGGTACCTTTCACCGTGTGGAAGACGCGGAAGAGGCTGTTGATGGTATCCGGGGTCACCCCGTTGCTCTCCACGCTCATCAGGATCTGGTCGACGCGATTCAGGCCCTCCCCGCTCTCGCTGAGAAACTCGCCGTAGAGACTCACGGTTTCGGCGTCGCGCTCCACCTTTCCGAGGACCGCGGGCCGCTTGGGTTCGACGGCCGCTGCCTGCGCCGGTGCGGGCTCCGGCGCGCCTTCGCCACTGGCGCTCTGCGCGGCCGGTATCTTCTCCGCGGGAGCAACCGGCGGTGCGCCGGGAGAGGGAGGAGCGGGCGTCGCCTCGGCGAGGACGTTCGCGATGAACTCGGCGGCGTTGGGCTGGGGAAGGCGCCGACGGCCGTAGGCGTCCACCGCCTTGGCCATCCAGTCGCGCACCTTGAGCAGCCGGTCGGTGAGCTCGGCCGAGGCCCCCCGGGCCTCGATCAAGTCCTCGGTGGCGTGGCAGATGCGCTGCATGTCATCAAGGCCGAGCACGCCGGCCTCGCCCTTCATGGTGTGCAGGCGACGCTTGAAGGCGGCTCTCGTCTCGGGATCGCCACCCTCCATGGCCAGGATGGCGCTCTCGAGCTCGTCGATCGATCCGCGTTGATTGGCAAGGAACTCGTCGAGAATCTTCTCGTCGCCCCACTCCGGCATGACGAGGGAGCCCGGATCGCTCTGCGTCGGGGCAGGCGCGGCCCGCGGGAGACGAGCGCACGCGTCCTGCATCCGCGCGATCTCCTCGGACGCGGCGTCCAGCGCTCCGGCGAGGGCCCGCACGTCGGCGCTCGCGGAACGCAGGCGCGCTGCCGCCGGGGCCGCCACGGCGACGGCCGGATGTTGTGTCGCGGCGAGCTCGTCGAGAAGCGCGATCAATACCCCGACAGCCGCCACGTCGGCTGGATCCGCGCTCATCACCGCACCCGCCAGATCCTCCAAGATGGAGACAGGCGACCGGCCACTGGCAGGGGGCTTCGCCATGGTTCTAGTTCTCCTCGGCTTCGCGCAGGGGCACCGCGCGGCGCAACAGGACGGTGGCTTTGCGGCAATTCGCCTGCTCTTCCGAGCGGCCAATCCGGGCAGGGGACGCGATGGCGATCATGACAGCACGGGCAGCAAGAGGGCCTTCACCGCCTCTGGCGAGAACGGTTTCGCGAGCAAGAACAGCGCTCCGGCCGCCCGCGCCTGCTCGCACAGGGCCGGGTCGCTCTCCGAGGTGACCATCCCGATCTTGAGTGGGTGTCCCTCGGCGCGGACCGCCTTGATGAGCTCGAAGCCCGACATCTCTGGCATGTTCCAGTCGGTGAGAACGAGGTCGGGCAACTGAGCGCGGATGGCGGCGAGCGCCTCCACCCCGTTACCCGCCTCCCGATACGTCGCATCCGCGAACCCCGCCGCCTTCACCGCTCGCATCACGATGGCGCGCATGGCCTTGCTGTCGTCCACGATGAGGATGTTCATCTCGACGGACCTCCGCGGGTGGGTGCCCGTGCAGCGGTTGTGCCGCGACGGTGGGAAGCAGGGAGCGAACCGCAACCTCGCCCTTTTTGCGCCCCCTTTGCTCGGCCTTCGCGTCCGTCGACCAGGCGGAGGTGGGACTTTGGACGCGGGTCGAATTTGGCCCAGGGGTCCGCCGGGCCACCCCGAGCGAACGCCTTGCTTGCGACCCCTGCGAGGCAGCCTTCGCCTCAGCAATGATGCGGGGATCCCTGATTCGATTCGCGGTTATCGAGGACGCGGCATCCGGACCGGACCGCAGACCGGGTTCCGATGACCCCGGGACGACGGAGCACCAGCACAGGGCCGACACACCGGACCGGCGCGACGAGGGTTTGCCGGAACCAGACCGGGCGCGCCACTTGCAGTGCGGGGCAAGAAAAAGCCGCCCGGGAACACCGCGCACATGCAACCCCTTCCTCCTCCAGAGAAAATGGCCTCGCTGGTCTCGGGCGTGACCCAGGCCATGCTCGGTCTCACCTTCGTGCCCGACGGTGCGAAGGCGCACCAGGCGCTCAGCTGGCGGACCGCGGTCCTTCCCATCGCGGGGCAACGGCCGCTCACGGTCGGCCTCTCGAGCGACCAGAACGGCTGCTGCCAGCTCTCGGCCGCGATGTTTGGCTGCCGCCGGGAGGACGTGGACCAGAGCATGATGAGCGACGCGCTCTGCGAGCTCGTCAACATGACCGCGGGACTCCTGAAGAGCGTCATGTCGCTCAATCAGGCCCTCGGGCTTCCCAAGATTCTTTCCGGAACCGACAGCCCGAACATCCCGGCCGCCAGTCCGCAAGTCATTGTCCTCAAGGCCGACGCTCTCGGCCTCGTCCTCTGGATCTACGAAGGGATTGCTTGACCAACAGGGAGGTCTCGACCAGATGCCCACCATTCTCACCGTCGATGATAGCCGCGCGGTCCGCACCATCGTCTCGAAGCAGGTGAAGGACCTTGGCTTCGAGGTCGAGGAGGCGGAGGACGGCGTGCAGGGTCTCGCGAAGCTCGGCGAGTGCCAGTTCGATCTCGTCATCCTCGACGTCACCATGCCGAACATGGACGGCCCCGCCATGCTCGCCAAGATGCGCGAGTCAGGGAACACGACCCCGGTCATCATGCTCACCTCGGAGTCGAAGCGGTCCATCATCGCGGGCGCGATGAAGTCGGGCATCACCGACTACATCCTGAAACCGTTCAAGCCGGAGGAGCTGCGCAACAAGATTCTCTCCGTGCTGCAGGGCGGCGGGAGCCCCGAGGACGTGGTGTCGAGCGACCAGCCGGGCGGTGCCCCGGCCGCCGGAGTTGCGCAGAAGGGGGCCAGCCAGGCTCCCGGCGCCAAGCAGTTCGTCGACGTGATGGTGGTCGACGACATGGAGAACGTCCACAAGCGACTGCGCGGCATGCTCCCGAGCCACCTCACCATGCACGGCCTCACGAGCGCCCAGTCGGCGCTCGCAAGCGCCCGCGAGAAGGTCTACCGCGTCATTCTCATCGACACCGAGATTCCCGACGTGAACAGCACCGTGCTCGCGCAGCAGATCAAGGTGCTCCAGCCACATGCTGCCTTCGTCGCGCTCGCCTTGCGCACGAGCTCAGCCGAACAGACCAAGGAGCTCAAGGACCAAGGCTTCACCGACGTCATGTACAAGCCGTTCACCCAGGACCACGTGGACGACTTCCTCGTCCTGTACTTCGACAACCAGGAATTCTTGACGAACGAGGACAACCTGCTCAAGGTGGCGCCCTTCGTGGGCAAGCCCGAGCGACTCGAGCGCTACTTCAGTCGGCTGGCCCAGCTCTTCCCGGCGGTGCTGAACAAGGTGGCCGCCGCCTGCTACGAGGAGGTCATCGTCGATCTCGGCAGCGTCCCCACGCAAGGCGACCGCCTTCCCAAGCTGCTCGTCTCGGTGGCGGGAGGAGCGAAGGAGATCGGGATGAACCTCTCCGTGGTGGGCCCGGGCGAGATCCACAAGATGCTCGCCTCCTTCGAGGAGACGCGCGCCATCAAGTGCTTCGGCACCGTCCAGGAGGCCCGCGCCGCGGGAATGTGACCGGGAGGGCGCCCTTTCTCCCCCCGAAAGTGGGGCCGCACCCATGAGCGCCGAAAAGCTCGCCGCCGAGCTGCAGGGCATCCTCATCAAGCGCATCCAGTCGGATCAGCTGGTGGTTCCCACCATTTCTGCGGTGGTGCAGAAGGCGCAGGAGGTCCTGCACGAGGGGGACCAGAGCACCCTCAAGCGCGCCCCCGAGGTGCTGGAGCGGGACGCCTTCCTCGCCGCACGGGCGCTCCGGGTCGCCTTGGGAAGCAAGGGTGGGACCGGGCAGAACAAGATCACCCTGGGCGAGACGGTGAACAAGCTCGGTCCGCGCGGGGTGAAGACGCTCCTCATCGAGGCCACGGCACAGAAGATCTTCGTCTCGCGCGACGGCGAGATCGCGAACGCGTTGAGGCGCATCTGGGAGCATTCGGTGGCGGTGGCCGTCCTCGCCCGCGACGTCCTCGCGCTCTCCGGCCATGCCGACTCGGATGCTGCCTACCTGGCAGGTCTCCTCCACGACATCGGCAAGCCGGTGGTGGCCTCGATCCTGCTCGAGGCGGAACGGCAGACGACCGAGCTCTACAACCGCCCCTGGATACCCTGCAGCGAATGGCTGGACGTCATTTCCCGGACCCACCGCGCGGTGGGACAAGCCCTCTCCGAGAAGTGGCAGCTCCCCGAGCTGATCGCGAGCTGTCTGAAGGCGAACGTCGATTACGACAACGCCGACCGAGCGTCGCCGCTGAACGCGGTGGTCTTTGCGAACGCCCTGTCCAAGAAGACGGGGCTGTACGCCGGAACGGTCGACATGGAAGACATCGAGGCCATCATCATGATCGGCCGCTCGCTCATCGGGGTGAACGACGAGATCCTGAAGACGCTCACGAAGGGGCTGAGTGACCGCGTGAACGGACTGTTCGATTAGGGCGCAGCCGGAGTTCTTCTCGCGAGCGCTGCGGCGAGGCTCTTCTCGCTGGCGCAGTGGTACCGGCTGTCCGGCCCCATCGCGGAAGCAATTCGCCGGTGCGCCTCTCCGAGAGCGTGATAGGGCAAGGCCGGCATGAGGTGGTGCAGGGCGTGATAGCGCAAGCCCACCGGTGCCCACAGCGCCGTCGGGAATGCTCGACCCGGCACATTGACGGAATCGAGGAACTGCTCCTCGAGCGAGAGCGGCGCGCCTTCGCTCACGTAGCGGTGCGCCACCGCGGTGCGCAGCTGGTTCAAGAGACCGGCTCCGGCCACCGCCGCGATCCAGGTCGCGAACAGTCGAGGTGGAAAGATGCCCGAGAGCAGCAGCCCCGCGAGCGCGAGGCACCAAAGAGAACAGGCGACCTCCTCGACCACGAAGGCGCGCCGGTGCGCCGCCGATGGCGGGGGGCGCTCGAAGCCGGGATTGATGGCGAGGCTCGAGAACCTCCTCCACACGAGTGCCCGAAGGCGCCGGTCGAGCACGGAGAGCGGCGCGAGGACGAGAAACCGGGCGAAGGGTGCGAGCGGGACGAGCAGGCCCTGCAGGATCCAGAACGCCACCTTCCAGGCAGGCCAGCGCCCGATGGGCCAATACTCCGGGTCGCGACGCGTCCCGTATTGCCCCGGGGAGTGGTGGAAGTTGTGAACCCCGAGGTAGAGCAGCGGGGGCGCGAGAAACGGCACGCCGACGAGCGCGTCGAAGATCACCCGGAAGCCCGGCACCGCGCCCCTTCGAAGGTGCGTGAGCTCGTGGATGAAGATGACCGCGCGGTAGAGCGAAAGAGCCGCGATGGCGAGGAGCAGGAGAGCGAGAGGACCTTTCGCGGCCGTGCTCGCGAAGAGCGCCCCCCACGCCGCGACCGCGCTCGCGAGGAAGTCGGCGTAGTAGACGGCCGGCTTCGCAAGGAACAGGTCCGCGACGAGCGCGTGCACCTCTCGGGCGAGAGGCGAGCCCTTCTTCTGCGGCGAGGAGAGCAGGGACTCCTCGAATCGAGCTTCCACCATTGGTTGATAGAGCCGACCCCCTGGCTCCCGCAACGCCCCTCTTGCGACAACCCTACCCGCGCGCCTCGCGACAGGACGCCACCGCGTCGACCATCCCCCGCGCGAGGTCGAAGCGCGGGGCGTAGCCGAGCTCGCGTTGCGCCCGCTCGGACGAGCAGGTCCACGCCCTCTGCCGCAGCTCCCTGAGCTTGTCGAAGGAGAGGACGTTCGCGGTGCCCGTCGCCGCCGCGAACAGGGAAACCCCCGCCACGGCGATGAGGCCGGCGAGCTCGGGCAAGGGCACCACCGCGGCTCGCGTTCCGGCGGCGGCACAGACCGCCATCGCGATCTCGCGATAGGCATGCTCCTCGCCCGAGTCGAGGAAGTAGACGCCTTCCGGCCCGTCCCGCGCGACCCCCCGACCCCGCTCCAGGACGGCGAGAATCCCGTCACAGAGATCGGACACGTGCACCAAGCTGTAGCGTCTTTCACCGAACCCGAGCCGGAAGAAGACGCCGAGCCGCGCCATGCGGAGCAGGCGCGGCACGAACTCCCGGTCGCGGGGCCCGTACACGGCGGGCGGGCGCACTATGCTCGCCTGCACCCGGTCGACCACGGCGCGCACGGCGCGCTCGCCTGCGAGCTTGCTTCTCCCGTAGGCGCTGACGGGCGCCGCCTGGTCTTCTTCGCGACGAGGTCGACCATCTCGCGAAGGGCCGGCCGCCGCCAGGGAGGAAACGTACACGAATCTGGGTGGGTGTTTTGCCGCAGCGCACGCTTCCGCAACGGCGCGCGACCCCTCCCCGTTCACCCTCATGAAGTCCTTTGCCCTCAGCGCCTTCACCGCGCCGGCGAGGTGCACGACCGCGTCGCACCCCTCCACCGCCGCCGACAGCGAGGGCGGGGAAGCCAGGTCGCCCAAGACGAGCTCGGCGCCCAACCGCACAAGCTCGGCGCTCTTCGAGGTGGGGCGTACCACCGCCCGCACGCGGTCCCCTCGAGCGACCAGCTTCTCCGCGAGCACGGAGCCCACGAATCCGGTCGCGCCGGTGACGAGGACGCGCAAGAGCCCCCCGACCTAGGCGGGTCCTTCGTACATGCGGTAGAGCTTGGTGCGGTTGCAGCCACACGACTCGATGAGGCGGTTGGTGTGCTCGTTGTCCTCGAGCGTCCAGGAGACCTCGCCCCCGCGGTACCCGAGCCGCTTCGCCCGATTGAGGGTCTCGGCGATGAGGAGGGCGGGAATGCCGCGGCTGCGGAAACCCGACTTGACGCCGAGCGTGATGAGCCGGATCCGGTCGATCCTGCGAATGTCCCACAAGAGCCGGGCGAAGCCGAGCGGCAGCCCAAAGCGGGTGAGCCGGCCGTTCAGCTTCTTCAGGGCTTGGTTGTAATCCGGGATGGTGAGCGAGACGGCGATGACCTCGCCCTCGTTCTCCACGACGAGGCAGAGCTCGGGGTCGATGAAATGCTCGAGATCACGCGCCAGCTTGTCCATCTCTGCATCGGTCATCCGCACGAATCCCCAGTTCTGCTTCCAGGCGGTGTTGTAGACCTCCTTGAAGCGCGCGACCTCCTGCCTGAAGTGCTTGCGGTTCACGCCGCGCACGGTGACCGTGCTTTCCTGCTTGATTCGGTCGGCGATGCGCGTCAGGCGTTCCGGCGGCGGCGACAGGACCGACCGCTCCCATGCGCACAGATCCTTCGCCTTCACGAGCCCGCACTGCTCGAGCAGATCGCCGTAGTAGCGCGGGTTGTACGGCATCATGAAGGCGGGATCCGAGTCGAAGCCCTCCACGAGGAGCCCGATCTCGTAGTTCGTCGACAGGTTCATCGGTCCCAGGATCCAGTCGAGCCCGCGATGGCGAGCCCAGTCGCGGGCGGCGACCACGAGGGCCCTGGCCACTCCCGGATCGTTCACCGATTCGAACAGGCCGAAGTAGGCGGTCTTGGAACCGTGAAAGGCATTGAAGTTTCGGTCCTCGATGGCTGCGATCCGACCCACCACCTCGCCCGCCCGGCGCGCGAGGAACAGCGCCACGTCGGCGTGCAGATGAAACGGGTTCTTCGATGGATCGAGGAAGTCGTGGCGCCCCATGAGAAGCGGCGCCACCCAGTGGAGATCATCCCGGTAGATCTGCCACTGGAACTTGATGAAGCGGTCCTTCTCCTGGGCGGTGAGGACGCGCCTGACTTCCACCTGGGAGGGCTGGGTGAACGGAGAAAGAACTGAAGGAGCCGACTGCGCTGTCTTCGTCGCCATTTGGGAACCTCGACCTGGACCACCGACCAGTTGAAATGTTCGAAATATCGCCCACCTACGACACGGATGGCGCGATTCGGAGATACTCTGGCTCAACGTTCGGTGCGCGTCCGTGTGATCCCTATGGTGTGTCGCCCTTTCAAATCCTCCAGAGCGAAGCGGTTTCGAACCGTTCGCTGCTCGCACGAGATGCCCCGCAATTCGTCGCGCGCGACGATAGAGAGTGGTGAAGGAGTGCCCCTGCGACAAGGCCTGCGCGCAGGACCGGCAAGACCGGATCCGAGCTCCTCGACCTGATGTTCACCGTGGCATCGGAGCGGGGACCGAACACGAAGTCGTCGTCCTGCGATGCGGCAGAATCGGGAGAGCAAGGCCCGTCCGACTCCACCGCGGCCACCGAGGAGACGTGGCGGACACCATCCGCAACCGGAGTGGTGGCTCGGCGAAGCGCCAGCATGGCGCTTCGCCCGGACGAGATCAGCCGCCGTGGCTGGACCACGCCGGATCGGGCGCGGATGCGAACCGACCTGCCTCTGGTGGCGGCGGAAGTCGTCATTGCGGACCAGCTCTTTGGTTGTCCTCTCTCGCCGATGAGCCGCGGCTTCCTTGACGGCGAGTTACCCAGTTCATCCCCATTGCCATGAGACTGCTCTGCACCCGGTGCCGCTGGGTCCAGATCCGCTCCGGCAGCTGTGCGAGCTTGCGAAAGTCCTCCGCGTCCGCGTTGAGGGCTCGCCAGGTGAAGAACTCGGCCGCATCGGAGAGGCGCTCCCGAAGCGGCTCATCGCCCTGAAGGAGGATGTTCGCGACGCCGAGCCGCACCTCGTTTGGGCGAACCATCTCGCCCCGTTCGGAGCCCGACGAGGTAAAGCCGGTGGCACCCGGACGCGCCATCTTCACCTCAACCCGGGTGTGCGGCTTCTCGTAGGGGATGAGACCCACCTCGCGCCCGCAGCGCATGAACATCTCGAGCGCGCGGTCGATCTGCTCGTCCTCGTGCGTCGCCATGAAGACGGCGCGCACCCGGGGCAACTCCACCGCCGGCTTGCGCACCGGCGAGACGAACAGCCCAGCGTCGGTGAGCTTGCGCCAGAAGACGAAGGCACGACCCTGGTCGCCGACCACGATCGACACGACCGGCGTGACGGAGGGGCTCGTGTCGAATCCCATGAGACGCAGCTCTCGGTGCACGCGCTCGGAGATGTCCCACAGCCGCGTCCGGCGCTCGGGCTCGCGCTCGAGGATCTCCAGGGATTTCAGCGCCGCGGCCGCGGCGGGCGGGGTCATCGAGGCCTGAAAGATCATCGGCCTCGCGCTGTGCTTCACCCAGTTGATGACCTCGGCACTCGCGGCGATGACGCCCCCGA
>Ga0335081_10014133_pt1 | contig 12917 bp, 8 predicted proteins | sample Lox_Sample_35_FD_206713 | JGI IMG/M metagenome (GOLD analysis project Ga0335081, IMG submission 206713) | Soil microbial communities from Loxahatchee National Wildlife Refuge, Florida, United States - Lox_Sample_3.5 | ecosystem: Environmental > Terrestrial > Soil > Wetlands | place: USA: Florida...
CGTGGACAAGTTTCTGGAGGACGCCACCGAAGTGGACGTGGATTGCATCGCCGACGTTGGACATTATGAAAATCCGAAACCCGAAATCCGAAATCCGAAATCGGACGAGGGCACGATTGTCATCGGTGGAATCCTGGAGCACATCGAGTTTGCCGGCGTCCACTCCGGCGACGCGGCGATGGTGCTGCCGCCGCATTCGCTATCGAAAAAGGTCCTCGACACGATTCGTGATTACACACACGCCATGGCGCGCGAGCTGAAAGTTATCGGTCTGATGAACGTGCAATACGCGGTGAAAGACGGCAAGGTCTACTGCCTGGAGGTGAACCCGCGCGCATCGCGCACGGTGCCGTTTGTATCGAAGGCTGTCGGTGTGCCGCTGGCGAAACTCGCGGCCAAAGTCATGGCCGGGAAAACCCTGAAAGAACTGGGTTACACGAAGGAAGTCCGGCCGAAGTATTGGGCGGTGAAGGAATCCGTATTTCCGTTCAACCGTTTTCACGGGCAGGATATTTTGCTCTCCCCGGAAATGCGCTCGACCGGCGAAGTCATGGGGCTGGATACCGAGCTCGGCATCGCCTACGCGAAATCACAAATCGCCGCGGGCGAGTCCCTGCCGTTGAGCGGGAAGATTTTTATCAGCGTGAGCGATGCGCACAAAAAACCGGCTGCGGCCTTGGCCAAAAAATTTGCCGAACTCGGGTTTGAACTGGTCGCCACGGGCGGCACGGCGGCGGTCCTGGAAAAAGCCGGGCTGAAGGTCCAGCGCATTTTCAAGCTGGCGGAAGGGCGGCCCAACGCGATTGATCTGCTCAAAAACAAGGAAATCCAACTGGTCATCAACACACCCAGCGGCGCCACCCCGCGCGCCGACGAAATCAAAATCCGCACCACAGCAGTCTATACCGGCACGCCGATCATGACGACGCTGAGCGGCGCCGAGGCCGCAGTGCTCGGCATCGCGGCGCTCAAGATATCAGGCTATGGCGTAAAAACGTTGCAGGAATATCATTGACGTTCTGCGGCGCAAGCGGTAAGCGCTTGGAACGTGCACTCTAAGCTCGTTTGCCTGGCGTTCGTCTTGCTTGCACACCCGGCGTTTGCCTGGCTGGAAATCCGTTACGTTTCGCCTACCAATTCCGATTCGCCGGTTTCGGTTCGCGTCGCGGCAGCGGATTTTGGCGAGCGTTTCACCGTCTTCTACAAAACTAACGTGACGACTTTAAGTTGTTCGCTTCAGGCACAGCTCGACGTTGATAGTGAGGACCAGCAAATCGCGTCTTGTCCGGTGGCAAAGAATTGGACCACAAACGGGGTCGTATTTGAGTTTACGGTTTCGCCGGCATACCCGCCAGCCTCCCGCTTCACGATCACCGAATTGTCACGGGTGGTTGCTTCCGGGGACTGCTACTGGTTTTACTTGCGCGATTTTGCGACGAACAGAGTTTCGGCCAATCCAAGAACCGGGAACTTGATAATTACGCCGGCAATCCTCGAAGCCTTGCCAGAACAGGTGAAGTCCTTGTATCCGGGTATGACTGCCGAGCAGGTATGGCAGCAATTATTTCACAAACCCTATGGGCACTACTTTGGCGGCGAAGGCTGGCCGGACCACGAGCGTTGGTGGCTTACCTGGAATTACGAAGCAGAATTTTATTTCGAAGCGCCGACCACCAATCGACCTTTTTTTGACGAAGGCAAACGGAAATTGGTCCGCGCGACCCTCTACAAAAACGGGCAGGAAATCAGCCATTCCGGCAAAGAGAATTATGAACCCCAAACTCCGCCTCTGCCTCGCGCTGGTTTTGAACGGTGAGTTGTTCTGTGGTTTGGCTGTTGCCCAGGCGCAAACGAATTCAAGTTTACAACCGACTCCTCCTGACCTCCGTTCGGTTCCAACGAATGATCTGGCGGAGCATTTCGATCTCATCAGCCGGCAGGGATTTGGGGATTTGGAGAAAAGGGCGGCCACTGGCGACGTGGAAGCCCAATACCAGGCTGGCGCTCGCTACGCCGAAGGCGAAGGGGTGGATGAAAGTTCGATTCAAGCGTTCACCTGGCTCGAAAAAGCCGCGCAGCAAGGAGACGCCCGGGCGGAGAGGCGTGTGGGTGAAATGCTCATCGCTGGAACAGGAACTGCAACAAATGTGGACGCTGGACTGATTTGGCTGAATAAAGCCGCTACTCAGGGTGATGTTTACGCCCAGGCTGATCTCGGAGTTTATTATTTGCATGGGGAAATTCTGCCCCAGGACGAAACGAAGGCTTTTCATTGGTTCCTGGCCGCCGCCCAACAAGGTGCGCCTGCCCCGGAACGGAGTGTGGGGGCGATGTATTTTCAAGGGCAGGGAACAACCAGAAACGTGGAAGCCGGGATCGAGTGGTTGAAAAGGGCTGCTGCGCAAAATGAGCCGCAAGCTCTTTACAATCTCGGGGTAGCCTATCTCCATGGCGACGGAGAACCAAAAGATGCCAAACTGGCATTCAATTATTTCCTGAAATCGGCGATTTATGGGGAGAACGAAAAAAGAAACGAGACAGATGCGAAGGCAACTCTTGGAATGTTTTTTGTTACGGGGGATGGCGCGCCAAAGAACGTGAGGTTCGGTTTGAGATTGCTTTTATCTGCCGCGAAAGACGGAAATCTTGGAGCACAGGAGAACCTGGGTAAATTGTTTTTGATCGGGCATCGTTACCCAAGAGCATTCACCTGGCTCAACAGGGCGGCACATCAAGGTTCAGAATCGGCCGAGTATTTGCTGGGAGGCATGCATCTCGAAGGTTTGGCAGTACCAACAAATCAGGTTGAGGCTCTTAAGTGGTTCTATCTGGCGGCTATGCAAGGAGACCCTGATGCCGAGGAGCTGACCGGGAAAATGCTCGCTCAATTGAGTCCAGCGGTCGGAAATGAAGCTATAGCGCAAGCCAAAGCGTTCAAACCGGTAAAGGAACAACCGCCACCGGTTGACGATTCTGAGGTGACAATCTGTCCCCTTAATAGGCATTTTCTGGTTCCAGTAAAAATGCTTGGCGCAACCAAACATCTGGTGGTGGATACCGGCTCAGGCCTTACGGTTCTGGACGAAAAATATCGCGAAGCATTGGGGAACCCCCTTGGGCAAGACCCGTTCGGTGGAGCATTTGGCACCAATATAAATGTCTCGATTTATCGGAGCCCGGACCTTTCCCTCGGCGACAGGCCAGTGGACGATTTTTGGGTCCTCGGTTCTGATTTCGCAAAATTCAGCCAGAAAATGGACGAGCCAGTTGATGGAATTCTGGGAATGGCTTGCTTGAGAGACCACCTGATTTGTTTTGATCCTGACCGAGGGACATTTCGCATCGGGGGATCAGTTCCGAATTGGATTAAAGAAGATGCACAAGCCATTCCGCTCGAGAGGGTGCCCGATAAAATAAATGAATTCAGCGTCAATGCTCGTATCAACGGGATGGCAACGGTCCATTTGATGATTGACAGTGGTGCCATGGGAGCCGCCCTCAGCCTTCGCGAGCATGATCGGCGGCAGATTTTCAGAAACGGAAAAAGCAATTTATCCACGACGAATGTCGGCACTCTTGGCAACCAGGTCCAGAAAGCTAAAATCACCACATTACAGAGCTTGATCATTGGGACCAATGTTTATACCAATCTAACCGTGGAATTGGTTCCTGGCACAAAAGAATCTTCAGTGGGGCAGGAATTTATCCGAAAATACGTTCCGGCTATAGATTTTCCGCATCGGGTGCTTTATCTCCGGCCGGACCATGCCACGGAAAAACCATGAGAACCAAACTCCTCCTCTATCTCGCGCTCGGTTTTAGCGCCGTTTGCCATGCGGCCATCGTCTATCCCCAAGCGCCGAACGGCGGACAGCAGCTCGTCTGGAAGTTCGCCGACGTCATCGCCCAAAAGCACCTTCGACCGCTCAACGGTTTAAGCGTCGAAGATTTGACGTTCGCTGCTCCCTATCAAGACTATTCTGTCGGCCTGTCCAATTTGGCTTCGGGAGAACTCTTGTCTGCGGCAGAGTCCGTCGGCGGCTGGCAGTACCTTATCATGCATGGAACCAACGCTGTCGCATCGGCGGATTTGAGCGCCGATAAAAAAACGGGGAAAGCTATCAAATGCAGTGGTCTGGGTACCGGTTTTGTCCAAGAAAGGTTGAAGGCCCTGCGGGTGGCCGAACAACTGCCTCAAGTAAAAAGACAGGATTACGAACTCCGTTCTTTGGACATGCCATGGCTTCTCTTCTCCGCATTTTGGCTTCATGGCAAATCTGACGACATCATCATCCCTCTGCCTGACAGATGGGGAAGATGGAACGGCTACCAGGCGTATTCCGAGAGCGAGATGGTCAAGCGGTTGAAGCCGGAAGCAAAGAAGAAGTTGAAAGAACCGCGCGGAATGGTCGATTAACTGCCATGAATTCCAGATTCTCCCTCTGTCTTGCTCTCGTTTTGAGCGGCGGTTAGTTAGCGCGCGAGGTATTCTTATCTTCGCTTCAATTTTGTCACTTCGATGTCCGCTTGGCGTGTCGGTTCGGGGATGCGATAGCGCGCGCAGCAAGCCAGCACGAGTTTAACGGCGGAATCCAAATCCACGCGATGGCCGATGCTCACAAAAACCGGGCGGACGCCTTTTTGCGTCCGCAGCACCACACCAATTTGTGCATCGCCGTCTTGGAGTGGGGTGGTGGCGCCGGCATGTGCCGCCAGTTTTCCAAACGTTCCGACTAGGCAGCTTTTAGCGACACCAACGCCGGGTTGGTCCAGTTGGATCGCCAGATGCGATGCGATACCGCAGCGTTGCGGATGGGCGAAACCCTGCCCATCAAAAAGAATGGCGCCGAATTCGTGCCGCAAGGCCCGGATCACCTGCATTACTGCCGGGCCTTCACGGAAACTTAGAAAGCCGGGAACATACGGGAATTCCGCCGGCCGCGTGGCGTGTGCAAACTCGATGATTTGGCACGTTTCGCGATCATAAACAACCGCGGCGGCGAAGATGAATTGTTTGTCGCCCGAGAACGCGCAATCGGCGCCGGCGACGAAGCGTGGCAGCGGTTCCAGCGGCGCGATAACCATCCGTTCGCGCAGGCGCGCTTGCGTTGCCTTCCATTCTTCGACCTGCGCCGGCCAGCCGGGATCGGATTTGCCGCGCACCGTCATTCGCTTGACCCCTTGGGAGGCCCACGCAAGACCCGATAGTGATGCGTCCAGGGATCGATCCGACACACGGCCCGGTAGTCGCAGTACTCGCAGGGTGTTTCGCTGCCCTTGCGATACGGGTCCACGGCTGCTGCGCCGGAGAAAATGGCGCGGCCCATTCCTTGCAACTGCGCCTCCAGCCTGTCGAGCAGTTTTCCGAATTCGTCATGCGACAATGCTTCAACCGAACCTTTGCGCAGGGAACCGTCCTTGTTTCGCTGGTAACTGAATTGATCCGCTGCACCCAGGCGATCCAATTTCGGCAGAACACTGGCGTCGAATCGTCCCGTGTGGGGATAGGCGCGTTTGCGCGCGTCGGCAGCATTGTCCAATACCTCGGCCCGCGTGTCGCCGCTTGCGTATTGGCCACGCAGGTTCACGTAAAAGACACCGGCGGGGACCAGGCGCGCCACGCCCAACACTCCGCGCGGGTTGGCCCAATGCCGCAGCACGTTCAGATACGCGAGCAACTGCAACTGCACCCCGTGTTGCACCAGAATCGCGTCGAGCCTTTTGCCGCTGGATTTGTAGTCCAGCACCAGCGCCAGTGCGTCGTCGCTGCCCGGCTCGCGCCACAAATCCACGCGATCAATCCGGCCGCGCAATTCGAGTCGACGGCCATCGCCGGCGTCCAATTCCCACGCCGGCGCGCGGGCCTCGTCGCCGCCGAAATCCAGTTCCGCCACCACGGGGTCAAATTCATTCTGTTCCCGCAGCCACGTTACCACGACTTCGATGAAATCCTGCAGCGATGCACTCATCGCTCGCGCCTCGAACTGCGTCTGGGCGGTGTCGTGCAGCAACCCGCCGCGGAAATTCTCCGTCAGTTCAACCGCGATGTCGCGGACGCGTTCCCGCGCCTCGGGTGGCGTCAAATCGCGCCAACGCCGGCCTTCGGCGGCCAGACGTTCGTGGAAGACTTTCAGGACATCGTGCTGGAAGCTGCCCCGTTCCCGCGCGTCGAGTTCAAATATTTTCCGTTCCCCGGCCCTTAAACCGCTGCGGACAAAAAAGCGGAACGGGCATTGGGCAAATTCCTCAAGCCGGCTTACCGACGTCCGGAGCACCCGGCCAAAGAGTTTTTCCGCGAGTGCCGGCGGCAGGTTTTGCGTCGAATCCGGTTCACGCAACCGGCGCAGACTTTCGGCGAACAGCTTCAACGACGGTAATTCGAGCAGCTTCCGCCAGCCAGCAATGGCAGGAGACGACGTGAGGAGGCTCTGATATTCTTTTGGTTTGAGCCTCGTTACCTCGGCTGCTACGGAATGTTGAAGTTCAACCAGCGGTGCCGCGATTTCGATGGGATGCACGGCCCCGGACAGATCGGTTTCGGCGCCGGATTCTTCGATTTCCAACCCGGGAAACAGCCGCTGCAAATGTGAAACAAATGACGATGGATTCAACAGTTTGCCCTCGGCATTGTGGTGGGCGAAAGTGACAGCGAGTTTTTCGCTCGCGCGAGTGCAGGCGATGTAACCGTAATAACGTTCGCGCGCCAGCCGCTCGCGCAGATCCGGGCCGAGCGTGACGCCGCCTTGTTCCAACGCCTCGCGGTCGGCGTCCGTTAAAATCGGCGGCGTCGCGGGCGCGGCGGGGAAAATCGTCTCGTTCACGCCGAGCACGAGCGCCAGTTTCAAGTTGGGATTGCGCGCGCGGTCAATGGCGCCCACCAGCACCTCGTCGAGCACGGGCGGGATCACGCCGACCGTCAGGCTGGTCAGCCCGGCTTCCAGTACTGGCAGCCAGTTGCGCAAGGGCAGCGCTTCGCGAGAAAAGGCGAGCGCCACGTTGTCGAGCCACGCGTTCATTTGCTCCCAGACCGTCCTGTGAATTGACGATTGACGATTGGCGACTGACGAATTTTCCTGGTCAGCCGCACTCCAGTGCTCCAGGGTTTCCTCCACGCCAAGTTCAGCCCAAAGTTCGCGCAGCGCGTCGGCCAGTTGCGTGCCGGTCGGCTGATTTTCGTATCGTGTGAGCTGCGCGGCAAACTTCTCAAATGGCGGTAGAATCGTTTTTCGCAGGCGTTCCAGCGCAGCGTCGGCGGCCGGCAACGGTTCGCGCCATTTTTTGCCGCGCCAGCCGAATTCCAGCGCGGCATTTTCGAGCCGGTCCAATTCCGTTTCCGCCACGCCGGAAAAGCCGGCCTTGAGCGCGGCAAACCAGTCGTCGTGCAGCCAGTCAAAGGCGACCACGCGCAACGCGCCGCGGGTGAGTTCGGCCAGCGGGTGATGAGCGACCGATTCGCGGCGGTCCAGGAAAAACGGGATACCATAACGGCGGAAGGTGTGTGCCAGCGGCTGGTGATAACCGTCAAGATTTCGCACGAGCACGGCGCAGTCGCGGAATCGTGCGCCGGCGCGGACATATTTCAGGATCTCCCGCGCGGCGAATACCGCCTCGGCTGCAGGGTTTTGACAGGCCGCCAGCGAAATTTCAGATTTCGGATTTCGAATTCCGGATTTTGCGGAACTGGCATTGAATGGTCGTGACCAGTTTTTTTCGAGCTGCGCAAGTTCGGAACCCGCCGCAAAACGACTTTTTCGCGACTCACGCTTGAGTATTTCGATTTCAATCGTGCAATCCGGCAGATTTTCGAACCGTTGCCGGCATTGCTGGAAGGTCTTGCCGACCGACGACCAGATAGAGAGCCACGAAGTTTCGGCTTCGGGCGGGTTTTCGAGGCAAAAGGCGAGCGTCGCGCCCCTGCAATAAGGCGCCACCGCGGCCAGCAAATCCGATTCTTGCGGCGTCATTTCGGCGAAACCATCGAGCCACAAATGTTCGATCCAGGGTCCGGGGTTCTGTATCCGGGGCTCTTCGCACAGAGCGGTGACCGCGGCATCGAGGAGCTGGTTCGCGTCCTGTAGTTTATGGTCTGCCAGCCAGTGCACCTGGGCATCGAGCAGCAGTGCCAGGTCGCGGAGTTTGTCTCGCAGTTCGTGGCGTTCCGCAAGGCGGGAGGCGAGGGCGCGGAGTTTGGCGGGTGTGAATTGATGTTGCTGCAACTCCCTGAGCAACCCGCCAAGCTGCCGGGCAAAACCCGGTCGGTGCGCGCTGCGGTGGAACAATTTCAATTCGTCCTCGCGCTGCATCAACAACGCCCGCAGGATCATGCTGTGTCCTTCTCCGGCGAGCAATTGCGGCGGAACGATTTGCAGTTCTTCAAATATGAATAGAGCGAGCCGTTCGAAGGAAAGAATGTGTAGTCGCGTGTAGCCGTTCAGTGAGTTGTCGGCCAGCAACTGCCGTTCGAGCTGAAACGTGGCCTGTTTGGGCGCCAGCAGAATCAGCGGCGGGCCTTCCGGCGATGCTCTCAACCCCGCGCGGATTTCGGCGAGGCATCGAAATGTCTTGCCACTGCCGGCCGGGCCGAGAAGAAAGCGCGCTTGCACACCGGATTTTTCGCGCAAAGACGCACCGTCGCAAAGAAATTATTTCGGGCCGTGCCGGATATCCCCAATATTTTTTGTTTCCTTTCAGACGAATTGGTTTAACATTTACTCCTGTCGAAATAACCGCATTTGATTCAACCAATTAAATACGAATTATGCCACTGACACACACCCGGGAACTTTTTGCGAAGGCGTTGAAGGGCAAATACGCCCTTGGCGCGTTCAACGTCAACAACATGGAGCTGCTCCAGGCCATCGTCGAGGCGTGCGAAGAGGAAAAGGCGCCGGTGATGCTCCAGATTTCCAAAGGGGCGCGCCAATACGCCAATCCGGTTTATCTCAAGAAACTCATCGAGGCAGCCGTCAGTCTGTCCACGATCCCGATTGCGGTGCATCTGGATCACGGTGACACGTTTGAATTGTGCAAGGACTGCATTGACGAAGGGTTTACCAGCGTGATGATTGACGCCAGCCACGAGCCATTCGAGAAGAACGTTGAAATCACCAGGAGGGTCGTGGAGTACGCTCACAAGCACAACTGCGTGGTGGAGTCCGAACTCGGCCACCTTGTTGGCGCGCAGTTCGACGAAGGCGAGGCGGGCGGGAGTTTTTCGCACGGCGGCCATTACACGCACCCCGAGGAGGCGGTGAAATTTGTGAAGGAATGCGGTTGCGATTCGCTCGCTGTCGCTATCGGCAATTCCCATGGCGCCTACAAGTTCAAAGGCGAACAACACCTCGACCTCGAGCGCCTCAAGTCGATCAAACAGGCGCTCATGGACGCGGGCCTCGGCGATTATCCGCTCGTGTTGCACGGCGCCTCAAGCGTGCCGAAAGAACTGGCCGAGGAGATCAACAAATACGGCGGCAAACTGGGCACCGATACCGCGGGCGTGCCCGAGGCCGACATTGAAGTGGCTCGCCGCACCGGTTGCACGAAGGTGAACATTGATACCGACCTGCGTCTGGCTATGACAGCGGCCATCCGCAAAGCGATGTTTGAAAATCCCAAGGAGTTTGATCCGCGCAAATATCTTGGCCCGGCCCGGGCACACGTAAAGGACCTCGTCCGGCACAAAATAAAAGATGTGCTCTGCTGCGCCGGCCACGCGTTTGATTAATCAGAAGACGAAATCTCAGCGAGGCTCCGCGACAAATCTTGCGGAGCCTATTTTTTAGCGCACGCTGCTCGTTTTGACATTTTGGCACTTGTGGCAAATTGCAAAGCCATCAATGTGTCATTATGGCTCTATTATTTGCCTTTGTGCGCCAGGTTTGTTATTTATAATATCTTTGTAATCAGCGTGATATGATTTTAGTATGGCCTTGGCACGTTCCGCGCTGAATACTCGGTGAAACAATTAACGAAAGGATAAATATGAATCTGATACGATATCAAAAGCCTGACGTGGTTTGGCCGACATTTGGACGGCTATCGAATCTGCGAGACGAACTGGATCGCTTGTTTGAATCGCCGTTGACCGGCTAGCTGCCGGCGCTCGATGCGCATGAAGACAAGGAAAGTTTCACCGTGCAGGTGGAGTTGCCCGGTTTTAAGCGGGAAGACATCCAAGTCTCTTTGCAGGACGGCGTGCTGACCATTTCCGGAGAGCGCAAAGAGGAAAAGGTGAGCAAGGAATCCGAAGTACACCGGCAGGAACGCTATTACGGAAAATTCGCGCGTGCGTTGACACTGCCAACGGCGGTAGCGGCTGATAAGGTGAAGGCCGCTTATAAGGATGGCGTCCTGACCGTGACTTTGCCCAAGGCCGAAGAAGCGAAGCCGAAACAGATCGACGTCAACATCAACTAGACCAAATCAAAATTGTCAAGACTCCCGCTGTTCAATTAACGGCGGGAGTTTTTTATTTTCAACCCGGCCGAGTTCGATCATAAATCAAAAATTGCGGGGCAGATTGGGCCAGTTGAAAAGGAATTTTCTTTTGTCCGAACACCCGCCACGATGCCGATTTCCGCGCGTTGCGTTGGCCCTGGGGCTGGTTTGATTATGCCGCGAGGAAGCAGACCGTCTGTCTGCTAGCTTGGGCTTGCTATACTTTTGCTATACTTGTGAGCACCGTTTCAAGAGCGCAAGCAAGAGACGGCAACGGCACAAAGGCGCACAGAATCAAAAACGCAAGACTCATAAAACAATTGAAAAAATTGGCTAAAATGAGAATTCCCCCTGTATTTTTAAGGTGGTGGTAGGTGATGGATTCGAACCATCGAAGGCGTAAGCCAGCAGATTTACAGTCTGCCCCCGTTGGCCACTTGGGTAACCTACCAGTCGCAAAAATGAACATAAATTAAGCCAAAGAAATTTGCGGGGCTCAAGTTCAAAGTTACCATCCAAATTGGAAAACCACCCACCTTGCCCAAGGGATGGACTTGCTGCTTCCCGAACACGGTTTTGAACTTTGTCACCGGACTCGCGAGGTCACTGGACAAATTCGTTTCCACGTCCGGTTTGAATTCATTGACTTTCGGAAGAGGGCCGCTGTATTTTTCAATAGAGAGGCGATGACATCAGAATCCTCATTTCCCCGCGGCGGACAAACGGGCAGGTGGCTGGGAATTGCGGGAATCGTTTTCCTGTTCGTTGCGCTGCGCTGGAACAGTTACGATGCGCCGTTCATTCGTGACGAGGGAGAATACGCTTATTCCGCCCAACTTCTGATTCACGGCATTGCGCCATACCAACACGCTTTCATCCAGAAACCACCAATGATCATTTACAGCTACGCACTCGCCAACCTGCTGTTGCCGGGTGTTTTCTGGGCGCCGCGTTTGCTGGCATATCTGTTCGTGGCGCTGGCGACGGTTTTGCTGGGATACATCGCGCGGCTGGAGTTCGGAAAGGGCTTTGCCCTGCCGGCGATGTGGCTGGCGACGCCGATGATCCTGCTGCCCGGCATTGATCAATTTGCCGCCAACACGGAAATGTTCATGCTGCTGCCGTTGCTGGCAACCATCGCCGTTTACCTCCGCAGCCGGCATCGCGGCCACTGCCCGAAATACTGGCTGATGGCAGGAATTTTGGGCTTTACGACATTCTGTTATAAATACACCACGCTGCCGGTGCTTGGGTTTGTTTTTGTGGTTTGGTCGGTCGAGCAATGGCGACAGACGCATGACGCGAGATTGCTGCGACGAAGCTGGCTGGCGGCGGTGCTGGGCGCATTGCTGGCGGCTATCTTTGAATTGGGATTTTTTCTGGCCCATGACGGCGGCACGCGGCTATGGGAATGCACGGTAGCGTTCAACCGTTACTACGCGGCATCGAATAACTTTGCCACAGCCTACCTCTGGTCCAGGTTTGGAACTTTTTGGAGCAACTGGTGGATCTTGTTCTTTATCCCGTGGGCCGCGTTGTTGCGGCCCGGACCGCGCGTCGGGTTCTGGCTGGGCATGTTCGTCAGCGCAATTTTTGCGACCGGTGCGAGCGGATATGCGCAATATTATATTGTGGTTATGCCATTCTGGGCGTTGTTGAGCGCTGTTGGCATCTGCGCCCTCGCGTCGTGCATCACGGAATGGTTGGCGCGCCCGGCCCGATGGCCAGGATGTTTGCTCACGGCTGCAATCGTGCTTCTGGTGCTCCGTCCCGATGTGCCTTGGCTGACGTGCCCGCGCGAACGGTTTGTGGAAGTGAAAATGAGCGCGTTCCCGTTCATCGGCTCACCCGTGGTTGCCAGGCACGTGGCTGAATTGAGCTCGCCCGATGATTTTATTTTCATCGCCGGTTCCGAACCTCAGATTCTTTATTACGCCCAACGCTTCAGCCGTTCACGATTCATCACCGTTTACCCGCTGATGATCCCGACCGCTGTGGCGCGAAAATACCAGCTCGAAGCCATTGCTGACTTGCTGAGACACCCGCCGAAACTGATCGTTTCCTCACCGACACCGAACAGTTGGTTGTGGCAGGCGGGAACTCCGCCGGAATTCAGTGAATTCTTGAACCAGTTCCTGAAACAGGATTACGTTCTCGTCGGCGGCTACGTGACTGACAAAGAGAAAGGCCATTGGTCGGAACCACTGGCGACAAACCAGGTGGCGAACGCCGATTTGCTGGTTTTCACACACAAGCCGGCGCGGTAATTCTCAATCGTCTGTCCTGCCGGACACACACTACACGAGTCTGCGCGCTTACACGCTTCGAGCACCTTGAACTCGGTAATACGGTACGTCGGCGATCAGGCGCGATTTTTGATCACGGGGAATTACTTGAGCTTTGCCGACAGGGTTTTAAGCTGACCACGAACTTTTGAACAACGCCGATTCCAACCCGGGCATCGGAATCTCCGCAATGCG
>Ga0335081_10014134_pt1 | contig 12917 bp, 15 predicted proteins | sample Lox_Sample_35_FD_206713 | JGI IMG/M metagenome (GOLD analysis project Ga0335081, IMG submission 206713) | Soil microbial communities from Loxahatchee National Wildlife Refuge, Florida, United States - Lox_Sample_3.5 | ecosystem: Environmental > Terrestrial > Soil > Wetlands | place: USA...
CTCCTCTGCGGTTGACTGCAGCCTTGGACAGCCGCAATCAGCCACAGCGAGCGCCGGATGAACACTTCTCCTCAGCGAACAACCTGCTGAGACTTCACAACTAGACACGACCGCGCCGGCGTGGAGCTGCCACATACGATCGGTTTTCTGCCAGGCGTGCGCGCCGGGGTAGAATCGCGGGGTGCGCTTCCGGTTCGTGCCGATCCTGTTCGTGCTCTTCTGCATCCAGCTCGGCCTCTGGCTGACGCTGCGCGAGATCTTCGCGCTCAGGCGGCGCGGCTCGCTGGCGCTGGCGGCGCTGCAAGCCGTGCTCGCCGCGTTCTTCGTCGCCTTCATGCTCGAGTCGCGCAACGGCTTGCAGATGCCCGCGATGCTGCGCTTCACGCTGATCGAGCCGATGCTCGCGCTGGTGACGCTCTCGACACCGCTGATGCTGCTGCTCGGCCTCGCGCTCTCGGCCGCACGCCGGCTGCCCGGCGGGTACTCCGAATCGCGCCGCGCGGTGATGGCGGGGGCGGCGAAGGCCGTCATCGGCGGCACCTTTGCGGCCGTCGCATTCGGCGTCGAGCAGGCCGAGCTGCAACCGCTGCTCACGCGGCACGAGGTGCCCATCCGCGGGCTGCACCAGGACCTCGACGGCCTCACTTTGGTGCAGCTCTCCGACATCCACGCCGGCGCGCTGATGACCGAGGAGCGCATGCTGCGCATCGCGCGCGCCGCCAACGCGCTGAACCCGGATCTGGTCGTGCTCACCGGCGACCTGCTCGACGTCAGCCCGCTCGCGGCGCGCCCGTTCTCGCGCGCGTTCCGCGAGCTCAAGCCGCGGCTCGGCGCGTTCGCCGTCCTCGGCAACCACGACTACTTCGCCGGTTTTCCGGCGGTGGAGCGCGCGGTGCGCGACGCGAACGCCACGCTGCTGCGCAACTCCGGCGTGCGCATCGAGCGCGGCCGCGGCTCGCTGTTCCTCGGCGGCGTCGACGATCCGTCGCATGGCAGCCTCGGGCCTCATCCCGCGCGCGCGCTGAAGGCGGCAGCGCCGGAGGAGCCGCGCATCGTGCTCGCGCACCGGCCGTCGCTGTTCGAGGATTGCGCGGCGCAAGGCGCGCAGCTGGTTCTCTCGGGCCATACGCACGGCGGGCAGATCGCGCTCTCGCCCGCGTGGTCGCTGGCGCGCGTGCTGGGTCCGTACACCATGGGCCTCTACCGCCGCGGCGACTCCACGCTCTACGTCCACCGCGGCATGGGCACCGTGGGGCCGATGCCGGTGCGGCTCGGCTCGCCACCCGAAATCGCCTTGATTGTCCTGCGGGCGGTGTGAGAGGAAGCGCGGGATGAATCCGGACCTGCTGCCGGTGCTCGACCGCTTCCGGCGCGCGCGCGTCGCGGTGGTGGGCGACCTCGTCGCCGACGAGTTCGTCTACGGCGAGACCGACCGCATCAGCCGCGAGGCGCCGGTGCTGATCGTCCGCTACGAGTCGGCCGAGCTGAAGCCCGGCTGCGGCGCCAACGCGATCATGAACCTGTGCGCGATGGGCGCGCGGGTGCAGGTCATCGGGCTCACCGGCGACGACGAGATCGGCCGGCGGCTGCGCGCCACCTTGCGCGAGGCGGGCGCGGATGATGCGGCGGTGTTCGCGGTGGAGGGCGCGCCGACCGCCACCAAGACGCGCGTGCTGGCGGGCGGCAAGAACACGCGCCGGCAGCAGATGCTGCGGCTCGATCGCGACGGCCCGCGCGCGCCCGGCCCGCAGCTGACGCAGAAGCTGGTGAAGGCGCTGGCGCAGGCGGCCGCCAAGAACGACGTGATCATGGTGTCCGATTACGGCCTCGGCCTCCTGGCGCCGCCGCTGGTCGAGGCGGTGTGCCAGCTCGCGTCGCAGGGTCGCACCGTATGCGTCGACTCGCGGTATGGCCTCGCCAGGTATCGCGGCGTGTCGCTGGCCAAGCCCAACGAGCCCGAGCTGGAGCAGGCGGTGGGGCGATCGATCGGCGACGATCCGCAAGCGCTGGAAGACGCCGCGCGCGAGCTGCAGAAGACGCTGCGCGCCGGAGCGCTGCTGGTGACGCGCGGGCGCAACGGCATGGCGCTGCTGCGCCCCGGCGCGCCCACGGCGCTGTTGCCGGTGCACGGCACGCAGGAAGCGGTCGACGTCACCGGCGCGGGCGACACGGTGATGGCGGCGGTCACCGCGGCCACCGCGGCCGGCGCAGACCCGGTGCAGGCGATGCGGCTCGCCAACGTGGCCGGCTCGCTCAAGGTGCAGAAGACCGGCACCGCCGCGGTCTCGCTCGACGAGCTGCGCGGCGAGATCCAGAGGCACGCCGCGCCGCAGCCGACGCTGCTGGTGGCGCCGCGCGCGGCGCGAGGTCGCAGGTGATCTGCTCGCTCAGCGAGGCCATGCTGGCGCGCGACGAGGCGCGCGATCGCGGCGCGCTGACGGCGGTGGCCAACGGCGCTTTCGACCTGCTGCACGCCGGCCACGTCCGCTACCTGCGCGCCGCGCGCGAGCTGGTGGGCGAGGCGGGCCTGCTCATCGTCGGCGTGAACAGCGACGCCTCGGTGCGATTGTCGAAAGGCCCCGATCGGCCGGTGGTACCGCAGGAGGAGCGGGCGGAGATCGTCGACGCGGTAAAGGGCGTCGACCTGGTGGTGATCTTCGAGGAGAAGACCGCCGGCTCGCTGCTGGAGGCGCTGCGGCCCGACCTGCACGTGAAAGGTACCGACTATACTTCCGGGACGGTGCCGGAGCGCGAGCTGGTGGCGGGCTGGGGCGGGCGCACGGTCATCGCGGGCGATCCGAAGGACCATTCGACCACCGACCTGATCGCGCGGCTGAAGAGCCCGCGGTGATCTCGGCGGCGATCATCGCGCAGGACGAGGAGCGCGCGCTGCCCGGCTGCATCGCCTCGGTGCGCGACTTCTGCGGCGAAGTGCTGGTGGTCGACGGCGGCTCGCGCGATCGCACCCGCGAGGTGGCCGAAAGCGCGGGGGCGCGCGTGCTGCAGCGTCCGTTCGACGACTACGCGCGCCAGCACGAGTTCGCGCGTACGCAGGCGCGCGGCGCGTGGATCCTGTCGATCGACGCCGACGAGCGCGCCTCGCCGGAGCTTTCGCGCGTGCAGCCCGACGCGGCCGTGGCGGCGTACTCGCTGCCGTTCAAGAACCACTACCGCGGCGTGTGGCTCCGGCACGGCGGCTTCTGGCCCGATCGCCACGTGCGGCTCTTCCAGCGCGACAGGTGCCGCTACGACCTGTCGCGCACGGTGCACGAGAAGCTCGTCGTCGAGGGGCCGATCGCGCCGCTCGACGCCGCCATCCTCCACGACTCGTACGAATCGTGGGACGATTGCATCGCCAAGATGACCCGCTACGGCCTTCGCGGGGCGGAGATGCTCCACGCCAGCGGCAGGCGGGCAGGCGCCCTCGACCCCGTGGTCCGGCCCGCGTGGCGCTTCCTGCGCGCGTTCGTGCTGCAGGCGGGGTTCCTCGACGGGGTCGCCGGCTTCGAGATGGCGAAAGCCCGCGCCCACGAAGGCAAGGTCAAGTACACTCACCTGCGCGACTTGTCCGCGCGAAGGACGTGAGATGCCCATCGCACCCGAGCTGAAGGACATCCTGGCGTGCCCCAAGTGCAAGGGCGAGCTGGAGTTCCGCGAGCAGGAGAAGAAGATCGTCTGCCGCGCCTGCAAGCTGGTCTACCGCATCGAGGGCGACATTCCCGTCATGCTGGTGGACGAAGCCCAGCCGCTCGAGACGTGACGCCGCCGCGGCTGCTCATCATCCAGACCGCCTACCTGGGTGACACGGTGTTCACCTCGGCGCTGGTGCAGTCGCTGCGGCGGACGTGGCCCGGGGCGGAGATCGACCTCTGCGTCGCGCCGCGCGGCCGCGACGTGGCGCGGGCGATTCCGGGCGTGAATTTCGTGCACGTCTTCGACAAGCGCGGCGCCGACGCGGGCCTGCGCGGGCTGCGGCGGCTGTCCGCGCGGCTCGCCACGCGGCAGTACCCGCTGGCGATCCTGCCGCACCGATCGCTGCGCACCGCGCTGCTGGCCCGGCTCGCCGGCATCCCGCGGCGCGTGGGCTTCGCCGACGCGCCCGCGTCGTTCCTCTACACCGAGCGGGTGCGGTCGAAGGCGGGCACGTTCATCGAACAGGAGGCCGACCTGGCCGCGCACTTCGGCGCCGGCCCGGCGGCCATGGCGCTGCAGCCGCTGCGCGAATGGGTGGGCGCGGCGCACGGCGCGCTGGCGCACTCGGCGAGCGAGAGGCTGGCGGCGGTGTGCCTCGGCTCCGAGTGGGAGACGAAGATCTGGCCGGCGCAGCACGTGAAGGCGTTGGTGCGGCTGCTCGCGGGCAAGGGCCTGCGGCCGGTGCTGATCGGCGGGCCGCGCGAGCGCGAGCTTGCGCGCGAGGTGGGCGCGGCGGGCGGCTGCATCGACACCACCGGGAATCCGGTGGGCGAAGCCCTGGCGATTCTATCGATGAGCACGATAGCGGTCGGTGGTGATACGGGCCTGGTGCACGCGGCGCGCGCGCTCGGCGTGCCGACCGTGGCGGTGTTCGGGCCGACCGCGCCGGGCGCGCACCGCTTCGGCCCGCGCGAGCGCGCGGTCACGCTGGGCCTCTCGTGCTCGCCGTGCAGCGCGCACGGCTCGCGGCGGTGCCCACTCGGCCACCACCGCTGCCTGCGCGATCTCGACGCCGATCGCGTGGCCGCGGCGTGCCAGGAAGTGCTGCCGGCATGAACGCCCAGGACCCGCGCCTCGACCCGCCGCCGCTGCTGCCCGCGCGCGCGGCGGCGCGGCTGGCGCGCGCTCTCTGGCCGCTGCCGGTCGAGCCACCGCAGCCGGCGTCGATCAGGACGCTGCTCGTCGTGCGCACCGACAACCGCGTCGGCAACGCCCTGCTCACCGTTCCGCTGGTGCGCGCGCTGCAGAAGGCGCTGCCGCAGGCGCAGGTCGATCTGCTGCTTCCGGAAAAGATGGCGTCCGTCGCCGAAGGCCTGCCGGACCTGCGCGTCCTGCGCTTTCGCCGCGCGCAGCCATTCTCGCTGCGGAGCCGCTACCAGGTGGTCATCGACGCCGCGCACTGGCACGCGTTCTCCACCACCTCGGCGCTGGTCTCGCGCTGGGCGGCGTCGCGCTGGGTGATCGGATCGCAGCGCGGGCCGGCCGACATCTACTCGCGCGCCGTGCCGCCGCCCGCCGACGGAACGCCCGAGGTTGAAGCGAAGCTCGATCTCGCGCGCGCGCTGGGACTCCACGTGTCCGCGCAGCCGATGGAGACCGCGCTCGGCCTGCGCACGCCGTGGCCCGCGCGCGAGCCGTTCGTGGCGCTCAATCCGGGAGCGCGCAAGCTCGATCACCGCCTGCCGCCAGAGCGCTTCGCCGCGCTGGCGCGCGCGCTGCCGCTGAAGAGCGTGGTCTTCTGGGGACCGGGAGAGGAAGAGCTGGCGCGCAAGGTGGGAGCGGAGCTGGCGCCGCCGACCAATCTCGAGCAGCTCGCGTCGGCCTTTCGCGCCGCGCGGCTGGTGGTGACGAACGACACCGGCCCCATGCATCTGGCGGTGGCGTGCGGCGCGCCGGTGCTCGCGTTGTTCAAGAACGGCGCCGGCCTGCGCTGGGCGCATCCGGGCCCGCGCTTCCGGGCCATCGTCGAACCCGCCGGCGACGCGGCGGTGCTCGCGGCGGCGAGGCAGCTCCTTGACACCGCGGGCGGCGCGGCGGAACCTCCCTCGCCGTGATCCGCTCCATGACCGGCTTCGGCGCCGCCCGGGTCGAAGCCGGCGGAGAGACCCTCGGCGTCGAGTTGCGCGCGGTCAACGGCAAGTTCTGCGAAGTGAAGGCGCGCCTGCCGCGCGAGCTCGCCTCGCTCGAGCCGGAGCTGGTGAAGGCGGTGAAGGCGCGCGTCTCGCGCGGGGTTATCGACGTGTTCGTGCGGCGCGAAGGCGCGGACGAGAAGAGCGTGCAGCCGCGCGTGGACCTGCCGCTCGCCGCCGCCTACGCCAAGGCGCTGCGCGAGCTGAAAGACGAGCTCGGCCTCTCCGGCGAGCCCACCGTGCACGACCTGGCGGCGCTGGAAGGCGTCATCTCGCTGGGCGAGGCGGCGGCCGACGCGGCGGCGCTCTCGGCCGCCTTGCAGCGCGCGCTCTCGCAGGCGCTCGACGCGCTCGAGCAGATGCGGCGCCGCGAAGGCGAGGCGCTGGCGCGCGATCTGTCGGCGCGATTCGACGGCATCGAAAAGAGCGCGGCCGAGGTGAAGCGGCTGGCGCCGATGCAGGTGGAGGCGGTGCGCGAGCGGCTGGCCGCGCGCATCGCCGAGCTGACGCGCGGCGTGGCGCTCGACCCCGCGCGGCTCGCGCAGGAAGTCGCCTTGTTCGCCGACAAGACCGACGTCGCCGAGGAGCTGACGCGGCTGGCGAGCCACCTCGCGCAGGCGCGCGAGCTGGTGAAGTCGGACGCGCCCTCCGGCCGCAAGCTCGAGTTCCTGGTGCAGGAGGTGAACCGCGAGATCAACACCATCGGCTCCAAGTCGCAGCACGCCTCCATCGCCTCGCTCGTCGTCGAGATGAAGGCCGAGCTCGAGCGCGTCCGCGAGCAGGTGCAGAACGTCGAATGAACCCGCTCCTGCTCATCCTCAGCGCGCCCTCGGGTACGGGAAAGACCACGCTCGCCCGGCGGCTGGTCGCGGCGCACCCGGGCGCGGTCTTCTCGGTGAGCGTCACCACGCGCGGGCCGCGCGGCGCCGAGAAGGACGGGGTCGACTACTGGTTCGTCGACGAGGAGAAGTTCAACCAGATGGTTGAACGTGACGAGTTCCTCGAGTGGGCGCACGTGCACGGCCACCTCTACGGCACGCCGCGCAGCGTGCTGCGCTCGTCGCCGTCGCTGGTGGTGTTCGACATCGACGTGCAGGGCGGGCAGCAGATCAAGCAGCGGCACGCCGAATCGGTGCGCGCGCTCATCCTGCCGCCGTCGCTCGCCGAGCTGGAGCGGCGGCTGCGCGCGCGGTCCACCGACGACGACGCGACCATCCGCCGGCGGCTGCACGCGGCGCGCATCGAGATGCGGTTGGCGCTGGCGGCGCACTACGAGTACTGGATCGTCAACGACGACCTCGATCGCGCCTACGCCGATCTCGAGGCCATCGTGCGCGCCGAGGGCTGCAAGGCGGGCCGCAAGGCGCTAGCGCCGGACCTCGGTCTGCCGTAGCAGCTCTTCGAGATAGTTGCTCCACGCCACCGCGTTGGTGTGCGTCCCGTGGCCGCGCGTGTTCGGGCCGATCGGCAGCACGACTGCGCGCCCGTGCGGCACCCGCTTGATCTCGCGCTCGAGGATGCCGAGCTCCGGCGGGTTGATCATGTCGTCCGCCGAGTTGATCGCCAGGAACCTCGTCTCGATCTTCTCCAGGCCAGGCGACGGGTCGTAATCGCGCGAGGCGTCGAACGCGTAGTACATGTCGTCCTTGTCCTCGCCCGGCGTGCGCTTCTGCATCCACTGCTCGATCCACTGATCGGCTTCGTCGCGCGTCGGCGCGGCTTTCTGCTGCACGAGCGGCGCGCTGGTCATGACGAACAGCATCTGCATCGCGCCGCGGAGATCGTCGGCGTTCAAATCATCGAGGATCATCCGCCGCATCATCCGGTTGCGGCCGGCGATCTGCACCGGCAGGCACGCGAGCGCGAGCGTCGCGTCCATGAAGCGCGGCCACTTCTCGCTCCACATCCACGAGTGCATGCAGCCCATCGAGGTGCCCATCAACAGCCGCAGCTTCTTCACGCCGAGCCCGTCGGTCACCAGCCGGTGCTGCAGCTCCACCATGTCGGCGTACGCATAGTGCGGGAACTTCGCGCGCAGGCCGTCGCTCGGCTTCGACGAGCCGCCGTGGCCGACGCCGTCGGGCAGGATGACGAAGTACCTGCCGGTGTCGAGCAGCTGGCCCGGCCCGAACAGCGCGCCGGCGAAGATGTCGTTGAGGAACTGCGTGCCGGTGCCGGTGGTGCCATGCAGGATGAGCACTGCCGGGTTCTGCGGCGAGCCCAGCGTGCGGTAGTGAAGCCGCACCTCCGGCAGGGTCTCACCGGACGCGAAGCGGAAGTCCTTCACCACGAAGTTGCCCTCGCTCACGGCGAGGGCGGCGAGAAAGAGCAGCATGGCGTCACCGGATCTTGTCGAGGTCCTCGAGGCCGGTCTTCACGTTCCAGACCAGCCACTCATACTGCGCCAGCCGCTCCCTGGTAAACGGATCGGCGTCGCGAATGCGGTCCAGCCTTTCGCGAACGTCTCCATCCGGCACGCGGAACAACAAGCCGCCGCCGACATGCGGATCGAAAGGGCCCGACGCGATCAGAAGGCCTTGCTTCTTCAGCTCGCGCAGGTACTCCCGATGCGCTTCCTGAAATTCTCCGCTTCTTCCAGCGGGCGTCGATAGCGAACGATGGCGAGGGCATACATGGCGCGCATGCTACTGTCCGCGCCCGTGGCGCGCATCCAGGTCCTGCCGGAGACGTTGTCCAATCAAATCGCCGCGGGCGAGGTCATCGAGCGGCCGGCGGCGGTGGTGAAGGAGCTGGTGGAGAACTCGCTCGACGCGGGCGCGGCGCGCATCGAGATCGCGCTGCTCGACGGCGGGCGCAAGCTGGTGCGGGTCACCGACGACGGCAGCGGCATGTCGCGCGAGGACGCCGCGCTCAGCCTGCAGCGGCACGCCACCAGCAAGCTGCGCACCAAGGACGACCTGTTCGCGGTGCGCAGCTACGGCTTTCGCGGCGAGGCGCTGCCGAGCATGGCCGCCGTCAGCCGCTTCAGCCTGCTCACCTGCGAGCGCGGCGCGAGCCATGGCACGCGCATCGAGGTCGAGGGCGGCCGGGCCGGAGAGCCGCGCGACGCCGGCGCGCCTCCGGGAACCACCGTCGAGGTGCACGACCTGTTCTGGAACGTGCCGGCGCGGCGCAAGTTCCTCAAGCGCGCGCAGGCCGAGCAGGCGCAGTGCATCGACGCGGTGCTGCGGCTGGCGCTGCCGCGGCCGGACGTCACCTTCGTGGTGCGCGAAGGCGAGCGGCCCATCGCGCAGCTCCAGTCGGGGCCGCAGGACGCGGTGCTGCCCGCGCGCGCGGCGGAAGCGCTCGGCCGCGAGGTGCGCGGGCACCTGCACGAGGTGAGGTCCGAGACCCGCGGCCTGAAGCTGCGCGGGCTGGCGGTGGCGCCGCAGGTCGACTTCGGCAGCGCGCGCAACGTGTGGCTGTTCGTCAACGGCCGCGCCATCCGCGACCGCTCGCTCACCCACGCCGTGCTGCGCGCGTACGGCGAAGTGCTGCCGCACGGGCGCTTTCCCGGGGCCATCCTGTTCCTCGAGGTTCCGCTCGCGGAGGTGGACGTGAACGTCCATCCGGCCAAGGCCGAAGTTCGGCTGGCGGATCCACGGGCGGCGTGGGACGCGGTCCAGATGGCGCTGCAGCCGCTGCTCCGGCACGAACCGCGCGTGGCCGAGAGCCACGCCGCGTACGGCTCGCACCAGCCGGAGCTGCTGCCGCAGGCGAAGAGCCTCCGCTACCTCGGGCAGCTCCACGCCAGCTACCTGGTCTGCGAGAGCGAGCAGGGGCTCGTGCTGGTGGATCAGCACGCCGCCCACGAGCGCATCAACTACCAACGCCTGCGCGCGGCGGCCCGGGGGCCGGTGCAGCCGATGCTGGTGCCGCAGGTGGTCGAGCTCTCCGCCGCGGACGCGGCCCGCATCGCCGGCGCGCGCGAGACGTTGAGGTCGCTCGGCATCGAAATCGAACACTTCGGTGAGAACAGCGTCGCGGTGAAGGCGCTGCCGCCGCCGCTGCAGGGAGGGCTGCTGGGGCCGCTGCTCGCTGACCTGGCCGAAGGTCTCACCCGGGTCGACGACGATCTCTTCAAGCGCGCCGCCTGCCACGCCAGCGTCCGCGCGCACGACGCGCTCACGCCGCAGGAGGCGCAGGCGCTGCTGGACGCGCTCGACCAGACCGACTACGGCGCCCGCTGCGCCCACGGCCGGCCGGTGGTCGCCGCGTTTTCCACCGCCGAGATCGAGCGCCGTTTCGGACGCGACTACGCGCCCCATTCGCACGCCGCGCCGAAGGAAATTCTCTGATCGACGCGCTATATTGGGAACATGCAGCTCGCCGTCGGATCCGTCGTCCAGACGCTGTGCGGTGTCCCGCCCGCCCGCTTCCAGCCCGAGGAGATCTGCGCCCGCCTGCAGGGCGTGCTCCTCGATCCACGCACGCTCGAGCCGTACCTGCACTTCGCAGAGCGAAGGTACACGCGCAACCTCATCCACCGCGACGAGACGTTCGAGCTGATCGCGCTCTGCTGGGATCCCCACACCGAGAGCCCCATCCACAACCACGCCGGCCAGCTGTGCTGGCTGTCGATCCAGAGCGGCGCGCTGCGGCTGGAGAACTACCTGAGCCTCGACGGGCCCGGGCCGGGCAGCAACATCCGGCTCACGCCGAACGGCGGCGTCGAGCGCGCCGGCATCGGCGTGCTCGACCTGCAGCAGGGCGACAACGCCATCCACCGCGTGTCGAATCCGTTCGACGAGCGCGCGGTGAGCCTGCACGTGTACTCGCGGCCGTTCGACGACTGCATCGCGTACGACCTGGCCGGCCGCACCGCGCGGACCATGAAGCTGCAGTATCACTCCGTCGGCGGGAAGCTGTGCCGGCCGGAGCACCTGCAGTGAAAGGCACGGCGGCGGCGCTGGCCCTCCTGCTCGCGGCCTGCGCCCACCACGGCGCGGCAAAGCCCGCGCAGGCCGACGCGAAGCAGGGCGCGGCGGCCGGCGGCGTCGAGGTGCAGGACGCGATCCACGGCGTGCGCTACTCGCTCCCGCCCGGCGGCGACCTGTGGCAGGTCTCGCGCGAAGGCGCGGCGCGGTCGGTCTCCGGCACCGAGGCCGAGGTCACCCAGTTCGCCATGGGCAAGCTCAGGGGCCCCGCCCAGTGCCGCGACCAGGCGCGGGCGAGGCTCGCGCCGCGGCCGGGCACGCCGGGCGCGACGCCGGCCGAGGCCATCCGCGACGAGAGCGTCGCCGCCGACCCGCCGAGCTGGAGCTTCACCACCGGACCCGCCGCCGCGCCGGTGCGCAACCGTTGGGCGTTCTTCGCCCGCGGCGCCGACTGCCTGGTGCTGCACGTCACCAGCCCGAAGGACGACGACTTCGGCGACCGCACCTTCGCCACCGCCGCGAAGTCGTTCCAGGTGCTGGCCATGCCCGAGGACCGCCAGCGCGAGGTGGACCTGCTCGCCGGCATGGCCTTCCTCGAGCGGCGCGAGCCGGCCGCCGCGCTCGACCGCTTCGAGGCGCTCACCGCGCGCGAGCCCGACAACGCCAAGGCCCACTTCGGCGCGCTGATGGCCGGGTTCGAGCTGGGCCCCGAAGCCTACGCGCGCGCGCTGCCGCACGGCATGATCGCGCTGCGCTCGGAGCGCGACCTGACGCCCGAGCAGCGGCAGCTCGCGCTGCGCGCGGTGGGCGTGATGCAGCTGGCGCAGAACCAGGTGCGCGCCGCCGCCGACACGCTCTCCGAGCTGGTGGTGCGCCAGCCCGATCTCGCCGAAGGCCAGTACAACTACGCCTGCGCGCTGGCGCGGCTGGGCGACAGCAAGGGCGCCATCGACCACCTGACCGCGGCGGTGAAGCTCGACGCCGACCTCGCCGCGCACGCGAAGGACGACGACGACCTGAAGTCGCTGCACGGCCAGCCGGCGTTCGACCAGATCATTTCTTCGAACCCGAAGTAGGCCCGTACGCGGCGGCGATCTCCTCGCCCACCGTCTGGTCCTCGAGGACCTTTTCGACGTCGCGCGCGTCCGGCGCCTTGAGCCCGGCGGCCATCTCGCGCAGCTGCTCGGCCTGCTCGAGCAGCGCGTTCACGTCGAAGTCGATCTCCCCGCTCCCCGGCGGCCTCGACAGCTCCTCGCGCTGCAGCCGCTCCATCTCGGCCACCGCCTTCTCGAAGTTGGTGTCGAACTCGACCAGCAGCGCCTCGGGGTCGACCCCCGGCCAGCGCGCGGCCACGTGCAGCCGGGCCATCTCGGGCGGCATCTCCAGCGGGTCGCCGACGTACGCCCACGCGTCGTCGGTGGGGAAGGGGAAGCCTTCGATGACCAGCACCAGCCGCTCGGTGAGCGGCTCGAAGTAGAAGCCCGTCTGGGGTGCGCGCGCCATTGGTGAAACAATCGCAAACGTGATTTCCGATCGACCGCGTGTATCTTAGCGCGAAATGCGCACCGCCCTCGCGCTCTGCCTCGCCTCGCTGCCCGCGCTCGCCGCCGTTCCCGAACCAGGGGAGGGCACCATCACGCTCCTCGGCAGCGTCCGGACGATCATCCCGAACAACCAGAGCTACATGAACGACGTCTTCGCCACCGGCCACAATGCCGTCCAGCCCGGCGGAATCGCGGCGTTCGGCTACCAGTACGACGAGGAGCTGCACGTCAAGATCGAGCTCGGCTTCCTCTATGACAAATACCGCATCCCGGTGGGCGGCGACTTGACGGTGAAGACCATTCCGCTGCTGCTCGGCCTCGACTACGGCTTCTTCCGCCGCGACCGCTTCACGTTCTTCCTCGGGGGAGGGCTCGGCTACCTGCTCAACACCGGCGATCGCGGCGGCGCGAGCAACGAGGCCAACTCCACCGGCGCGTACGCCTCGCTCGGCTTCCGCGTCCAGCTGGGGGGGCCGATCGCGCTGGTGATCGAGGATCGCTACCTGCTCGGCAGCGCGCAGGCCGACGCCGGCAACTCGACCAAGACGCTCAATGTGGGTGGGAATCTCCTCTCGGTGGGCGTGATGGTGCACTTCCTCGAGCCGGAAGAAAAAGGCCACCCGGTCGGGCATTAATGGTGCACGAATTTCGCCGCCGTGGGATGCTCCGGCGCA
>Ga0335081_10014136_pt1 | contig 12915 bp, 7 predicted proteins | sample Lox_Sample_35_FD_206713 | JGI IMG/M metagenome (GOLD analysis project Ga0335081, IMG submission 206713) | Soil microbial communities from Loxahatchee National Wildlife Refuge, Florida, United States - Lox_Sample_3.5 | ecosystem: Environmental > Terrestrial > Soil > Wetlands | place: USA: Florida...
TTTCGTTGCCGGAAGCGCTCGGCGGGCTCGAGCGTCGCCTGCTGCTGACGGAACTCATTGCCAAGTGGATGGGTGCTCCTGAACTGCGCGGCACGCGCGGCGTGCCGCTCGTCGCTCAGACGCCAGCGGCGGCCTGTGCGCTCGCCGACGATCTTGCCCGCCTGATCGATGACATGGCGACGCGCGACGTGTCGTGGGACAGACTCAGCGATCTCGTGCCGGAACAATTCGACACGTTCTGGCAGCTCACCCTGAGATTCCTGGAGATCGCGCACAAGGCGTGGCCGCAAGTGCTCGCAGAGCGCAACTGCATCGAGGCGGTCAGTCGTCGCAACGCCTTGATCAAGGCCGAAGCGGCTCGTCTCGCTCGCGGTATCGGTGGTCCGGTGATCGTGGCTGGCTCGACCGGCTCCATGCCGGCCACGGCGGAGCTGATCGCGACCATCGCGCAATTGCCGCATGGCACGGTGGTTCTGCCCGGGCTCGACACCGATCTCGACGAAAGGTCCTGGCGCCTCATCGCCGGGGACGCGGCAGAAGGCATCGCGCCGGCGCCAGGTCATCCGCAATTCGCCATGCACGCCCTGCTCACGCGCATCGGCATCGGCCGAGATGCCGTGCAACCACTCGCCCAGGCAAGCGGGCGCGAGTGGCTCGTGTCCGAGACGCTGCGGCCTGCTGCGGCGACCGACATCTGGGGCCAGCGCATCGCTGACCGCGACTTCGGCGCGCGCGCCGATGCCGCGATGGCAAGTGTCAATGTGATCGAAGCGGCCAATGCCGAGGAGGAAGCGCTGGCGATTGCGGTTTCGCTGCGCGAGGCGGTTCATCACGGCAAGACGGCGGCTCTTGTCACGCCGGACCGCGCGCTTGGCCGGCGCGTTCTTGCCGCGCTGGCGCGCTGGAATATTGCCGCCGAGGACACCAGCGGCGACGCGCTTGCCGACACGCCGGCTGGCGTTTTTGCGCGGCTCGCCGCCCAAGTCGCACTAGACGGTGTCGCACCGGTGCCGTTGCTCGCACTGCTTAAGCATCCGTTGTTGCGGCTCGGTCGCAGCAATAATGAAGGCGCAGTTGCAGCGCTCGAGCGTGCTGTTCTTCGCGGGCCGCGGCCACGAAGCGGCAGTACCGGTCTTGCCCGAGCCCTTGCCGCTTTGTCCGCAGGCAAAGCTTCGCTTCATCCCAGAGACTTGCGTACGGCATTGACGAGCGCAGAACTTGCCGCCGCGTCCGATCTCATCAACCGCTTGGCCAATGCGCTCTCACCGCTCGAAGACGTCGTGCGCCCGCAGACGTTGAGGACCCTGGCGGAGCGCCATCGCGATGTCATTGCCGCACTGTCCCGCGACGGCGCGAGCACCGCGGCCTTCATCGGCCCCGACGGCGTCAAGCTCGCCGCGGCGTTCGATGAATTGACCGCGAGCGAAACGGCGGCGACCCTCGTTGTCGACCCCAGCGACTATGTCGAGCTTTTCGTTGCGGCGCTCGCCGGTCGCGAGGTGCGGCGGCCGCCGCGGCCGGGAGTGCGCGTTCGCATCCTCGGCCCCCTGGAAGCGCGTCTGACCGAGTCCGACCGCGTCGTGCTCGGCGGCCTCGTCGAAGGAACCTGGCCGCCGGAGAGCCGCACCGACGCCTGGCTCAGCCGGCCGATGCGCCAGGATCTGGGACTCGATCTCCCGGAACGGCGCATCGGGCTTTCGGCGCACGATTTTGCGCAATTACTCGGCACACCCGAAGTGGTATTGAGTTTCGCCGCCAAGGTCGCCGGCTCACCGACGGTCGCCTCGCGCTTCATCCAGCGCCTCGCGGCGGTCGCCGGGACGCGCTGGCAGGACGCGGTGGCACGTGGCGATGTTTATCTGCGCTGGGCACGCGAGCTCGACCGGCCTGAAACCAGGCCGAAGGCTGCTCCGCGGCCGGCGCCGAAGCCGCCGCGCAACGTACGTCCCAGCGTCTTGTCGGTGACCGATATCGAAAACTGGCTTCGCGATCCGTACACGATATACGCCAAGCACATTCTGCACTTGACGCCGCTCGATGCCGTCGACGCAGCGCCTGGCGCGAGCGAGCGAGGCACGGTCATTCACACCGCGATCGGCGACTTCACACGACAATTTGCCGAACGGTTGCCAGCCGATGCGACGCAGCACCTCATCGAATTGGGCAGAGCGCGTTTCAGCGGACTGCAAGACTTTCCGGAAGCGCAAGCCTTCTGGTGGCCGCGCTTCGAGCGCATCGCACGATGGTTCATCAATTGGGAGCTCGAACGACGGCCGAACCTCACGGCGCTGTTTGCCGAGACACGTGGCACTGTCGATATTCCGCTCGGCGAACGGACCTTCACCCTGCGCGGCATCGCCGATCGCATCGAACGGCGCTCCGACAACAGCTACGTCATCCTCGACTACAAAACCGGTAGCGCACGCACCGAAAAACAGGTGCGCACCGGTCTCGCGCCCCAACTCACGCTCGAGGCCGCAATGCTGCGCAAGGGCGGCTTCGCGGGCATCGCCAAGGGTGCTTCGGTTGCCGAAATCGCCTATGTCGTGCTCAAGGGCGGCGAGCCGCCGGGCGAGCCCAAACCGATTGACTTCACGGACGGCACCCCCGACAGCCAAGCCGATCGCGCGTTCGAAAAACTCGCTGAGCTGGCGAGGCGATTCGAGGACGAAGACCAGCCCTATCGTTCACTCGTTCATCCGATGTGGACGACGCATTACGGCGAATACGATCACCTCGCCCGCGTCAAGGAATGGTCGATCACCGGCGGCGTCGACGACGACACCGAGGGCGCCGAATGAGCAAAGACATTCCCAGCGAAGTCAGCGAGCGCCAGACAGCGGCCGCCGACCCGCAAGTCTCCGCCTGGGTCGCCGCCAATGCTGGATCGGGCAAGACCCATGTGCTGGCGCAACGGGTGATCAATCTACTGCTCGAGGGCGCAGAGCCCGAAAAGATTCTCTGCATCACCTTTACCCGGGCCGCCGCCGCCAACATGGCCAAACGCGTATTCGACACGCTCGGTCGCTGGACCTCGCTCGACGACGCCTCGCTCGATGAAGCAATCAGCATGCGCTCGAGCGGCGGCTCCAATCCACGCCGCCGAGCGGTGGCGCGCCGCCTGTTCGCGCGCGCCCTCGAAACGCCCGGCGGCCTCAAGGTGCAGACCATTCATGCCTTCTGCACAAGGCTGCTGCAGCAATTTCCGTTCGAGGCCGAGGTTGCGGCGCGATTTGACGTCCTCGACGACACCGAGCAACGGCAACTCCTGGAGCGGTTGACGCTCGACGTCCTGCTCGCCGGCGCCGGCGACCCGGCGAGCAAGCTGGGCCGAGCGCTTGCAACAGCCATGAGTTCAGCCGCCGACGTGACATTTCGCGACCTGGTACGCGAAGCGATCGGCAAGCGCGACGCCATCGGCCCTTGGCTTCAGAGCGCCGACGACCTCGATGCATTTACCGCGATGTCGACCGCGCTCGGCGTCGAGCCGAGCTTGACGCTTGCTGAGGTCGAAGCGGACATCGTCGATGGACCGGTCTTTCCATCGAGCGAATGGGCGAGCGCGGCGGCACTGTGCCGCACCGGCTCGACCCGCGATCAGGAGCAATGCGATCGCCTGACGCTCGCGCAAATCACCGACGGCGCCGAACGCGTCAGAAATTATTTCAAGGTGTTCATCGACAATAGCGGTGCGCCGCGCGCCAACATTCTGACAAGGGACCTGGTCAAGAAATATCCTGAACTCGCCGGGCGGCTGCAGCGCGAGCAGGCTCGGGTCGTCGCCTTGCGCGAGCGGCGCAATGGCGTGATCTGCCGTGATCGGAGCGCCGCGCTGCTCACGGTCACCGCCGAAGTCCTCAGGCGCTACCGCCGGGAAAAGCTGCGCCGCGGCTTGCTCGACTACGACGACCTCATCGACAAGACGCTGGCGCTGCTCACCAACGTGGACGCGGCGTGGGTTCACTACAAGCTCGATCTTGGCATCGATCATGTGCTGATCGACGAGGCTCAGGATACCAGCAGCAAGCAGTGGCAGATCGTCCGGTTGCTCACGGATGAATTCACCGCCGGCGCTGGCGCGCGCGCGGTACGGCGGACGATCTTTGCCGTCGGTGACGAAAAGCAGTCGATCTACTCGTTCCAATACGCCGCGCCCAAGGAGTTCGCCGAAATGCGGCGGCACTTCGAGGTCGCGCATCAGAACAGCGGACTGAAATTCGTTCCCACCAAATTCGAGCACTCATTTCGTTCCGGGGCGAGCGTTCTTACGGCCGTCGATACGGTCTTCAAAGGCATCGCCACAAGCGTCACCTCGGACGCGAATGGATTTCCGCCGCACATTGCGCTGCCCAAGGCAGCGCCAAGCCTCGTCGAAATCTGGGAGCCGGTGAAACCCGAGGCAAAGCGCGAACCGATCGAAGGCTGGGACGCTCCGTTCGACACCGCGAGCGAAACCAGCCCGCGCGTGCAACTTGCCCGCAAGATCGCCCACAAAGTGCGCGGCCTCGTCGATGACGGAACGGCGCGTTGCGGCGACATTCTGGTTCTGGTGCGCCAGCGCGGCGCGCTGTTCGAGGCCATCATCCGCGCGCTGAAGAATGAGAATGTCGAAGTCGCCGGCGCGGACCGACTGATCCTGACCGAACATATCGCGGTGATGGACCTCATGGTGCTCGCCGACGCCTTGCTCTTGCCACAGGACGATCTGGCGCTGGCAACCGTGCTGCGCAGTCCACTGTTCGGCTTCGAGGACAATGCGCTGTTCGCGATCGCCTCGGGTCGCGGCCGGCTGTCGCTGCGGGCCGCACTGGCGCGCCACGTCGGCGAGCAATTCGCCGTTGCCGCAACGCGTCTCGACGAACTCACCCTCGCTGCGCGGCAACAGACGCCGTTTGCGTTCTTTGCCGGCATCCTCAGCGGCGGCGCGCGGCGGCGCTTCTTGATGCGGCTCGGACCGGAAGCGAACGATGCGCTCGATGAATTTCTCAATCTTGCGCTCGAATATGAGCGGCGGGAAACACCGTCGCTGCAGGGCTTTCTCGCCTGGCTGCAGCAGGCACGGGCCGAAGTGAAGCGCGACATGGAGATTGCACGCGACGAGGTGCGCGTGATGACCGTTCACGGCGCCAAGGGTCTCGAAGCGCCGATCGTGATTCTGGCCGACACCATGACGCCGCCGGCTGGTCCGCGGCCGCCGCGGCTGCTTTCACTGGCCGGCAGCGCGCCGGTCTGGGCAGGACGCAAGGCCGACGATGCCGGCGCGATGGCCGCGGCACGACAAGTCGCGCTGCGCGAGGCCGAGGATGAGTACCGCCGGCTGCTCTACGTCGCCATGACGCGAGCCGCAGACCGGCTGATCATTTGCGGGGCCGAAGGCCAGAGGCGGCGGCCTCAGGGCTGCTGGTACGATCTGGTGCGTGACCCGCTCAATCACCTTCTCACAGAAGCGGACGACAACGGCGAGAAAGTGCTGCGCTACTGCGCAGAAACGCCGGCGCCGGCTCTTCCGGTTGGTGAAATTGTGCCGGCGAAACCCACGCCGCAGCCGCTGCCGGACTGGCTGCGCCAACCGGTTGCCCTGGAGGTGCCGCCACCAGCAGCGATTTCGCCATCATCCGCATTCGAAGACGCGATCGGACATTCAGCGGGCGAAGCGACGCAGTCGGCCACCGAGCGCCAAAAGGCGCTCGCGCGCGGACGCTTGCTGCATCGGTTGATGCAATCGTTGCCGGATATTCCGCCGGAGCGACGCAAATATGCCGCCGAGCGCTACCTCGCCAAGGCTGCCATCGGCTTCGATCCTGCTGAACGGACCGAGATCGCGGGGCATGTCTTGGCCGTTCTCGATGACCCACGCTACGCGGCGATGTTCGCGCCCGGCAGTCGCGCGGAGGTGCCGATCGTCGGCCGAATTCACCCCCCAACCGGGGAACCGATTCTGGTGGCGGGACAGGTCGATCGGCTCAGCGTCACCGACGAAGCGGTGTTGATCGCCGACTATAAGAGCGACCGCCGCGTGCCACGCGGACTCGACGAAGTTGCCCCCTACGTCGCCCAGCTCGCCCTCTATCGCGCCGTGCTCGCACGCACCTTCCCTGGCAAGACGGTGCGCGCAGCCCTCGTCTTCACCGAAGGGCCAAGCCTCATCGAGGCTCCTGGCCCGGTCATGGATGCGGCGCTGGCGGACGTCATCCAAAGTCACGCTGCGGTGAAGGTCCCTTGACGCCCTTGGGGGCGCTCCATACGTTCAGCGCCCACGGCCTCAATCGATTCCTCCCCGAAAAACGAGGTTCCCATGGTTGAAAAGACAACGGATGCGACGTTCGATCAGGACGTGCTGAAATCAACCGAGCCCGTCGTCGTCGACTTTTGGGCGGAATGGTGCGGTCCGTGCCGGATGATCGCTCCCGCGCTTGAGGAAATCTCCAAATCGCTCAACGGCAAGGTCAAGATTGTCAAACTGAACGTCGACGAGAATCCCGGTACTGCGGCGAAGTTCGGGATCATGTCGATCCCGACCCTGATGCTGTTCAAGAACGGCCAGCTCGCCTCGCGTCAGGTCGGCGCCGCTCCGAGACAAAAACTCGAGCAGTGGATCACCGCTTCGGTGTAAGGCCGGCATGGATTTCCACGCCACAACAGCAACCGCTCCGAGATAATTTTCGAGTTTGTAGGCGCGGCCGCAGAGTGTCCCGCCAGTCGTCGGACTTGCGGCGACCTTCGCCATTCAATGCCGAAAGTGGCGCACGCCGGTGAACACCATGGCGACGCCGTGATCGTCGGCCGCCTTGATCACTTCATCGTCACGTATTGAACCGCCGGGCTGGATCACGGCGGTCGCGCCGGCTTCGATCGCAACCAGAAGACCATCAGCAAACGGAAAGAATGCGTCCGACGCGACCACGGAACCTTTGGTCGCGGGTGCGCCTAGACCTGCGGCATTTGCCGCGTCCTCGGCCTTGCGGGCGGCGATGCGGGCGGAATCGATGCGGCTCATCTGCCCGGCACCGATGCCGACGGTCGCTGAATCCTTGGCATAGACAATGGTATTCGATTTGACGTGTTTGGCGACGCGGAAGGCAAAGCGCAGGTCGCGCAGCTCCGCATTGGTCGGCGCGCGCTTGGTCACCGGCTTCAATTCCATATCGTCGACCACGGCATTGTCGCGGCTTTGCACCAGGAGCCCACCGGCAACCGTCTTGGCGGTGAGGCCACCGGCGCGCGGATTTGGCAGGCCGCCGGCGAGCAGCAGCCGCAGATTCTTCTTGGCGCCGACGATGGCGACCGCTTCCGCGGTCGCGTCCGGCGCAATGATGACTTCGGTAAAAATCTCCGTGATGGAGCGCGCCGCCGCGGCATCGAGCGTTCGGTTGAGCGCCACGATGCCGCCAAAAGCCGAAACCGGATCGCAGGCGAGCGCCTGGCGATAGGCGTCAACGAGGTCCACGCCCTCAGCGACGCCGCACGGATTGGCGTGTTTGATGATGGCGCAGGCCGCAGTCCGCGCCGGATCGAATTCGGCGACGCATTCATAGGCCGCATCGGTGTCGTTGATGTTGTTGTAGGAAAGCTGCTTGCCCTGAGCTTGCCGGGCAGTCGCAACACCAAACCGTGGATCGGGCGTACGGTAGAATGCCGCTTGCTGGTGCGGGTTTTCGCCGTAGCGAAGCTTCTCGATCAGTCGGCCCCCGAAGGCACGATAATCGGGAGCGATCTCGTTCAGCTCACCGGCGAACCAGTTGGCGATCGCCGCGTCATAGGCCGCCGTTCGCGCATAGGCTTTGGCGGCAAGCCTGCGGCGCAGTGCGAGCGTCGTCATGCCACCGTGCAGCGCCAACTCGTCGAGCACCGCTGCGTAGTCGCTCGCATCGACCACGACGGCCACGTCCGCGTGATTTTTTGCCGCGGCACGGATCATTGCGGGACCGCCGATGTCGATATTCTCGATGCAGGTCGCGAAATCATCGCCGCGCGCGACCGTGTCCTCGAACGGATAGAGATTCACTACCAAAATGTCGATTGGCCGAATATGGTGCGCGCGCATCGCCGCGACATGGTCGGGATTGCCGCGCATCGCCAGCAGGCCGCCGTGCACCGCCGGGTGCAGCGTCTTGACGCGGCCGTCCATCATTTCGGCAAAGCCGGTGAGCTCGCTGACATCGAGCACCGCAAGACCGGCCTCGGTCAGCGACCTGCGCGTTCCTCCGGTCGAGACCAATTCGATGCCGTAACGAGAGAGCGAGCGTGCAAAATCGACAACACCGGTTTTGTCGGACACGGAAATCAGAGCGCGTAACGCGCGGCGCAGATCGTCGGTCATGCGCTTTCTTTACTCCCTCCCCCGCCGCACGGGGAGGCAAAATCACGTAATTCACAGCGGCAGGCGCGGCTCTTCCTGGCGGGCGCGGCGGGACGTGCCGGAACTTGCCGGAGCGGTCGGATTGGCGACCTGGAAGCTCCATAAGACACGCGGCAGCGCGCGGGCATGGCCGTGTATGACCATTTGCACGGTGCGTCGCGGACCGTCGGTTCCGGCAAGGTAAACGCTTTCCTCGAGGTCAACGCGCGACTCGTTGGCGCTGAACGTCCAGACCTCCTTGTTCGGCGTCATCAACATGACGCCATGCCCGTCGGTCAGTCGTGTCGCCTTGACCGAGGGATGCAGGTGGAAGCGGACGGCATATTGATCCTGCCCAGCCCGGACCTGGGCGCTGCCGTCGGCGGCAAGAAACAGGTCCTCGCCTTCGAAACGCGTCCCATCGTGCACCACCATCAGCGTTCGCTCGTGCAGAACGCCGTAACGATCGGCGTAGCCGTCATGGGTCGCCCGCAGCACAACGCCCTCCGGCCGTTCCTCGCGTGTCACCGCGACATGCCGCGGACCGCCGAACATCGGCGAGCCGCCGAGAACACGCCGGAACGCCGCGGTTTCGACGAAACGCGCCGAGGAAGCCTCGTTGAAGGTGCTGGTCGAATGCGCGGCGGTCGCGCGCGCCAGTGGCCGCCATTCGTCGCGGCCGGTCGGCGGCATGCCGCAATTGACGACGATGAGACTCTGCCTCGGCGATGAGAACTCGAAGGACAGGCAGCCGGCATGCGCTTCCAGGCTCATCTCGATCGGTGGCGCGCAGCCGGTGTCCATGATCAGCACGCCACCGCCGACCTCGACGCGCTGATAGGCGGAATGCGGCGCATTGGATAGTGGCGCGCCGCGCGCCTCGTCGTAAGCGAGCAACGTCATCAGCAAGTCGGCCGGCGTCGGGCCCATGCCGTTGAAATGCGCGAACGTTCCCTCGGAATGACGGAAGAAGCGCAGCATCGGCATCATGCGGTCGATGGCGTTGAGCAGCGCCGATGGCGGCGCAATGTTGCGCGACGCGAAGACCTGCCGCAACGGCAGCAGTTCGATCAATACTTCGATGATCGCGCCGGGGTCGCGACTCGCATGACCGCCATCGGGCAGAATTTGCCGCTCGAGCTCGTGGCTGAGATGAGCGGTGGCGGACTTGATGTAGCGCGCCTGGCTGGCAATGCAGAGCGCGCCGTAGGTCAGTGCGATCGCAGCCTGCAGGCGCGCAACGCCGCGGTGGGCATCGCCTGCGGTGTGCCGCAGGTAGCGGATCTGGCGCACCAGGCTGCGCAGGAAGCGCCGATAGACCCGCACGTCGGCATCCTGCAGCACCAATGTCGCCTGGCTCAGCCAGGAAATCACGCGGCGCGACAAGATGTCGGGACGCCAGGCTGCGGAATGCCAGTTGCCCTGCAGGGCGATCCACTCGTCGACGAGCGCGCGCGCATTGGCGCGCGTGATCGCCGATTCGGCCGCGCGCATATGGCGCAGCCAACCGAAGCCGAGCAGCGCTCTCGCCCATTCGTCGGATGGCGGCTCCATCTCGAAGATCGAGCGGCCATCGCACACCACCACTTTGCCCGCAAAGGCAAAGCGGCCGGAATAGATTTCGGTGGCGCGGGTGGCGTCGGCGGTGCGAAGGTCAGGAGGTGCAATCAACAACCGGTCGGATCGCAGTTGCGGCAACGACCAACGCAGAAGCGGATGGCCGATCAGTCGTCCGGATGCGCGCCGCAGCGCGCCTCGGAGCAAAAGCCAAGTCAGCTTCGCATTATTGGCGAGTGAAACGCGCGACATCGACGCGCCCGCCCCTCCTTGGGTGCGATTGCCAAGCGCCCGAAGCACCATAACGGAACGCTCGCCGCGCGGCCAACATACGCATAAAACTTTGATATTCTATAATTTTTCGAGTCGTGCGGCATAAAAGCCGTCGATCCCGGCAAAGCGCGAATCAGATTCGGGTAGATGGCACGGCAGCGTGCGCAGGTCGCCGACGTTGCTGATGAACTCGCCATGGTCAAAAACCTCGGACGCCACGATCGGCCTGCGCCTGAGGCGCGGCTCGCGCGTCAGGAGATCATCGACGACGGACTCGTTCTCCTCGGGTTCCAGCGAGCACGTGCAATAAACAAACGTGCCGCCAGGCTTCGTCAGCGCCATGGCGCGCGCGATCAGGCGCCGCTGCAACGCGGCGAGCTTGGTTATGTCCGCGGCGCTTTTCAGCCATGGGATGTCCGGATGGCGGCGGATCGTTCCAGTCGAGGAACACGGTGCATCGAGCAGCACGGCATCAAATGGTTCCGCAGTCCATTCCGCCGCATCTGCACAGACGAGTTCGGCCGTAAGCGACAGTCTGGCGAGATTGTCGCGCAGCCGCTGGAGCCGCGGCGCCGAGCGATCGACAGCCGTGACCTTGGCGCCGGCAACAGCAAGCTGCGCCGTCTTGCCGCCCGGAGCGGCGCAGAGATCGGCGACGCGCCGGCCGGCAACCTCGCCGAGGAGCCGCGCCGGAAGGGCCGCTGCAGCGTCCTGCACCCACCAGGCTCCATCGGCAAAGCCTTGCAGCGCGGTCACGGTGCCGGACGCCACGAGACGCACCGTGCCGGTTGGCAGCACGCGACCGCCCAAACGCGCCGCCCAGGCCGGGGCATCGGCCTTCACGGTGAGGTCGAGCGCCGGTTCGCAGCCGTTCGCCGTCGCAATGGCACGCGCCGTAGCCTCGCCGTAAGCCGCGACCCAGCGCGCCATCAACCACGGCGGCGTATCGAGCATCGTCGTGTCCAAACTAGCGATCCGCTCCGTGCCTTCGCGGGCGACGCGGCGCAGCACGGCATTGACCAGATCGGCATAGCGTGAGGCCTCCCGGTCGGCCTGCACGAGACGCACCGCAAGATCGACAGAGGCGTGATCGGGCACATTGAGAAAGAGAATCTGCGCCGCACCGATCAGCAGCGCAGTTTCGACTCGTGGCGCGCGTGGCGGAGTGCCGCGCTCGAGCAAGGTTCCGAGCAAGTGGCGCAAGGTGCCGAGCCGGCGCAGCACGATCGCGACCAGGGCCCGCGTCAGCGCACGATCACGATCATCGAGCGCGGTCAGGTCGGCATTCGCGCCGACGCTCTCGAGCTGCTCGTCGAGCGAACGATGGCGGCGCAGAACGCCATCGATGATGTCGGCGGCGATGCGCCGGACGGCAAGTCCGGGGACGGCTTCGGAACGCTCATTCACAGCGGATCATCTCCGCGCCGCAGCGAGCCGGTGCTTCGGGCAACCGATCGTCGCCATCGATGTGCGGATTGTTACTCGTGGGGCCCATTTCGGCTCGCGATCAGTACGGCTTGCGGATCGCGAACGGCTACGCCAAGTCAGTGACGATGCCAACCGACGTCACCAAGCCGGCTGCCGGCAACCCGCAAGAGGGCGACAAGCGACCATTGAGCCCGGCGGCGGGGCGCGCGCTTGCCGAAGCGGCGGAGAGGCGCGCGGCGCGCCAAGAATCGCGGACCGCACCGTCGGAGGAAATCGGCGGTCGTGGCGGCCTCGACCCAACCCGTTACGGCGATTGGGAAATCAACGGCATCGCTGCCGACTTCTAAAGGCGGCCGGCGAGGCGTCCTTGACATTTATTCCTATTTATTGAATATATTCCTGCAATCCCAATTGGTATTATACTGAAAGACAACCACTAGAGTGGCATGGGCAGAGCCGGCGTCTTCTCCGACCTTGGCCCGAGCTATGGTTCGCGCCGAGGTCTCGCGGCCGCGGTTGGCGCCGGTTTCGTTCTCGGCGTCGCCGCCGGCACGACGCTCAACCACGGTGGTGGACCGGCGCCGCAATCGAGTCTCGCCGCAACGGCCGCCCCTGCCGCAACTCCACCGGCGACCGCCGCCGGCCATCTAATGCAGACGACGACGAGCTACCCGGCCGAGGTATTGCGCGTGATCGACGGTGACACGTTCGAGGCGCGGGTGCGCGTCTGGCCGGGCCTCGATGTCAGCACCAAGGTGCGGCTACGCGGCATCGATGCGGCGGAGCTCCACGCGCGTTGCGACGAAGAGCGCGCGAAGGCTCAGGCAGCGCGCGCTGCGCTCGAGGCGATCCTGGCCGCAGGTGGCGTGGCCTTGTCGCAGGTCGGCATCGACAAATACGGCGGGCGGATCGACGCCGTAGCATCGACCCGCACGACGCCCGATGTGTCAGCAGCGATGCGCAATGGCGGCTTCGCAAGAAGCTATGACGGCGGCCGCCGCGGCAGCTGGTGTTGACGCGCAGCGCCAGCTAACGCGTCACCACCACCGGCGTGCCGACGCCGACACGGGCAAACAAGTCGGTGACGTCTTCGTTGAACATGCGAATGCAACCATGCGACACGAAGTGGCCGATCGAGCTCGGCTGGTTGGTGCCGTGGATGGCGTAATCGAGGCCGGCGAGTGTCATCGCCGCTACCCCCATCGGATTTTGCGGCGAGCCGCCGCGGATGAGAGCCGGCAGTCTTGGGTTTTCACGCCTGATATCAGACGGCGGCGCCCAATCCGGGCGTACATATTTGGCATCGACGTAGGACGTGC
>Ga0335081_10014137_pt1 | contig 12914 bp, 8 predicted proteins | sample Lox_Sample_35_FD_206713 | JGI IMG/M metagenome (GOLD analysis project Ga0335081, IMG submission 206713) | Soil microbial communities from Loxahatchee National Wildlife Refuge, Florida, United States - Lox_Sample_3.5 | ecosystem: Environmental > Terrestrial > Soil > Wetlands | place: USA: Florida...
CGCCTCCATCTTCTCCAGCTTCGGCTCGGCTTCTCCCGGGATGACCTTCCAGCCGGACACGACGGCCTCCCTCGCCGCGCGGGTCCGCTACCTGGAGACGCACGCCGGCTACGCCCTGTTCCAGGGGCTGGGGAGCGCTTTCTCGCAGACGGGGTTCGGGAGCGCCAACTCGTACATCGCCTCCGTCACGTTCAGCCAGACGCTGTTCCAGGGTGGGAAGATCGGGGCGGGGATCCGCGGCGCGAGCGCGTTCGAGCGCTCGGCGCGGGCGCAGCTGGACGAGACCCGCCGCGACGTGACCTATCGCGTGAAGCAGGCGTACCTGAACGCGCTCTACGCCGAGCGGATCGTCGCCATCACGGAGGCGTCGCAGGCGCTGGTGAACGACCAGCTGCACCGGGTGACACTGAACCACCAGGTCGGCTCGTCGGCGGACTACGACCTGCTGCGGGCCCAGGTAGAGGCGGCGAACCAGGAGCCGCTGGTGATCGCGGCGCGAAACAACCGCGACGTGGCGTTGCTGGAGGTGCGCCGGATCGTCAACATCCCGGCGGAGCAGCCCGTGGAGCTCGTGAACGCGCTGCCCGAGACGACGGACTCGCTGCCCCGGGTGGACTTCGCGGCGCTGGACGCGGACGCGGCTGGGCGCGCGGCGGTGGTGGCGGCGCAGGCGAACGTCGAGTTCCGGCGCGAGGCGGTGCACGTCTACCACGGCGACTACTTCCCGAGCCTGAAGCTGAGCACCTCGTACGGCGGCGAGGCGTTCCCGCTCGGGGTGTTCCCGACCGGCCTGAGCTCGTTCCACAAGGACTGGACCGCGTCGTTGACGTTCTCCATGCCGCTGTTCGACGGGCTGCGGACGCACGGCGCGGTGGTGCAGGCCGAGGCCGACCTCCAGCGCGCCGAGGCGCAGCTGTCGCAGACCCGGGAGGGCGTCGAGATCGAGATCGAGCAGGCCCGGGCCGAGATCGTGCGGGCGCAGGCGCTGGTGCAGGCGCGGCACGAGACGGTCGGGCAGGCGGCGCGGGCGCAGCACCTGGCGACGGTGCGGTACGACAACGGCATCGCGACGGCGATCGAGGTCTCGGATGCGCGGCTCGCCCTCGAGCAGGCGAGCGTCAACGAGGCGCAGGCGACCCGGGACTATCTGCTCGCGATCGCCGCGCTGGAGCGGGCGCTGGGGCGGTCGGTGCCGCTGGTCAGGCCGGGGGTCGGCGAGACGGACGGGCGGTGATCGCGAGCGCCGCGAGGCGCCGGGTTGCGAGCGGTTGCGAGAAACGAGCGCTGAGAGAGCGGAGAAGGACATGCGCGAGATGACGCGATATCGGTGGGGCACCGTCGTGGTGATGGCGGCCGCGGTGAGCGGCGCGGGGTGCGGGGCGAAGACCGCGAGCGGCGCGTCCGCGGAGAGCGCGGCGGCGCAGGTCGCGGCCAACACGGCGACGCTCAACGCCACCGACGTGGCCGTGGCGCGGCGCCAGGATCTGCGCGCCGGCATCCCGCTGAGCGGGGCGCTGGAGGCCAAGGTGAAGGTGACCGTCGGGGCGCCGCTCTCCGAGCAGCTCGTCGACGTCTACGTGAACGAGGGCGACCGCGTGCAGCAGGGCCAGGCGCTGGCCCGGTTCAAGGACCAGGTGCTACAGGCGGCGGCGGCGTACGCGCGGGCGGACGTGCAGTCGCAGCGGATGAACGTGCGCGTGGCGGAGGCGGAGTCGGCCCGCGCGGTGGCGCTGTTCGGGGAGGGTGCGATCGCCCAGCGCGACCGCGACAACGCGCTCGCCGCGCTCGAGGCGGCGCGGGCCCGTCTCTCGCTCTCGGAGTCGCAGGCGGCGAACAGCGAGGACCGGCTCAAGACGGCCACGGTGACGGCCCCGGCGGCCGGGGTGATCAGCAAGCGCTACGCGCAGGCGGGCGACCGCGTGGACAACGGGAAGCCGGTCTTCGAGCTCGTGGACACGCGCGTGCTGCAGCTCTCCGCGTCGGTGCCCACCGAGTGGCTCCCGGAGCTCCGGGTCGGCCGGCTGGTGAGCCTCACGATCGCGCAGATGGACTCGACGCACGTGTCGGGGCAGATCGCGCGGATCAATCCCACCGCGGACCCGGCGACCCGCCAGATCCAGATCTACGTGGACGTGCCCAACCCGGGCGAGCGGCTGGTGGGCGGGCTGTTCGCCTCCGGCCGCGTGGTGACGCGCGAGGCCCCGGGCGCGGTGGCCGTGCCGAAGGAGGCGGTGCGCTACGAAGGGGAGGAGCGCACGCCGTACGTCTACGCGGTGAGCAACGGGAAGATCGCGCGGCGCCGGGTCGGCGTCGGCGTCGTGGACGACGATCTGTCGCTCGTCCAGATCGCCACCGGCGTCGCGGCGGGAGACACGGTGATCGTCGGGCCGATCGAGGGCCTGGCCGACGGTATGCCGGTGGTGGTGGGCAACGCCGCCGCGGCGCGGCCGACGCGGTAGGGAGCGCGCATGTTCCTCTCCGAGCTGTCGATCAAGCGCCCGGTCTTCGCCACCATGATGATGCTGGCGCTGGTGGTGCTGGGGCTCTTCTCGCTCAGGCGCCTCAAGCTCGACGACATGCCCGACGTCGAGCTGCCGTTCGTGATGATCCAGGTCAACTACACCGGGGCCAGCACGGAGGCGGTGGAGCGGGACGTCACGAAGAAGATCGAGGAAGCCGTCAATCCGATCGAGGGCGTGGACCGCATCGAGTCCTCGTCGGTCGAAGGCTACACGATGATCTTCATCCAGTTCACGCTCCAGACGAAGATCATGACGGCCCAGGCGGACGTGCGCTCCGCTGTCGACGGGATCCGCGGCGACCTACCGGTGGACATCGACCCCCCGATCATCTCCCGGTTCGACTTCCGCCAGAACCCGATCATCAGCCTTGCCCTCTCGGGCAAGGGCTGGGCGTTGCGGGACCTCACGACGCTGGCGACCGAGACCATCAGCCGGCGCCTGGAGACCGTGGACGGGGTCGGCAGCGTCTCGGTGGTCGGCGGCCTGGACCGCCAGATCCACGTCTTTCTCATCCCCGACCGGATGAACGCGCTCGGCGCCAGCCCGGACATGGTGAACGCGGCGCTCCAGCGCGCGAACCTGGACATGCCGGCGGGCCGGGTGGAGCAGGGGAACGCCGAGCAACTGGTCCGCGTGAAGGGCCGGATCGTGGATCCGGCCGACTTCGCGTCGGTGGTGGTGACGACCCGGAACGGCGCGGCGGTCCGGCTGGGGGAGATGGCGCGCGTCGAGGACTCGCAGGAGGAAGAGCGCACGGTGGCCGAGTTCTCCGGGAAGCGCGCGATCGGCATCGACATCCGCAAGGTGTCGGGCGCCAACACGGTGGACGTCGCCGACGGCATCCGCACGGTCATGGCACAGCTCAATACCGAGCTGCCCGCCGGCGTGCAGCTCGAGATCATCCGGGACAACTCGACCTGGATCCGCGACTCGCTCGCCGACGTGCAGACGGCGCTGGTGCTGGGGGCCCTGCTCACGGTCCTGATCGTCTTCCTGTTCCTGAACTCGTGGCGCTCCACGGTGATCACGGGGCTGACGCTGCCGGTGTCCATCATCTCGGCGTTCCTCGTGATCTACGCGATGGGCTTCACGATCAACACCCTGACGCTGATGGCGCTGTCGCTGGCGGTGGGCATCCTCATCGACGACGCCATCGTGGTCCGCGAGAACATCGTGCGGCACGTGGAGCACGGGGAGGACCACCACACCGCGGCGGGCGCGGCGACGAGCGAGATCGGGTTCGCCGTGTTCGCGACCACGATGTCCATCCTCGCGGTGTTCGTCCCGGTGGGCTTCATGCGGGGGATCGTCGGCCGGTTCTTCTACCAGTTCGGCATCACGGTCGCGTTCGCCGTGGCGGTGTCCCTGTTCGTGTCGTTCACGCTCGACCCGATGCTGTCGTCCATCTGGTACGACCCGCAGGCGGCGGGCCACAAGGAGCGCGGGCCGGTCGGCAAGCGGCTGGAGACGTTCAACGCGAAGGTCCGGGACGCCGGGCGCTGGTACCGGGGCGTGATCGGCTGGGCGCTCGACCACCGCGGCCGCGTGCTCGGCATCGCCGGCGGGGCGTTCGTGGCGGCGTTCCTGCTCATGGTCGTCGGGCTGGTGGGCGGCGGGTTCTTCCCGAACACGGACCGGAGCGAGATCAACGTCACGATCCAGACGCCGGTCGGCTCCTCGATCGGCTACACGCGGGCGAAAGGCGAGGAGATCGACCGGTACCTGCGCTCGCTGCCGGAGGTGGCGTACACCTACTTCACCATCGGCGGCGGGATGCAGCGCACGGTCACCGACGGCACCATCTACGTGCGGATGAAGCCGAAGTCGGAGCGCGGCGTCAGCCAGGCGGACTTCGAGATCGCGCTGCGGCGCGCGCTGCCGGTGTTCAAGGGCGTCAAGACGGGCATCATGGACGCGGGCGGCATGGCCGGCGGCCAGCTGCCGGTGCAGGTCAACATCCTCGGCCCGGACATGACGCGGCTCCAGGAGCTCAACGACCGGGAGCTGGCCGCGATCCGGGACGTGCCGGGGCTGGTGGACCTGAAGTCCAGCCTGGAAGGGCGCAAGCCCGAATACGTGATCCAGGTCAACCGGGACCTCGCGACCAACGTGGGCCTCTCGGTCGGCTCGATCTCGAGCACCCTGCGCACCGTGCTGGCGGGGCAGACGGCCACGACCTTCGAGGACGCGTCCGGCCTCACGCACGACGTCGTGGTCCAGGTGGCGCCCGAGTACCGGACGTCGTTCGACGACCTGGGGAAGGTCCCGATCGCGACCGCGACGCTGAACCCGCGCACCCTCTCGCCCGTCATGGTCCCGCTCGGCCAGGTGGCCGAGATCGTGCCGTCGGGGGCCCCGGCCGAGATCAAGCGGCTCTCCCTGGAGCGCATGGCCAGGATCGAGGGGAACTACCAGGGGCGCGCGCTGACCCAGGTGATGGGCGACATCCAGAAGCGCCTGGCGACCGTCCCGCTGCCGCCCGGCTACCGGATCGACATCGGCGGCGAGCAGAAGAACTTCGCCGAGACGACAGGCTATGTGCTCGAGTCGCTGACGCTCGCCATCGTCTTCGTGTACCTCATCCTGGCGTCGCAGTTCGGTTCGTTCCTCCAGCCGCTCGCGATCATGCTGTCGCTGCCGCTGTCCATCATCGGTGTGCTCGTGGCGCTCGCGCTGACGCGCGACACGATGAACATCCTGAGCATGATCGGCGTCATCATGCTGATGGGCCTGGTGACGAAGAACGCCATCCTGCTGGTGGACTTCACGAACAAGGCCCGCGAGCGCGGAGCGACGCGGCGCCAGGCCCTCATCGAGGCCGGCGAGATCCGCTTCCGCCCGATCATGATGACCACGTTCTCGATGATCTTCGGGATGCTGCCCACGGCCCTGGCCATCGGCCAGGGCGGTGAGTTCCGCGCCCCGATGGCGCGGGCGGTGATCGGCGGACTGATCACGTCGACGCTGCTGACGCTGGTCGTCGTCCCGGTGGTCTACACCTATCTCGACGATTTCGGGTCGCGGGTGCTGGCGTTCCTGACGGCGGGGAAGCGCTCGCGCCTCGAGGCGGAAGCGAAGGCGAAGGGCGTGGTGGAGGGCCCGGAGGCCGTCCCGGCGGACTAGCCGTGCCTCGTCAGATCCGTCATGCGGGTGCCGCCGACGTAGGTCGTGGCCTGCTCCCGGTCGAGCTCGGCCAGTCGCTTCAGCAGCTCGGTGATGCGGACCACCTGGGTGCGCGCGAGTGCCAGCGCGGCCTGCGCCGCCGGCGGGAGCGCCCGGGTGTCGAGGTTGAGCAGCTCCAGCTGCGCGCTCAGCGCCATCAGCGGGTTGTTGATCTCGTGCGATAGCGCGACCACGATCTCGCCGATCGCCGCCCGGCGCTCGGCGCGGATCAGGCTCTGCTGCGCTTCCGCGAGGGCGCGCTCGATCTCCCGCATGCGGACCACCCGCGCCAGCACGTCGGGCAGCAGGTGCGCGAAGGCCTCGTCCTTGATGATGTAGTCGTTCGCGCCGAGATGGAGCGCCTCGGAGGCCACGCGCTCCGAGCCGTGCGCGGTCATCACGACGACCGAGGCCACGGAACCCCGCCGCCGGACCTCCCGCAGCACGTCCAGCCCCGAACGGTCGCCCTCCAGCCGGTAATCGAGCAGGATGATGTCGGCCTGCGGCGCCAGCTCGAGCGCCAGCTCCGCGGACGCGGCCGGCCCGACGCACGAGAGCCCGGCGGTGGCGACGAGCATCTGGACGAGCCGCGCCTGCGCCGCATCGTCCTCGACCACCAGCACGGTGGCCGGGCGGGGGGCCTCGGCCGCGCTCAGGCGCGCCTCACGCGCCGACGAACTCCGCCGTGACCGGCGCGGGCAGGACGCCCGCGCGGTGGCCCTCGTCCAGCAGCCGCTGCACGGCGCGCCGGCCGGTCGCTCCGAGGTCCACGGTGTAGTCGTTGACGTACATGCCGACGAAAGTGTCGGTCCGCGCGGCGTCCATGCCGCGGGCGTAGCCCATCGCGTGGGCCAGCGCCTCCTCGCGGTGCGCCAGGCCCCAGACGATGGAGGCTTTGAGGTCGCGCGCCACCCCCTGGACCACCGCCGGGCCGAGCGCGCGCCGCACTACGTTGCCGCCGAGGGGCAGGGGCAGCCCCGTCACGCCGGCCCACCACTCGCCGAGGTCCTCCCACAGGGAGAGGCCGCGGTCGGCGTAGGTGAGCTGGCCCTCGTGGATGAGGAGCCCGACGTCCACGTCGCCGCGCAGCACCGCGTCCTCGATCGCGTCGAACGGCAGCACCTTCGTGCGGGCGCCGCCCTGATAGAGCCGGAGCGCGAGGTACGCCGTGGTGAGCTCCCCCGGGATGCCCACCGTGCGCGAGGCGAGGGCGGCGCGGGGATCGGCGGGGCGCGACTCGCGCGCGACCAGCCGCGGCCCGTAGCGGTCGCCCACCGAGGCGCCGTGGGCGAGGAGCGCGTAGCGGTCCGCGAGGTGCGCGTAGGCGTGGAAGGAGATCGCGGTCACGTCGAGGTCGCCGGCGACCGCGCGCCGGTTCAGCGTCTCGATGTCGGCCAGCTCGTGCTCGTAGCGCCGGTCCCCGGTTTCGACCTTCCCCGTGGCGAGCGCGTAGAACATGAACGCGTCGTCGGAATCCGGGCTGTGCGCGACCCGGATGCGCTGCATCGCTACTTGCCCGCCGCTGTCGCCACCAGGCGCTCGGCCGAGTCGCGCATTTCCTGCAGCATCGTCGTGTGCTCCGCGTACTCGGGCAGGTTCTTGGCGCGCTCCGACTGGTAGTCCTGGAGGTAGGTCTTGAAGGAACGTCGCGCGGCCGCCGTGTCCCCGGCCTGCAGGGCCGCCTGGCCCTTGAGCAGCCACCCGAACAGGTGGGTGCGCGCGGTCCTGATGATGCTGTCGCCCTGGGCACTGGCGGGGGCGGTCTGGCCGATGGCGAGCTCGATCAGGCCGAGGTGGAGCCGCGCGTCGGGGTCCATGTCGGAGCCCAGGTTCGCGTACGCGCCCAGCGCCATCGGGGCGAAGAAGGTGACGGAATCCGTCTTCCCCGCTTCGTGCAGGGTCATGATCTTGTTGAAGAGCATGTCGGCCTGCTGCCGCGGGGTCATCGTGGAGAGGTCGATGGACGAGGCCGGGCCGGCTCCCTCCGGCGCGGCTGCCGCCGCGGGCGCTCCGCCTTTCTTGCCGACCGTGATCACGATGACGACGAGCAGCCCGAGGACGGCCAGGCCGGCGACGTACCAGGCCACGCGGTCGCCGCGGGGCGCACCCTGCGGCGCGGCGGCGGGGCGGCGGCCGGCGCCCGCCATGGGGGCGCCGCACTCGCCGCAGAACCTGGCCCGCGGAGGGTTCTTGGCGCCGCACTTGGCGCAGGTCGTTTCGGCGAGCGGCGCGCCGCACTCGGAGCAGAACTTGCCCGACGTCTCGGCGCCGCACGCGGGGCATTTCTGGGTCGATGGCATCGGGGGAACTTAGAGCGGTCTGCAAACGGGTGGCAACTGGCTCCTCCTCGCTCGCAGCCACTCGCAACTGTCCGTCTCGCAACTCCCCTCAACTCTGGCTCCCGTTGTTGCTGACCACTAGCTTCACAGGGATGTCCCTGGCCTCCCAAGCCTACCGCCAGGCCGGCGACGCGATCCTGGCCAACGTCAACGCGATCGCCGAGAGCTGGCGCGACGCCGTCCGCGGCGACACGGCGATCGCGGGTGACGACCGCCTCCCCGACCTCCTCCTGACGAACCAGGTGCCGGCGCTCCTGGCCGACATCGCGGAAGCCCTCAAGGAGGGCGACGAAGGCGGCGCGCCCGACCGGTCCATCGCGCGGCGGCGGCGCGGCCTGCGGTTCGGGAAGCTGCGCGGCCTGGCGCGCTACGACGCGGCGGACCTGTACCGCGAGTTCCGCCACCTGCGCCACGCCATCTGGCGGTTCCTCAGGCAGCGGCTCGACTGGAACCGCGGCGACGCGTTCGAGGTGATGCTGGCGATCGACCAGTACCTCGACGAGGTCATCGGCGCGAGCCTCAGGGGCTACGTCGAGGCGTCCGAGCGCGCCGCCGAGCGCGAGGCGCCGGACAAGCCGGACGAGCAGCCCTAGGCCGTTCCCACGGAAAACACCCGCCACCCCTGGAGCCAGGCGGCCCTGCATCTCGGCCAGCTCGCCCGCGGCGGGAAGAGCTGGGACGTCTACCTCGAGTCGGCACCGCACCCCGAGATCGCCGCCATCCGCGGCCGCCTCCACTTCGTCCTCGGCGACCGGCACCGCTCCACCGCCTGGATCTTCCTCGAGTGGACCGAGAAGGAGGTCCTGGACCGCGCCCGCGGCTTCTCGGCCGGCGAGCTGTGGACCTTCCTCGAGGGGCTGACCCCGTAGCGGCCACACTTGTCGCGCCCCCGCAGCACGGAATGCACGGAATCGAGCCACAATCCCGCCTCAATCGCTGATCTCTGCAGTTTGCACACAACTTGCTTGACACTCTGCACGGCGCCGGGTAGCTTCCCGGCGTACCTTAACCGGATCCTGCCGATGACCGCGACGATGCCCTCGAAGACCGCCCGGAAGAACGGCTCCACCAAGGCCGCGACGAGCCCCGCGGACGTGATCCGCCGGGCCAGGGACGCCGGCGTGCAGGTGGTGGACGTGCGCTTCACCGACTTGCCCGGGACCTGGCAGCACTTCTCGATCCCCGTGGGCGAGCTGAGCGAGGGCGTGTTCGAGGAGGGGCTCGGCTTCGACGGCTCGAGCATCCGCGGCTTCCAGGCGATCAACGAGAGCGACATGCTGCTGCTCCCGGACCCGGACTCCGCGTTCGTCGATCCGTGCCTGAAGGTCCCGACGCTGGTCCTGCTGTGCGACATCAAGGACCCGATCACGGGCGAGCGCTATTCGCGCGACCCGCGCTACGTGGCGCAGAAGGCGGAGCAGTACCTGACCAAGACCAACATCGCGACGACGTCGTACTGGGGGCCCGAGGCGGAGTTCTACATCTTCAACTCGGTGCGCTTCGACCAGAACGCGCACGAGGGCTACTACCACATCGACTCGGACGAGGGGATCTGGAACTCCGGCCGGGACGGCGGCAAGCCGAACCTCGGCAACCGGCCGCGGCACAAGGAGGGCTACTTCCCGGTGCCGCCGGTGGACCAGCTCCAGGACCTGCGCTCCCGCATCATGCTGGCGCTGATCGCGTCGGGGATCGACGTCGAGGTGCACCACCACGAGGTGGGCACGGCGGGCCAGACCGAGATCGACATGCGCTTCGGCACGCTGGTCCGGATGGCCGACCAGATCATGATGTACAAGTACGTCGTGAAGAACGTGTGCGCCGAGCACGGGTACACGGCCACGTTCATGCCGAAGCCGATGTTCGGCGACAACGGCTCCGGGATGCACGTGCACCAGAGCCTGTGGAAGAACGGCGAGAACCTGTTCTTCTCCAAGAACGGCTACGCGATGCTGTCGGACATGGCGCGGTTCTACATCGGCGGCCTGATCAAGCACGCCCCGGCCATCCTGGCGTTCGCCGCGCCGACCACGAACTCGTACCGCCGGCTGGTGCCGGGCTACGAGGCGCCGATCAACCTGATCTACTCGCAGCGCAACCGCTCGGCGGTGTGCCGGATCCCGATGTACTCCAAGTCGCCGAAGGCGAAGCGGATCGAGTTCCGCGCGCCCGACCCGGCCTCGAACCCGTACCTCACCTTCGCCGCGCTGCTGCTGGCCGGCCTGGACGGGGTCAAGAACCGGATCGAGCCGCCGGCGCCGATCGACAAGGACCTCTACGACCTCGAGCTGCACGAGCGGAAGCGCGTCAAGAACACGCCCGGCTCGCTGGCCGAAGTGCTCGAGGCGCTGCGGCAGGACAGCCAATTCCTACTGCAGGGCGGGGTATTCACGCAGGACCTGCTCGACACCTGGGTCGAGTACAAGACGGAGAAGGAGCTGAAGCCAGTGGCGCTCAGGCCGCATCCGTACGAGTTTTTCATGTACTACGACGTCTGAGCAGGCCCACGTTCAGCAGGGAGTGCCGATGCCTTCACGTGCGCGTCGGGCGAGCGGCATGGAGGCGAGAGAGGCGGGCGCGACGGTGGTCGCGCCCGTTTCGTCTCATGCCGTGACCCGTGCCGTGCCGAAGAGTCTGGACGCCGAGTACCGCGCGCTGCTGCAGGCGCGCTCGGTGTCCAAGCGGGACATCCTCGACGTCTGCGACCGGCTGAACGTCAAGTTCCTCCGGCTCCAGTTCACGGACATCCTCGGCGTGGTGAAGAACGTCGAGGTCCCGCGCAGCCAGTTCGAGAAGGCGCTGGACGGGCAGATCATGTTCGACGGCTCGTCGATCGAGGGGTTCGTGCGGATCGAGGAGTCCGACATGCTCCTCGCCCCGGACCTCGACACGTTCCGCATCTTCCCGTGGGGCGCCGAGGAGGGGCTGGTCGCGCGGATCATCTGCGACATCCACAACACCGACGAATCGGAGTTCGCCGGCTGTCCGCGCCTGGCCCTGAAGCGGCAGGTCGCGCAGGCGGCGAAGCTCGGTTTCCGGATGATGGCCGGCGTGGAGGCGGAGTTCTTCCTGTTCAACAAAGACGCGCGCGGCGGGGCGACCACGGAGGTGCACGACGTCGCGGGGTACTTCGACGTCGGCCCGGTGGACCGCGGCGAGCAGGCGCGGCGGCTGATCATCGGGGACCTCGAGGACATGGGCTTCGAGGTGGAGGCGGGCCACCACGAGGTGGCGCCGGGCCAGCACGAGATCGACTTCCGGTACAACGACGCGCTCTCGACCGCGGACGACCTCGCGACCTTCCGGGTGGTGGTGCGGAGCGCGGCCGAGCGCTACGACCTGGTGGCGAGCTTCATGCCCAAGCCGGTCTTCGGGCAGAACGGCTCCGGGATGCACACGCACCAGAGCCTGTTCAAGGACGGCAAGAACGCGTTCTACGACCCCAAAGGCGAGTGGCAGCTCTCCAAGGTCGCGCTGCAGTACATCGCGGGGCTGCTGGACCACGCGCAGGGCTTCTGCGCCGTGACCAACCCGCTGGTCAACAGCTTCAAGCGGCTGGTGCCGGGCTACGAGGCGCCGGTCAACATCGCCTGGAGCATGCGCAACCGCTCGCCGCTGATCCGCATTCCCGACCGGCGCGAGAGCGGCACGCGCTGCGAGCTCAGGATGCCGGACCCGTCGGCGAACCCGTACCTGGCGCTGGCGGTGCAGCTGGCGGCGGGACTGGACGGGATCAAGCGCAAGCTGACGCCGCCCGATCCGGTGAACAAGAACATCTTCACGATGACCTACCGCGAGAAGCGGCACCACCGGATCGACGACCTGCCGCGCGACCTGCACGAGGCGCTGAACTGCCTCGAGAAGGACGAAGTGGTCCTGGGCGCGCTGGGCGAGCACATCGCCGGCCGCTACGTCGAGGCCAAGCGCTCGGAGTGGGCGGAGTACATCTCGCAGGTGTCGGAATGGGAGATAAGGAAGTATCTGGGGCAATACTAGGGTGAGGGGTGAGAAGCGAGGGGCGAGACGTTCAGGCGAGAAGTGAGAGGACGAGGTGAGAAGTGAGGGAGGGCCCGCGCGGTGCGCGGGCCCTCCGCGCTTCCGTCCCTACCGCATATCGGACCGGGCCGTTCGGAAATCCTTGTGATGTCGGGCATTGACCTTACGTGTGGCGCCGGGATATTAGCCGCAGGTATCCGGTCCCTCCGCGAGAAGGTTGCTCATGGGCGCTCGAGCGCTTCGATCGCGGCACGTGGGCGCCGGCGTGCACGAGGTTTGCCGTCGCGTAGGCCTCGTTGCGTCGCTGATCCTGGTCGCACTGTCCGGCGTGGAGTGCGTCCAGGATCTCTTCGTTTCACCGAAGGCGTCCACCTGCACCCTCGCTGCCGTTTCCCAGCAGAACGACACACTCAACATCGGGGACACGCTGGCGTTGCCAGTGGCGCGGCTGACCTGCGGCTCCAAGGCGGTGCAGGTCGGCTTCAGAGGAGAGGTCGTCGCCGGTCCCGGCGTTGTGAAGGTGGACACGGCAACCGCGCGGATGATCGTGCTGGGGCCGGGGACGGCCACAGTCCGCCTGCACCCGGTGAGCCCGGCGCTCTTTGCGGACACCATGTCCCTCGATTTCGCCTTCCACGCCGCCGTGCCGGTGCTGGCGAGCACCGGCCAGGACTCGATCTTCAGCCTCAAGGACACGCTTCAGCTCACCGCGCAGCCGAAGTCGCTCAAGGGCGTGGCGCTCTCCGGCATCGGCGTGCGCTGGCAGCTCGTGAGCGGCGGGACGTTCGTCACCCTGCTGGACACCACGGGCCGGGTCCGCGCTGAAGCCAACGGGGATGCAGTGCTGAAGGCCGTTAGCGACACCGCGACGGTCACGCGCACCATCCACGTGAGC
>Ga0335081_10014138_pt1 | contig 12914 bp, 12 predicted proteins | sample Lox_Sample_35_FD_206713 | JGI IMG/M metagenome (GOLD analysis project Ga0335081, IMG submission 206713) | Soil microbial communities from Loxahatchee National Wildlife Refuge, Florida, United States - Lox_Sample_3.5 | ecosystem: Environmental > Terrestrial > Soil > Wetlands | place: USA...
CGCGCTCGTTGTCTTCTGTGATGAACAAATGCGTGCGCTGCGCGTCGTGAACGCCCCGGTACCGGATCGCTTCCACCAGCGTCTCCGCCTTTTCGACGATCGACTCCGCCGCTTCCCGTGCCGCCGCCTTTGCCGTCCCCGCCGCCCGCAGCCCGGAGAACTCCTCATCGTTGACCGGCATTCCCGGCGCGGCCAGAATCGCGTTGATCAATTCTTCCGGCGTGCTTGCTTCCGCCGCCAGCGTGTCCGGCAGCCGCACCTCGAACGCCGCCTCCAGCCGTGTCAACAGTTCCACGCGCTCCAGGCTGCCCAATCCCAGGTCGCGGTCCAGATTCGAACGGGTTGAAAGCTCCGCCACCGCGCCATGGCTCCCCAACTCTTCCAGCAGGCCGCGCAGGATGCCCAGGACGCGCTCGCGCACGTCAGCAAGATCGAGTTGTGGGGAGGTCGTTGCCAAGGTTTTCCTTCAATTCGGGGCTTCGCGTGAGGCTAACATGCGCCCCATCAATTTGCTATCCCTGACGGCCGGGATAGATGGTGGTCACCGCGCCTCATACCGGCACAGGCCTACGCTGCTTATGCGCCTTGCTTCTTCGCCCATCCCGGCGGCATCAGCGTCGTGCTTAAATCCACTTCGGACAAATCCACATTGCGCAAATCCGTCTCCCGCAGGATCGCAACCCCCATATCCGCGCCGGCGAACTTCGCCCCATCCACGTGCGCATCCCGGAAATTCGCGTTCCGCAGCAGCGCCTTCTGAAAATTCGCGTTGGTCAGATCGCACCGGAAGAACTCCACCCCGCTGGCTTGCGCCTCCGCCAGATTTGCTCCGGGCAGCGCTGCCTCGGTCAGGTCCGATTTCCGCAAATCCGCCTTGCGCAAGTTGGCGCCAGACAGATCCGCTCCCGGTAACCGCGCCCCGCGCAGGTCGGTTCCCTCCAGATTCGCATTCTTCAGGACGGCACCCGCCAGGTTCAGCCCCTGCATGTCCGCGCCAGAGAGGTTCGCACCCGTCAGATCGGCTCGCGCCCCGCCTTCCTTGCTGGCCCAGAACAGCTCGTGTGCCTTCAGGATCTGCTCCAATGTTTGCCCGTCGTGCTTCAATTTCTTCCAGCTTTTCAGACCCATAGTTCCGCTCGCTCCTCAATGTTCGACTCTTTATTTTAGCCAATCCTTCTGCTCACGGAAACCCGCGCTCCGTCCCCCGCGCCGTGCACTGTGCTACTCTTCGTTTGTGAAGGCAGTGCTTGCTTCCGCCTCCTTGGGCTTGCTGGCCGTTCTCGCGGCCGCGCTCCCCATCCGTGCCCAGGAGGATGAAATCGTCGCCAACCTGGCCGGGGGCCGCACGATTATCCAGGTGGCCAACGACGCCATCCTGTTCGCCTCCATCGATCATCCGCTGGAAGCCAAGTCCGTCCCCCCGCGAGTGGCTGCCCTGGACAATCGCCACATCGGCATTTTCCTGGGCGCCTCCGAATGGCAAGTCCCGGCGCAACCCAAGCCGATCCGACTGGACCTCGATATCCCGCACTTCAGCGCTCCGGATCGCCGCTTCTACAATTCCGCGGACGCGGATCAAGACCTCGAGCAGGTCGGCGTGGTGTTTCTTGAAAAGCTTCGGCCCCTTGTAGCTCAACTTCACCACAAGATCGACCTGAAACCCGACGAGCCCCTCTTCCAGATCATTCTGATCGGCTACGCCCCGCAGGATTATGGTCCGGAAGTCTGGCAGATTGATTACCGCGTCGAACAGGAAGCCATCCCCAACCAGGCCGATTTTTGGCAGACGCACCTGCTGCGGCCGCGTTTTACGCAGCTCTACCCGCCGGAGAAGTCCCATCCGAAAACGCTCATGGAAGTGCGTTTTCCAGCCGACCTGCCCGGCATTCCGCTTCTCGGTTTGATTCAACAGGGGGATCCCGCGATCGCGCGCCTGCGCTCATCGGACGCGCACCTCAATAAGGTTGTCGAGCAAATTCAGCGCGGCGAAGCCCAGAAAGCCGATCCTGCCGCCTCCACCGATTTCCTGCGCGATGCTCTGCCCCTGATTGCGGGTGATTCTCCCTTTATCATGGGCGTATTGAGTGAACGCGGCGGCTTCGAATGGGTCGTGCCGCCCACCGAACCTCGCGTGAAGGAGGAAACGACCCAGGACAAAAACCGTCCACCTGAGGCTCCCACGCTGATGCGCAAACCTAAACCCTGAGAGTCCCGCCGGAATCGTTGCCCCGCGCTTCCTTTCTCCCAGTCCTGTTTCGTGTTGCTATGCTCCGGCTGCGGCGTCCACCAGCGCGATCTCATCCCCAACCCGAAGGACTCCGCCACGCGTCACCTTGCACAGCATCCCGCGTCTCCCTTGCATTTCCGACTGCAATCCGGGGCGCAGCGCCTCAATCTGTTCGCAAGGATCGCACACCAGACTCACCTGCAATTCCACTTCGCCGAGCCGTAGTTTCTGCCCCACCGCGAGCCCGTTCACATCCAGCCCCTCGGTGGTCACATTCTCGCGCACGATTCCGGGGGCCAGTGCGAATATTCGTAGCGTCTCCTCGTCCATCACCAACACCTGGCGTTTTCCCATCGGGCGCGCGTGCGCGCATCCCTCAAATCCTGCATCCTCCACGGCGACCGCTTGGGACAACTCTTCCATCGGCGCCCGCTTCTTCGGGGCACGGAACAAATGCGTTACTTTTGCCATGATTCAATCTCCAGTGGCGGAACTCTGCGCTGGCCATTTTCCGATGTCTTTGCGGTAATGCATACCGCCAAATTGAATCTTTCCCACCGCGGCGTAAGCCCGGTCCAGCGCTTCCCGCAAATCCTTCCCGGTCGCCGTCACTCCCAGGACGCGCCCGCCGTTCGTCACAATCTTATCGCCTACTCGTTTCGTTCCCGCGTGCAGCACCTTCACCTCGGACACGCGTCCCGCTTCCGCCAATCCATGGATTTCTTTGCCGGTTTCAAATTTCCCGGGATATCCTCCGGAGGCCAGCACCACGCAGGCGCTCGCTCCCGCTTTCCATTTCATCTTCTCCGGCCTCAGATTTCCAGCCGCCGTGTCCGCCAGCACTTCGGCCAAGTCAAACTCCACCCGCGCCAAAATCGCCTGCGTTTCTGGGTCACCCAAGCGGCAGTTAAACTCCAGCACCTTCGGGCCGGTTTTCGTCAGCATCAATCCGATGTACAAAAATCCCTGGTAACGGATCCCGTCCGCCGCCAAGCCTCTCATCGTTGGCGCAACAATGGTTTCCTCAATCGTCCGCTGTAAACTCTCCGGCAACAGATCGTCCGCCGAAAAAGCGCCCATCCCGCCCGTGTTCGGGCCTTCATTGTTGTCGAACACCCGCTTGTGGTCACGCGTCGGCGCTAGCGGCGCGTACCGCTCGCCGTCCGTCAGCAGAATGAACGAAAGCTCCTCACCTTCCAGCGCCTCCTCCAGCATCACGCGCTTCCCGCCCTCGCCCAGTTCATTCTTTTCCATCACGCGTTCGATGAAATCCGTGGCCTCATCCGGATTCGGCGCTACCAGCACGCCTTTTCCGGCGCACAAGCCGTCCGCCTTGATCACCACCGGCCAATCCACCGCGCACAGCGCGCCGTAGGCCGCTCCCGCCGAGTCGTGCGCTCCATAGAGTCCGGCCGTCGGAATCCCGTGCCGCTGCAAAAACTCTTTCGCAAAAATCTTGCTCCCTTCCAGTTGCGCGGCCTTCTTCTCCGGGCCCACAACCGCCCGCTTCCGCTCGCGGAAGGCGTCCACCACGCCGTTCACCAGTGGTAACTCCGGCCCAACGACGGTCAAATCCGGCCCAATTCTTTCCGCCAACCTCACCAGTCCCTCGACGTCGCCTGCCTCCACGTCGGCGCACTCCGCCTCCTCCGCAATGCCGCCATTTCCCGGCGCACACCAGATCTTCTCGACGCCCTTGCTCTGCCGAAGCTTCCACACCAGCGCGTGCTCGCGCCCTCCGCCACCAATCACCAGTATCTTCATGCCCCGTTCCTCATATCTTGCGGACTTCGAACGATAGTCTGCCTTCCTTGGCACTGTCAAACCGCCCCGCCTCTTCGCGCAAATCACGTCAGCTCATCCCGGCTGGCCCAGGTGTCCATTCCGGCATCCTGACGCTTTCGATCTACCTGTACTTCAGGGTAACTCCCCGGCTACGTACCTCGCGGTAATCTATTCTCGTTCTCGGTCCAAATTCCGCGAGTGCCTTTATCCGGGAGAATTCGGTGCTAATTCCTCTGCGTCACGAAAACATGCGCGGCCGCCGTTGGCCGGTGATCACCTTCGCGCTTCTCGGACTCAACATCCTTGCCTTCCTGCTCACCCATTGGACCATCGAGGCCCAGCAGCCTCAACGCGCCGAGGTGCGCCTGCACCTCCTTCTGCTTGCCGGAACGCATCCCGAGCTCAAGCCCTCGCCACAGGCCGCCCTGTTCATCGACACCGTGAAAGGGCAGTTGGGTAACGCCTGGAATCAACTCGGTTCCCCCAACCGGCGCTCGCAAGATTCCTGGGATTCGCAAATGCGCCTCCAGGAAGATCCGGACGAACTCCAGCAGCAGATGGACGCGCTCTGCCGGCAATTTGACGATCTGCAACAGACTTCCATCCTCGATAACTTTGGCTTCGTTCCCGCGCGCCCGCGGGCCATTTCCTATCTGACCGCGAATTTCCTTCATGGCGGCTGGCTGCACCTCATCGGCAACCTGTGGTTTCTTTGGCTGGCAGGCTTCATCTTGGAAGACAACTGGGGGCGCCTCATCTACAGCGTGTTTTACCTGCTTGCGGGAGCCGCCTCGCTGCAGTTCTACGCCTGGTGCTCCCCGGGAAGTTTTGCGCCGCTGGTGGGCGCTTCGGGCGCGGTGGCCGCGCTGATGGGCGCTTTTCTGGTGCGTTTCCCCAAGATGAAAGTCGAAATGGCTACGTTCGCTTTCTTCTATCCGATCCGGTTCAAAGCGCCGGTCTACTACCTCTTGCCACTCTGGGCTCTGCTGGAATTTTTCTATGGCGCGGCACTCGGGCAGGGTTCCGCCGTCGCGCACTGGGCCCACGTGGGTGGCTTTCTCTTCGGCATGCTGGGCGCCTAAGTCATACACCAAACGGGTCTCGAACAAAAGGCCAGCGCGGAAATTGAATCGCAGATTGCCTGGTCCGGTGATCCCGAGGTTGTCCGTGCGCAGGACGCCCTCGACCAGGGAAAACTCGACGATGCGGTGACCATTCTCGAAAAGCATGTCGCCGAAACACCGGCCTCGACGGATGCGCTCATCATGCTCCAACAAGTGCAGTGGCGGCGAAACGACACTGCGGGATATTTCCGCGCCACGTCTCAACTCATTCAGACTTACCTCAAGGCTCACCATGGGGAAGCCGCTTGGTCGGCATATGAGGAGTTCTGCAACGCCGGAGGCAAGAGCCTCCCGGCCGCTCCCTGGCTGGAGCTAATTCGCCATGCGGAATCCCTGCGGGACTTCGAGCGGGCTGTCAGCGAATGCGATCAACTTGCCAAAGCACATCCGCAAGAGAGGCCATCCCTGCTGGCGCTTCTCACGGCTGGGCGGATCTCGCTGAAAAACTTGAATCGCCCGGAGGATGCGCTGCGCTATTACCGGGCGGCGGATGCCTCCCCGGTGCCTCACCTGGATTGGGAAGCGAACATTAAGTCCGGAATCGCCGATGCGGGGCGCCTGCTGGCGTCCGTCCCAGCAAAATAAAGCAGAGTGAGTCTGGAAATACGGTGAGGGAGATTAATAACCTATATAGATTAGTTTAATGGTTAGCGTTTACACCATGCCATCAACTACGCCTGGCCCACCGCTCGAATCGGAATCGTCACTCCGGTGGAGGCATCTGACGCGGCCAGCATGTGGCAGCGGCCATCGAAAATCCCGCCTGGATCAATTACCATGCACGGTGAGTGAACTTCTCCTGTAACCACACCCTTGGGCTGAATTTCCACTCGGCCCCGGGCAAAGATGACCCCGTCGAAGTGACCCGCAATCACCACTCGATTGCCTTCAATTTGACCTTCCACCTTCGCGTTCTCGCCGAGAATCACGGTCTGTTCCGAAATGATATTTCCCTTCACATGCCCATCAATGCGGAAGGTCCCGGTCAGCGTCAGTGTTCCTTCCAGTGAAACGCCTTGATCAATGAAACCTGTCCATTCCTCGTGAGATCCGTTTTTCGATGTACCGGGCCACTTCCATGCCATGAAAATTCCCCCAACCGATTCTGCGCTTCGCGCGCGTACTCCTCCAATGTAGCGTCACTCGCAGAGAAGTCAACGCCGCATCCGTGGAAAATTGTCGAATGAACTTCCTGCTCGAAAGGCCAGTAAGAAATTCTCGGAGTTGGAATTACTTCATCAGGCGATCGTAGATTCCCATCAACTGCGCGTCGTCATAATACTCGAGCACCAATTGCCCGGGCCGCAGCCGCGTCTTCTCGCGCAGATGAATCTTCGTGCCCAGGTGGCGCTGCAACTCTTCCAGCGCTTCACGAATGTTGGGATCGATGGCAGTCTCCGTCGGCATTCGTGCGCTTCGTGCGCGCCGCGAGCCCAGCCGTTCGATTTGCCGCACCGTCAATCCGCCGCGTGCCGCGCGTTTCGCATACCGCATCCGCAAGCTCGGCTCTGCCACGCCCAGCAGCGCACGTCCGTGTCCTGCCGTTAATTTGCCTTCTTCAATCCAGTCTTGGATCGTTCCTTCGAGTTTCAGCAAGCGGAGCGCGTTCGCCACCGTCGTCCGGTCTTTTCCGGTGCGTTCCGCCACGGCTTCTTGCGTCAGCTGAAATTCATCCATCAATCGCTCGAATGCGCGTGCCGCTTCCATCGCATTCAAATCTTCGCGCTGGATGTTTTCGACCAGCGTCATTTCCAGCGCCAGTTCGTCGGGAACTTCACGCACAATCGCGGAGACTTTCGTCAATCCCGCCTTCTGCGCTGCTCGCCACCGGCGCTCGCCGGCAATCAGTTGAAATCCCCTTCCCATCGGCCGCACCACGATGGGCTGGATGATTCCGCTGGCCTGGATGGATCGCGCCAGTTCATCCAGCGCCTCTTCGCGGAAACTCGTGCGCGGCTGGTAAGGGCTTGGCTGGATCAGGTCGATATCGATTTGAAGAGGTCCCGCGGAGACGCTGGGACCTGGTCCGGCCGCGATAGGGCCTAGTCCCCCTGCTGTCGCACCGCCTGTTGCAGTGGAAATCCCCAACCCAGCCGGTGGCGGCGCCACCGTGCTTTGCGGTTCAGGCTCCCGAATGAGCGCTCCGAGCCCCCGTCCCAAGGCGTTTCTCGGCATTGGCGATTACCTCCTGGGCAAGCTGTGTATACCCCTCAGCCCCCTTACTGTGTATATCGTAGAAAATAATAGGCTTACCAAAACTTGGCGCCTCGGCCAGCCGCACATTGCGCGGAATCAGGCTCTGAAAAACCTGGCTCCCAAAAAAACTGCGCAAATCCGTCGCAACCTGCCGGGAAAGGCTCGTTCTCTCGTCATACATCGTGAGCAAAATACCTTCAATTTCCAGGCTGGGATTCAGCGTACGACGAATTCGCATCAATGTATCCAGCAATTCCGACACGCCCTCTAGGGCAAGGTATTCACATTGAATCGGAATCAGCACTGCATCTGCGGCTACAAGAGCGTTCAGCGTAAGCAGATCTAAAGCCGGCGGGCAATCCAGCACGACAAACTTGTATTTATCGCGGACCGGCTGCAGGAAGGTCTGCAGTTTGTATTCGCGGCTTTCGGCCAGCACGAGCTCCACGGCTGCGCCCGCCAGATTCTTATCGGCGGGAATCACATCCAATCCGTCAACTTGCGATTTCTGGACGATTTTGTCGAAGGGTTCGTTGAGTATCAGGGCGTGGTAAACGGTTCTTCTCGATGGATCTTTCGGAAATCCGATCGCTGCCGAGGCATTTGCTTGCGAATCGCAATCCACCAGCAAGGTAGCTTGATCGGCTGCTGCCAGGCAGGCTGCCAGGTTCACTGCTGTCGTCGTCTTGCCGACTCCGCCTTTTTGGTTAGCGACTGCGATAATGCGGGCCAAGAGGGTCCCCCGAACTAGCGAAACGTAGCAAAAGCCGGGGAGAGATGCAAGGATTATCAAACCGAAACACGTTCGAACTGCGGATTTCCTGTTGGAATCTGCTATGTTCCACGTGGAACATAGCGTTCGAAACTCCACGAAACAATCCAGTTATTGCATTGTTTTTTGCAGCTTTTGTTCGAACGATGCGTTTCACGGCCAGAGCGCGGAGTGTTCCACGTGAAACAATCTGTCGAGGCGGTCACGCTCTTTCCCAAATTCGTCTCCGAGATCGCTTGCGCCGATCTCCCCGGACTGTTCCACGTAGAACACCCAAACGAACTTCGACACTTGTTTCACGTGGAACACTTCGAACGAAAAACGGACCGGATTTACTTGCAAAATCGCAAAAGGGAGATTGAAAACGGCGTTCTCGCGGGAAATGCTCAGAAATCTCTGAGATTTGTCGTCACGCCGACATTTGCCTCTTTGTCCCCACCAGAATGTATCTTTGCAGCGACTGCGGTATCAGGATCGGCTCCCGCCACTCCCACAGCTTCGACTTTCGGGCCTCGTCCAGGTCTCGCCCACCAATCCAGAGCGCTACTTGCCCTGCATTAATCTGCGGCGACGCCGCCCACTCCAAGAGCGCCGGATACTCTCCGACAGCCCGCGAGCAGATCGTGTCGAGAGGCGCCAGCTCTTCACCCAACTCCTCATAGCGGCTGATCAGCACCCGCGCATTCGTAAGCTCCAGATCGCGAACGACTTCCGCGAGAAAGGTGCCCTTTTTGATATTGGACTCGACCAGAAACAATTCCAGTTCCGGCCGCGCGATCTTGAGGGGTACGCCTGGAAATCCCGCGCCTGCTCCAATGTCGGCGAGCCGACCTTTATCCACAGGAATTGCACCGGCTCCGAACATCGACTCACAGAAGTGACGATATAGTATCTCTAGCGGATCGCGAATTGCCGTCAGATTCAGCTTCTCATTCCAGCGCCGCAGAATCTTCATATATTCTTGAATCAAAAGCACTTGTTTGACATCGACGGGGATCTGGAATTCTCCCAGGGCGCGCCGGATGGTCTCTTCCGAGATTGGTTTCTCGACATCTGTTGACATAGTCGTAAATACCCTGTGATTATTTCTCGCCCTCTGCGGGCCCGCTCATCTGCGCCTTCAACAAATACTTGGGCGCCGCGATCCCGGCCGCCAAATCCAGGCTCGCATGCCAGATCATTACGGGGACCAAACTGCCAATCGCGAGCCTCGCCACCGCAAGCACCACCCCGAAGAGCCCCGTGCTCACAATTCCGGCCTTTCCTTGATACGCGTGGGCGAACCCGAAAAGCAGTGACGCCAGCACCACGGCGGCCCAGACCGGCAATGCCGCTCGGAAAAAGGCGGCGAGCACAAACCCGCGGTAGAGAAACTCTTCACAGACCCCGGCGGTGATCGCCAGCGCCGAAAAGGGGAGATATTCGATCAGGTTGACTGGCAGGAGATTCCTTGCCAGTGTTCGCATCCGATCGGGTGCCGCCCCTTCCATGCGCCCTATCCGCCGCAAATTCAGACCCTGCAATCCACCGATCAGGACGCCGCCGCCAATCCCCCAAAGCAGAAGTGGACCCCAACTGTCTTTCCCCAGCCCGAGCTCCGGAACGGTTAGCCCTCGCGCAGTCGCCCGCCAGGCAACCAGCCCGCACAACAGCCACTGAAACGCGATGGTCGCCGCATACAGCGCCAGCTTCTCCTTGGTGTCCGCCGAAGGCTGCGCCAGAAGCTTCTTCAGCCGGATGTGGCCCCGCCAGGGAATCACCACGCCCAGAATCACCAGAATGACGAAAAAGTCCCAGGGCATTACGCGATAAGAACACTTTCTCGTCTTTCGACGCAAGTTGTCCCAAAGGACGAGTTTCCATCCATCGCCAGCAGGAATTCCGCGCACTCGTTATAATCGAAGCGCAGCACAGTGAGGTGTGGCTTGACCGAACCCGTGAAGCTTACGGCCATGGTCAAGGCAGCTGGTTGAGCGGCCAAGTTGAGTCCCGGGACGCTGGACTCAATATTACGCCGTTTGCCGCTGCCGAATGACCCGAACGTACTCGTTGGTTTCAGCACTAACGACGACGCAGGGGTGTATCTACTCACCGAGGAATTGGCCATCGTCCAGACGGTCGATTTCTTCACGCCCATCGTCGACGATCCTTTTACCTTCGGCCAAATCGCCGCTGCCAATTCCCTGAGTGATGTCTACGCCATGGGCGGCAAACCCATTTCGGCGCTTTCGATCGTGGGCTTCCCGGAAAAAGGCGACCCTGCGATTCTCGAGCAGATTATTCGCGGCGGCCTCGACAAAATGAAGGAAGCCGGCTGCACGGTCATTGGTGGGCATTCCATCCGCAACGACGATATCCAGTTCGGCTATTCCGTGACGGGAAGCATTCACCCAGAAAAAATCTGGAGAAATGTCGGCGCGCAGACGAATGACGTAATTTTGCTGACCAAGCCCCTGGGCACGGGAATTGTCTCCACGGCGTTGAAGCGGGATCGCGCAGAAAAAGCGAGCCTCGCAGCGGCCATCGCGTCCATGTCGCAGCTGAACCGGGTGGCCGCCGAAGCGTTGCACGCGGCGGAGGCAAAAACCAAACCCGGCTGCATTCACGCTGTTACCGACGTCACCGGCTTTGGGTTGCTGGGCCATGCCCGCGAGATGGCTCTTGGCGACCCGGAAAAGGGAATTCCCGCGGTGACCCTTGAGATTCATCACGCCGCCGTACCAATCCTCCCCGGCGCCCTGGAAGCCGCGAGGCAGGGCATGATTCCCGGCGGCCTGAACAACAATCGCGACTTCCTGGGCGATTGCGTGCGCTTTGCCGACTCCGTACCCCCGGAAAACCGCGCCCTGCTTTACGATCCACAAACCTCCGGCGGCTTGCTCGTCGCGCTCGCCCCGGAAGCCGCCGAACAAGCCATGCACATTTTGCAGCAGCACAAAATCGCCGCCAGCAATATCGGCCGTGTGTTTCCCAAGAATGGCCCGTTGCTGTCGGTCACCTGATCCCGCGCTGATTCCTCTTCATGGACACCATTACTCACGGCATCGCCGGCGCGCTGATGGCAAAAGCCGTATTCAACGGCACGGACCTGTTCTCACTGGAACCCGTGAACAAGCGCCGCGTCATCACTTGGTCGGTGATGCTTGGGGCGATTTTTCCGGATTCGGACGTGCTCCGTGATTTTCTCTCCAGCGATCCCATGCTGATGGTCACCTGGCACCGGAGCGTCACGCATTCGCTGGTCTGCCTGCCGCTCTGGACGCTCCTGCTCGCGTCGCTCACGCATCTGGTTTGCCGCTGGCGCAAGTGGAACGCCCCGTCTTTTCCCACCCTCTGCGGACTTTGGGCCGCGGGCATTCTCAGCCATATTTTTCTCGATCTCGTCACCACATTCGGAACCATGATTTGGTCGCCGCTGCGCTGGTCGCGTCCCGCGTGGGACCTGATTTTCATCATCGATTTCACGCTCACCGCGCTTCTGCTGATTCCACAATGGCTCGCCTGGACGTACCAGGAACCCGATCGTCTCCGCCGGCGCGCCCTGGTGCTGTGGCTGATTTTCACCCCGACCCCGTTCCTGATCTCGAAAATTGCTGCATATGTCGGCGCGCCGACATCGAACAGCGCCATCGTTGTTGCCACGGCGCTGATCGCCGCGCTTTTCCTGCTTCTCGCCGTGCGTGGCTGGGGACTGCGCATCCCTTATGTCGCCTGGAATCGCGCTGGGCTCGCGCTGGCCGCACTCTATATCGTTGCGGCCGCATTCGCGCACCAGGAGGCCCTGCTGCGCACGCAAAAATTTGCTGCCTCCGAGAATATTCCGGCGCAAAGCGTTGCCGCTCTCCCGTTCCCGCCATCCCTCTGGCACTGGGACGGCCTCGTGCTGGCGCCGCGCGGCGTGTACGAAATCCGCCTGGACCTGAGCGACGCGCTATTCTCCGATCCCGCCGCCGCGCCGCCCATCGAGCGCAGCTATTACCCTGATGCGCCGGACAATCCGCTGATTCAGAAGGCTCGCAGCCTTCCCAACGTGCAAAAATTTTTCTCCTTTGCGCGTTTTCCGGTCACGCGTTTTCATAAGGAAGGTCCGGAGGCCGTGGTGCAATTTCTCGACGTGCGTTTCCCGCAGATTCGTCGCGATCGCTCGCCCTCGTTCGAATACCAGGTGCGCTTCTCCTCCGCCGGCGAGGTGCTTTCCCAAGGCTGGCTAAAGAAATAGTTTGGAGTGCGGGAGCGAAGCTTTCGCTTTTGAAGTGTGAGATCTGGCGCCAATCGAAGGTTAGCGTGGCGGGGTTTCAGCCGTAAAAGCGGGAGCCGCGCTCCCGCATTCCAAAACTACTTCTTCTCCGGAAGAATCACTACTTGGCGTTCTTCTCCGGTCCCGACGCTCTCCGTACGTACACCGGGGAAATCCTTTAATGCCAGATGCACGATCCGGCGTTCCCGTGATGACATGGGATTCAGCCGGAACGGCTGGTGCGAAGTCTGTACTCGCTCCGCCGCCACGCGCGCGGTCATGCGCAACTCCTCGAACCGCAATGCACGGTATCCGCCGCAATCCAGATGGATCTTCTCGTGAAACGCCGGCTCCAGCCCCAGGGCGCGAAACGCCAGGTGTTCCAGCGCTTTCAATACTTCTCCCCCGCGCGTGGTGAGAATCTCTTTGTCCCTGCCGTCCAGGTCGGCGAAGACTTCCGCCTCGCCTTCTTCCGTCCCGCTGGAGGGTTCGGCGGTTCGCACCGAAACCGTAAGCTCGAACCGGCTCGCACGTACCATCGTTTCCAGAAACTCCCGCAGGGTGTCCGCCGCA
>Ga0335081_10014139_pt1 | contig 12913 bp, 12 predicted proteins | sample Lox_Sample_35_FD_206713 | JGI IMG/M metagenome (GOLD analysis project Ga0335081, IMG submission 206713) | Soil microbial communities from Loxahatchee National Wildlife Refuge, Florida, United States - Lox_Sample_3.5 | ecosystem: Environmental > Terrestrial > Soil > Wetlands | place: USA...
CGATCAGGCGGGCCATCAGGCTGAAGACCGACGGTGTGTAGCCTTTGCTGGTCGGAGGTTCGCCTGCCATTAAGCTGATTTCGCGTTGCGCCATGGCGAGGCGCGTTAGCGAATCGACCACGAGCAGGACATGCTTTCCCTGCGAACAGAAGTGTTCGGCAATTGCCGTAGCTACGAGCGCTCCGCGAACTCGTAATAGCGGTGTCTGGTCGGAGGTGGAAACCACGACCACCGATCTGCGCCGGCCTTCTTGACCGAGCGATTGCTCGAGAAATTCTTTTACCTCACGGCCGCGTTCGCCGATCAGCGCGAGCACGGTCAGGTCAGCGGCGGTGTTGCGTGCCATCATACCGATCAGCGTGCTCTTGCCGACACCACTGCCGCCGAAAATTCCCATGCGCTGACCGCGCCCGCAGGTGAGCAGCCCATCAATCGCGCGAATACCGCAACTCAAGGCCTCGCGAATCAGTTCGCGCTCGAACGGGTGAGGCGCTGCCGCGTCCAGCTCGCGCATTCGGTCAGCTTCGTAATTCGGGCCGCCGTCGAGCGGCACGCCCAGTGCGTCGATCACGCGCCCCAGCAGTCGTTCCCCCACTCGCACCTGGGGACGCGCTCCCCAGGTGACCACCCGATCGCCAAAGCGCACCTGGCGCGGAGGCTCAAAGGTCATCGAAAGCACGGTCGAACCGCGGAAGCCGACGACCTGCCCGGTATAGGCGCGGCCGGCGGCATCGACAACTTTGCACATTTCTCCTGCCGCACAGAACGGCCCGCTTGACTCGACCAGCTGCCCCAGCACCTGCGTGACATTGCCTTGCCACTGCTGGCCTGAGATCGTCCGCAGGCGGTCGAAATATTTGGTGAGCCTTCCGGCACTCATGACTTTATGTGTGGTCGCGCGGCTTCAAGATCTAGCAATCCTTGCTCGATTTCCTTCAGCTGGATGTCAGGCCCAACCTCGGTGGTGCCCAGTTCGGTCGTAATCACGCAACGGTCAAGTGCGAGAGAACTGTCTTCCACCACTTCTGGTTGCTTTTCCTGAATGTGCTGCGCAAAAAACATGCGGAAATCAGAGACTTGCCGAGGGCTGACCCGCACCACCGTTTTGGTCGACTGTTCCATTCGTTCCAGCAGCACGTGCGCCATTCCCGCGAGCAGAAGCGGATCGATGGCCGACTCGCGGTGCAGAATTTTTCGCGCGATGCTCAGCGCCAGCTGCACCAGCTCGCGTTCCACTCGCAGGTAGTATTCGCGCCGCTCGCCCGCAAACTGATCGAGCGCCGCCGCTATGCCGGCCCGCATCTCTTCGATCTGGCCGGCTGCGGCCGCTAAAGCCTGCGCTTCCCCTTCGCGTCGTCCGGCCTCGCGCGCGGCAGCTTCGCGCCGCTGCTGTTCTGCCTCGACGGTCTGCGAGGAATCGGGAAATCCCCGGCGAGATTTGATTTCGGGATACGGGAACGTTTCCGGTTCTTGTCTTGATTTTTTTCTTCGGGCACTAGAGGACGTATTCATCTTCTTCTTCGCCTCCCAGGTTGATCTTGCCCTCGGCCTCGAGCTTGCGCGCGATCGCCACCGCTTCCTGCTGCGCCTTGAGCACATCACGCGAACGCACCGGCCCGAGTACTTCCATGTCCTCCTTGAGCATCTCCGCTGCACGCGATGACATGCACTTGAAGAAGAAGCTTCGTAATTCTTCATTCGCCCCGCGCAGCGCGGTGGCCAGGGTCTTCTTGTCCAACTGGCCCAGCAACTCGCGGATAGCCACATCCGGCACTCCCAGGAAATCCTGAAAGGTGAACATCAGGTTGCGGATTCCCAACACCACGGTCGGGTCTTCTTTTTCGATGGTTTCCAGGATGGTCTTTGAAGATACCGGGTCGAGACGGTTTAAAAGATCGGCAACACCCTGAAATCCCGCATATGCGCGCCGATGCTGCTCGCCCAGCGCCTGAAATTTGCGGTGGAGCGAAATCGAGATTTTCTGGGTGATCTCCGGCGAGAACTGCCGCAACTGCGCCATCCGCTTGATGGTCTCCGGACGTAGCGCTTCCGGTAATTTCATCAGCAGCGCCGAAGCCTGCTTGGCATCGAGATGGGCGAGGATCAGCGCGATGGTTTGCGGATGCTCGATTTCAAGAAACTTCGCCAGTTGCTGCGGGTCGGCCTTCTTAAGTGAATCCAGATTGCTGGCGCTGTCCTCCACCGATCGTGAAACCTGCGAGAGCAGCTGGTCTGCCGTCTCCTCGCCGAAGGCTTTAATAAGGAGCTTCTGAGCGTAGTCGGTGCCGCCCACGGCAATGTAATCTTGGGTGACCGCCAGCTGGTGATATTCCTGCAACACCGAGAGTGCAGTCTGCGGGTCGATATAGTCGAGATCGGCGATCTCCTGCGTCAGTTGCTCCAGTTCTCTCTGCGGCAGGTTGCGGTAAATCTGGCTGGCCACGTCTTCGCCGAGCAGCACCAACAGAATCGCCGCCTTGCGAATACCCGCCAGCGAAGTGTGGACCGTGGACAATTAGGCATCCTCCCGGATCCAGCTCTGCACCAGGCGGCTGGCCGCTGCGGGTTCGGTCTTCACTTTTTCCGTGAGCTCGCGCTTAAGCGCTGTCGCCAGCTTGCCTTGCTCACTGCCCTCGGGTAACTCGATCTCTGGCGTGGATTTTGCCTTCATTTCCTTAGTATTTCGCTCCAGCCGGCTGGGCAGCTCGCGGAAGGTGGTGAGAATCTGCTTCTTGATCGGCCGCAGCACGATCAGATAAACGAAAATAAACAAGAACGTGACCCCCACATAGCGCAGTACCGCCGACCACTCCACCAAAATCTGCCGTGCGCGTTCGGTTTTGCTGGGCGGAGGAGGCTGTTCGGCGGGGGCTTCCTGAAATGACAGATTCTGCACCGCCAAGGTGTCATTGCGTTGCGTGTCTAACCCGATGGCCGCCGCGGCCAGTTGCTCAATCTGCTTCATCTCCTCGGGCGTGCGCTTTCGCCTCACCGCCTTGCCGTTGCTCGTATCAGTGGCATCATCCACCAGAACCGCGGCAGCCACGCGCCGAATTCGTCCCGGCGGTTGCACGGTGTGGCGCACATCTTTGCTGACGGCAAACGACTCACTCTCCGATCGCGACGCCTGATTATCAGAAGATAGCGTGACCGCCGGCGGCGCCGTTCCCGGGGTATTGCTGGCCGTGCCAGCCACCCCTCCGGGCGCAGCCCCGCCCGCCGTCTCCTCTGATTTTTGCTGGGTCAAAGTGGCCGCCGATTTCGGATCATAGATTTCGTCGGTGTCGTCGCTTGAGCTGGTGTCGTACTCGACATGTACGCTGGCGCGCACATGCTCAGCGCCGACCACGGGCTCGAGCGTGGTCACGATTTTCTTCGCCAGCTCCTGCTCGAGGTCGGGTGAGCTGAGGTCGCCGGGATGGTGCCCGCGCAGCATGGGCGTGTTGGTGTCGGCATCGACCAGTGTCACGTTCTCCGGGCGAAGCCGGTCGACCGCGCTCGCCACCAGCTGTGGGATTGCTATTCTCGCCTGCTCGGAGAGCCCGCCGCTCCGCGTTTTTACGATGACCGCGGCTTTGGCTTCATGTTCCTCTTCGTTAAACAGCGACTCCGAGGGCATGACCAGGTGCACGCGCACCGACTGGATTTCGCTCATGCTTTCAATCGTGCGTTCGAGTTCGCCTTCAAGCGCCCGCTGATAATTCACTTTTTCCGTGAAGTCGGAACCCGCCCAGTTCGGAGTGTCAAAAAGTTCAAACCCGAGGCGGGCGTTGCGCGGCAGCCCTTGCGAGGCAGTTTTCAACCGGGCATTGTCGAGCTGGTCGGCAGGAACTTCAACCGAAGCTCCGTCCGGCGAAAGCTGATAGCTGATATTGGCCGCCGCCAGCCGAGCGCCCAGGGCTTGCGCATCCTGCGGGCTGAGCCCGGAATAGAGCGTCACAAATTTCGGCTTCGACATCCAGCCCACAAACACCCAGAGCGTAGCCGTAACTGCCAGTGCCCCCACGGCCAGCATGAAGCGTTGCGTGACCGTGAGCCCGCGCAGCAGCTCGCCGGTTTGCGTGAGCGCCTGCCCGAATGATTTCGGTGGGTCCATGAGTGAAACAACTGCCGTCGGTCGTTCGTCGTCGGTGGTTCGCTATGCACCGATTGCGCGTCGTGGTAATAACGCGGCGATCCTACGCGTCATTATCGGCCGCTTCGCACCTTCCACAGCAAGACCCGGGCCAACCACCAACAACGATGTTCAAAACTGCATGCGCGAAATCTCCTGATAGGCCGCCACGATCTTGTTCCGCACCTGCATCATCAGCTGAAACGAAAGGTCTGCCTTCTCCACCGCAATCATCGCGCTGTGTACGTCCATGCCATTGCCCTCTAGCAGGGCCGAGACTTTCTCATCCGCGGTGCCCTGCAACTGCTCAGCTTGATCGATTGCGCCGCGCAGGGTTTCGACAAACCCCCATTCCTTCGGGCCCTGGGTATTGCCCGCGCCTGCGCTGCTGATCGCCTGCGGTAGTTGAAATCCTGAGATCGGATTCGTCATGCGGCAGAACTCCTGTCGGTTCTTGGGTGGCCCACGCTACGCGGTTTTCGTACCGTGGGGTTTTTATTTCACAATATCCAATGACTGCTGAATCATGGATTTGGTTGCGGCGATGGCCGAAGCGTTCAACTCATAGGAGCGCACTGCCCCGAGCAGATCGGCCATCTCTTCGACCGGATCGATGGCGGGGTACGCCACATATCCTTTCGTGTCGGCGTCGGGATTTCCCGGCTCATAGCGCAGGATTGGCGGCTTCCGGTCAGCCACCACTTGTGAAACGCGCACGCCTCCGCCTGACGAATTTCCGCCTTGGTTCATCGCCAGCATCATCATCGGAAAGCTAGGTTGTGGTTCGGCCCGAAAGACGACCAACTGCCTGCGATACGGGCCGCCCTCGGGCGTGTGCGTGGTTTGCGCATTGGCCATATTGGCGGTCACAATCTGCGCCCGCTGGCGTTCCGCGGTCAGCGCCGAGCCGCTGATTTCAAGCATGCCGAACAGGTTCACGACGAAGTTCCTCCTTCATGGATTGCGCTCAGAATGCGATGAAACTCCGCCGTCAGCACCTGCACCGCAGTCTGAAAACGCAACTGGGTTTGCGCCAGCAGCAATCCCTCGCGGTCAAGGCTCACGTTGTTGCCATCGGGCCGCACCGCCAGTCCCCGCACTTCCCGCACCGCCGGCGAAAATTCCGCATAAGAAAAATCTCCGCGGGAAAACTCTGACGACTCGATCTCCCGCTCGTACTCCTGCGCGAAATTGAGGTCGCGCGTGCGATATCCGGGGGTGTCGATGTTCGCCATGTTTGAGCTGATCAGCTCGGCGCGCGCCATGCTCACGTCGAGAAACGGCGTCAGCATGCGGATTTCCGGGGAGTCAATCATGGAGACGGGCATATTCCCTCCTCGCCGGCAATTTGTATTCGCGAATCTTGTTGCGCACCGTGCGCAGGCTGATGCCCAGCATCTCGGCCGCGCGCGAACGATTGCCGGCGGTGGCGTTGAGCGTCAATTCGAGCAGTTGCCGTTCGGCACTGGCGAGCGAAACGCCGGGTGCGAGCGCCATGACTGTCGGCATCGGGCTGGTCGCGCCCAGGGAAGCGGGTACCAACCCTGAACCCGACTCAGAGCCTGCGGCGGGGGCGACCGCATTCGGCGGCGAATCACTGCGCGTGCGCCCGAAGATCGTAAACCGTCGCACCACATTCGCCAGCTCGCGAACGTTTCCCGGCCAGCAGTGTTGTTCGAGTTGGGCGAGAAAAGGCTCGGGAAGCGCCGGCTCGAGTTCCCAGCCGGCGCACTTTCGGGCAAAATGGAGCGCCAGTTCGCGAATGTCTTCCCGCCGCTCGCGCAAGGGCGGCAGGCTCAGCGGGAGCACGTTCAAGCGATAGTACAGGTCCGCACGAAAGCCGCCCTCCGCCACCATTGCTTCCAGCGGGCGATTCGTGGTGGCAATCACACGCACATCGACCTTTACCGGCCGGCTTTCGCCCAGCCGGCAAAACTCGCGTTCTTGCAACACCCGCAACAATTTGGGCTGCAGGCTGAGAGGAAGCTCGCCGACTTCGTCGAGAAGCAGCGTGCCACCGTCCGAGTCTGCAAACTTCCCGGCGCGGGCGGCAATTGCGCCTGTGAACGCACCGCGCGCATACCCGAACAGCTCGCTTTCTAAAAGTTCCCCTGGTAAGGCGGCGCAGTTTACAGCAATGAATGAATGCTGGCTTCTGCGGCTCTGGGCGTGAACCATGCGTGCCAGCAGTTCTTTTCCGGTTCCGCTCTCCGCTTCGATCAGAACGTCGGAGTCACTTTCCGCCGCCATCTGCGCCCGTTCGAGAGCGCGCAAGAGGGCCGGAGATGATCCCACCATTTCTCCCGAGTCGTGCCGGATGACCGTTTTTTTTGCCAGTATTTGCTCGGCCAAGTCGAGCAACTGTTCAAAGCCCACCGGTTTGGTCAGATACTCGCATGCCCCTGACTTCATGGCCGCGACCGCGTCCGGTATAGCGCCAAAGGCGGTCAGCAGGATCACCGCCGTCTGCGGCGCCAGTTCGCGCAACGCCTGCAGCAGCTCAAGACCGTCTCCGTCCGGCATGCGCACATCGCTGACGACGAGCCGATGATGGAAGCGCCGAAATTGCTCGAGTGCTTCTCGCTTGCCGGTCGCAGCATCCACACGCCAGCCCCGCTGTCCGAAACTCAATTCGAGGGCCATGCGCATGCTGGCCTCGTCGTCGACCACCAGGACGTTGCGTTTGTCGAAAGCTGAGATTGTTGCACTCAAAGCCATATTCACTGCTCGCCATCTTGCCGCGGAAGTCGCACCTGAAACACCGCGCCTTGCCCCGCGCGGCGGCTCACGCAAATGCTTCCGCCATGTTGCTCAATGATTTGTTTTGCCACCGTCATCCCCAGTCCTGCCCCACCCGAGCGCGTGGTGAAACCCGGTTCAAAAATCCTGTCTTTGGATTCCTCCGAAACTCCCGGCCCACGGTCCTCAAATTGCACGGACACAATCTTCCGCTCGCCATGTGCCGCTATTCTCAGAAATTGTCCGTCGGCAGCAAAACGTACCGCATTCAGCGAAATGTTCAGGAATGCCTGCATCAAGCGCTGCGCATCGGCGCGTACCGGCAACGGTGCGCCTGTGATGGCGAGAACCAGCTCCATCCCCGCCCGGTCAGCCGCGGGCTGCAGTAGCTTTCGCAACGACCGGAGCAGGCCTGAAACTTCCGTGGAGGCCATTTTTTGGGATGACGGGCTGTGAAATTCCAAAACATTATTCACACTGGCCGAGAGGATCCGTAGACCGGATTGGATCTGCTCCACCCACTCCCGCCTCTCGCCCGCAAGCGGTGACGAGGCCAGCAGGTCCGCGAACAGCTCAATGCTGCCGAGAGGATTCCTCACCTCGTGCGCCACCAGCGCCGCCATCTGTGCCAAGACTTCGCGTCGCAGTCTGAGCTCGCGCTCCTGTTCGAGTTCACGCCGCAACCGGCGCACCTCTTCGCCCAGGCTGAAATACGAGCGCTCGAGCGACTGGGCCGCATCGGAAAATGCACGGAAGGCGTCGCTCAGCGGCGGTTCGCTGCCAGGAGCTGGCGCGGCAATTTCGTGAGAGTAGTCAACCGCGGTGCTCATGCGACCTTCCCGGCGCCATTCGCATTTCGGGGGAAACTGAATATCAGGTGCTCAGGCAAAATTAGCGGCTGGTCTTCGGCGAGAATGGCCGCGCGTTCCAGCACCTGCTGCAGCTCGCGCACATTTCCCGGCCAGGCATAAGCTTCGAGCATCTGTTCCGCTGCGAAATCCAGACGCAAACGGCGTTGCCCCCCGATCTGCTCGAGGAAATACGCCACCAGTTTGGGTATATCCTCGCGCCGCTCAGCCAGTGGCGACAGATTGATGGGGAACGCGCACAGCCGGAAGAAGAGATCATCACGAAACTGCTTGCTCTTGACCAGTTCGACAAGGTCGCGATTCGTCGCCGCCACCACGCGCACATCCACTTTTGAGGTTTCCGCGCTGCCCAGTCGCTGGACTTCCTTGTGCTCGAGAAAACGCAGCAGCTTCGACTGCGCATTGAGCGGCAGCTCGCCGATTTCATCCAAAAAAAGCGTTCCACCCTGGGCTGCAAGAATTCTTCCCGCGTAGGTTTGGGCCGCGCCCGTGAACGCCCCGCGCGCATAACCGAACAGCTCCGATTCGATAAGCGTCTCCGGAATCGCGGCACAATTGAGCACCGAGAAGCTGCTGGTCGCCCGCGCACTCAGGCGGTGGATCGCGCGAGCCACCAGCTCCTTTCCACTGCCGCTCGGCCCGGTGACGAGCACAGTCGTGTTTCGTCGCGCCACCAGTCGCACCATGCGGTACACATCCCGCATTGGCTCGGCCTCGCCGATCATTCCCGGAAGAGATTCATCACGCTTCGGTGAAACCCCGGTCTCGTGCTCTAAATACCGCAGCTGAGTGGGTTGGGAGTTGACGCTGCCAGCCTGACCTTCTCTGCTTGACCGCCAGCCTGCGGCACCCTTCATGTCGTCGCTCGAGGAATCGACTACCAGGACCTGCACTCCCGGGTAGAGCCGGTTCGTGAGGTCGACCAATTCCTCGGCGTTCAGGTCTGGCAGCTGCCGGTCAAGGATCAGCATCTGCCATTGGCCGTGGTCGAGCTTCGCAAACGCCTCGGCGCCGCCGGAAGCAATGTGAACTGGCCCGCTGCGCGGGCCGAGTTTGCTGAGCAAGCGCTCCCTGAGCTGGGCATTCGCGCTGGCGACCAGAACCCCGCCGTTCGGGACTGCTACCGCTGCCGCTGTCATGTTCCTGATTTAATCGGCAGAAGTTAAGAACGCGATTAGAAGAGAATTAAGAATTTCTTGAGCAGGCAACTCTTTCCCAAATTCGAGGCTATGTATGAATCTGGGAAATTTCTGCCGCTGCCGGAATCCGGCTTTCCTTCGCGCTCAATTCGTATCCGACGCCGCGGATGGTATGGATCAGGCGCATGGTAAAGCCGTCGTCAACTTTGCGGCGCAAATAGTTGACGTAGACATCAATCACATTGGTCCCGGTATCGAACGAGAGGTTCCACACATGCTCGATGATCATCGTGCGCGACACCCGCCGCCCGGCGTTCAACATGAAGTATTCAAGCAGGGCGAACTCCTTTGACGTCAGCTCGATTCGTTTGCCTGCACGCTCAACCTTGCGTTCCACCCGGTCAAGTTTTAAATCGGCGACACTCAGCACCGAGGCTGCGGGCAGATGACTCCGGCGCAAAAGTGCACGAATTCTCGCCGATAGCTCTGCAAATGCGAACGGCTTCCCCATGTAGTCATCGGCCCCAAGGTCGAGGCATTGCACGCGGTCTTCGATTCGGTTTCTGCTGGTCAGGACGAGAATCGGCATGCTCGGCTTGCGCGGCCGCAGATGCCGCAGGATAGTTATGCCATCCACCCGCGGAAGGTTTAAATCAAGCATAAAGAGGTCGTAGTCGAATTCAGTGGCCATGGCTTTGGCCTGCTCGCCATCGTGAGTTACGTCGACGGCATAGTGTTCGGCTTCGAGGCCTTTTCTCACAAAAGTTGCCAGTGCGGGGTCGTCTTCGGCAATCAAAACGCGCATAGCGGTAATTAAATCCGCTTCATTTTTAAAGTCGCGTTCGCCTGTGAGGCAAGGCACGGAGGGCGCATTGCGACTCAGCCTCTTCTCCAGCCAACAAACTGTTCCATTGGTGCACTTCTTTATTAAAACGAACCATCGCTGTCACTCGTCATTTCATTCAACCCCGTCTGAGGATAAGAGAACGGCAATGCAGGTTTGGAACAAAAGATTCTTGCAGTCATTTCTTCTCCCTGGCGGCGCCATTCTGCTCGGCGCGGCTCTTCTCCTCAACCAGGGATGGATCAATCCGTCGCTCTACGGCGTGGAGTTCTTTTATTACGCCGTTTTCCTGGCGGCAGTTCTTCTGGCATGGAGATTTCATTCCACTCGTATTCTGCTTTCAACAGTTGTCCTGCTGATCGCGCACCGCGCTATGGAATTCTTCGCCCAGGGCAGAATTGCGCCATCCGGGTCAGGCCGAGTCGCATTTGAGGCTATCGCTCTTCTCGTTCCCCTGAACTTCATTCTTCTCAGCTTCTTCCCCGAACGCAGCTCGGAAGGCCGGAGTCTGTTCTGGTTCTTGGTACTGATGTTCTTCGAATCGGTTTTCGTTGCAGTCATCGCTCGCCCCGAGCAGCCGGCTCCGGCGTTGCTTCATTTTTCCTTTTTCCGACTCAATTCCGTTCACTCCCGGCTTCCGCAACCGGCGCTGCTGGCCTTCATCGTCGCGGTCATTTTTCTGCTTGTCCGAATTTTGCGTTTCCAAAAGCCAACCATCATTGGGATGTTCTGGTCCCTCATCGCCACCTGGCTAGCGCTGAACTCCGGCGGCATCGGTAAAATTGGCAGCGCATACTTCGGAGTGGCCGCGCTGGTCCTCGCCAGTTCGATCATCGAAAATTCCTACTCGCTTGCCTACCGCGATGAACTCACCGGTCTGAGTTCGCGGCGGGCCTTCAATGACGCCCTGCTTCGACTAAAGCCGCCATACGCTGTCGCGGCAGTAGACATCGATCACTTCAAGAGCATCAACGATATCTACGGTCACGATGTGGGCGACGAGGTACTCCGCATGGTTGCTTCGAAGCTTGCCCGGGTGGGCGGCGGTGGCGAAGCGTTTCGCGTCGGCGGCGAGGAATTCACCATCTTGTTTCCAGGGCAATCAGGAAGCGGCATTGTCGATTACCTGGAACTTTTGCGGCTGCAGATCGAGAGCTCTACCTTTCGTGTACGCAGCGGAGAAGAACGGCGAAAAGCTCCGCGCCCACCAGATACGCCTCAGCGACGATCAGAAAAAGAAAAAAAGAAGCGCCCGGCGCCGCACAAAACCCATACCGGGCCAGTCTCGTTGTCCGTGACCGTGAGCATCGGAATTGGAGAGTCGCAGCCGAAGATGAACTCAGAGCAGATCATCACGCAGGCGGATCAAGCTCTCTATCGCGCCAAGCGTGGCGGACGCAACCGCATTGAAACCGCCGTTCCGGAAAGAAGAATTTTAGGATTTCGATCCAGGAGGTCGAAGGAGACTTAAACTCCCGGCGCCGTCGTCCGCCGGTTTCGCTCGAGCGCCATTTGCACAATATCCCCGATCAGCTGCGTGTACGAGCGCCCTGATTTTTTCGCTGCCATGGCGAATTCATGCTTGCTCGAAAGCCAAGGATTCGGGTTTGCTTCAATCACGTAAACTTCGCCTTCACGTGTGAGACGCATATCGATGCGTCCGTAGTCTCGCAATTTCACTGCACGATACGCCGCGAGGGCTGTGTCCGAAAGTTTCTGCACCGTCGCCTCATCCAAATCTTCCGCAATTTTCGACTTGGTGAGCTTGTACGCTCTTGAATTAGTTTCAAATTTCACATCACGGCTGGCGATTTTCGGCGTTCCGTTCGGCAGCTTCGAAAGATCGAGTTCGACTAGCGGCAAGACTTCCGTACTTTCGTAACTGCCGAGAATCGCCGCGTAAATTTCGCGTCCTTCGATGTACTCTTCAATCAGCGCCGGCGAGTCGAACTCATTCTGCACGTATTCCACGCGCTCCATCAATTCCTTCACCCCGGTCACCACCGCCTCGGCGTCGATCCCAATCGAGCCGTCTTCCAGCTGTGGCTTCACAATTAGCGGGAATTTCACGTCGTGCGCGTGGTCGATGTTGCCGCGATATGCCGTCGCAAAAAATGGAGTGCGAATCCCGTGAAATGCAAACATCTTCTTCGCCGTGGCTTTATCTTGCGCCAGAAAATGTGCGTGAGGACCAGCGCCGGTGTAGGGCATTGCGAGCAGGTCCATGTACGCGGCGACATTCATCTCCTTCGTGTCATCACCGGCGTACGATTCAATCAGATTGAAAATCAAATCCGCGCCGCACTTCCCCAGACCATATAGCGATTGCGGCCTGCCATCGAGAACATAATAAGAAGGCTCATGCCCGAGCTTCTGCAGTGCATCGAAAATTTCTTCCCGGTCTTCTTTTTCTTTGCGCTTGCGTCCGTTGCGCGTGGGCTCCGGCTCAGAGCTTTCCTCCTCGCCCCAGGCATCATAAAGCACCGCGACTTTTAATAGATCCGTCATTCAGTTAAAAACTCACCTCGGGTGGCCCACCTTACGCGGTTTTCGTAAGGTGGGAAATCTCACTCGATGTCCTCCGCAATCACGCCTGAAACGCCTTCGACCGCGCCAGATGAGTCATCACCAGCGTGGTTGCAAATACAGTAATCTCGGACAAGTGTTCCGCCTCTTTCCTGCGGTTCACCATCAGACCTAATTCCGTGCTGCGCTTCTCGAGCGCTTCCATAAATCTCTTCACCATCGGCCGCTGCATCGCCGTCCATCGCGCGATATGGTCGACGATCGTCTTCCGGTGCAGGCGCAGAAACTCCGCCGCCGGCAACACATCCTTACCTTTCTTAGACGCTGAAAACACGGCTGCCAGATCGCCGTCCTGTGTCACTTCCACAAGCGGAATTTGATCGCTCGAGTTGCGATAAAACTCCCCTACCGTCATTTCCATTTCAGCCGTCGTAATGTCCGGCTCGCCCCGTTTGCGCAGCGGATCGGCACTCCCCAACTCGCGCGCGATGCGGTCCATGTACCGCAACTTCGCCATCGCACCCCATCCGCGATACTTTTTCCGCCATCCCGAGCGCGGCGTCATCCACACCGCAAACGTCTCCGCAAAATCCTCATCCGGATGCTTCTGCGCATACCATCCCGGCAAGTAGCGCACATAATCTTTCGAAAACAGCACCGGGCGGTAGTTCTCGCGATACGG
>Ga0335081_10014140_pt1 | contig 12913 bp, 9 predicted proteins | sample Lox_Sample_35_FD_206713 | JGI IMG/M metagenome (GOLD analysis project Ga0335081, IMG submission 206713) | Soil microbial communities from Loxahatchee National Wildlife Refuge, Florida, United States - Lox_Sample_3.5 | ecosystem: Environmental > Terrestrial > Soil > Wetlands | place: USA: Florida...
AGCTGCTAGGGAATCGAGCACCGCGTACTGCTCCCGTTGCTGGTCGGGTGCGGCCTTCGGCTTGGCGCTGAGATGCATGGTCTGGTAACCGTCTTTGGCATCGCTTCTCGGCCATTTCGGTAACCCCGCTCCGTTCGGATCGCCCTTCTTTGCGAAGTTCGTCCAATAAAAGCTCATTTGCTCGGACAGTTTGCGGTCCTCGGCCGTCCAGGCGACCGGCTTGCCGTCCACCTTTTTCGAATCCAAATCGCCGAAGACATACTCAATTTCGGCGGAGTGATACGCCTTCGGTCCATCGGCTGCCATTGGCCCGCTCGGAGGGATAGGCGGCGCCTCGTCAAACTCGTAGCGGTAGACCGGCACGTCGCCCAGCTTGATTTGCATTTGTAACCACTTCCACGTGCCAAATCCGATGAAATTTGCCGTGGCCAATTGATTCGCGGAGGTCTTTGCCTGATCGTCCGAATCGGCCGGGAACACCTTCAATACTTCCGCCGATTTATCTTTGTAGGTGTCGCTTATTTTCTTGGCGTAGTTCTCTTTTGTGGCCGGGTCCGTGGCGAAAATCATGTGATAGTTGCCTTCGTCATGATTCCAACCGGCTAACAACGGAATGTGCGCCTGCTGGGCTTTCGCATAAATTTCCGCCGGATTTTCTGGAAAAAAGTAGCCGTCCACATTTGGCCCGAAGCGAAATGCATTACCCTTCTTGGTCGCAGCCTCCAACAATTCCTGAGCCGGTATGGCCCGCAACTGCTCGAGCGTCGCATTGTTTTCCTGCGCGAACTCTTCGCCCGTCTTCTCGGTTTCGGCAAGAGGTTTCGGGCCCAGGCCACCCCGACCGAAAAATGCTCCGCTCTCGCCGATCGCTTTCGCGACTAAATTTTTCGACAGTGGCGAGGCCATTTGCGCACACACGGAAAATGATCCCGCGGACTCTCCGAAGATCGTCACGTCGGCCGGATCGCCGCCAAACGCCGCTATATTGTCGTGCACCCACTGCAAGGCCGCGGCCTGATCGAGCAGTCCGTAGTTTCCCGAAGCATGGTGGGCCGATTCCGCTGTCAGTCCAGGATGGGAGAAGAATCCGAAAATCCCTAGCCGGTAGTTCATGCTCACCACAACGACGCCTTTATGGGCCAGGTACTCGCCGTCTTGCCGGCCCTCGGATGTCGCGCCCGCCTGAAACCCTCCGCCGTAGATCCACACCATGACCGGCAGCTTCGCGCCTGCTGCGGCTTTCGGCGTCCACACATTCAAATACAGACAATCTTCGCTCGGCCCGCTATCGCGAAACGCCATGTCCCCAAATACGTTCCCTTGCACGCAGCGCGCGCCAAATTCGGTCGTCTTCTTCACGCCGTCCCAATGCGCCACGGGTTGCGGCTCTTTCCAGCGCAGGGGACCCACCGGCGGTGCCGCATAAGGAATGCCCTTAAAAATTTGCACCTTGCCGTCGGCGCTGGTTGCGCCTTCGACGGCTCCGGCGTTCGTCTTCACTTGGGCTGGGCTCGTCACGCTGAAGAAAAAACACAGCATAACCAGAATGCTCAGTCGTTCCGCGACTTGCCTCGGCCCATTCTTCATTACGTCACCTCAATGAGATTTGCATCGCCGGTTTGCACGAAGAGTGCGAAATGTTTCTTGCCTAAGCGCCATGCGAACTTCGGCTATATCTACTCGGCGAAACGCCAACATCCTACTCCAAATTGCCTTCGCAGCCACATTGGCTGCTGATGGCGAGTCATCGCTATGCGATAATTTCTCGCATGAGCACACCTTCCCTGGCCGAGCAACCCACTTTTACTCCGCCCACCTGGCAAGATATCTCCGCCGCTCACGCTCGCATCGCGCCGCGTATTCACCGCACTCCCGTGCTTACGTCGAATTCACTGAACGCACTCACCGGCGCGCAGCTTTTTTACAAGTGTGACAATTTCCAAAAAACCGGCTCATTCAAAATTCGCGGCGCCGCGAACGCCATTCTTTCGCTTTCCGACGCGGAAGCCGCCCACGGCATTGTCACGCCATCCAGCGGCAATCACGGCGCCGCGGTCGCGTGCGCCGCTGCGTGGCGCGGTGTCCCGGCGTACATCATCATGCCCAAGAACGCTCCTGCCGTGAAATGCCGCGCGGTTGAAAGCTACGGCGGCCGGATTACCTTCTCGGAGCCCACCGTCACTTCACGCCAGGCTACTTCGGCGAAGGTGCAGGCAGAAACGAGTGCCGTCCTGATCCACCCTTACGATAACGATCGGATCATCACTGGCCAGGCGACGGCCGCGAAGGAATTTCTCGAAGAGGTCGCTGACTTGGACGCGCTCTTCGCCCCAGTCAGCGGCGGGGGCCTGCTCAGCGGCACTTGCCTCAGCGCCAAGGCGATACGCCCCGCCATCCGGGTCTTCGGCTGCGAACCCGCCAAAGCCGACGATGCCTATCGGTCGCTCACGACCGGCACGCTGCAATCGCTCGATGCCAGCGACACGATCGCTGACGGCCTCCGGGCTTCTCTTGCTCCGCGCACGTTCGCCATTCTTCGCGCCCATCTTGACCGCGTGCTGCTGGTCTCCGAAGAAGAGATCATCGGTTCGATGAAGTTCATTTGGGAGCGCCTCAAAATCGTCATTGAACCCAGCAGCGCGGTCGCCATTGCGCCGCTCCTCAAACCGGGCGCGGTGGCGGCTCTGAACCTTCCGCCCCGCAAAGATGGGCAGCCGCTCAGACTCGGCGTTATCTTTTCGGGCGGCAACGTCGACCTGGCTCATCTTCCGTTTTGAATCGCAAACACAGGTACAATCCCCTCGCGGCTACTGCTACAAACCTGCAACCCGAGCGTCTAAAGGACTACGACCGGAGGTTTTTCCCTCTATGCGACCTACCACCAGCTTTTCAACTGCGGCTTTGCTCGCATGTTTCCTCGCTCAAGCATCGCCGCTCGTTGCGCAGAACGCCCAGGCTCCTCCTCAACAAGCGCAAGCGTCGCGCCAGGATGCCGTGGCTAACCGCGGCGACCACGTCATGGGCTTTTCCCATGACGCCGCCACGCACCACTTTCATCTTCTGAGAGACGGTGGCGAAATCCTCGTCACCGCAAATGATGTTAAAGACAAATCCAGTGTCGCCGAAATCCGCATGCACCTTTCCCACATCGTGGGCATGTTCTCGGACGGCAATTTCACCGCGCCGATGCTCATTCACGACACGAATCCTCCAGGCGTCGCCACCATGACTCGCCTCAGGTCTCAAATTCGCTATGAGCTTTCCGAAACCGATCGCGGCGCCAAAATTCGGATTTTTACGAGCAGCCCCGAAACCACTGACGCCGTCCACGCGTTCCTGCTTTTCCAGATCGTCGACCACCATACAGGCGATGCCCCCACCATTGGCAGCTAGCGTCTGGCGGTCTCCCCGCACGCCATTTTGCCTCAGGCGCTTCTGCGGGCTTTGTCCATCATCGTTGGCAGGGAATTTCACCTTCGCCTGGCTCACGTCTCGTTTACGAATCGCTGGGCTTTCTGCCTACGAATGAAATGAGATTACCTCTTTGATTTGAATTCATTCGAGATGCTCTACCCGTGTTCCTGTAGGGGTTGCTACGTACGTTTGCTCGAGAACCGCGGAAAAAGCCCGAACCACAGGCAAAAAGACAGCAATTTCTAATGAATTTAGTACTTGACTGCGCCTTCTCGACCCGTACAGTTGGCTCTAATATTGCCCAGATAGTTGGGTGCCGCCCCTCCGCACTCTGTAGGGAGGGGCTATGTCTGTTTCAGACCGTCGCGGTGATCCTCGATTTCTTCTCGTCGTGCCCGTTCGTTTCCAGCATCCCACTGGCGGCGAAGTCACCACGCAAGCCCTTAACGTGTCCCGCTCCGGCCTATTTCTGAAATGCCCCGAGAAGCTCGCCATCGGCAGCTCATTGTCTATGAGACTGCGCGTTCCGACGGAGATTTCTGGCAGTGTGTTCTCGGAGCTGCGCTGCACCGGTCGCGTCGTGTATGAACGACGTGCCGAAGGCGAGATCGGCTACGGCATCCAGATCGCAAGCACCGGCGGCGTTATTCCTGGTGGCCATTCCTCCAGCGTTCGCCTCTAGATTTTCAATATCAGCTGCTATCATTTCTCCTTCTGAGTAGCACCCTTTCCTCCGCAATGTTATTCTTCGCGCCCTATGCCGTTCCCGGGAAAAGGTATTGTGATGGTGGATTTAACCTCCAGGATTACTTACGCCAACTCGCTCGTGTGCGACTTGCTCGAAACTACTCCCAGCGAAATTATCGGCAAGTCCTGCTTTGATCTGGTTTTTCCGGACGATGTCGGCCGCGCCAAAGAACTCTTCCAGGCCAATCTCGAACCGGACGCGCTGCCGTTTCGCATCAAGCTCCGCCGGACCGACGGCAATCCGGTCCTGATGGACGTCCAAGGCGCGCCGTTGCGCGTGGCCAACGGCCCGGTCTACGGAATCATCGCCACCGTCATTCCCGTCGAGTGAATGCGGCGGGTTTCCGCACAACGTAGACCGCTTACGTCCGACAACTGCAGTGTTTCAGCCAAGCTGAGGAGCTGTAATGCGGACCAGTTGTGATCCTAGGGTTCAAACGACGAATATTTCGGAACCCATTGCGCCTTTTTGACTTCCTCGACCAATTCCTGCTCGCTTGTTTTTGAGGCCACGCCCGCGCGCTGCGCTTCTTTCCCCACCGCAATCGCGATCTGCAGCGCCACGGCACGCACCTGTTTTAGCGGGGGAAGCAGCGCGGCGTTGGAATCTTTGAGGGCCGGCGAATGCTGGGCAAGAGTCCGCGCCGCAGCTTCGAGCATGCCGTCCGTGACGCGTCGCGCGCGCGAAGCGACGACGCCAAGACCGACGGCTGGAAAAATGTAGACGTTGTTGCATTGTGCGATCGCAATTTGCCGTCCGCCGTAGTTAATCGGAGCGAATGGCGAACCGGAAGCCACTAGCGCGCGCCCATCGGTCCAGCGAATCAGATTTTCTGCCGTCGCTTCGGATTTATCCGTGGGATTGGAAAGCGGCAAGATAATGGGTCGTTCGACTTTGCGCGCCATTTCGCGCACGATCGCCTCGGTAAATGCTCCGCCTACGGTGGAAAGGCCGATCAGGATTCCCGCGTCGACCTTGTGAATGATTTCAGAAAGGCCGATGCGGCCCTCGGGGTTACGCGGAAAATCGCCGAGGTGTTGCGCGGGCTGCGCGTAGAGCTTTTGGTCGTCATCGAGATCAGTGCGGCCGGTGTGGAGCAAGCCATTGCGATTCACGATCCAGATATGTCGCCGCGCTTCTTGGTCGGAAAGGCCTTCGGACACCATCGCACGGCGCAAATAGTCGGCCACTCCAATAGCCGCGGAGCCGGCGCCGAAAAACACAATTTGCTGGTCTCTAAGAGGAACACCCGAAACCTTGACCGCGCTGAGAATGGCGCCCATGGTGACGGCCGCGGTGCCCTGAATGTCGTCGTTAAAGGTGAGCAGCTCGCTGCAGTAACGGTCGAGAATCCGGCGCGCATGGTTCCGCGCGAAATCCTCCCATTGCAGACACGTATTGGGCATTTCGCGCTTCACCGCGTTCACGAATTGATCGATGAAGTCGAAGTACGGTTGGTCGGTGATGCGCTCATGCCGCCAACCAAGATATTGCGGATCTTTCAACCGCTCGGGATTGTTGGTGCCCACGTCTAACACGATAGGCAACGTGCGCGCCGGATGAATCCCGCCGATCAGCGTGTACAGCGAAAGCTTACCGATCGGAATGCCCAAGCCGCCGACACCCTGATCGCCAATGCCGAGAATGCGTTCGCCGTCCGTCACGACGATCACGTCCACCTCCGCGTTGGGCCGATTCCGCAGCAGCATGGGAATGGAATCGCGTAGCGGATACGAAACAAAAAGCCCGCGCGGGCGGCGATAGATATGACTGAACTGCTGGCAGCCCAGCGCCACGACCGGCGTGTACACGATCGGCGTCATTTCCTCGATGTGGTCGAGAAGCAGGCGGTAGAACAGCACCTCGTTGGTGTCTTGCAACGCCCGCAGGTAAATGTGCCGTTCGAGATCGTCGGTCTTGTGTTTATACGCCTCGTAGGCGCGAACGACCTGCTCGTCCAACGTTTCCACTTGCGGGGGCAGTAAGCCATGCAAAGCCAAAGCGGAACGTTCGTCGCTGGTGAACGCAGTCCCTTTATTTAGGATTTGCATGTTGAGCAAATCCATGCCGCGAATGCCTGGGCGCACGGGGAGTCTCCTCGGGGAAGGGGGAAAGTGCGTTGTTACTCTCGCATAAAATTACGGCCGGTGCCAACTCATGGACACCGGCCGTTGCGAAGCGGCTTGTTTTTTGTGGAGGGTGGTTGCGGTTGCTCTTGGCGCGGCCGTGACAAGCCGACGTAAATGCGGGACAAGCGCGACTTCAGCTTTCGACGGAGCGAAACGCGAGCGGCAGGACTTCGAGCGTGGCAGCACCGCCGGAACGGGCAGCGGTTTCCCGTGCAAAAACGAGTTGCAGTGCGCCCGCGTGAATCACCGAAACACGCCGAGTATTGCCGCGGCGCTCGACGACCAGATAGCCACGCTCGGTACTGGCAACCGTGTGGTAGGCAACAGTCTGCATCGCAACGGTTTGGCCACGCCGCTTCAGGCGCAACTGGACCGTCTTGCCATCCGAGTGCAGGACAACAACATAGTTTCCTGCCGCCAGCCTCTTGCCGTTCACGCGGACGGCGTGTTCCAGGGTCACCTTGCCCGCGTAATCCAGAGACGGGGTATCCGTCATTGTGTTCGCCGCGCCTGCGGCTCTCGTGGCAGCGAAAGGCGCCATGTTCGGCGAGTCAAAGTGATCGGGCGAGACTTCGGCTTGCGCCCGTGCAGCGGGAGCAGCCAAGGCGGCGAAGGCTCCTAAAGTGATGGCCATGGTGATTTTGGACGCTGCGTTCATGTTTGCTTCTCCTCGGCTGTCGGTCTCTTCGGCATCGTGCCGGTGTGGGAACGTTTTCGCATGAGCGCCGCTCTGGGCCAATGCACTGCGGGTGAAATAAGCATCACCAAGAGATGAACAGGCCGACCGATTTCAAGCGGCCGGTGCAGCCGGTCTGGAGGCTGGCCGGAAGCGTCTTGCACGTTCCATAGAACTTCCACGCCTTCCTACTGCGTCTCCAACAGCGCGCGGAGTTCTTTGGGGCGAAAAATGGCGGCTTCAAAAAAACTCCGTGCGGCGACGCAACAAATTGCGGAGTTCTGGTTTGGATTGTGCCGACTAGGCGTGGCGTTGCTCTGCGCTAGACTGGGCGTGGAAAGGCGCGGAACTTTGCGGCCGCTTTCGGGGAATAAACAGCAACGATCCGGGTTCAGCATTTCGGGGTAACTCGAAGGCACTCGGATTAGTCACACTCAACACGTTTCAGGTCTAGTGGCACAGACAGCTTGGGCACCAAAAAACACTACGTTGGTGTGCGGATAGACGCGCGCGAGTCGGTGGTGGAATTGGGTCGAGCCTTAGCGAATGTCGTGTGGCGCGAGCAGAAATTTCGGCGAGTTCTGCAATCGGCCGCGGCAAGCCGCAACCGATTGTGGCTTAGAGAAACGTGACGGGAACTTGATGCAAGTGCGTATGGCGTTTGTGGTACGCTCTGGAACGACTTTTCAAGAAAATTCGCGGACGGGGCGGAGCCCCTCCCAAAGCAACCCTTCGGGGCAGAAAATAATCTGCTACGGAGACGGTTGTCCTCTGAACCGAACCGCGATTCCTTGAAGTGGTGGAAAAAATCTGCAGCGTGGGCGGGTTATGAAAACTACTCGAATTTTCATTCTTCGCAGCACCCTCTTTGTGTGGGCGATTCTGTTCGTTCTCGGAAGCTTCTTTCTCGCAAGTAACAACGCGTATGCGCAAGCCGCAGCGAACGCGCAAGCACCTAGCGCAGCGTCGACGCAAGCGGCAAGCACCACCGCGAGCACGCCAGCAACCGGCGCCAGCCTCGCCGCGCCCATCATCAAGCCCATGGCCCGCATCACGCAAAAGATCGATGAAGCAAAACTGGTGCAGTTGAAGGCGCACGTCCACCCACTTGCTCGGGCGGAGTTCGACCGCGGCGTAGTAGCTGACTCACAGCCGATGAACCGCATGATGCTCGTGCTGAAGCGCAGCGACGAACAGGAAAAAACATTGCGGGCTTTGCTGGCTGATCAACAAACGAGGAACTCGCGCAATTATCACGCCTGGCTCACTCCGGCTCAGTTTGGTCAACAGTTTGGCGCCGCGGATGCTGACGTTCAAAAGATTACGGGTTGGCTCGCCGAAAATGGATTCAAGGATGTAAGGGTTGCTCCGGGCAATATGTTCATTGAATTCAGCGGCACCGCCGGACTAGTGCGGAACGCATTCCACACTGAAATGCACCGTTTCATGGTCAAGGGCGAAATGCATATGGCCAACACGTCGATTCCGCAAATTCCCGCCGCCTTGGCGCCAGTGATCACGGCCATCCACTCGCTACACGACTTCCACAAGAAATCGTTCATGCATTTCTCCAAAGCATTGGAACAAGCCAAGGCCAAGGCAGAGGCTACCGGCACGCAGTTTACGTACGCCAACGCGTGCGGTTCCAACCAGACGCAGCCTTGCGCGGCGGTGGACCCCGCCGACTTCGCAAAAATCTACAACTTACCGCCTACGACGGGTGGTGGCGCTCTCGACGGCACCGGTCAGACGATTGCGATTGTGGCGCGTTCAAACATTAACGTCCAAGACGTCATAGACTTCCGGACCGGGTTTGGCCTGCCGAACAATTTCTCGACGGCAAATGTTGTGCTCGCTAGCGCAGACCCTGGAATCGTGCAGGGCGACGATGCCGAAGCCACTTTAGACGCCGAGTGGGCCGGCGCTGTGGCTCCAAATGCAACGATCAAGCTGGTCGTGTCCGACGGCACGTTGACCGGCAATTTCGGCGATGGCGTTGACTATGCCGCGCTGTACATCGTGGAAAACAATCTGGCGCAGATTATGAGCGAGAGCTTCGGGCTCTGCGAGGCGTTTTCTGACAATGCTTTTGACCAATTCATCGCAGAGCAAGCCGCAGCGCAAGGAATTACTGTGGTCGTGTCCACAGGAGATAACGGCTCGGCCGGATGCGACCCGGATGCGGATCCCCTTGCATCCACCGACGGCCTCAATATTAGCGGGACGGCCTCTACGCCCTTCAACGTAGCCGTTGGTGGCACAGACTTTGACGATGCAACCAACCCCTCAACGTTTTGGACGGCAACGAATATCGGCACTGGCCTGCTCTCGGCCAAGTCGTACATCCCGGAGATTCCTTGGAACGACACTTGCGCCGCCGCAGCAACGATTGGCAATGTGACGGGTGTCTGCTCGAGCGTAGACCAGTCAGGCCTGGACCTCGTGGCCGGCAGTGGCGGCCCCAGCGCCGTCTATCCCAAGCCCCCCTTCCAGACATTAGTCACGACTCCCAATGACAGTGCGCGCGATATTCCTGACGTTTCATTATTCGCCTCGGTAAACAGTAGCAGCAATCATTTTTACATCATCTGCCTGGCGGACTCGGCGCTTCAAAATGGCCAACCTTGCAGCCTGACTCCGCCGCTAAATTTCAGCGGCGTGGGCGGGACCTCCGCCTCTACGCCGGCTTTCGCGGGCATCATGGCTCTGGTCAATCAGTCGGAAGTCACCGCAGGTCGACTGAAGGCAGGAGAGGGACAAGGCAACGCAAACTACGTCTTGTATAGTCTCGCCGCTTCACAAGCGACCTCGCCGGGGAACGCCGTCTGCAATTCGAACGGCGCTACACCGCCGGCGGCAGCCTGTGTGTTCAATGACGTAACCAAGGGTAACAACTCCGTGGCGTGCGACGCGAGTGCGTTCGGCTGCAGCGTAACGGCCTCTGGCGCCACAGGACTCCTATTGGAGGATCCTGTGCCTCCCTATACCGCCAATGCACCAGGCTGGACGGCCACTGCAGGCTATGATTTAGCCACCGGTCTAGGATCGGTCAACGTTACCAAACTTGTCGCTGGTTGGGGCACGGCGGTTACCAACTTCGCGCAGTCCACGACAGCCATCACGGCTCCTGCGTCGGTAAACATCCAACACGGTGCCAACGTCAACTTCGCCGTGGCTGTTTCGCAGGTGAGTGGAACCGTTACGCCGACCGGTGATGTCTCGCTGATTGCCAAGCCCTCTACGGGACCGCAACAGAGCGTGACGGGTGGAACCTTGTTGAGCAACGGTACCGTGGCATTGGCTACGAACTTTCTGCCGGGAGGAACCTATCCGGTATTTGCTCACTACGCAGGCGATGGTACGTTCGCGGCCAGCGACTCTCCCGATTTCACTGTGACCGTCGCCAAAGAGGGCAGCACCGTCCAGACACTGCTGGGATCAGAAGATCCCAGTACGGGAAACATCACCTCGGTTACCTCGGTCACTTACGGCAGCGTGTATATTTTCCGGACCGATGTTCTCGGCACGGCCAACGGCGACAATCAGATTTGCCAGAGCGTTGTGATTCCCTGTCCTACGGGTACCATCACTGTAACTGATGGAGTCGGCGGTGCAGCCATCAATGATTTCCTGAGCACAGCGACTAGTGGCTCGACCAACGTGGCTGTGTTGAATGGCGACGGCATGGTTGAAGATCGCGTGCTGGGAAGCAACGGTTTGCCGGCGGGCGCCCATCACTACACGGCCACCTATTCCGGCGACATCAGCTACAACGTACCGGCGCAGCCGAGCAATCTGGCCTTCACCATTACGCCCGCGTCCACGCAAACGTCTGTAACAGCCAACGGACAATCAACCATAAGTGTCAATACCGGCGCGAGTGTCACGCTGTTGGCCACCGTCAATGGGTTTTACACCTCGAACTCGCAAGCGTTTGCCAGCAACGGCGACGGACCGCACGGTTCGGTGCAGTTTTCGACTTGTGGCACGGCTTCGTCGTGCACGGTGACCGTAGTGCCTGTTTCGTTCGTAAACAGCGGCGGGGTCGCAGATGCCTTTGCCACCGCGACGTTAAATACCACCTTCACCACGGCGGGCATCCAGACCATAACGGCCACCTTTACACCAAGCGACACCAACTACACCGCCTCGGTGTCCTCAGGTACGGGCAACGCTACGATCACCGTAAACGCAACGCAGACCGGCAGCTTCACATTGGGGTCGACGCCTATGACGCTGAACTCGACGTCTGGCGCAGCGGCCACTTCCACGATCACGGTAACTTCGAGCGGCGGATTTAACTCTCCGGTGACTGTCAATCTGCCAGCCAGTCTTCCCCCTGGCGTTAGCTGCACGGCACCCACAGCGATAACTCCGCCAGCCAACGGTTCGAATACTGGCACGCTCAGCTGCCAGATTACGGCTTCTTCGACGACAATGACGGCGGCGAACTTCCTCGACACCGAAGGCAGTCACAGCATGCTGGAGGCAAAAGCCACTCCGGTACGGCTCAACAATGCTACAAGCAACGGCGAAACGCACGGCGGCTGGTGGGCACTCAGCGCGGGCACTGGATTTGCCGCGCTGTTCCTGATGTTCCTGCCAGTCGGCGGACGCAAGCGGCTCCGCGCGGCTCTCGGCCTTGGCCTAGTTTGTGTCCTTGCGCTGACACTCGGTTGCAATGGTGTTGGCTCGGGCGGAGGCGGCGGCGGACCTCAAAAAGTTGCGACCACGACTGCGATGACCGCAAACGCCGACAAGGTGGCTTCCGGAGCTGCGTTTACGTTCAGCGTGAGCGTGACCGGCGGTACGCCGACCGGCATGGTCCAACTTTTTGACGGCGCTACCATGATCGGCACCGCAGCAGCCGTAAGCGGCGGAACGGCGAAGCCGACCGCTCCAGCGTTACCGGTCGGTACGCATGCGATCAGCGCGCATTACCTCGGCGACACAACCACAAACGCGTCGCAGAGCGGCACATTGAACCTGACCGTTACCGGCGGAACGCAAATCGCCATCACCACAACGCCAGCGGCGACCCCGGCGGCGTCACCGATCACCGTGACCGTAAATTAAAGCCTTAGATTTAGAAACCGCGGCGGCCCCGAGGCAACTCGGGGCCGTTTCTTTTCGAGACATATCCCAACGCGATGGATTGAAACGAGGGTTAGCGATGCGTCCGGCCGCTACACTTAGCAGGCGAACTGCTGCAGTTCCGCAGACCACCACGCGCCACTGGCGAGAGGAAAGCCTAGTTGATGACCGGCGGAAAGAAAATGCCCCAGAAGTTCGGCGAAGGCGAAGTGAACTCGACGGGCACCAGCGAGCCTTCCTGATTCAGCTGCGCGGGGCGCACTACGCGCGCCTCGACTTTTGCCGGCACCTTCGGATTTTCCACCGTCAGCATCGTGCCTTCGGGCAAACCCTGCGGCAGGATTAGCATGGCGCCGCTGGCGCTGACGGTGTGCGTGAAGCCTTCAATCGGCGGCTTCCCTCCCACAGTAACGTTGACACGAATCCTGACCAATACGCGCTGGGCGCGGCGGCGCTCTTCGGCCGTCGGCGGACGAGTGGGCAGAACGCGCGGAGGGGCCGCGGGTTTCGCGTTCGGTAGTGGTTTCACAGCTCTAACCCCCAGAAATCCATTTCCGGCGCGACGAGTTCGACGCCGTATTCCCAGCCGTCGGGCCGCGGCACTCCGCGCCAGACCACAACGGCTGCATTGCTGGTGTCCGTGGCGAGATTGGTCAGAGCCAGACGATGTTCGACAGGCAAATCCTGCGCGAGCACCACCATGCATCCGTAAGGATTGATCACCCGGGTATGGGCTTCCACGCGGACGCGTTCGCCCCCGTTGCCGTCCCACTCCAGGCGAACGGGAACACGCGAGTTCATGCGGTGGCCGCGGCGTTTATCCGTGTAACGGCCATCCGCGACCTTGTTGGA
>Ga0335081_10014141_pt1 | contig 12912 bp, 12 predicted proteins | sample Lox_Sample_35_FD_206713 | JGI IMG/M metagenome (GOLD analysis project Ga0335081, IMG submission 206713) | Soil microbial communities from Loxahatchee National Wildlife Refuge, Florida, United States - Lox_Sample_3.5 | ecosystem: Environmental > Terrestrial > Soil > Wetlands | place: USA...
GTCCATATCCCAAGTTTGACTAGTGGATTCACAATCAGTTCCTTATTCCGAGCCAGCGCCAGACCAACGGCGCTCACCCTGGCATACGAATCGTCATCACCGGACAACCAGCCTGACGAACGATTTCGTAGGCTCTCGCCCACGTGCTCTCAGCCCGGGAACTCTCTTCCACATGGCGCAGGCCAAGAACAATTAAGTTCGCGTTCCACTCAGATGCGGTCGCCAGAATCTTTTCGGTCGCGGAGCCGAACCTGACGAAGAAACACGCTGGGGCAGCCAGATGCGCGTCGCTGGGAACCAAGTCCCGAAGGCGAGCCTCGCGTTCCTTTCTGAGCCTCTCCCTTTCTTCAGCATTCGGATCCTCGGGATCGGTTACTACGTGCAACAGGGCCAGGGATGAATGCAGCTCGCGCGCCAGCAGCACCGCATATCGGACCGCCAGCAAGGAGTGGGGAGCAAACCCCGTCGGCGTAAGGATGCGTTCCGGGCCAATCTGCGGGTCCTGGTCTGTGTTCGGGCCAATGGTAAGCACCGGGCAGGGAGACTGCCGAAATATGCCTTCCGCAACCGAACCCAGGATAAGTTTCCGGACCCCCGTCCGGCCGTGCGTGCCCACGACAATCAGGTCTACGCCATACTCCGATACCATCTGTGCCAGGACCGGCCAGACATCGCCCGATTTGACCACTAACTGGTGTTCGATCCCCTCCAGGCGCCCGGCAATAACGTATTCGGTCACCTCGCTCTGGCCGGCACGCCAGCCGTCCATCACGGCCCTCTCCGATTGCGAACTGACCACGTGCGCCATGAGCAGTTTGGACCGGTGCCGGCGCGCAATCGACATGGCATAGGCCATCGCCATCCTGGACGCGGACGAAAAATCGGTCGCCACCAGAACCGTGTCCAACTTCAGCCGGACGTTGTTATCGTTTGGCACGCAAAACGCGCCAGTATAACGCAGCACCTCCAGCGCCTGCGGCAGCGGCTTCAGGAAAAAGCGACCAGGGAATTATCAGATGTGGGCTGCGGGACAGGACGGTAAATTTGCGATGAAAAAACCGATGCAGGCTAGCGGCGGCGCAAAACCGTTCGGGTAATGCGATCGTGCCAGCACAGGCCGTATTCGTCGACGGATGCCCACAGGAATCCCAGGCCGAGGGCCAGGGCGGAAATCATCATAGCGATGGCCCGCCAGCGCCGCAGGCTGCGCCGCGCGGGCCGATTGTCGAAGGTGCACAGGCACAAGCCTGCCACCCGCATGCCGGGTGTCGCCGCCGCATGCACCAGAAACAGGTACTGATAGATTGCCCACAAAAGCGCCGGCAGCCCCGCAGCCAGCACCGGCGCCATGCGCGAGCGTGGCAGCGTTCCCGCCATGTGCAGGAACACGATGGCAAACACGGCCGCCGCGATGGCCACCAGAACGCCATCCAGGGTCGCCGCGAAGATCCTGCGCGCCAGCGAAGCACACTCCCCTTGCGGGCCGGCATCGTCCTCAGGTTCGGGCCCGGGCGCGGATTCCAGCGTGATTGCCGGCCGGCCCTCCCCACCGAACAACAGTCCTGAGGGCTCTTCCGCATCGAGGATACGCGGGGTCTCGATGATCGGTTCGGCTAGTTCGTCCGCATAGGGCACAGGTTCCAGGTGAGGGGGCAGGGCCTTGGGCAGCCGCGGGAATTCGATGACGTTACTGGTCTCGGGCTCGGGCGCCAGGTGCGGCGCGGGATCCACCTGCGGCTCGGGGACGGCATAGTGAGCCGCCACCGTGGCCCTGGCCGCGCGCTCGAAATCGAGGCTCAAGGACGGGATGCGCGGCATCCGCTTGCGGCCCCGCCGGGCACAGAATGCGTCCACGCGCGAGGCGACCTCCTGCCGCCAGGGTTCGCCGGGGGCGTTGGCAGGCTCGGAATCAAGCAGAGTGGTGCGGGTGGAGGCGTCACGCTCCGGCGCGCAGGTGCACTGCTCACCGCAGGTTGGGCAGGCCATGAACGGTTTGTGAGTCGGCCAGAGCGCGGCAGCGGAATCTCTTTGCTCGGGAAGCGGCCCGCGTGCTAAGTTCGAGCCCTTCCATGTTCCGCCGCAACCGATTTGGTATCACGGCTGCCTTTGTTTGTCATCTGCTTCTGGCACCTTCCATAGTTACTAGCCAGTTGCTTCCACCACGGCGCGGCGAGGAAGTGGAGGCAGTCACAATCAAGGCACGCCAGCAGGAGAAGTCGGGAGACCTCTACAAACTGCGCGGCGAGGTTGAGGTCGACTATCGCAACCTGGTGTTGCGGGCGGATGAGGCCAGCTACGACGCCTCCACCGGCGAGGTGTCCGCCAGCGGCCACCTGAGGCTCGACGGCGGACCGCACGACGAGCACATCGTCGCCTCCCACGGGCAGTACAACATACGTACCCAGACGGGCAAGTTCTACGACGTAACCGGCAGCAGCGGGGCGCGTTTTCAGGGGCGCATCGTTACCCTGACCTCCAGCAATCCTTTCACTTTTACCGGGCGCATGGTCGAGAAGACCGGACCCGAGTCCTATGTGGTGCACCACGGCACGGTCACATCCTGCGAGCTGCCGCACCCCAAATGGACCCTCAGCGGCGAGCGCATCGTGGTCGAACTCGGCGGCAAGGCGCAGGCGTACAACTCCACGTTTCGCATCGAGAAAGTTCCGGTGTTGTACCTTCCCTACGCCGACCATCCGGTCGAGCAGCTCGGACGCGAGAGTGGATTCCTGCTGCCCAACATCGGGACATCCTCGCTCAAAGGTCTGATTTTGGGCGACGCTTTCTACTGGGCCATCAACCGCAGCATGGATACCACCCTGGGCGCCGAATACTTCTCCCGGCGCGGCTGGTCGCAGCGCGGCGACTGGCGCTTCCGCCCTAGCGACGATTCCTACCTTAGCGCCCGCTACTTCGGCGTGCTCGACCGGGAAAAGGCCACCGTCATCACGACGAGTGGTAGCCCCCAGCTCGTGAACGAAGGTGGCGAGGACGTGGGCCTGGACGGCGAAGCCAAGTTCCCCCACGGCTTTCGCGGCGTGCTCTCGGCCGATTACCTCAGCTCCTTCGTCTTCCGCCTGGCGTGGGGGCAGACCTTCGCCCAAGCCGTGGATTCCGAGGTAAAATCTGCGGCCTTCCTTTCCAAGAGCCTCGATGGATTCGGCTTCAACTTTCTGGCGGGCCGTTACCAGAACTTTCAGAGCACCACGCCGGGGGATGTAGTCACCATCCTTCACGTTCCCAGCTTCGAGGTGTCGAGCGTGGACCGGCGGATCGGCAACACGCCGCTGCACTGGTCGTTCGACAGTGCGCTGGAGGGCGTTTCCCGCAAGGAACCGGGCCTGTTGCCCACCGAGGCGCCCTTCTTGACTAATGGCCTGGTGGGGCGCTTTGACGTGCGCCCGCGCGTTTCCGTGCCGCTACTACTGGGCGGTTGGACGCTGCGTCCCGAAATCGGCCTGCGTGAGACGTACTACACGGAGCGCCAGGCACCCAACCCCGGGGGCGGACTGCCCATTCCCCTCGAGGAGGACATCAATCGCAACGCCGCTGACGTGTCCTTCGAGGTGCGCCCGCCGGCACTGGTCCGCATCTTTGCTCGCCCCGTCCTCGGGCACAAGCTCAAGCACGCCATCGAACCGCGCCTGGTGTATCGCTACGTCAGCGGCGTAGATAACTTTGCAGACATCATCCGCTTCGATTCCCGCGACATCCTCTCTGACACCAACGAGCTGGAGTATGCGGTTATGCAGCGCCTCTACGTCAAGCCCGCGCGCCAACCTGGCTGCCGCGACCCGGAGTCCAGCGGCGGATCTTCGAGCGCCGCCCCACCGCCGCCCACAAGCGTGGGCGACTCCTGCCGTGTACCCAGCGCGCGCGAGCTGGTTTCCTGGGAGCTGAAGCAGAAATACTTCCTTGATCCCACTTTCGGCGGTGCGCTGGTGAATGGGGTGCGCAACGTGTTCACCACCACCGAGGAGTTCACCGGCATCGCTTTCCTGACCTCACCACGGCGCTTCACGCCCATTGTGTCCCGCATCCTGGTGCATCCCAGCAATCAGACCGAGTTCGGCTGGCAGCTTGACTATGACACCGTGACCAGCCGCATCAATGGCAGCACCGTGTTCGCCAATTATCGCGTGGGGAATTTTTTTCTCGGTGGCACCCACACCTACTTCCGCGACTATTTCTCGAGTCCGACTCCCGGCCCCGACCGCTTTAACCAGTTCCGCGTGATGCTCGGCTACGGCAATCTCGCCAAGCGAGGCTTCAACGCCGCTACCAACATCGGCTTCGACTCGAACCTTAGCTTCCTGCAGTATTCCGCGTTTCAGACCAGCTACAACTGGGATTGCTGCGGCATCAGCTTCGAGTATCGCCGCTACGAGCTGGGTTCAGTCCGCAACGAGAACCAGTACCGTTTTGCTTTTACCCTGGCCAACATCGCCACCTTCGGCAACTTGAAACGCCAGGAGCGGATCTACTGAGAGCACGCAGCCGTCAGCACTCCGCATTGTGTGCCGATTGGCTGACGGCTGAGTGCTAATATCTTCACGTGGATTTGGCAGCCAAACGCGCCGCCCTCGACGAGCGTCTGCACTCGCTGGGACGGCTGCTGGTAGCCTATTCCGGCGGCGTCGACTCCGCCTTTCTCGCCTGGGCTGCGCACCAGGCGCTGGACCGCGCGATGCTGGCCGTCTTGGCGGATTCTCCTTCCCTGGCTCGCACCCAATTCAACGATGCGGCCGCATTTGCCCAAGAGCAGCACATCCCGCTGGAAGTGATTCAGACCGCGGAGTTCGAACGTCCCGAATACGTCCGCAATGATGCGGCGCGCTGCTTCTACTGCAAGGACGAGTTGTTTACGGTAATGGAGCAGATGCGTGCATCGCGGGGATTCGATGCGGTGGCGTACGGAGTCAATCTCGATGATCAGGGCGACTTCCGTCCCGGGCAGGAGGCGGCACGCCGGCACGGAGTGGCCGCGCCGCTGCTGGAGGCTGGACTCAGCAAGGCCGAGGTCCGCGAACTGGCGCGCGCTGCCGGCCTGCGCCTGTGGGACAAGCCGGCCTCGGCATGCCTGTCGTCGCGCATTGAGTATGGGCGAGCCGTGACTCCCGGAGTGCTGGCAGTAGTCGAGCAGGGCGAGGACGCGCTGCGCAAGCTCGGGTTCCGCCAGTTTCGTGTCCGGCACCATGGCGACCTCGTCCGCCTGGAGATCGCTCCGGACGAAATGCCGCGCGCCCTCGCGCCGGAGATGGCGGCCGAGTTCGCTCGCACCTTCAAGGCCCTCGGCTTCAAGTACGTAACTCTCGACTTGGAGGGCTACCGTTCCGGTTCGATGAATGCCGTGCTGCCGGTTGCATCCCTGCAACACAAATGAGTCAATGGCTCAATGACCCAAGGGCTCCAATCCCACCGCTCCGCTGTGAGATAATATGGTTTGCATTCCCAACGTTCAGGTATGTCGGTGAAGTTTTTCAAGCGTCCCGTGTGGTTGGTGGTGCTTTTGTGTCTGGGATGCTCGGCCCAGTCGCTTTCCCCGGAGGCGAACCAGCGCATCGAAGCCCAAATCCGGGCTCATTTCAAGGTGCCCGACGCCGTCACCGTGACTCTCGGCACACTCAAGCCCAGCCAATTCTCCGGCTACGACACTCTGCCTGTCACCTTCGAGGGCCCAGAGCAGAAGAATACGTTTGAGTTTCTGCTCTCCAAGGACGGCAAGAAGCTACTGCGTCTGACGGACATCGACATCACTCCTGAAGCCTATGCCCAGACCCTGGCCGAAACTGCGCAGACGCGGCGCCAGCAGGCGGAGCTGATGCGCAAGATCAACCTCGCCGGACGGCCGTGGCGGGGCGCGGCTTCGCCCAAGGTGACCATCGTCGTCTATGACGATTTCGAGTGTCCCTACTGCGCCATGATGTACAAGACGCTGTTCGCCGACGGTATGAAAGAATATGCGGACCGGGTGCGCATCGTCTTCAAGGACTTTCCCCTGTTCGAGATCCATCCCTGGGCCAAGCGCGCCGCGATCGACTCCAACTGCCTGGCTGAGCAGAGCAACGACGCATATTGGGATTTTTCCGACTACGTCCACGCCAACCAGAAGGAGATCGGCGGCGCGGGCCGCGACCCGAAGGCCTCCTTTGCACGGCTGGACAATGCCGCCTTGGATGCCGCCAGCAAGCACCAACTGGACGCAAACATCCTGCAGTCCTGCCTGAAAGCCCAGCCGGATGGGCCGCTGAACGCCTCCGTCAAGGAAGCTGACTCTCTGGGCGTCAGCTCCACTCCCACGCTGTTCATTAACGGCGACAAGACGGCGGGCGCCCTGACCGAAGCGGAGTTTCGACGTGAGATCCAGGCCGCCCTGCGGAACGCCGAGACGCCGGCGACAGCCGAAGGTGCGAATCCCGCGGCCACGCCCGCGTCGCCCAAATGATGCATGCGCGCAGCCGCCTTCGATATTTCGACCTTTCTGCTTGCCACGCGGGAGGGCAGTTGCTGAATCGTGATCGTCGGCACGCGCTGCTTTTCTGCCTGGTGGGGCTGCTGGCAGCGCTGACGCTCGCGGGGTGCGGTTCCCGGGAGAATTCCGCCGACGTCATGGCCAAGGTCAACGGCAAAAGGATCCTGCGCGCCGATGTGGAGAAGTACTACCGCAATCAGATGGCACAGGCGCCGCAGCAACCCAGCCCCGAGGAAGCCGCCAGCCTGCGTCTGGCCATCCTGAAGCAGCTCATCGACGACGAGATCATGCTGCAGCGGGCGGAAAAAGACGGCCTGCTGGCCACCGATGAAGAGGTCAACAGCAAGTTGAGCGAAGTGAAGGCGCCCTACACCCAGGAGCAGTTCCAGCAGCGGCTGAAGGAGCGCAACCTTACGGAGGACGACCTGAAGCGCGAGTTCCGCCGCAATATCACCATCGAGAAGGTGATCAACAAGGAGATCACCTCGAAGATCACCATCTCCGACGCCGACATCACCGCCTACTACAACGCTCACAAGGCCGAGTTCAACCTGGTCGAACCACGCTACCACCTGGCGCAGATCGTGGTGACCACCGCGCCCAATGCTGAGTCCGGCAACCTGAAGAACAAGGCGCTGAATGAGGCCGACGCGCGCAAGAAGATCCAGATGATCGAAAACCGCCTGGATTCAGGCGAGGACTTCGCCACTGTGGCTATGAACTACTCGGAGGACCCGTCCACGGCGAGCAACGGCGGCGACATGGGCTTTATCCCGGAGTCCGCCATTAAGAGCGATCCCACCGCCCGCGAGATCGTCTCCAAGCTCAAGGTCGGACAGACCAGCTCGGTAATTCCTGTCATGGATCCCGCCACACGCCAGGTGGCGGGTTTTCGCGTGGTCAAGCTGCTGGCCCGCGAACCCGCGGGGCAACGCGAACTCAGCGATCCGCGCGTGCAGCAGACCATCCGCGAGCAGCTCCGCGGCCGCCGCGAGCAGTTGCTCAAGGCCGCCTACTACGAAGTGGTCCGCGATGAAGCCAAGGTGGAGAACTATTACGCGGAGCAGATCCTGAAGAACGCCGGAAAATGACCGCCCGGGCGAACCGGGGAGCGAGGGATCCAGCGCCACGGATTTGCACGGATCGTCACCGGTCAATCTCTTCCTGGTCCGTGCTCATCCGTGGCGTCCTTACTCCACAATGGCCAGCGCCTCGCCGGCATTCACCGTGGCTCCTTCGGCGGCGATGATCTTGCTGACTTTGCCCTTCTTGGGCGACTTGATCTCGTTCTGCATCTTCATGGCTTCCACCACGATGACGCCTTGCCCGGCCTCCACCTCAGCGCCCGGCGCCACCAGCACGCGCACCACCTTACCCGGCATCGGGGAGACCAGCTTCTTGGGGCCTTCGAGTCCGGCGCCAGCGGCTTTGCGCGCCCGGAACGAGCGCGGATCGCGGATCTCGGCGGCATAGCGCTCCCCGGAGATCACCAGGTGCATCTCCCCGCTCACCCGCTCGCGTTTGACCTCCCAGGCCCGCCCATCGATCACAATGGAAAGCACGTCACGTCCAGCCTCAACCGCATCCAAGTTGAGCTCGCGGCCATCCAGGCGGCACTGCATCTGCGCCTCTGGACCCCGCGTCAGCTCCACGCGGTGCATCTTGCCGTCGATGGTGACTTCGTAATTCATCTCAGTCGCCGCGCAGGACCTCCGTGCGCGCTGCGCGCTTCCAGTTGCTGGCGACGGTGCTGTTCGCGCTCACGCCCGCGGCGGTCCGCACGGAGTCGCCCAAATCGGCCCCATTCTCCATTTGAGTAAACAGCACTGCAGCCAGGGCGGCGATCCGGCGGTCTCCGTCCCGCGCCTCGTGCAGCTCTTTCTGGCTGCGCTCCAGCAGACGGTCGAGGTAGCCGGTGTTGACCTTGCCGGCGATGAAATCGGCATCGCGCAGTATCCGCCGGAACAGTGAGATGTTGGTCTTGATGCCGCCGACAAAATACTCATACATCGCGCGGTCGAGGCGTGCGATGGCCTCGCGCCGCGTGGGGGCGTAGCCGATCACCTTGGCCAGCAGCGGATCGTAGTCGATGGGCACGGTCCAGCCTTCGTACACGCCGCTGTCGCGCCGGATGCCCGGCCCCGAGGGCTGGAGAAGGCGCGCGATGGTGCCCGGGCTGGGCATGTAGTTGTTGTCCGGGTCCTCGGCGTAGACGCGGCACTCGATGGCGTGGCCGCGCAGCGCGATGTCCTCTTGCCGAAGCGGCAGCTTCTCACCGTCAGCAATGCGAATCTGCAGGTGCACCAGATCCAGCCCGGTAACGAATTCCGTCACCGGATGCTCCACCTGCAAGCGTGCGTTGACCTCGAGGAAATAGAAGTTCTTCTGTTCGTCCACCAGGAACTCGACGGTGCCGGCGTTGGAATAGCCGGCCGCCTTGCCCACGCGCACCGCGGTCTCGCCCATGCGCCGCCGCATCTCGGGATCGACGAACGCGGACGGCGACTCCTCCAGCACTTTCTGATGGCGCCGCTGTACCGAACATTCACGCTCGCCCAAGTAAACCAGGTTTCCGTGTTCGTCACCCAGGATCTGCACCTCGATGTGCCGCGGGTTCACGATCAGTTTCTCGATATAAACCTCGTCGTCCTTGAACGAACGCATGGCCTCGCTCTTGGCCTGCTCCAGCGCCGACGCCAGCTCTTGCGGGGAACGCACCGCACGCATGCCCTTGCCGCCTCCGCCGCCCGCGGCCTTGAGCATCACCGGATAGCCGATCTTCGCCGCAACTGCCCGCGCCTGCTCCAGCGAGTCCAAGCCCTTGGTCGTGCCCGGGACGAAGGGGACGCCGGCCTTCTCCATAGTTTGCCGCGCGCGCGTCTTCGAGCCCATTAGTTCCATGGGCTCCGGCGCCGGGCCAATGAACTTGATCCCAGCCTCGCGGCAGGCGCGGTTGAAGCTGGGATTCTCAGACAGGAAACCGTATCCCGGGTGCACCGCCTGAGCTCCTGACTTGTGCGCGACCTCAATCAGCTTCGGGATGTTCAGATAGGACTCGCTGGCCGTCGCCGGACCGATGTGGTAGGCCTCGTCGGCTTTGCGCACGTGCAGCGCCGCTCGGTCCACATCGGAATAGACCGCGACGGGAGAGATTCCCATCTCGCGGCAGGCACGCATCACCCGCACCGCGATCTCTCCCCGATTGGCGATGAGAATCTTCTTGAACATGATGAGAGGGCAACGAAACTGCTTATTTTACTCGAACGGCAACATCGCCGCGCTGCGACGCTCACCCAACTGACGCCCGCGCACTCTGGACGAAGGGTGGGCCGCCACCTCGGGTAGAATGCTTCGCGGTTCTTGCGGAAGGAAGAATGGTTAGCAAACCAGCTAACGGGGGAAGCAGGTTGCGGCCGGCCGTGCACGTGACGCTCACCGGGCTGCCATTGCGAATCGAGCTCGACTGGCCGTTTCGGCGCTCCGGTTCGGGCGCGGACTTCTACGTCCTGCACGGGGACGTGCACCTGGAATCCGGCGAGGACTTGCACTGCCTGGTGGCGGTGCAGATGACGCTCACGGTAAAAGAAGTGCTGCCGTCGCTCGAGCCTAGCGACGTGGAAGCGCCCGTGATCAACACTCTGCGCAAGCTGATTGACCGCAAGCAGCTCGAGTTCGTGAAGTCGCCCAAACGGGTGCCGGTGCCATTTTCCGCGCGGCAGTATAGCTTCAAGCGTCAGCAGTGGGACTTCGCCCAGGCCAGCGATGAGCAGGTGGCGGAGCTGGTGCGGCGCAAGCTGTATTGGAACAGCAAGCTGGGAGCGGCACCGGTCTGGATTGCCGATCCCATCGACGCTCAGTATGTGAGCAGCCCGGGGTCGCGTTTGCTGGAGGCGGCGTCGCGCCTGGGGACTTGGTTGCGCCTGGAGGGTGAGTATGGCGCGGCCACTCCGGAACTGCTGGCCGCGGGACCGGAGATCGAAGCTGAGATGCGGGCTGCTCTGGACGCCTTGGAGAAGAAGCACGCGTTTGAAAGAGGCTAGGGGGTTGGGAATAGGCACGACCCGGACATTTCGTGATCTCATTATCTGGCAGAGATCGGTAACCCGAATCCTTTCTACTGCGTTGTTGCTCGCCAGGAGCCATAAGCTATGCGCAATCAACTGGGAGTCGTGGTTCTTTTCTTGATGAGTTTCGCCGCTCTGGCTGCGGCTCAGAAGCCCAGCGGCACGGAGAAGCCGCTGCCCTACACCTCCCCGAGGTCGGGGGCGGATATGTACCGGGAGTACTGCGCCAGTTGTCACGGGATCGCGGGCAAAGGCGACGGCCCGGCAGCGGATGCGCTCAAGGTGCGGCCTCCCGACCTGACCACCCTGGCCCGGCGCAAGGGCGGAAGATTCCCCGCGGGAGACGTGTATCAGGTCATCAAGTGGGGCGGCGGCATCGTGGGACACGGCTCGAAGGAGATGCCGGTGTGGGGCCGCGCGTTCCTCACCGTCAGTGGCCGCAATGAGGAGCAAGTCGATCAGCGGATCAAGACCTTGATCCGTTATCTGGAGTCCATACAGGTGAAGTGAGCCGGGATGGGGCGGCTTAAAGAGAGCAGCTTGGCCTTGGGTTCCACCGGTTTTAAAGCAGCGAATCGTCCATGTGCGAGGGGAAAACCGCGGGCCGGCGGGCGGGGCCGCGGTTGCTCCTCCGGGATGGAGGAACGGCCGCGGGTGCGGCGCTTTCCTCGCCCATCCGCAGCCGCGAGGCATAACGCGCCAGCGCCGCGGGATCATTGTCAAACAAGCGCGCGCTCAGGCGGCTGACCGCGTTCCGCCTCGCGGTCTCCAGATCCAGGGCGGCGGTGTAGAGATAGGCGCGGCCGTTCTTGCGCCGCGCAACCAGCCCCTTGGCGGTCATGCGGTCGAGCACCGTCATCACCGTGGTATAGGCCAGCGGGCGCGGCAAGCCGGCGCGCACGTGCGCCACCGAAGCACCCGGATACTTCCACAGCACCTTCATGCAGTCCAATTCCAAGTCCGCCAGCCGGCCTTTGTTGTTCACGGAGTCTTTTGCCACTTTGCCTTGAGCTCTTCCAGGCCGCGCAAGGCCGGGGTTGCCGAGTCTCCATTGGAGGCCCCAGCCGGGGTTGCCGCAGCCGCCTCGGGATGAGGCGGGGGGGCGCTGTTCATTGGCACCGGCGCCGGTGTGGAAGCCGGCGGCTTGGGGGAGAGAAACTTGCGGGTGTTCAGCAGCGGACGGCCCAGCGACGCGTTGTAACCGGTCCAGTCGTCGTCATACCCGGACTCGCGCTCCAGATGAGCGCGCATGCTCTCCATCTTGGAGTCAAGATCGTCGAGGTAGTGCAGCATGAGCGCTTCCGGAAACATGGGCAGCTTGGGGGAGCCGAACTCGTATTGCCCATGATGGCTGATGATGAGGTGCTCGAGCAGCGTCTTCAGCTCGGTCGGGAAACCAGGAACCTGGGCGATCTTGGCGTGCAGCATCTCCAGCTCGATCACCATATGTCCGAGCAACTGCCCGCGGGTGGTGTAGGCGAACGAGCGCCCATAGGAGAGTTCGTGGATCTTGCCGATATCGTGCAGGAAAGCGCCGCTGAGCAGCAGGTCGCGGTCGATCACGGGATAATTGCGCGCCGCCAGGTCGCACAGCCGGAACAGCGACACCACGTGGTCCAGCAGCCCACCGATGTAGGCGTGGTGCAGCGTCTTGGCCGCCGGCGCTGTCTTATACGCGGGCACGATCTCTGGATCGGACATGAAGGCCTCAATCAAGGCCTTGAGATGAGGGTTGCCAAAGCCGGCGACGAACTCTCCCAGAACCCGCCACAGCTCCTCGACATCCCGTGGGCACTTCGGGAGGTAGTCGGCGGGATCCACCTCGTTCTCTTCCAGCCGCCGCAACTTGTGGACCGTAAGCTGATAGCGCCCGTTGTACTTGTTGAGCAGTCCCTTGACCTTGATGAAGTCATCCTGGTCGAAGCCCTCGAGCACGCCCTCCACGTTGTCCCACATCTTGGCTTCGAGCTGCCCGGTGCGGTCGCAAAGGATGAGCGCCAGGTAGGGCTCCCCGGTTTTCTTCGCCTTTACCTGCTTGGAGGCCACCACGAACGAGGAAGTGATGACCTTGTTCTCTTGTTCGGCCGCGTTCGCGATGTAAAAGTCCTTCATCTGGCTTGTATTGTAGCCTAGGCGGAGCGGAGCGGGTCGGCTCGGCCCCGCCCGGCGGCCACAGGTAACAAACAAGCCCTCCTATTTGCACGACCCGCCGCGCGTGCAGCATCGACCGGAACGCAGATTGTCCGGAAGGGCATGGGTACCTGACAAATGAGTTTGGTCCGGGATACGCAGGGGGCACGGTGCAGTTCCAACCGATTCGCGGATTGTCAGTACAATCAGCAGCTACGCAATTAAATCCAGCACCAGCCCTGCATA
>Ga0335081_10014142_pt1 | contig 12912 bp, 8 predicted proteins | sample Lox_Sample_35_FD_206713 | JGI IMG/M metagenome (GOLD analysis project Ga0335081, IMG submission 206713) | Soil microbial communities from Loxahatchee National Wildlife Refuge, Florida, United States - Lox_Sample_3.5 | ecosystem: Environmental > Terrestrial > Soil > Wetlands | place: USA: Florida...
CCTTGATCTCTGAAAGGATCTTGCCGAGATACTCGCCCATCACGCCGATCATCAGGAGCTGCACGCCGCCGATCACCATCATGCCGACGATGAGCGACGGATAGCCCGGCACCGGGCGCGCGTCGACGAAGGCTTCGATCAGCATCCACAGGCCGAACACCAGCGCGCTCATGGCGAGCAGCACGCCGAGCAGGCTCGCGACCCGCAGCGGCGCGACCGAGAACGAGGTCAGTCCCTCGACCGAGAGGCCGAGCAGGCTCATGTAGCTCCAGCTGGTCTGGCCATGCCGGCGCTCGGCCGGCGCGTAGTCGACGCGCAGCTGGCGAAAGCCGATCCAGCTCGCCAGTCCCTTGAAGAAGCGGTTGCGCTCGGGCAGCTGGCGCAGCGCCGCGGTCGCGCGCGGCGACAGCAGGCGGAAGTCGCCGGCGTCCTCCGGGATCTTCTGCCGTGCGCCCCAGTTGATCAGCGCGTAGAAGGTCCGTCCGCCGAGCCGGCGCAGCGCCGACTCGTTGGCGCGATGGGCCTTGGCGGTGTAGACGACGTCGTACCCCTCATCGAGCCAGTGCCCGACCAGCGTCGCGATCAGCGCCGGCGGATGCTGGCCGTCGCCGTCCATGAACAGCACGGCGCCGCGCCGCGCGTGGTCGAGGCCGGCCATCAGCGCCGCTTCCTTGCCGAAGTTGCGCGACAGCGCGATCACCTGCACGTCGAGCCCGTCCGCCGGCAGGGCGTGCGCCACGCCGAGCGAGTCGTCGCGGCTGCCGTCGTCGACGTAGACCACCTCGCAGGCAAGCCCGCGCGTCTCGCGCAAGGCGCGCGCGACCGCGGCGATCTCGGCGTGCAGGCGCGCGAGCCCGGCGGCCTCGTTGTACACCGGGACGATGATGGAGAGCCCGGCCGATGCGCCGGCGGGCGCGCCTTGGCCGGAGCCGCGTTGCATCGTGGTCGCCGTCATGACGTTCGTCTCGGCGTCTGGCTTGGCGCTTGTCGTGGCGTCAGTCTTGTCATGGCCCGATTTATAGCGCAACGGGAGCCGGCTTGTCGTGGCGGCGATGCCGGCTTATTGGGCTCGGCCTGGCCGTGCGAACATGCTAAGCGGAGGCCCATGACCGGACGAGATCAGCCCAGGTTCCGTTTTCCCCGCGCCGTCGCGGCGATCGAGGCGCGCGTCACGCTGTTGCGCAAGGCGCTGAGCTTCGGGCTGATCGGGGTGCTGAACACCGGGGTCGATTTCGCGGTGTTCTGGATCGGTGCGCAGGAATTCGGGCTGCCGCTCGTGGTCGCCAACACGCTTTCCTGGTCGGTCGCGGCATCCAACTCCTACGTGATGAACTCGATGGTCACGTTCGCGGCCGAGTCGGGCCGCAAGCTCGGGTGGCGCGCCTACGCGGCTTTTCTCGCCTCGAACCTGCTCGGCCTCGTCGCCAACACGACGGTGCTGATCGTCATCGCCAACCTGTTCGCCCCGACGCTGCTCCCCGATCGCAGCGCGCAGCTCGCCGCCGGCAAGCTCTGCGCCATCGGCGCGAGCTTCGTGGTCAACTTCTCGCTGTCGCATTTCGTGGTGTTCCGCCGCCGCGTGGAGACGGCCGGCGAGGGGTGACGCGCGGCGCTGTAGCCCGCATGGAGCGAAGCGGAATGCGGGGACGCCGGTCCCGGATTGCGCTTCGCTCAATCCGGGCTACTGGTTAGAGCTTCGCGGCCAGCTTCTCGTACAGCGGATTATCGCGCGCAAAGACGTAGTCGAGCTCGGCGACCACCACGGTCTCGGCGCCGTGCTCGCGCAGGAAGCTCGCGAGCGCGTGCACGGCGGGCGGCGGGCAGTGCAGCGTCATCATGCCCGAGGAGGTCGGCCCGCCATAGGGCGCGACCACGCCGAAGCGCTCCTGCGCGGTCGCCAGCAGCTTGTCGTCGAGGCCCTTGAAGCGTGTCCTTACCTCGCGAAACGCGCGGGCGCGCGTGTGCGCCACGATGCGATCGAGCACGAGGCGCGCGGTCTCGCGCGCGCCCTCGCTCCAGGGTGCGCCGCGCGCCGCCACGAGGTTCGCCTGCGAGCGCAGGATCGTGCCGTCCTCGACCACCTTGAGGCCGTTGGCGGCGAGCGTCGTGCCGGTCGTCGTGATGTCGACGATCAGCTCGGCGGTGCCGGCGGCGGGCGCCGCCTCGGTCGCGCCGGAGCTTTCGACGATGCGGTAGTCGATCACGCCGTGGCGGGCGAAGAAGGCGCGGGTGAGGTTGATGTACTTGGTGGCGACCCGCATGCGGCGGTCGTGCTTGAGGCGGAACGCGGTCGCGACGTCGTCGAGGTCGGCCATGCCACGCACGTCGATCCAGGCCTGCGGCACCGCGACCACCACGTTGGCGAAGCCGAAGCCCAGCCCGTCGAGCAGCACCACCTTGTCGTCGGCGCGCGGGATCATCTCGCGGATCAGGTCCTCGCCGGTGACGCCGAGGTGCGCGGCGCCGGCGGCGAGCTGGCCGGCGATCTCGCCAGCCGACAGGTAGGCGATCTCGATCTCGTCGAGGCCGGCGACCGTGCCGCGATAGTCGCGCGCGCCGCGCGGGCGCACCAGCGCGAGGCCGGCGCGGGCGAAGAATGCCTCGGCGTTCTCCTGCAGCCGGCCCTTCGAGGGCACCGCGATGGTCAGGCGCGCGCTCATGGGCGGCCTCCTGGGCGGCCTCCGAGCGCGACCAGCCCGTCGACCCAGGCCGCGAAGCCGACCGCCGGCACCTGCGCGGCGGCGCCGAGCCGGGCAAACAGGCCGTCGTAGCGGCCGCCGGCGACGATCTCGCCGGTGACCTTGGCGGTCGGATCGTGCAGCTCGAACACCATCCCGGTGTAGTAGTCGAGGCCGCGGCCGAAACTGGTGGCGAAGCGGACCCGCTTGAGGTCGACGCCGCGCGCGGCGAGGAAACCGGCGCGGCTCTCGAACAGGTCGAGCGCCGGGCCGAGCGCGAGCTTCGCTTGCGCCGCGAGCGCGCCGAGCTCGGCGAGCGCCTCGTCGGGATCGCCCGTGATGGCGAGGAAGCGCTCGATCAGCTTGCGTTTTTCTCCCGGCAGCGCGCTGCCGGCGCCGAGCTCGGCCTGCTCGAGAAAGCGGTCGGCGATCTCGCCGACCGAGCGGCCGCCGACCGCCGTGATGCCGGCGATCGAGAGAAGATCGGTGACGAGCGCGTGCGCGGCCTTGGGATCGGAGTTGGCGAGCGCCGCGAGCACGCCCTGGTATTCGGGCGTGCCGTTCGCGGTGGCGGGCACCAGGCGGTCGAGGTCGTGCGCGAGGTTGCTCTTGCGGTTGAAATCCTTGGCGAGGCGGCGCTTCCAGGCGGGCGCGAGGTCGAGCGCGCCGATCAGGGCGGAGAAGAGCGCGACGTCGCCCATGCGGATCAAGGGTGCGGCGAGCCCGTAATGCGCGGTCGCCTCGATCGCGAGCGCGAGGGTCTCGGCGTCGGCCGCCGCCGTGTCGGCGCGGCCGAACGACTCGATGCCGGCCTGCAGGAACTCGGCCGGACCGTCCGCGCGCTGGCGGAAGACCGGCCCGAGATAGCAGAAGCTCGCCGGCCGTCCGGCCGCCGGCGAGGCGAGATAGTCGCGCGCCACCGGGATCGTCAGGTCGGGCCGCAGGCAGAGCTCCTCGCCGCCGGCCGGATCGTTGACCAGAAACATGCGGCGGCGGATGTCCTCGCCCGAGAGGTCGAGGAAGGGTTCGGCCGGCTGCAGGATCGCGGACGCGACGCGCGCATAGCCGGCGCGCTCATAGGAGGCGACGAGCGCGTCCGCGCGCAGGTCTTTTGTCGCCTCGCTCATGGTGTCCTCGGGGTCTTCGGTCCGGCCGTTTCGGGGCCGCCCGTGTAGCACGCGCACATGAAGGTTTCGATCATCATCGTGGGGCGGCCTTAACGAAGGGGAGGGGGGCGCGGGAGGCTCGGAATTGGGTTAAGAAGCTGTAACGACTGGCAAAATCCCACCACTCGCAAAATCCGCCACCTCATCCTTGTAAGTCACGAAGGATGGGCCAAGAAGCAGGCGGCGCCACCTCGGTCGACCTCATGGTTCGAGACGCGCGGCGTACGCGCCGCGCCCTCACCATGAGGCTGGTATAGCCAGTACCATGAGCCAGAGAGGGTCAGTGCTTGGCGGCGTGCCGCGCCAGCACTTTGCGCACCGCATCGACCAGCTGGCCCTCCGGCACCGCAAACTGCGCCTCGGCCTGCTTCTTGAGGTGCTCCTCGCGGCCCTTCTCCAGCTTGGCGAGCTCGGCGCCGAGGATGAGATCCTTGATCTGCACCTCGCCGCGCGCCTTCTCGTCGCCGCCCTGGATGACGACGCACGGCGCATTGCGCTTGTCGGCATATTTCACCTGCGGGCCGAACTTGCCGGCGCCGAGATAGAGCTCGGCGCTGATCCCGGCGTTACGCAAACTCGCCACCATGCGCTGGTAGTCGGCGAGCCGGTCCTGGTCGAACACGGTGACGACCACCGGGCCGGGAGCGGGTTTGGTGTCGAGTTGGCCGATCAAACTCAGGGCGGCCTGCAAGCGTGACACGCCGATCGAGAATCCGGTCGCCGGCACTGGCTCGCCGCGGAAACGTGAGACAAGGCCATCGTAACGCCCGCCGCTCGCCACCGATCCGAAGCGCACCGGGCGTCCATGGTCGTCGCGCAGATCGGTGGTCAGATCGGCCTCGTAGACCGGACCCGTATAGTATTCGAGGCCGCGCACGATCGTCGGATCGATCATGATGCGGCCCTCATATCCAGCCGCGCTGATGAGCCCGGCGATTGCCTTGAGCTCTGCGACTCCTTGAATACCGCTTGGGCCAAGCTCGACGCGCTCGATGAACCATTCCAGCGTCTCGTTGTTGCTCCGCCCATCGGATGCGAGGAGTGGGTCGAGCTGATATCCCTTGTTTACGTTGTGACTGTATCCAAGGAAGCGCAGCACGTTGTCTATGCGCGCCCGATCGAGCCCGGCACCCTTGGTGAAGTCGCCGCTCTCGTCCTTGCGGCCCTCGCCGAGCAGATCAAAGACGCCGCCGACGCCAAGACGATCGAGCTTGTCGATCGCGCGCAACACGGCGAGTCGCTTGCCAGCGTTTTCCTCGCCACCGACTCCGAGCGTCTCGAGCAGGCCGTCGAGAACTTTGCGGTTGTTCACCTTCACCATATAGCCGCCGCGTGCGACGCCGAGCGCCTCCATCGTGTCGGCGATCATCATGCAGTTCTCCGCATCCGCCGCCGGCGACGCGCTGCCGACCGTATCCGCATCGAACTGCATGAACTGGCGGAAGCGTCCCGGGCCCGGCTTCTCGTTGCGAAACACCCAGCCGAAGCGATAGCTGCGATACGGCTTCGGCAGCGCGTCGAAATTCTCCGCCACGTAGCGGGCGAGCGGCGCGGTCAGATCATAGCGCAGCGACAGCCACTGCTCGTCGTCGTCCTGGAACGAGAAGACGCCCTCGTTCGGCCGGTCCTGGTCAGGCAGGAACTTGCCCAGCGCATCGGTGTACTCGATCGCCGGCGTCTCCACCGGCTCGAAGCCGTAGAGCTCGTAGACCTTGCGGATGGTCTCGATCATGCGCCGCGTCGCCGCGATCTCGGCCGGGCCGCGGTCGGCGAGGCCGCGCGGCAGGCGCGCCTTGAGCTTGTTGGATTTGTCGGTTTTCTCGGCCATTGTGGTGCTACACCGAATGTGGGCGGTTGGTAGCAGCCGCACGATGGAGCGGCAAGGACTGAACATGGCTCTCGCACCGCGGACCGCGAGCATCCCGAACGATCTCGAATCCTACTGGATGCCGTTCACGTCGAACCGGGCCTTCAAGAAGGCGCCGCGGTTGATCGCCGGCGCCAAGGACATGCATTACGTCGCGACCGACGGCCGCCGGCTGATCGACGGCACCGCGGGTCTGTGGTGCTGCAACGCCGGCCACAACCGCGAGCCGATCGTCGCCGCGATCCAGCGCCAGGCGGCCGAGCTCGACTATGCGCCGGCGTTCCAGTGCGGGCACCCGCAGGCCTTCGAGTTCGCGAGCCGGATCTCGGCGCTGGCGCCGGCCGACCTCGACCACGTGTTTTTCTGCAACTCCGGCTCGGAAGCGGTCGACACCGCGCTCAAGATCGCGCTCGCTTACCATGCCATCCGCCACGAGGGCGCACGCACCCGCCTGATCGGCCGCGAGCGCGGCTATCACGGCGTCGGCTTCGGCGGCATCTCGGTCGGCGGCATCGTCGCCAACCGCAAGCTGTTCGGCACGCTGCTCGCCGGCGTCGATCACCTGCCGGCGACCTACAATCGCGCCAAGCAGGCCTTCACCAAGGGCGAGCCCGAATGGGGCGCCCATCTCGCCGACGAGCTCGAGCGCCTCGTCGCGCTGCACGACGCCTCGACCATCGCGGCCGTGATCGTCGAGCCGATGGCCGGCTCGACCGGCGTGTTGCCGGCGCCAAAAGGCTACCTGCAGCGCCTGCGCGCGATCTGCGACAAGCACGGGATTCTCCTCATATTCGACGAGGTGATCACCGGCTTCGGCCGGCTCGGCTTCCCGTTCGCGGCCGAGCGCTACGGCGTGCTGCCCGATATTCTCACCTTCGCGAAGGGCGTCACGTCGGGAACGGTGCCAATGGGCGGCGCGATCGTGCGCAAGCCGATCTACCAGGCGTTCATGCGCGGCCCCGAGCACGTGGTCGAGCTCTTTCACGGCTACACCTATTCGGCCCATCCGCTCGCCTGCGCGGCCGGCCTCGCGACGCTCGATCTTTATCGCCACGAAAAGCTGTTCGAGCGCGCCTATGGGCTCGAAGCCGCCTTCGCCGACGCCGCGATGAGCCTCAAAGGCCTGCCCAACGTGCTCGACATCCGCACCGTCGGGCTCACCGCCGGGATCGACCTCGCCTCCAAGCCGGATGGCGTCGGCCTGCGCGCCTATGCGGCGATGGAGACGGCCTTCCACGAGCACGACATCATGATTCGGGTGACCGTCGAGACCATCGCGCTCACCCCGCCGCTGGTGGTGAGCGAGGCGCAGATCGGCGAGATTTTCGACAAGGTCGGCCGGGTGATCCGGGCGGTGGCATAAGTTCGTGTGGCCAACCAACCGCCGTCATCGTCCGCGCAAGCGGACGATCCAGTTCGCCGCGGCGGATCAGTGGGGCACTGCTGGCATCCCACGCGCCGTTGTGAGTACTGGATTGCCCGCATTCGCGGACAATGACGCGCAGAATTCCGCCGCCGATCAGCCATGCGCCGCGGAGATTGCTTCGCCGCGCTCGCAATGACAGAAGACTGATTGAATCTTTGGGAGAGCCTGGCGTGCAGCGCAAATTCCACTACGGCTGGATCGTCGTCGGCGTCACCTTTCTCGCCATCGTGATCAGCGCCGGCGTGCGCGCGACGCCGGGCGTACTCATGGTGCCGCTCGAGACCGAATTCGGCTGGTCGCGCGCCACCGTCTCGTCCGCGTTCGCGGTCAGCCTCGCCCTCTACGGGCTGATCGGTCCCTTCGCCGCCTCCTTCATGGAGCGGTTCGGCGTGCGTCGCACGATGCTGGCCGGGCTGTCGCTGCTCGCCACCGGCGTCATGCTCACCACGATGATACGGCAGTCCTGGCAGCTCGTGCTGCTGTGGGGGTTCGTGGTCGGCTCGGGCGCCGGCGTCATCGCGAACGTATTGGCGGCGATCGTCGCGGCGCGCTGGTTCACGGCGCGGCGCGGCCTGGTGATCGGCCTGCTCACCGGCGGCATGGCGGCGGGCCAGGTCGTCTTCCTGCCCGCCTTCGCAGCGATTGCCACCCATGTCGGCTGGCGCGCCACCATGCTCACGGCCGCGGCCGTGGCGCTGATCGTGATCCCGATCGTCGCCCTATTGATGCGCGACCGCCCGGCCGATGTCGGGCTCGCGCCCTATGGCGAAGCGGGCGGACCCAAGCCCACCCCGCCGCTTCCGCAGGGCAATCCGTTCGCGCTCGCGTTGCGCACGCTCGGCGAGGCGGCGCGCTCGCGCGCCTTCTGGCTGCTCGCTGGCAGCTTCTTCTGCTGCGGCGCCTCGACCAATGGGCTGATCGCCACCCATCTCATCCCGGCCTGCCTCGACCACGGCATCCCGGAGGTGACGAGCGCCAGCCTTCTGGCCGCCATGGGCATGTTCAACATGGTCGGCACGACGGGCTCGGGGTGGCTGAGCGACCGCGTCGACAACCGCGTCCTGCTCGCCGTCTATTACACGCTGCGCGGCCTCTCGCTGCTCTATCTGCCGTTCTCCTTCGTGTCGTTCTACGGCCTCGGTCTGTTCGCGGTGTTCTATGGCCTCGACTGGATCGCCACGGTCCCGCCGACCGTGCGCCTGTCGGTCACCTCGTTCGGCAAGGAGAAATCCGGCATCATCTACGGCTGGATCTTCGCGTCGCATCAGATCGGCAGCGCCTCGGCCGCCTATTTCGCCGGCCTGATGCGGGCGGACCTCGGCAGCTATCTGCAGGCCTTCATGCTGTCGGGCCTGCTGTGCTTCCTCGCCGCCGCGATGGTCATGTTCATCGGCGTCGATTGGCGCCGCCGCCGCACCGCCGCGCAGCCGGCGTAGTCATTGCATCGCGTAGCCCGGATGGAGCGAAGCGCAATCCGGGACCAGCGTCCCCGCATTCCGCTTCGCTCCGTGCGGGCTACGGTTTCGGCGGGACGATGGCCCAGCCGAAGGTCATTGCGCCGTTGCCCCAGCGCATCGGCAGAGTGAGCGGCGGCTGCACCGCGGCGTTCGGCGCCAGCGCCGCATAGGTCTCCGGCACCTTGGTGCGGTCGCCATCGCTCCAGATCACCACGGCGCCGCGCCGCGCGAGGTCGGCGAGGTCGATCCACGGCGCGCGCGCCGGCTTGCCGTCGATCAGCGTGCGCGGGCGCTCGGGCGAGTAGCGGCTGATATTGCCGCCGAGCCACATGCTGCCGATCACGTAGGCGAGCGGCTCGCCGGTCGCGGCGCGAAAGCGCGTGGAAATCTCGGCGCCGAGCCGGTCGCCGGGAAACAGCGAGGCGCGGTAGCGGTGGTCGAAGAGCGGCAGCACGCCGTATTGGGCGACGAAGGCGACCGCGTAGAGCGCGGTCACGGCCGCCCAGGCGAGCGCGATACGCCGGAGCCGCGCCTGCGCCAGCGTGGGCCCGGCCGCGATCACGATCCATAGGCCGAGAAACAGCCAGAGCGGATAGCCCCACATGGTGATGAGCCCGCGGCCGCTGATGACGGAGCCGGCGATCAGCAGCGCCGCCGGCCCGAAGGCGAGCAGCGTCACGATCCGGCGGTCGAAGGCGTCGGCCGCGGGTGCGGTGGGGGGCGCGCGCGGAACGGCGAGCGGCAGTGCGATCAGGCCGGCCGGCAGCAGCCAGAGCACTTGGCCGGCCACGAAGGCGAGCGGGTGCAGCGCATGGTCGATCAGCCCGCGCACCGGCGCGGCGCGCGCCTCGGCATAGCGGAAGGGCAGGAAATCGTTCTCGACCAGCCAGACGAGGTGCGGCAGCGCAATCAAGAGCGCAATCAGTGCCGCCACATAGGGGCCGGCCGTCCTGAGCGCCGGGCGCGCGTCGCGGTCGATCAAGAGGAAGAGCCCGAGCGGGGCTGCCAACATGACGACGAAATACTTGGCCCACAGCGCCATGCCGAGCGCGACGCCCAGCAGGCACCAGTCGCGCATCCGCCCGCTGCGCAGCGCGCCGTGGAAGGCGAGGCCGGCCAGCGCCCAGAACGGCAGCTGGATCACGTCGTGATTGAACTTGGGCGCGGTGAAGTTGAAATAGTGCAAGCCGTCGACGATCAGGACGGCGACCAGCGCGCCGGCCGGCGCGACCAGCCGGCGCGCCAGCAGCCACACCAGCGCGAAGGCGGCGAGCACCGTGATCTGGGCGATCAGATAATAGACGGTGTCGAGCCCGAAGAGCCGATACGCGATCTCGACCACCCACCAGGGCAGCGGCGGCAGCTTGTCGTAGCCGAGCTGCCATTCGCGGCCGTAGGTCAGCGCCTCGATCAGGTCGAGCGGCAGATTGGCATAAAGGCTCGCCGGCAGCGCCGTCCACAGCACGGCGTGGACGAGGGCGAACAGCGCAAATCCCTCGCGCGGACGCTTCTCCAGGCGGTCGAGCAGGGGGATGGTCATCGTGCAACGGGGTCGCGGAACCGGGGCATCAGGGTAATGCCTCGGAGCACCCCCCGGCTCACGTAGGGGCAGGGCGCCACGATTGGCGCGACCGCCGGCGTGGCGGCCATGATCGGCGCGATCATCATTCGCTTGCGTCCGGTTGTGCGGCCATGAGAGGCTGCGGGCCGGCCCAGGTCAAGGTTGTGTGCCGCGTTCGACCGAGCGTCCACCCGAGCGGATGGCGGTGGAGGCAGGCCGATCAGCGGCGTCATTGCGCTTGCGTCGCGGCCAATCGAACGTAAAACTTGGGGTCGCATCGGGGTCTGCCGAATCGCGGGGGATCGCGGCCATCCCGACCCATCGTCGTGGAGTTGCGGAATGGGACGCCTCAGCGCCATTTTCGTGGCCATCTGCATGGTCCTGATCGGGAGCTCGATCGGTGCCGCGCTGTATCTTCGGTTCGGCTTGAGCGGCGTCGAGTCCGCGGTGGTTGCGATCGCGGTGCTGACCGGCCTCGCGCTGTTCAATGCGGTGTCGACCCGCATCCACGACCGCGGCGATTTCGGCGGCCAGGTCGGCGATCTGGCGCGCGGAACCGCCGACCTGGCGCGCCAGATGACCGAGCTCAACCGGCGGGTCGGCGCGCTCGAGGGCAAGACCCAGGCGGCGGTCGAGAAGACGCTCGCCGCGACCCTGCCGATCACCGCCGAGATCGGCGAAGTGGGCGGCATCATCAAACAGATGGCCGAAACCGTCGCGGCCCACGACAGCCAGTTGAAGGGGCTGACGCCGGGCAATGGCGCATTGCCGCCGTCGCCCGCAATCCCGGCCGCAGCCGCGAAGGCGCCGCCACCGGTGCCGATCGCGCCGCTGGTTGCCGCCCTGTCGCCCGACGTCGCCGCCAAGTCCGCCGAGGTCAAGTCCGCCGAGGTCAAGGCGGCCCAACCGGTTCCCGCCGAGGCGAAGCCGCTCGAACCCAAGCCGTTCGATGCAAAGCCGTTCGACGCAAAGCCGGTCGAGCCCGCGCCGAGCGAAACCAGGAACGCCGCCACCAAGCCCCTCGAGCTCAAGGCGGCGGACATCAAGCCGGTCGAGGCCACACCTGCCGAAACGAAATCTGCCGACATGAAGCCGCCCGAGGCCATGGTGCAGGGCATACCCGAGGCCCAGCCCGAGACGAAGGCCGAGGTCAGACCGGCGGACAAACCGGCGGACCTGCCGACCCCCTCGCTTACGCTCGCGGAGCCCGGCCAGAGCGCGGACAGGCCCGCCGAGCTCACGGCATCCGAAGCCAAACCGGCTGCGCTCGAGCCGACCGAGCCCAAAGCGCCGGCGCTCGAGGCCGCCGGGGTCAAGGCGCCCGAGATCAAGCCGCCCGAGCCGCGCCCGGCCCCCCCGGCCGGCGTCACCGCCCCCCGTATCGGCAGCGGTCGCTTCAAGGACATGGAACCCGCTGCGGTGATCGCGATGATCAAGGCCGCGGTCGACGCCAACCGCATCGATCTCTTCCTGCAGCCGATCGTGACCCTGCCGCAGCGCAAGGTGCGCTACTACGAGGCGGTGGCGCGGCTGCGCGTCGGGGACGGCGAGCCGGTCATGGCGGCCGATTTCCTCCCGTTCGCCGAGGCGGCCGGGCTGATGCCGCAGATCGACAATCTGATGCTGTTCCGCTGCGTCCAGGTGGTGCGCCGCCTGCTGGCGAAGAACCGGGAGATCGGCCTCTTTTGCAACATCTCGGCCTCGACGCTCGCCGATTCGAGGACGTTCCCGCAGTTCTCCGAGTTCATGGAGGCGAACAAGGCGATCGCGCCCGCGCTGGTGTTCGAGTTCACGCAGGGCGCGTTGCGCGCCATGGGCCCGATCGAGAACGAGAGCCTGGCGGCGCTCGCGGCGCGCGGCTACCGCTTCTCCCTCGACAACGTCACCGACCTGCGCATCGAGCCGCGCGGGCTCGCCGAGCGCGGCTTCCGCTTCCTCAAGGTGCAGGCCTCGCTGCTGCTCAACCGCGTCGGCGGCGCCATGACCGACATCCATCCGCAGGACGTCGCCGGTCTGCTGGCCCGGCACAACATCGACCTGATCGCCGCCAAGATCGAGAGCGAGGCCGCGGTGGTCGACCTGCTCGACTACGACGTGAAGTTCGGCCAGGGCTTCCTGTTTTCGCCGCCGCGGCCGGTGCGGCCGGAGGTCATGCAGGGGATCGGCGACCGCAACGACGTCGTGGTGCGCGAGGGCGGCGTTGCGTCGGGTGCGGTGCCGGGGCAGGCCGCGGCCCAGGCGCGGACGCAGGTGGCGGCCCAGGCCGCCGCGCAGAGCGGGCCGCCGGCGCCCGGCCAGCCGCCGACCATCACGCACCGGGTCTCCTCGCTCGCCCAGCTCGCGCGCGGCGTGGTCGCCCGCAATGGCTGAGCGGCAGCATCGCCGCCTGACGCCTTAAGATTTTGGTCAATTCTGCGCGCCACCGTGCAACCATTCCGCGTTGCCGGAGGCACGTCCGATGCGGTTTCATCTACGCAATTTCGTCCTGTGGGTGGTCACCGTTCTGTTGCTGCTCGCGCTGTTCACGCTGTTGCAGAATCCCGGGCCGCGGCGGGTGTCCGGGCAGGTCGCCTTCTCGGAGCTGCTCGATGCGGTCGACCGCGGGAACGTCCGCAGCGTGGTCATTCGCGTCCCGGAGATCGAGGCGACCTTGGTCGACGGCCACGGCTTCACGACCTACGCGCCGCCGAATGATCCCGACTTGGTGCAGCGTCTGCATGCGAAACGCGTCGCCATCACGGCAGCGCCGCCGTACGA
>Ga0335081_10014143_pt1 | contig 12911 bp, 8 predicted proteins | sample Lox_Sample_35_FD_206713 | JGI IMG/M metagenome (GOLD analysis project Ga0335081, IMG submission 206713) | Soil microbial communities from Loxahatchee National Wildlife Refuge, Florida, United States - Lox_Sample_3.5 | ecosystem: Environmental > Terrestrial > Soil > Wetlands | place: USA: Florida...
AGCACCAGCAGCGACCCGGCCGCAGCGCCGGTGGCCAACGACGGTGTGAGCATCCCGCCGGCTCCCCCGGCGCGCAGGAACAGCGCGGTCAGCAAAGGCTTCAATGCCAGAATCGCGGCCGCCGACCACAACGTCATTCCCATTTTTTCTGAGGCGAGGGCGACCGTGAGGATGCTCCTGCCGTTGCCGGGCAGCTCGGGCCACCAGTGCGAGCAAATACCCATCACCAGCCCCGCGCCCGCAAGCGCGGGAACCAGCACCCAGGACCTCGTCAGGCGGACACGGCGCGCCGCCGCCATGAGCCGGTTGAACGCCAGCCCGACCACCAGTGTCAACGGTGCCAACACGACTGCCCGTCAGTCCAGGCTCGGGTGGTCGTGGGTGATCGCCGAGCCGATCGCGACGGCCAGGCTCGAGGTGATCAGCGCCGCGCCCAGCGCGCGCGGATGCCACGTCTTCAGGATGATGCGCGCCGAGAAGAGCGCGCCCGCGAGCGGAACGGCATAGACCGCGCCGAGGCCGGCCCCGGCCGCGCATGCCAGCAGGATTTGACGGTCCCGGGGTGACAGACGCTTCAGCCATCCGGTCCCCAAATCGCCTAAGGCCGCCGCGAATTGGCGAGGGGCGCCTTCCCGACCGAGGGATGCCCCGGAGCCGACCAGCAGCACTTGCAGCACCGCGTCGATGCTCCACGACAGCCGAGGTATCCGGTCACCGCGGGTGATGGTCGCCTCGAGCGGTGGCACCTCGGTTCGGCGCCGCAGCATCCACCAGCCGCACCCTGCCAACGCGCCGCCGACCATCGGTCCCACGGCGCGGCGAACCGGACTGCTGCCGGCGATCCCTTGCAGCAGCGTCCCGAAGGTGTAGTGGTAGGTGAGGTGCTGAACGAAGCGCAGCACCTCCGTCGTCGCCAATCCGGCGACCCCGGCCAGCAACCCGACGATGACCAGCGCGCAGAAGAAGTCCAGATTCGGGCGCGGCCGGGACCGGGGCACTCGACGAATGTATGTCACCCGCCGTGCCGGCGCGCGAAATGCTCTAGCCGGCCGCCGCGTTCTGGCCGAAATCCCGATCCGCCGGTACGCCTTTCAGGCCGCGCCAGAACAGGTCGATCATCAGCTCGGCCGCCTCGTCGACTTCGGTGTCGCCGGTGGACAGCCGGTTGGCTATCGCCTCCCCCGCGCCCACCAGGGCCACGGCCATCGTCTCGATTTCGGCGTCCGCCCGCGGGCTGCGGGTGCGGGACCGCAGCAGCCCGCTCACCATGTCGATGATCTGCTCGCGCCCCTCACGGACCTTGTGGGCAAACGCCTGCGAGCTGGTGGCCTGGGTGTACATCACGATCCACGATGCCCTATTGGCGTCGATGTAGCGCAGGAATGACCCGATGGTGTTGCGCAGCAACTCTTTCGGGCTCTTGTTGAAGTCGATGTCGGCGCGCACCGCTTCGATGAATCGGCTCATCTCGCGGTCCAGGCAGGCGCCGAACAGATCCTCCTTGGAGCCGTAGTACAGGTACAGCATTGGCTTGGAGATCTGCGCTTCGGCGGCGATGGCGTCCATCGAGGTCTCGTGGTAGCCGTTGACCGAGAACATCTGCACAGCGGCATCGAGCATCTGCTGCTCACGGACAGCACGCGGCAGCCGCTTGGTGCCACCTGCCATTTCGCTCACCCCTCTGTGACCCTCTATCTGTACCTAAGAGTAAGCGCTAGGGCCCGCATTTCGGGCTGTGGCCCTTCATTGCGGCTACCCGCTTCACCGAAGCGTCGATGTCCGGCATCTTCAATTCGCCTGCTGCCAGCGCCTTTTCCAGCCGGTCCAGAACGGCGGGCACCTCGTCGGTGGTGACCCACAGGGCGACGTCGGTACCCGCCGCCAGAGCACGCAGCACCGCATCCGATACGCCGTACTTGCTCGAAATCGCGACCATGCTGGACAGGTCGTCGCTGAACACGGGGCCGTCGAAGGGCGGGCCGCCGTAGCCGATGCCGTCGCGCAGCAGGTCCACCGCGGCCTTGCTCAGGCTCGCCGGGTCGTCGCCGGTCAGTCCGGGAACCTGCAGGTGACCCACCATCACGCCGACTGGGGTTTGCGTGACCAGCGTCCGGTACGGCACCAGGTCGTTGCCCTGCAGCTCGCTCAGCGGTGGCGTGATAACCCCGCCCTTGTGCGAATCTCCCGAACCATGCCCGTGGCCCGGGAAATGCTTGAGCACCGGCAGCACCCCGGCGTCCCGCAGGCCCTGGGCAAACGCCCCGGCGTAGGCGGTGACCGTCTGTGGATCAGCGCTGAACGACCGGTTGCCGATCACGGTGTCGTCCGGGGCGTCGGTGACATCGACCACCGGGGCGAAGTCGATGGTGATGCCAAGCTTTTTCATCGCCTGGCCGCGCTGCAGTGCCAGGTCGTGAACCTTGTCGAGGGGGGTTTGGCTCTGGACCAGCTCCCGGGGCGACGGCGCCGTGCCGATCCTCGACTTCAACCGCGACACGCGTCCGCCTTCTTCGTCGACGCTGACCGCAAGGGGCAACGGTCCGGGATTGGCTGCGATTTCCGCCAGCGGGCCGTCGAAAATCGACTGGTCGGTCCAGCTGCCGATGAAGATGCCACCGACATGGTGATTGGCGACGACGGCTCGCGCATCATCGGCGTTTTTCACCCCGACCATCAGCAGTTGGGCCAGCTTGTCGCGCGGCGGCAGCGTGGTCGGGTCACCGCAGTTCGGCGGCGGAGGCGCGGCGGTCGGCGTGGTGACCTTGCTCGACGAGGCGGCGGGGGGCTTCGGCGCGGCGTGGCAGGCCATCAGCAGCGCCGGTACGGCGGCGAGCACAGCCAGGGTGCGCGGAAAAGCCATCGGGCCATGTTGTCACGGCGGGATGCCGGCCTACGGATCCGGGGGCGCAACCACCGGGACTCAGGCCATAACGGGGCCTGCTAGGTTGGCTGTGGTTTGTCGCCAGATTTTCTTCACGTCGCGACCGCAAACCTCGAGGAGCCGATCGATGAACCGGATCATTGCGCCCGCCGCGGCGAGCGTGGTGGTTGGTCTGTTGCTGGGCGCGGCCGCGATCTTCGGGATCACGCTGATGGTGCAGCAGGACACCAAGCCGCCACTTCCGGGGGGCGATCCGGCCTCTTCGGTGCTCAACAGGGTTGAGTACGGGAACCGTAGCTGATAGGTCATGAGCTGTAACTGAGCGGACTCTGTTAGGAGTTCGATCAGAGGAGGCGGTTCATGTCGATGTTGGGGGTTGCCCTTGATCCGGCGACGGTGATCGTTGCGGTGGACCCGGGAAAGGTGCTGAACCGGGTTTGGGTGAGTAATGGGGCTGGTCTACTGACCGAGCCGGTGTCCTTGCCGGTGTCGCGTGAGGGAGTGCACGTCCTGGAGCGTCTGTTGGCTGATCGTGACGCTGCGGAGCCGGTGATAGCGGTCGAAGCGACCGGCGATTTGCATCGGCCGTGGGTTGTCGAGCTGGAACGGCGTCATCCGGGTTCGGTGCGGATATTCGCACCGTCGGAAACCAGGGCTGCGCGAACGCAATTGGGATCGGCCCGGTTTAAGACCGATGACCGCGACTGTGCGGCGTTGACATATCTGGCCCGCCAGGGACGTGGCCGACACTACGACCAGGAATCGGCGGTAGAGGCGTTGCGGGCCGCGGTGCGCCATCGTCGTGGTCTGGTGATCGACCGCAAGGTCGCCCAGCAGCGGTTGCATGCCCAGTTGAATGCGTTGTGCCCAGGTCTGTCAGCCCCGGCCGGGCACGGTCGAGCCTTACCGGTGGCCTCACCGACGGGGCTAGCGGTCTTGGGCTGCGCGGCCGCGTTCGCCGGTCGCCCACCCAGGTTGCGCTCACTGCTGGCCCGGACGCCGGGCCGGATGAGCCAAGCCACTGCCGAGTACTGGGTGCACCGTTGGCGAGGATGCCTGTCCCCGCCGGCCGACGCCCAACAACGTGCCCGGCGACTGGACCGAGACTTGCACCGTTACCGGGCTTTGCAAGCCGACATCACCTCACTTGACGCCGAGCTCACCGAGCTTTTGGCCGCCACGGAGGGCCAGATCTTGACCACATTGCCCGGAGTCGCAGTCACCCGTGCTGCCGCGTTCGCGGCGTTCAGCCTGCCTATTGCGCGCTTTCCCGACGCGGAGCACCTGTACTCGGCAACCGGCTTGGCACCCGCCCTCTACCAGTCGGCAACCCTGCATCGCCGGGGCCGAATATCCCGACAGGGCCTAGCCGAACACCGAGACGCGTTGATGGGCATGGCCTGGGGCCTGTCGACCAGCTCGCCATCCTTCGTCAGACGCAACGCCGAACTGCACACCCGCGGCATGGCCCCAATCCAGGCTCGAGTGGCATTGGCCCGCCACGTTTGCCGCCTTGCCTACCGACTCCTACGAACCCAACAACCCTTCGATGAAGAGCGCTATCGTCAAGGAAGGCTCAGCCGCGGACGGTGACGGCCATAGTAGCTATGCCGCACGACGGCGCAACCTAGCTTGCCGCCCGTCCGCACTGGGCCGCCCCGCACGGCGCACACGAAAGCCTGCCGTTTGACGGCGCCTGATCAGCCTGCCGAATTGGCGGCCCAACCAACCAAACCGATCCGCCTTCATCGCGCCAAAAGCCGAGCCCACCACCCGGCTATACGATCGTGCCCAATGTCAGACTTGACTACCAGCGCGAAAGCTAGCCCGGCGGCAAGGGCGACGCAGGCGGTGCCTGCGGAATTGGACTCGCCGGCGGTGCCGCTGTCACGGCGATGGCTGCTGTTGGTCGGGGCGGTCGCGCTGGCGTTGACGTTCGCGCAATCCCCGGGGCAGATCTCGCCCGACACCAAACTCGACCTCACGGCGAACCCGTTGCGCTTCCTGGCTCGGGCGACCAACCTGTGGAACAGCGACCTGCCGTTCGGCCAGGCGCAGAATCAGGCCTACGGCTACCTGTTTCCGCACGGCACCTTCTTTGTCATCGGCCACCTGCTGGGATTGCCCGGGTGGATAACCCAGCGGTTGTGGTGGGCGCTGCTGTTGACGGTTGGCTTCTGGGGGCTGTTACGGGTTGCCGAGGCGCTGGGCATCGGTAACCCGTCGTCTCGCGTGATCGGCGCGGCGGCGTTCGCGCTGTCGCCGCGGGTGCTGACCACGCTCGGATCGATCTCGTCGGAAACGCTGCCGATGATGCTGGCGCCGTGGGTGCTGCTGCCCACGATTCTGGCGCTACGCGGCGGCTCGGGATCGACTTCAGCGAGGTCGGTGCGCACGCTCGCCGCGCAAGCCGGCCTGGCGGTCGCGCTGATGGGCGCGGTCAACGCCATCGCGACGCTGGCCGGTTGCCTGCCCGCCGTGATCTGGTGGGCCTGCCATCGGCCGAACCGGTCGTGGTGGCGCTATACGGCGTGGTCGCTGTTGACGTTCGGCCTGGCAATCCTGTGGTGGGTGGTGGCGCTGGTTCTGCTGCGCAAAGTCAGTCCTCCCTTCCTGGACTTCATCGAGTCCTCGGGCGTGACCACGCAGTGGTCGTCGCTGGTCGAGATGCTGCGCGGCACCGACAGCTGGACCCCCTTCGTGGCCCCGACCGCCACGGCGGGAGCGCCGCTGGTCACCGGATCGGTCGCCGTTCTGGGCACCTGCCTGGTCGCGGCGGCCGGACTGGCCGGCCTGGCCGGCTCGGGTTCTCGGGGGATGCCGGCGCGGGGACGGCTGGTGACGATGCTGCTGATCGGGGTGGTCTTGATGGCCGCCGGCTACAGCGGCGGGCTGGGCTCGCCGCTGGCCCACCAGGTACAGGCGTTCCTGGACGCCGACGGCGCACCCCTGCGCAACGTGCACAAGCTGGGGTCGGTGATCCGGATCCCGCTGGTGCTCGGCTTGGCTCAGGTGCTGGGCCGGGTGCCGCTGAGCCTGAGTGCGTTCGCCCACCCCGAGCGCGACAAGCGGGTGGCCGCCGGAATCGCCATCCTGACCGCGCTGACGGTCAGCACCTCGTTGGCCTGGACCGGCCGGCTCACCCCGCCGGGCGTGTTCAGCGCGATACCGCAGTACTGGCACGAGGCCGCCGACTGGCTCAGCGAGCACAATGCCACCAAGACGGGGGCGCCTCCGCCGGGGCGCGTTCTGGTGGTCCCGGGCGCGCCGTTCGCCACCCAGGTGTGGGGCACCAGCCACGACGAGCCGCTGCAGGTGCTCGGTAGTAGCCCGTGGGGAGTGCGCGACTCCATCCCGCTGACCCCACCGCAGACGATCAGGGCGCTGGATTCGGTACAACGCCTGTTCGCGGCCGGGCGCAGTTCGGTTGGCCTGGCCGATACCCTTGCCCGCCAAGGCATTTCGTATGTGGTGCTGCGCAACGATCTGGACCCCGAGACATCGCGGTCGGCGCGTCCGATCCTGGCGCACCGCACCATCACGGGATCGCCGGGGCTGCAGAAGGTGGCGCAGTTCGGTGCGCCGGTGGGTCCGGGCACCCTGGCGGGCTTCGTCGCGGACAGCGGGCTGCGCCCGCGGTATCCGGCCGTGGAGATATACCGGGTCCTCTCCAGTGGTGATGCGGCCGGTGATCCCGGCGCGCCTTACTTCGCCGATACCGACCGGCTGGCCCGCATCGACGGCGGGCCCGAAGTGCTGCTGCGTCTCGACGAGCGGCGGCGGCTACTGGGCCAGCCCGCGCTGGGTCCGGTCTTGATGACCGCCGACGCCCGGGACGCCGGGCTGCCGGCACCGGTCGTCACGGTCACCGATACGCCGCTAGCACGGGAGACCGACTACGGCCGGGTGGACCACCACTCGTCGGCGATCCGGGCGCCCGGTGACGCCCGGCATACCTACAACCGAGTGCCGGATTACCCGGTCCCGGGCACCGACACGGTCTTCGGCGGTTGGACCGGCGGCCGCATCACGGTGTCGAGTTCGTCGTCGGATTCCACCGCAATGCCCGACGTCGCGCCCGCAACCTCCGCCACAGCCGCGGTCGACGGCGACCCGGCAACCGCGTGGGTATCCAACGCACTGCAGGCCGCCGTCGGGCAGTGGCTGCAAGTGGATTTCGACCACCCGGTGAGCAACGCCGTCATGACCATCACGCCCAGTGCGACCGCCGTCGGTGCCCAGGTCCGCCGCATCCAGATCGAGACCGCCACCGGCAGTACCACCCTGCGATTCGACGAGGCCGGCAAGCCGCTCACTGCGGCGCTGCCCTACGGGGAAACCCCGTGGGTGCGGCTCACCGCCGCGGCCACCGACGACGGATCCGCCGGGGTGCAGTTCGGCATCACCGACCTGTCGATCACCCAGTACGACGCCTCCGGATTCGCTCATCCGGTCGATGTGCGGCACACCGCGCTCGTTCCCGGGCCGCCACGTGGTTCGGCCGTCACGGGATGGGACCTGGGGTCAGAGCTGCTCGGCAGGCCGGGCTGCGCCCCGGCACCCGACGACGTGCGCTGCGCGGCGTCGATGGCGCTGGCACCCGAAGAGCCGGCCAATTTCAGCCGCACGCTGACCGTTCCGAGTCCGATGTGGGTAAGTCCGACGCTGTGGGTGCGGCCGCGGCAGGGCCCCAAGCTGGCCGAGCTGATCGCCGAGCCCAACACCACCCGGGCTCACGGCGATTCCGACGGGCTCGACATCCTCGGCTCGGCGTATGCGGCCACCGACGGTGACCCGGTCACCGCATGGACTGCGCCGCAGCGGGTGGTGCAACACAAGACCACGCCGACGCTGACCCTCACCCTGCCGCGGCCGACCGAGGTCGCCGGGCTGCGCCTGGTCCCCAGCCGGTCGAGTTTGCCCACGCACCCGACGATGGTGGCCGTCAACCTCGGTGACGGCCCGCAGGTCCGGACGGTGGACGGTGACGGCGTGCAGACCCTGCGGCTGCACCCCCGGGTCACCGACACCGTCACCCTCAGCCTGCTCGACTGGCAAGACGTCATCGACCGCAACGCGCTGGGATTTGACCAGCTCAAACCGCCGGGGCTGGCCGATGTCGCGGTGCTGGGCACCGACGGCAGCCCCATCGCGCCCGCCGACGCGACCCGCAACCGTTCCCGGGAGATCGTCGTCGGCTGCGACGGTGATCTTCAGGGTCCGGTCATCGCGGTCGCCGGCCGGTTTGTGCACACGTCGATCCGGACGACCGCGGGCGCGCTGCTGGACGGCGGGCCGGTTCGCGCTGTCGCCTGCGACCGTGACCCGATCGCGCTGCCGGCGGGGCAGCAGGAACTGTTGATCAGCCCCGGCGATGCGTTCGTCGTGGACGGAGCCCAGCTGTTGACCGCGGGGGACGCCGCTGGCATGAGCCCCTCGGTGACTCGGGCCGTCACGGGGGCATGGGACTCAAGCCACCGAGAGGTACACGCCTCCGAGTCTGCGACTCCCCGGGTGCTGGTCATCCCCGAAAGCATCAACCCGGGCTGGGTGGCGCGCACCAGCACCGGGGCCCGATTGACGCCGGTGGCCGTCAACGGTTGGCAGCAGGGCTGGGTGGTTCCCGCGGGAAACCCCGGCACCATCACACTGACCTTCGCCTCCAACTCGCTGTACCGGGCGAGCCTGGCGCTGGGCTTGGCGTTGCTGCCGCTGTTGGCCCTGCTGGCTTTCTGGCGTACCCGGCAACGGCGTGCCGACGACGCACCGGCACGTCCCTGGGCTCCCGGGACCTGGGCCGTCGTCGGGGTACTGGCGGCCGGGGCGGTGATCGCCGGGGCGGCCGGGGTGGTCGTGGCCGCCGCGGCCCTCAGTCTGCGGTACGCGCTGCGTCACCGGGCGCGGGTGCGCGACCGCGCCACCGTCTGGCTGAGTGCGGGGGGACTGATACTGGCCGGAGCGGCATTGTCCCGGCACCCCTGGCGATCGGTCGACGGGTACGCCGGCCATTCCGCGAATGTGCAACTGCTGGCGCTGATTTCGCTCGCCGCGGTGGCTGCATCGTCGGTGAGCATGCCGAGTCGAAAACCCCCGACTCGCGACGAATAGTTGGCTACCGGTTTACCGGCTGGTTGACTGGATACGCGCGTTGGTGTGATCGCCAGCGTCCGAGGAGTTACGGCCATGAGATGGTTTTCGGGACCCGAATACTGGCTGGGCAGACTGGTGCTCGAACGTGGCGCGGCAGCGATCTACCTGATCGCCTTCGTCGCCGCCGCACGCCAGTTCCGGGCACTCATCGGCGAAGCAGGGATGCTCCCGGTGCCACGGTATTTGGCCGGACAGTCCTTCTGGAGAACCCCGAGCCTGTTTCATCTGCGCTATTCCGATCGGCTGTTCGCCACCGTCGCCTGGTCGGGAGCGGCGCTGTCTGCGGCGGTCGTCGCCGGGGCGGCTGATCTGGTTCCGTTGTGGGCCGCGATGTTGATGTGGCTGACGTTGTGGGTGCTGTATCTGTCGATCGTCAACGTCGGTCAGACCTGGTATGGGTTCGGCTGGGAGTCCCTGCTGTTGGAGACGGGGTTCCTGGCGATCTTCCTCGGCAATGACCGCACGGCTCCCCCGGTGCTGATCTTGTGGCTGGCGCGATGGCTGTTGTTCCGAGTCGAGTTCGGCGCCGGACTGATCAAAATGCGCGGCGACCCGTGCTGGCGTAATTTGACTTGCCTGTTCTACCACCATGAGACCCAGCCCATGCCGGGGCCGTTCAGCTGGTTCTTCCATCACCTACCCAGGCCGCTGCACAGGATTGAGGTGGCGGGCAACCACTTTGCCCAACTCGTGGTGCCGTTCGGGTTGTTCACCCCGCAGCCGGTGGCGAGCGTTGCCGCGGCGATAATCATCGTCACCCAACTGTGGCTGGTCGTCTCGGGCAACTTCGCCTGGCTCAACTGGCTGACGATCCTCCTGGCCTGCAGCGCGATCGACCAGTCCTGGATAAAGTCGTGGCTTCGGTTACCCACACCGCCGGCGGTGGCGGCATCGCCGTTGTGGTTCGTCGGGCTGGTGATCGCGTTCACCGCGGCGATGCTGTTCCTGAGCTACTGGCCGGCGCGCAACATGATCTCGTCTCATCAGCGAATGAATATGTCATTCAACCCATTTCATCTGGCGAACACGTACGGAGCCTTCGGCAGCATCGGCCGCATCCGGCGGGAGGTGGTGATCGAAGGAACCAACGAGCGCGAGATCACCAAGCAGACGGTCTGGAAGGAATACGGATTCAAGGGCAAGCCGGGTGCTGTGCGCCGGTTGCCGCGGCAATGGGCCCCCTATCATCTGCGACTGGACTGGCTGATGTGGTTCGCCGCCATCTCGCCGAGCTATGCCCAGCCCTGGCTGACTCCGTTTCTGCAGCGGCTACTGCGAAACGATCCGCCGACACTGCGCCTGCTGCGGCACAATCCCTTCCCGGAATCGCCGCCGCGGTATGTGCGCGCCCAGCTCTACGTCTACCGCTTCACCACGATGGCCGAACTACGGCGCGATAGGGCATGGTGGCGTCGCACGCTGGTGGGCGGGTACGGCCGGCCCATGTCACTGCGGCAAGCCACGAATCGCACAAGCCGCTGAGGCCGGCCGAGTCACACTTGTCCCGTTAATCTCGGTGCGGAAATAGTGTTTTTTGTGCGTCTCCCCCGCCGCCGAAACCTGCGGTGACAGACACGACAACGCTTTACAGCGTCTCGTCGAGCTCGCCGAGCCGGTCGGTCAGTTCCAGATTCTCGGAGTAGTCGACCGGGCAGGAGATCAGCGAGACGCCGTCGTCGTCGAGCGCGGCCTTGAGCGTCGGCAACAATTCCGCAGCGCTCGTGATCCGATATCCCTTGGCGCCGAAGCTTTCGGCGTAGCTCACCACATCGGGATTACCAAACGAAACGTAGTAGTGCGCACCGAGTTCGAGGTCCATCTTCCATTCGATCAGGCCGTAGCCACCGTCGTCCCAAATCAACACCACCAAAGGTATCCGTTCCCGAACTGCGGTCTCGATCTCCTGCGAGTTCATCATGAATGCGCCATCGCCCACGACGGCAAGCACCTTCGACTCGGGCCTGGCGAGCTTGACGCCAAGTGCGCCTGGGAGCGCAAAGCCCATGGTGGACAAGCCGTTTGAGATCAGGCAGGTGTTGCGTTCGTAGGTCGGATACAGCCGCGCCATCCACATCTTGGTGGCACCGGTGTCCACCAGCACCACGTCGCTGCGACCCATTGCGGCACGGGTGTCGGCGACCACCCGCTGGGGAGCCAGCGGGAACCGCGAATCCCGTTGTCCCCTGGCGAATTCCTCGGCGAGCAGGCCGGACCCGGGTACGTCGGCATCGCCGTCGAAGCGGTGGCCGGCGAGCGCGTCCGTGAGCGCATCCAAAGAGGCACTGATGTCGCCGATGATCCCGACATCAACCGAATAGTGCATGTCGACCTCGGCGGGGAAGCGATGAATTTGGATGATCTTCTTGTCGGCCTGCGGATTGATCCGGACCGGGTCGAATTCCTGAAGCTCGTACCCAACCGCGATGACGACGTCGGCGTTATCGAAACCGAAGTTGACATAGTCATGCCGCATGAACCCGATGGTCCCGAGGCTGTTGGGGTGATCGTCGGGCATGACGCCCTTGCCGTGGAACGTGTTGGCCACTTGGACGCCGAGTTGGTCGGAGAAGCGGACCAGGGCCGCGGTGGCGTTGGCGCGGGCGGCGCCATGCCCGGCCAGCACTACCGGTCGCCGCGCCTTGCGCAGGATGTCGACGGCGCGTTCCACCTGACCGGGTGCCGGGGACTCGGCGCGAACAACGTTGCGCGGCAACGGAGTCAGTTCATAGTCGGCCTCGTCCGCATCGATGTGCTCGGGCACCGCCAAGTAGACCGCGGCCGGGCGTTCGGTCTCGGCGACCTTGAACGCCTTGCGGAACATCTCCGGTATGGCGCGCGCGGCGGGGACGCCGGCGGCCCAGCGGGTGATCGGGGCGAACATCGACACCAGGTCGACGTACTGGTGCGACTCCTTGTATTCGCGATCCTGGCCGACCTGCGCGGAGATCGCGACCATCGGGGTGCTGTTGGTGGTGGCGTCGGCGACGCCGAGTTGCATGTTGATCGCGCCCGGGCCCAGGGTGGCCGACACCACCGCCGCACGGCCGGTGACCCGCCCGTACATCTCCGCCATGAACGCCGCCGCCTGCTCGTGCCGGGTCAGCACGTACCGGATGCTCTTCGAGGAGGCCAACGCCTGGATGAAGCGGATGTTCTCCTCGCCGGGTATTCCGAATACGACGGACACACCCTCGTTTTCCAGGCACTCGACCATCAGCTGAGCGGCTTTACTCATCCGGCACCTCCCTTTGGCCACGATAGTGGCAGGCTAGGAACAGGACGTTTTGCAAGGGACCCCAACGAACCCCATGAAGGAGGGTCAGCGTGCCCATCGCCACCATCAACCCGGCCACCGGCGAAACAGTCAAGACCTTCACCCCCGCAACCGACGACGAAGTCGACGCCGCGATCGCGCGCGCCCACGAGCGGTTCCTCGACTACCGTCACTCCACCACGTTCGCCCAGCGCGCCGAATGGGCCAACGCAACCGCCGACCTGCTGGAGAAGGAAGCCGACGAGACCGCCGCGATGATGACCCTCGAGATGGGTAAAACGCTGGCCTCGGCGAAAGCCGAAGCACTCAAGTGCGCCAAGGGTTTCCGCTACTACGCGGAAAACGCCGAGAAGCTGCTCGCCGACGAGCCCGCCGACCCGGCCAAGGTCGGTGCATCGAAGGCATATATCCGCTACCAACCGCTCGGAGTGGTGCTGGCCGTGATGCCATGGAACTTCCCGCTGTGGCAGGCCGTCCGGTTCGCCGCGCCGGCGTTGATGGCAGGTAACGTCGGCCTGCTCAAGCACGCGTCGAACGTGCCGCAGTCCGCGCTGTATCTCTCCGACGTGATTGCCCGCGGTGGTTTCCCGGAGGGTTGCTTCCAGA
>Ga0335081_10014144_pt1 | contig 12910 bp, 11 predicted proteins | sample Lox_Sample_35_FD_206713 | JGI IMG/M metagenome (GOLD analysis project Ga0335081, IMG submission 206713) | Soil microbial communities from Loxahatchee National Wildlife Refuge, Florida, United States - Lox_Sample_3.5 | ecosystem: Environmental > Terrestrial > Soil > Wetlands | place: USA...
AAGACGAACGGAACGTCGGCGGTTGGGTGGACGATCGCTTGGCGATATTGAACTCCGGCGAGGAATGGCAACCCGACGTTCACCAGGGCATGGCCCGCTTTCGGGCGCGGCGCGAGACATCGCGGCGACGCGGGCGAACGTGGGCTTGGGTTGCGGCGGGTTCGCTGGCGGCCTGCGTTTCGCTGATGGCAACACCCGTGACGCGGGCTTTCGCGCAACGCTGCCTCTCGGCCTGTGTGAATGAGACGAGCTGGGTACGGCAGGTTCTGAGCGTTGGGCAAGCGCCCATTGCGTCGAACACCATATATGCACCCGAGACCCGAAAAATGGCGCCGGATTTCACGCTCGAGGACGCTTCCGGCGCCCCGGTAACGTTGTCGCAATTTCGCGGCAAAGTGGTGCTACTGAATTTCTGGGCGACCTGGTGTATCCCTTGCGGTGCGGAAATTCCGATGCTCACGGAATTTCAACAGGCCTACAAAGATCGCGATTTCGTGGTGCTGGGCGTCTCGATGGATGACGAGGGCTGGAAGACTGTGAGGCCCTACGTGGATTCGAGAAAGGTCAACTACCCGGTGATGATCGCTAACGAACGGATCTCCAAGCTCTTTGGCGGGCTCAAGGCCATACCCGAAACCCTAATCATTGATCGCAGCGGCCGAATCGCGGCGACCCACATCGGCCTCTGCAGCAAGAGCGAGTACGAAAACGATATCAAGGTGTTACTAAACGAAAGGAATTGAGTATATGAGAATCACCGCAATTCGAATCGGTTGCATTGTGATCGGCCTGCTCGGCCCGGCCGCATTCACTACTGTCAAGGGAGCAAGCAGTTCAGCGAAATTCGTGGATGACGGACAGGGCCATCTGACGGGCTTGACGGCCAGAATCACCATGCGGGACGGCGAGGTCCGGACCGTGAAGCTGGATGGCGTCGGCTGTGCCAAGGCCATCTGTTCGCGAACGGCGATCAAGGGGAGGGTCGGGGATGATACCGAAGTGAGGACCTGGCTCGACAGTCTGGCCGCGATCCGCGTCACCAATGATCACGAGGCTCGATTCGTTTCGAGGGATGGCACCAGCCGCCGCATGTCGCTTGTGACGGATTTTCGCGTGCTGTATCTCGCGGATCGATTGGGCGGCACTCGCAAACTCGATTTGGCGAAGGTCGGGTCGATCGAATTCCTCAGCTCCGGAAAATAGCTACCCTATGAGTGCAGGCGGTATCGCGGTAGGCTGAACATGGATATTCAGCAACATTGGGAAAAAGTCTACGGAACCAAGGCGCCGGATCAGGTGAGTTGGTTCCGTCCTCATTTGGAGATCTCCCTTGATTTGATCGGACGCGCCTCGCGGGGTGACCGAAACGCGTCGATTATTGACGTCGGCGGCGGTACATCCACCCTGGTGGATGACCTGACGGAACGAGGATTTCGAAACGTCACGGTTCTTGATATCTCTCAGGCTGCTCTCGACCTTGCGCGGCAGCGTCTGGGCGAGGCTGCAGCGGGAGTTCACTGGTTACAGGCAGATGTCACGCAAGCGGACCTGCCGGAGCATTCCTTCGATATATGGCACGACCGCGCCGTTTTTCATTTCTTGACCAGCCCAAGTGAGCGGCTTGCCTATGTTCGGAGGGCTGCCGCGGCGGTTAAGCCTGGCGGCTATGTCATCGTCAGTACCTTCGGTCCCGAGGGCCCGGCCAAGTGCAGCGGGTTAGATGTCGTGCGCTATGACGCTGACAGCCTGCACGAGGAATTTGGCTCCCAGTTTCGATTGATCGAGAGTTCCTCGGAGTTGCATCGCACGCCGTATGGAACGACGCAGCAGTTTCTGTACTGCTACTGCCGGTTGGACGCCATCAGTTAGGCTAGTGGGATGAGACTAGCTGCGATCCTCGCGATTGCGTCGCTGACCGCCACGTACGCCGAAGCACAGTCCGATCCTTGGGCTGCTCTGCGTTTCCTTGAGGGACGTTGGGAAGGAACGGCGCAGGGCCAGCCGGGCAAGGGCGTCTGCTCACGAAAGTACGGCTTCGAATTGGGTGGCCGTTTTCTCTCAGCGCAAAACCGGTCCGTGTACGAACCCAAGGCGCCGGGGCAGAAGTCCGAAATTCACGAGGATTTCGGAATGTTCAGCTACGACAATACGCTTAAGAAAATCGTGTTGAACTCCGTCAGTGAGGACCAGCGCTCGATCGACTTCGTCAGCACTCGAATCGAGGACATTGAACCCGGATGGCGCGCCAAGGAAGCCTATCGGATCGTCTCCCCGGACGAATTCATTGAGACCTTTTACCTCGCGGCGCCTGGCAAAGACTTCGAAGTCTATTCGGAAACTCATTTGAAACGGGTGCGATAGCCGTTTCCGCTCGACCAGAAGCGGACCCTTATATCCGTTATGGCCCCTCCCGTGCTTTGATTGGGTGTTCCTCTGGAGGGAGGGTCCATGGCAGCAAAAGGCTACGTCGCCATAACCGTCGAGCGGTGCAAGGGTTGCGCGTTCTGCGTCGAGTTCTGCCCCACCAAGGTCCTGCAGCTATCAACGGCTTTCAATTCCAAGGGTTACCATCCACCGAACGTGGTTGCACCGGAGAAATGCAGCGGCTGCGACCTGTGCGGAATGTACTGCCCCGACTTCGCCATTTTCGGAGCGCGCTATGCACGCTGACCCGAAAGGGGTACTCACAGGTGTTCATTTTCTCGACGGCGACCATGCCTGTTGTGAGGGAACGCTCGCAGCCGGTGCGCGATTTTCCGCAGGATATCCGATCACTCCCTCCACAGAAGTGGTGGAAAGATTTGCGTTGAGAATTCCCACGGTCGGCGGGATCTTTATTCAGATGGAGGACGAGCTGGCCGCTTCCATCGCCATCCAGGGCGCAGTGTGGGGTGGCGCGAAGGCGTTCACCGTGACGTCGGGCCCCGGTTACTCGTTGATGATGGAGCACATCGGTTACGCCGCCATGACGGAAACGCCGTGCGTTTTTGTGAACGTGCAGCGCGGCGGACCATCCACGGGTCTTCCCACCCTGCCGGCGCAGGCCGACATGATGCAGGCACGGTGGGGATCGCACGGCGATTACGGGATCATCGCACTTTGCCCCAACTCGCCGCAGGAGTGTTTCAACCTGACGATCACGGCGTTCAACCTGGCTGAAGAATTCCGTGTGCCGGTAATGATGATGCTGGATGAGTGTGTAGGCCATATGACCGAGAAGGTCACGATCCCGGCGGCGGAGAAGATCGAGATCACGCCGCGGCGGTTCACCAAGCAGCCGGCCAGCGAGTATCGCCCATTCAAGCCCACCGAGGACCTGGTGCCGGAAATGGTGCAGGCCGGCGATGGATACCGTTTCCACGTCACCGGCCTGACGCACGATGAGCGCGGCTATCCCAGTATGAACGTCGAGGTGCAGGACAGCCTGGTGCGGCGTCTGCAGGAGAAGCTAAAGCCGCTGGCCAACGGCAGAGCCTTGTTCGAAGCCGAAGACCTGGAAGGGGCGGAAGTGGTGGTGGTTTCGTATGGAATCACTTCGCGGGTAGCGCAACGCGCGCTGCAGATGGCCCGCGAGCGCGGCATCCGCGCCGGCAAATTCCGCCTCATCCAGGCCTGGCCGTTCCCCGAGCAACACATTCGGGATCTGGCGGCCCGCGTGAATGCGTTTGTGGTGCCCGAGTTAAACCTCGGCCAGATGGTTCACGAAGTGGAACGGGCGGCCGGGGGGCAGGCGAAGGTGATCCCGGTGAGCCATGCGGGAGGCGGAGTGCACCAGCCGGAAGCGATACTCAAAGCCATTGTGGAGGCGGCCGCGTTATGAGCGAGATGGAATGCTTGATGGAAATTCCGGAAGATGCGATGAACCCCGTCGAGCCGTTTCTCCGCATGGACCGCATCCCGCATATCTGGTGCGCGGGGTGCGGGATCGGCACCACGGTCAACTGCTTCACGCGAGCGTTGTTGAATTCGAAAGCCAATTTGGACAAGGTTGCGATCGTTTCCGGCATCGGCTGCACGGGCCGGGTGGCCGGTTATGCGCGGCTCGATTCGTTCCATACTACCCACGGCCGCGCGATCCCGTTCGCGACCGGTCTGAAACTGGCCAATCCCGAATTGCAAGTGGTGGTGTATTCGGGCGACGGCGATCTGTTCGCCATCGGCGGCAACCATTTCATCCATGCGGCGCGGCGCAACATGGATCTGAAAGTGGTGTGCGTCAACAACATGATTTACGCCATGACCGGCGGTCAAACGGCGCCCACCACGCCGGGACATGCTACGACATCGACGGCGCCGTACGGAGTTTCCGAGCCGGCTTTCAACCTGGTATCGCTGGCGGAGGCCGCGGGGGCGACGTACGTGGCGCGCTGGACGACCTTCCACGTGATGCAACTGGCGCGCTCGATGGAAGAGGTTTTCAACAAGAAGGGCTTCTGCTTTATTGAAGTGCTTTCGCCCTGCCCGACGCTGTATCAGCGCCGCAACAAGATGGGCGATGGGCTCGAAACTATGAAGTACTACAAGAAAGCCAGCAAAATCCGCAACGGCGCGCCCACCAGCGAATGCGGCCTGACCAAGGACGGCGAAATTGTGGTGGGCAAGTTCGTGGACCGCGACCGCCCGGACTATCTCGCATTGATGCGGACGCAGATGGTGGAGACCCTGGGCGATCGCTACGCGGAGCCGGAGATTGCCTGCTGCGAAACGGAGGAAGTATGCAGTCGCTGACCGAAATTCGGATCGCCGGATTTGGCGGCCAGGGCGTGATCCTGGCGGCCGCGATCATCGGAAAGGCGCAGGCGCTCTACCAAGGGGGCTACGCCACCATGACGCAGAGTTTCGGTCCGGAAGCTCGCGGCGGCTCCTCCAGCGCACAGGTGATTCTGGCGAACGAACCGATCCTTTATCCTTATGTGACGCAGCCCGACGTGCTGGTGGTGATGTCGCAAGAGGCTTACACGCGATTCACGCCCGAGTTGAAACCTGGCGGCGTGCTGATTATCGAACAGGATCTGGTGCGCATGGGGAGCGGCCATGCGGGTGCGCGCGTCTTTGGCGTTCCGGCCACGCGGCTGGCCGAAAAGCTCGGCCGCAAAGTGGTGTTGAACGTTGTGATGGTCGGCTTTTTCGCAGGGGTGACGAAGCTGGTCAGCGCCGAAGCTCTGCGAAAAGCCGTAGCCGATTCGGTGCCCTCCGCGCTCCAGAAGCTGAACCTCGAAGCATTTGAAAATGGCTACGAATACGGAACGCGCACCGTGGACCAGCTCCACGAAAATGGCGAGAGCGAGGCAGTGATTTCGACACTGGAAGTTAGCTAAAGTAAACTGGGAAATCTGGTGTCCAGAGTTTGACACTAGTTGCGAGCGTCTGTTTTAATGAGTTGAATACCTTCCCACTCCTCAGTAGCTCAATGGTAGAGCATTCGGCTGTTAACCGAAGGGTTGTAGGTTCGAGTCCTACCTGAGGAGCCAATTTCCAAACTCCAGGCGGGATTCGAACTCGATCTTACTCAGCACAGTTGGTCCTGTCGCATTGGCGCGGGCGGGCGATGCTAAAGCAGCCTGGCGAACTCGTCCACGTAAGCCCGGATCAACGCCCAAAGAGTCCCTTTGGCAAGTTCTTGGTGATTTGGAACGAAGAGGCGTCGGTATGGCGGATCGGTACGTCGCAGAATGATGTGGCTCCCGTGCTGCTCGTCGAGTTCGTATCCCAGCTTTCGGAAAGCCTTAACGGCATCGCCGCCGGAAACCTCCTTTGCACACAGGAGACCTGTCTGCAGTGGGGCTGCTCAGTTCCAGTTTACGAGCCCGAAATCCGGGCTGGGCGATCAGGCCGAGAGGTGTAGGATTCACAAATCCCCGGCTGTTGGCCCGGCGAAAGCGCTTTCCGGCAGCCGATACAGCATAAACTTGTAAGTTGGGTCCGAGATGAAATATCGGGAACGATTTGGCGAGTGTCTCATCAATCCTACTGAAGAGCAGATGCTTGAAGGCGAGCCGCTCCTGGCCTTCTCCTTCTACTTTCCGGTAGAAGTGCTTGTCCTATGCGATCTGGCGGTCGAAATCGTCGCCGGCCTCGACCAGGGGTTTTCGGCTGAACCCATCGATGGCGGTGCGATAGGCCGGGCGGATACGTTCATGTGGTTCTGGTTGCTGGGGGCAACCGAGCACATTATGGTCGACAGTCAGAGCTATCTATCTGGCGACCTCCGATACACAATCGAAGCCGGAGAGATAGCCTTTCTGAAAAATCGGCGGCGCGCCCTTGAGGTCGAGCACGAACGGCAGGGCAAGGATCTTGGTATTGTCCAGGCGGATCGGTTGTCCCGACTGGCCCTGCCGCGGAACCCATTGCAGCATGTATCCGAAACCCGACACCTGGAACCGGTCCGCATCACCAAAGAAGCGGAATGCGGCCCACAAGCCGTCATAGGTAATGAAGCTCAGCTCGCCGCCGCCCATATTACCCGCCAGCCTGGCTCCATGCACTCCCGTGCCGGGCCAGGTGAACTCTTTGGACTCGCCCTCCTTGCCCGACCCCTTGAGCTCTTGGCCGTCCAAGCTGAGCGTAACCCCTAGCAGCCCCTCGGCTGGCAAAACTCGCATGGTGTACGCCAGGCTCGGATCTTTCTGGCGACTCTTATAGAGCGCGTCGCCGAAGTTCATGGCGCGGTTGAAGAACCGGAGGAAGTTCGGGGTTACGGCAACGCGGCTATCGGGCTTGCGAACATATTGCGAGCCCTGGCGATCCAGGTAGTTGTGCAGCGTGGAATCGTAGAATGCCGCCAGCTTGCCGTCGCCGGGACGGAAGATGCCATTGAGGTCGTCGAGCGTCGCATCGGTCTTCGAGTTACTGTTGAACGGATACTTCCTGGCGAGTTCGGTGAATTGGCCGCAGAAGCGCTTTCCTTCCGAGTTCAATTGCAGTGGTCCGATCTGTCCCAGCGCGGCTTCTGCGTAGTGGATCGGATCTTCCATCAGCTTCTGCACCATGCCATGCACATTTCCAGTCGAATCGATATGGAAGTTCTCAGCCACCTGTCGCACTGCTTTCAGAGCACTGGTGGCATCGGCGGAGGTCTGCGAAATCATGTCTTCCTTTACTTCGCCGCCGCTGGTGGCCACACGCTCCATGGATGCCTGCAGACTCGCCAGCGCCCCGATATAGGCGCTATTGGTTTCGCGCACGTACCGTTGCGCGCAGCCCTGCGGCTCTACGTAATGCACCGGTTGGTAGGTCGCCTGCGCGTCGTCGAAGGGAACCGCCGTGTTCTCCGAAGCCACGCAGAACAGTTTCAACAGATAAGACTGATTGCTCGATAACTGGCTGAGTTTCTGGGCGGCATCTGCGGCGCTGCGATAGCGGACCACCTCCGCGGCAGCGAGATAGCTGCGCCAGTTGGCCAGGAAGTCTTTCTGGTACCGTGCACGCAACTCAGGAGAAAGTTGTGCCGGATCTTGATCGGCGTACGTGCGGTCACCCAGAACCCAGTGCTCGCCGCCGAAGAATTTCTTCACATTGCGAATCGCCTCCTCCATGAACTTCCAGCCCTGGAGAGAGAAAGCGCCCGGAACTTCGAGCGAGTCCACGACGTAGGCAGACGACCCGGGGAACTGCTTGTTGAAGTTGACCGTCGGATTCTGGCGTCCGGCCTCGGCAATCATGAACTGATAGATGCTTTCGATGGCGTTGAATTGCGCCAGATAGGCGCGCCCGCGCTCGACGGCTTCCGCGTCGTTCTCGGAAGAGAACGGATTGGAGATCCGGAGCTCGCCGCTGTAGAAGTCAAACTGCCGGCGCGCCAGGGCAACCAGTGCCGGATCGATCTCCCGGCCCGCAGACCAGCGTTCCACCAGCAGCGGAGTCAGAAACTCCCGCGTGCTCTTGTCGTGGTGGGACGTGGTAATCAGATATGCCTTCAGAGTGTCGTAAGCCGGACGGTACTGGTCATTCCGGCCGGGCGTGGCGGGCAGGCCGTGCAGCCGTTCGAGCAGTGATGCCTGGGTCGATCCGAACAGAAGCTCGTGGAACCGGTTGAAGTACAGGCGGCGTGCGCTGGGATAGATGTCGTCCCCTGTGTAGAGGCCCCAACGCAGGCTCCAGGGCGCGCCGTCACGCTGATACTGAGCCAGCAACTCCACGGACTGCCGCAAACCGTCGAGATGTTCGAGGACCGCGCGTGACGGCAGTTCGCGACTGGATCCTCCGGCCCCGTATGACGCGATTCCTTGGACTGCCTCGTCGCACTGAGCCGCCAGCGACCGATTGCGGAAGAACGAGACCGTCATTCCGGTGGACACAGTCAAGATCAGGGCAGCTGCTCCTGCCAGGCCGATTCGACGTAAGATTACGGTTCTAACGCTCAGGCCGCCCGCCGCCATGGCGGCACGGTCGCGCAGAATGACGTCGCTGAACAGGTGATCGAGGAACAGCCACTGCGCCGTACGCCGCGTGCGCTTTCCTCCCGCGGGAGCAATGGGCGCTCCAGCAGGTCGCAGATCGGCCTCCTCGAAGATTGCGGTTGTGCCGGCTTGCCGGGATGGCGGCGCCATGGCCGTGGCGCGGGCGGCCGGCACGGCGTCTTCGATCACCACGGGCCGTACACCGGTGAAATAGAAACCGCGGAGGAATGGGTTGGCGCGCAACTGACTGGGGCGCGCCAGAGCCACCAGGAACCGCACCACGTCCTTGCGCAGCTTGCGAAATTCACGCGGAAACTCGTAGATGCGGCCGAGGTTGGCGGGCTGGTGTTCGCGCCGCAGGAACGTCATGCGTTTTTCGGCAACGGCGTCCAGCATGGCATCGAAGGCGGCGGTGAGGCGGCGCGCTTCGACCTCGGCGTACACGCCATCGGGCGCCGAGCGGTGCAGAGGTAGCGTGACGCCCAGGACGCTCCCAAACTCATCGTCCGTCAGACTGCCTGCGAACTCTGTGAAGAAGGCCAGGCGATCCACCTTGGTGAACAGCACATAGATGGCGATGCCGGTGCCCAGGACCTGCGAGATCTCGCCCAGACGCGTGTGCAAATGCCGGGCCAAGGGGGACAACGGGTCCTCCGAGCCTGGCTTTAGAAAGACCTCCGCGGACACACACACGATAACCGCGCGCGGCGCCTGCTGACGCGCGGCGAAGAAAGACCGCAGGCGAGCGGGCTGGAGCCGCTTGGCCAACCGGATCCAGCTCGCCGCGTCCCGTAATAGCACTCCGCCCGCCTCGACAAAAACGGCCTTCTGCGCCAGCCAGACGTTCAACGGTCGCGTGGGAACCGTGATTTCGCCCTGGTAAACCTGTCCTGCCAGGAGTTCGGGTTCCGCGGCGCAGTGTACCATCACACTGGTCTTCGCCGATCCGGTCTCGCCCATCAGATAGATCAGCGGCAGCGCGCCGATACGCGCATCGCGCCCCAGCGGGGAAGCCGCCAGCCGCGATTCGGCTTCGCGCATCAGGCTCTCGATCTCACGCTCACCGCTCTCGGTCTCGGCTGCGACCTGCTCCGCGCCCGCCGCCGGCCTCTGGCGTTTCTGGTGACGCCAGGCATGCACGGCGCCAAATGCGGCGAAACCCAGACCGAGCAGAACGGTGCGCGCCATCATCTCGGTAGTTCCGGAAAGGTGCAACAGGCCGACGGTGATCCACGACAGCGCGGTGTACAGCACCAGGAACAGGGCGGACAGAAGGTAGAATCCGTACCCCGCCATGAACTACCTCGGCCTCGCCGCGAGCTGTTCGATGCCGGAGACGCTCGAAGACAAGGACATCTTGTAGACTCCGAAAAGCAATCCGGCCCCCAGTGCGCAGGCGCCCGCCGCGATGATGAGCCGCCTCGCCCAGGGATCGCGGCCGGCCCGCTGCCCCGCTTCGGCTGGAATCATCCAGTGGGGCGAAAGATCCGCTCCGGATTTGCGAATGCGCTGGATCTTGTCCTGCGTCTGATCCATCAACGCCCGCAGATCGCCTTTCGAAGCGATGCTGAAGCGGCCGAGATATCCCAGCAGGATGCTCAGATAGTAGACCTCCAAAACGTCTGCCACTTCGGGGGAGTCGCGCCTGCCCAGCAGGTGGTCCAGATTCTGGAAGAAGACTTCGCCCGCCACATGTCGGCCGAACAATTCTTCTTGCAAAGGTTTGCGAGCCCAGTCCTGGAACGCGGGCTGGCGCAGATTCAAGATGGACTCATCCAGGAAGGCCACCAGCGCGAAGGCGACTAAGCGGATATCCTCGTCCACATAGCCCCTCGTCTTGGCCTTCTGATCGGCGGTCTGTATGGCGTGCACGATCTGATTGCGGAAATGTTCCGCGTTAGATACCTGCTGCTGTCCCGAACGAAGTCGTATGATCGCCGTGAGAAGGTCCTCGAAGATAAGCGCAAGGGTCGTGGGACCGGAAGTGCCCGATGCGCCGTTGGTCGAGTCTTGCGACTGCGGCACCGCGTGTTCCTCAACTTTCCAGAATCACGGAGATCTCGATCTCCGGATCCGGCAGCTCTCCCGGGACGTAGACGCCCACGCCCAGGGTTTTGACCATGTGGTCCCAGCAGGCGCCGGCCTTATCGATGGCGAAATACTGGAATTCGACCTTGGGAGAGATGGAGGGCGGCGGCACCGATAGATGCGTCAGTTTCAGCCCGGGCAGCGCCCGCTCCACCAGCCGCGAAACGAACGCGTTGGAGCAGATCTTGATCAGCCGTGGAGTGCTTTCGATCAGGTCCGCCTCCCCAATCGGGCTCCGAATCCCGAAGATCCATCGCGAGCGGCCGAGCGTACGTTCGTCCGCGATTCGCCCTTTATAGAAATACGGCTCGGCCTGGGATAGTGGGAGGCACACCGAACGGCTGGGCACGATCAGCTCCAGATGCTGCCGGATATGGCGGTCCAGAGCCCCAAAGCATCCGGTCAGATCGGTGTGGTCGTAAAGAGGCAGAATGCTGGGATGCGAATCGAGGCCGAAGGTGCACAGCGCGCCGGCCAGCCGCGCGAGCTCGGCGAAAACATCTTGCGGATGGGAACACTTGGCGATCGAGTGACGGAGCGGCCCGAGGCTGGAGTTCAGGCAGTGCAGAAACCAGATGTTGGCGATCCCTTCCGCCGAAAATCCCGATGCCGTCGCGCCGTTGGTGTCCTTGGGCCGTATCACCGTGCTGGAGTTTTGCTCCACCAGTTCGATGAGCCGCCGCAACACCGCGACCAGAGGCGGAGCCGCGTTAATTTGCAGGCACGGAGGGATGAATTTCTCGTCGTAGAAAAACCCTCCGCTGCCGCCCCTCTGGACGCGTGCCAGCGGCAGAGTGACCAGCCCGTTGGCATCCTCCGAACTCAGCAGGAAGCGTATGTTCTTGCGGCCCAGTTTCACCGGCTTCGGATCGAGGCCGGTGTTTTCGTCGGGCAACGTGGCGTCGGTCCCGACGTAGCGTGTATCGGCGGCCGAATCGGCCTCGGTTAGCGCACAGTTCAGGCCGCCGGACTGCGGCGGAGGGACCGCCAGCAGGATCTCCACAGCATCGACCAGCAGGGGAAACGATGCCGAGATGTCTCGGGGGGCCGGCAAGGCGTCGTATTCCGGCATTTGGAAGGCGAGACCGTCGGGAAACAGTCCGCGGGCATGCACCAGAGCGACCGTTCCGCCCCGCAGGGACGCTGCGTCAAGCTGGTAACCCGCCAGCCCATAAGGCTCCGACCACAGGTTGGCCGTGCAGAACTGGACAAAATCTTCGAAGTAGCGCTGCTGGGCCTGGAAGTGGTGCGGTGCCACATACATGCCCTCGGACCATACTACTTTGGAGAGACTCTTCACGTCGGGTCGCCCGGCTCCAACAGAATTCAAGGTTTTCAAGATCATAGTGGCGCGAATCGAGCCGATTATTAACTTTATGAGCTTCTATAAGAGGTACGAGCTGCGGCGGCTGGTCGCCGAGGGCGAGGCCCGGACTTTTCATGCGGTGGAGCGGGCCAGCGGCCGCGAATTGTTCCTGCATCTGATTGGTCCGGCGGGAGATCCTCTTCTGGCGGCGCTGCGAGCAGAGTTTCTGGATCGCCATGGTCGGCTTTCCCCTCCGCTAATCGAGATCGGAGAATTTGGCGGATCGAAGTACGCTATCACGGAATGGCTGGAGCCGTTTCACGGCCTGGGCGATTGGCTCAAGGCGGTTCAGGAAGAAGGCCCTGGTGCGAAGATTCCTCCCGCCGCGAGTTCTTTGCCGGCCCCTTCTGCCGTGCCGTCTCGGGAGCCGGGCGAGTTCACGCGGCTTTTCGATGGAGCAGAGCCGGTTGCCCCGCCCAAAATCGCAAACCCGCGGCCCATTGAGAAACCGGCGCCACCTCGAAAGCGGGAAGTGGTGGACGATGAAGTTGCCCGTTTCTTTGAGTCGGCATTGGTGGAAGAGGCGATCGATGTTGAGGAGCAACAGGAGCGGGCGGCACGATCCAAGCTTCCGGAATCGCGCCCTTTCCAGCCGGCGGGCGAGTTTACACGGCTCTTCGGTCCCTCCGCGGAGTCGCCGAAGCATGACGCTCCTGTGCGCAAGGCTTCGCCGCCCCGGCTGGAAACGTCGGTGTCCGAGTTTTTCGGTTCCACGGAAGAGGACGCGAGACCGGGAGTGCCCCCGGAGGCCGCTGTCGCGGCGGATACGCCCGGAGAATACACGCGCATCATTAGCGGGTTAGAGCCGAACTGCTCCACGCCAAAGCCACGAGAAACCGTGTCCACCGCCTCGATACGGAAAGAACGCGTGCCTTGGAGCATCGCCGCCGCAACCTGTGGCGCTGTGCTGTTATTGCTGGTGCTAGTGGTGTATCTAGTCTCCTGTCCTGGCTAATTCTTTACAATCGCTTCTTTGCACCGGCGTACCTTATCCAGAATGACGTCTGCCGTGGCCTTCCAGACGAACGCCTTGGGCTTGTCATTCCAACTCGCG